>Ga0113563_10000449_pt1 | contig 19801 bp, 20 predicted proteins | sample Mud3Dept3metaG_FD_80117 | JGI IMG/M metagenome (GOLD analysis project Ga0113563, IMG submission 80117) | Freshwater wetland microbial communities from Ohio, USA, analyzing the effect of biotic and abiotic controls - Mud 3 Core 4 Depth 3... | ecosystem: Environmental > Aquatic > Freshwater >... | reverse complement strand
GGCGACAGGCCGCCCGCCGCCTTCCCCGAGGAGTCGTTCCTCTCCGGCGAGCGGGAGGGGAAATCGTTCGTGTTCTGGGAACGGGACGGCGCCCTCTACATCGTGGTGTCGGACGTCGACGTCACGAGGGCGTTCGACCTGGTCCGCCGCTTCTTCACATGACCGGCACGGGATCCTACGCAACCAGGAGGGAGGGCACGCCATGATCGTCGCCAGGCGCATGAAGCGCAACCCGGTGTTCGTGGACGAGGGGGACTCGATGAAGAAGGCGATGGACCTGCTGAAGGAGCACGAGATCCGTCACCTTCCGGTCCTCAAGGACGGGGAAAAGCTCGTCGGCATCCTGTCGGAGCGGGACATCAAGCAGGCGTCCCCCTCCCCGGCGACCGCCCTCGAGATCCGGGAGATCTACTATCTCCTCGACAAGGTAAAGGTGAAGCAGATCATGACGCGGCGCCCGTACACCATCTCCTCCACGGCCCCCATCGAGGAGGCGGCGCTGATCATCCGGGAGAAGAAGATCGGCTGCCTGCCGGTGGTGGACAACGGGAGGCTCGTCGGCATCCTCACCGAGACCGACATCGTAGACTCCTTCATCGAGGCGATGGGGGTGAGCGGCCCCGGGTACCGGGTGGAGCTGGCGCTTCCGAACAAGCCCGGTTTGCTCTTCGAGGTCATGAAGCTCATGAAGGACTTCGACGCCAACATCGTGTCGGTCGCCACGGCGCCGCACGACGACCCGGCCCGGAAGATCCTCGTCCTGCGGATCGAGACGAAGAACTACAAGGTCCTCAAGTCAGCGATCCGGAAGTCGGGTTTCGACCTCGTTTCCGCCGATTGACCCCGGTCAAGGAACGGCGGCGGCGGCGGGAGCATCTTAATATGATGTAAAATGGTGTATAGGAGGTGTTTCCCGTGAAACCGGAAGTCGAGAAAGTGCTGGACAGCATTCGCCCGGCCCTGCAGGCCGACGGGGGAGATGTGGAACTCGTCGCCGTCGACGGGGGCGTGGTGAAGGTGCGCCTCCTGGGCGCATGCGGCGGCTGCCCGATGGCCACCATGACGCTGAAGGGGGGCATCGAGGCGGCACTCAAGGAGCGGATACCCGCCGTCCTGCGGGTGGAGTCCGTATAACCAACCAAACCACTTCAGGGAGGTAGCATGGCGTACAAGATCACGGAGGAGTGCATCGCCTGCGGCGCGTGCGTGCCGGAGTGCCCCGAGCAGTGCATCGCGGAGGGGGACCCGATCTACATCATCGACGCGAGCAAGTGCACGGATTGCGCGTCCTGCGCGGGGGTGTGCCCAACCGCAGCCTGCGTTCCGGCATAACGGGCCGGGGACGAGTCGCCGGCCGCATAGGCCGGCCGGGGGGGCGAAAGCACACCTTTTCGCCCCCCCTCCTGTTGAAACTCCCGCTTTACGGTTTCCCCATGGACCGGGGAGATATCCTTACCGGGAGAGACCTGCTTCAGCGGGACTTTCCTCGAGGGTGACGGTCCTTCGGTTGGAGGATTGTCCCCCCCCAGCTACAGGAGTTTCTGCACCTCGCGGTCGAAGGTGTCCGTGTCGATATAGCCGACGTGTACGTTCTTTATCCGGCCGTCCTTTCCAACGAAGAAGGTGGTGGGGATGGAGGAGACCCCCCCGTACGCGCGGGTGGTCGCCAGGTCGCCGAACAGGATCCGGTACTCGATCCCGTTGTTCATGATGAACCCGGGCAGGTTTTCCCGCGTCTCCTTGTCCAGGGCGATGCCGATCAGTTCGAACCCCTTCCCCCTGTGCCGGTTGTAGACCTCGACGAATCCGGGGATCTCCTCGCGGCAGGGGGGGCACCAGGTGGCGAAGAAGTTGATGACGGTGGGCTTCCCCGCGAACCGGTCGGAGGAGTAGACGTTCCCGTTGATGTCCGGGAGGGAGAACGGCGGGGCGGTCACCGGGGCGCCCCCTCCCGGGGAAGTGGACGTGGCCGTCTCGCGGGACTCCTTCCCCGAACCGGCGCCGCCCTGCCAGTTCCGGTACAGGACGAGCGCCGCAGCGAACACCACGACCAGGATCAGGACCAGCGGCAACCCGCCGATCCCCTTCCGTGAAGAGTACAACCGTCTCATTCCGCCCCTCCTCGTCGTTCAGCATGCCGGTTCGATGCACCGATCCGCAGGAACGATGCCCGGATACGAAAACCGAATAATACCTGAGGGTTGACTCGCTCTACCGGTACCGGCCCAGCAAGCCGTTCCACCGGACCCGGAAGAGGTCGAGGAACATGGGGATGGAATCCCGCACGACGTGAACCCTGCTGTCCGCCGAGTTGATCCACCGGACCGGGACCTCCGCGGTCCGGAAACCGAGGCGCCGGGCGATGGCCAGGATCTCGACATCGAAGCCGAAGCCGGTAAGCCGTTGCCGGCCGAACACCTCCCTTGCCGCAGCGCGTGTGAACAGCTTGAATCCGCACTGGGTGTCGTGGTATCCGCGCAAGGCGATCGCCCGGACCAACGCGTTGAACGTTTTCCCCATGGCGACACGGTAGAAAGGCTGGGAAACCTCGATCACCGATCCGGCGACGGCGCGGGAGCCGAACGCGATCTGCGCCCGTCCGGCAAGGACCGGCGCCGCGAGCTTCTCCAGTTCCTCGATCGGGGTGCTGAGGTCCGCATCGCTGAAGAGAACGAGGGACTTCCCGGTTCCCAGCATGCCGCAGCGGACGGCGTGCCCCTTTCCGCGGTTTACCGGGGTCCGGAGGGTGCGGACGCCGCGGCCGGAGAACGATTCCGCCACCGCCGCGGTCCCGTCGGATGAGCCGTCGTCGACCACGATGACTTCGCAATCGTGTCCGGCCTCCGCCATGTACGAGAGAATGCGCTCGAGCGTGCTCCCGAGGCGCTTCTCCTCGTTGTACGCGGGGATGATGACGCTGATGTCCAAGTGGGTGGCGGCCTCCCGCCGGACAGTGTAACCGGAACGCCGGGTTTGCAGATAGGGGCCTGTTGGGGGAAAATGGTTGAAACGGATCCGCCCCGGCGGAAATCCAACCAGCACACCGAACGGGAGGCCCAGGGCCGGACAGGCCGGCGGCAATCCCGGACGCCCGGAGGGGAGCGCGATGGCGAACTGGTCGATGGAGGAGGCACTCCGATTTGCACTGAAGCTGGAGGAGGAGAACTTCGGGGAGTACCAGAAGAGCGCCAAGGAGGCGGCCAACCCCGGGGTCCGGTCGATGTTCCGGTTTCTCGCCGAGGAGGAGGGGAAGCACATCAAGCTGATCCGGGACAAGATGGCGCAATTCAACGTCAAGCCGTGACGGCGGGCGTACGATAGAGGGTATGGCGAAGGTCTTTTTCGACCACATCTCCACCACGCCCTTGGACCCCCGGGTCCTCGAGGCGATGATGCCGTATCTGACCGAATGGTACGGCAACCCCTCCTCCCACATCCACGGGCAGGGGCAGGCGGCACTGCGGGCCGTGGACAAGGCGCGGGGGGAGGTGGCGGCGCTGATCGGCGCGAAACCGTCCGAGGTGGCCTTCACCTCCGGGGCGACGGAGTCGAACAACCTCGCGGTCCTCGGCACGGCGGAAGCCGCCGGCCCGGGGAAGCGGCACGTGGTCGTTTCCGAGGTGGAGCACTTCTCCGTGATGAACGCCCTCATTCCGCTGCGCAACGCAGGGGTAGAGGTGACTGTCGTCCCGGTGGACCGGGACGGCGTGGTGGATCCGGCGGCGGTGCGGAAGGCCCTCCGGCCGGATACGGCGCTCGTGTCCGTGATGCACGCCAACTCGGAGATCGGCACGATCGAGCCGGTGGAGGAGATCGGCAGGATCGCCCGCGACGCGGGAGTGACGTTCCACGTGGACGCCGCCGCCTCCGCGGGGCACATCCCCCTCGACGTCCGGGGAGTGCCTGCGGACCTCGTCACCCTGTCGGCCCACAACTTCTACGGCCCGAAGGGAGTCGGGGCGCTGTACGTCCGGGAGGGAACGAAGGTCGCCCCGCGCACCTTCGGCGGGTTCCAGGAGATGGGATACCGGGCGGGGACGGAGAACGTCGCAGGCATTGCGGGCATGGGCGCGGCCGCGGCGATCGCCACGATTGAATCGGGGGCGTGGGCGGTGCACCTTGCGCACCTCGGGAAAATGCTGTGGGACGGCATAGCGAAGATACCGATGCTGCACTTCACGGGGCACCCTGCGGTGCGGCTTCCCGGGCACGTCTCCTTCTGGGTAGAGCACGTGGAGGGGGAGTCCCTGCTGCTGTTCCTCGATGTGAAGGGGGTCATGGCGGCCTCCGGTTCCGCGTGCAGTTCGAACCTGCGGGGGCACGACGAGGAGGACCTGGTAGCCTCCCCCGTCCTGCGGGCGATCGGGGTCCCCAGCGACATCTGCACCGGCTCGATCACCTTCAGCCTCGGCAAGGGGAACACGGAGGACGAGGTGCGGCTCGCGCTGGACGCGTTGCCGCCCATCGTGGAGCGGCTGCGGGCGATGTCCCCGACGTACCTGGATTACCAGAAACAGACGGCCCAAGGAGGTTGATTCCGACATGACGGCGGGACCGTACAGCGCGAAGGTGATGGACCACTTCATGAACCCCCGCAACGTGGGGGAGATCGAGGGGGCCGACGGCGTAGGCGAGGTGGGGAACCCCGCCTGCGGCGACATGATGCGCCTCTACCTGAAGGTCGAGGATGGCCGGGTGGTGGACGCCAAATTCCGCACGTTCGGGTGCGGAGCGGCGATCGCCTCCAGTTCGATGCTCACGGAGATGATCAAGGGGAAGACGGTCGAGGAGGCGCGGGAGATCACCAACCACGCGGTGGCCGAGGCGCTCGACGGCCTTCCGGCGGTGAAGATCCACTGCTCCGTGATGGCCGAGCAGGCGGTCAAGTCCGCCCTCGACGACTACGCGAAGAAACACGCCGGACAATAAGGGGGGGCGATGCTGGACCTCAACGAGGTCGAGATCCTGCAGGTGGCGCTGGCGCACGAGGAACGGGCCCGCGCGTTCTACGAGCGGATGTCCGACCGGCACGGCGGTTCGACGGCGGGCGACCTGTTTGCTTTCCTCTCCAGGGAGGAGGTGGCCCACATCCGGAAGCTGACGGGGCGGCACGGGATCCCGGAGTTCGAGGCGAAGTGGCAGGAGAAGTACCTGCCGTACACCCTGGACCTGGACCGGCTGGCGTGGGAGGAGGGGATCGAGACGCAGTACGCCTCGGGCCCGGAGTCGGTCCGGCGCGGGCTCGGCATCGCGCGGAAGGCGGAGACGCACGCCATCGCCTTCTACGCCCGCGCGGCGAAGGTGGTGGAGGACAAGCGGACGAAGGAACTCCTCGCCGAGCTGGAGGGCGAGGAGCGGAACCACCTGGCGAAGATCGAGGGGTACCTGGCCGACCTTCCGCCGGCGCCCTGACCGGTTCTTCCGGCGGGTCGCCGCCGGTCCCGACTATACCTGGAGGAGAATCCGATGACCACCAACCCGATGGACGTGATCCGGATGGCCCTGGACCGCGAGAAAGCCGCGTACCGCAGCTACACGGAGTACGCGCGCATCGCCACCGAGCCCGCGATCAAGGAACTGTTCCAGTACCTCGCCGGGGAAGAGAAGAAGCACGTGAAGCTTCTCCAGGAGGAGATCGAGAGGGAAACCCACCAGGAGATGTAGACGCGCGGCGTTCACGCCGCCGGAGGCGGTCGTGGAACTCGTCCTGTACGACACCGCGCTCCGCAGGAAAGTCCCTTTCACCCCCGCGGATCCCCGGCGGGTGGGGATCTACGCCTGCGGCCCCACCGTGTACCGGTACGCCCACATCGGGAACCTCCGCACCTACCTGTTGACCGACCTGCTGGTGCGCGCCCTCCGCCTGCTGGGGCACGGCACCTTCGTCGTCCAGAACATCACGGACATGGGGCACATGCACCAGGACCGGCTGGAGGAGGGGGAGGACAAGGTCATCGCAGCGGCGCGGGCGGCGGGGAAGAGCGCGCGGGAGATCGCGGCCTTCTTCACGGAGGCGTATTTCCGGGATTGCCGCCGCATGGGCTTCCTCCCCGCGGACGTCTTCCCGCGGGCCTCGGAGCACGTGCCCGACATGATCGCCCTCGTCGGGGCCCTTTCGGAGCGCGGGGCCGTTTACGGCGGGGGCGGGTACCTGTACTTCGACGTGTCGAAGGCACCCGGGTACGGCGCCCTCTCCGGCGCCGCGCTGGGGGAGGGGGCGACGGCGGAGCGCACGGACCCGTCGATCCACCGCCACAAGAAGCGCCCCGAGGATTTCGTACTCTGGATGCCGGCGGAGCCGGGAAGGGAGTTCCTCTGGGACAGCCCGTGGGGCCCCGGCTGGCCGGGGTGGCACTCCGAGTGCGCCGCCATGGCGTTGAAGTACCTGGGACCCGAGTTCGACCTGCATGTTGGCGGGGTCGACCTCCGCTTCCCCCACCACGAGAATTCCCGGGCGCTGGCGACGACGGCGACGGGGAAGCGGTTCGCCTCCCTCTGGGTGCACGCGGCGCACCTGCTCGTGGACGGCAGGAAGATGTCCAAATCCGCGGGGAACGAGTACACCCTGGATGACCTGGCATCGGGCCCGCCCGGGGGCGGAGGAGGATTCACCGCACCGGAATTCCGCTACTACTGCATGACGCTGCACTACGCGACGCCGATGAACTTCACCTGGGGGGGGCAGGCGGCTGCCGCGAGATCCCTCGCGCGGCTGCGGAACGCCTTCCGGAAGGCTGCGGAACGCGCGACGAAAGGAGAGGGGGACGCCGCCCTGCTGCGGGACCGGTTCCGCGAGGCGATTTCGGACAACCTGAACATGCCCCGCGCGGTGGCGGTCGCGCACGAGGCGTCCCGTTCCGCGGCGGGAGGGGACGTGGCGAGGTCCCTCTCGCGGGAGTGGGATGCCGTCCTCGCCTTGGGGCTGCTGCCCGGGGCGGCAGGGGAGAAGCAGGGACCGGAGGAGGTCCCCGCCGCGGTCGCGGAGATGGCGCGGGAACGCGACGAACGGCGGCGGGCGCGCGATTTCGCAGGGGCGGACGCGCTCCGGGAGCGGATCCGCGCCGCCGGGTACGACGTCTCGGACTCCGCGGAAGGAGGAGCGCACCTTCGGAAACTCCAGGGGGAACGGGGAGGGAATGAATGAGACCGGTTCGGACCTCGGACGACGTGATGGAGATCGGGCACGGCTACCAGCGGGCGATGATCCTGTTCACCGCGCTGAAGATCGGGCTGTTCCGCGGCCTGCCGGAGGGGCCTTGCGGCGCCCCTCTGCTTGCGCGGCGGATCGGGGCGGATCCCGGGAAGCTCGCCGTCCTCCTCGACGCCCTTTCTTCTCTCGGGCTGGTCGGGAAGCGGGCCGGAAGGTACCGGAACGCCGGCATCGCGAGGGATCTCCTTCTCCCGGGTCCCCGCTCGATGGAGTCGATCCTCCTGCACCATCTCGACGGCTGGGGGGAGTGGGGACGGTTACCCTCTGCTGTCCGTGCGGGGCGCGAGCCCCGCATCCGGGCGGAAGGAGGGTACCAGGAGAACTTCATCCGCGGGATGGAGGAGAACGCGCGGGAGCGGGCGGCGCGGGTGGCACGGGCGTTCCCTCTCCGGGCGAGGGAACGGCTGCTGGACCTTGGCGGCGGCGCGGCCACGTACGCGGTCGCCTGGGCGGAAGGCTGCCCGGACGCGGAGATCACCGTCTTCGACACGCCGGGGACGCTCCGGATCACGCGGAAGATCCTCCGGGAGAAGGGCGCGGAAGGCCGCGTCCGCCTCGTCGAGGGGGATTTTCTCAAGGACCCCCTCGGCGGCCCGTACGATTTCGTCTGGATATCGCAGATCCTGCACGCCTATGCCGTGCCCGACTGCGTTCGCCTGCTGCGGCGCGCGCGCGCGTCCCTGGCCCCGGGCGGGCGCGTCGGGGTGCAGGAGTTCCTTCTGGACGACGGAAAGACCTCCCCCCCCGGAGCGGCCTTCTTCTCCGTCCACATGGTGGCCGTGACGGATGGGGGGCGGGCTTACACCGCGGGCGAGATCGCCGGGATGATGCGGAAGGCGGGGTACCGGAAAGTCGTCGCCGAACCGAAGGATGCCCGGGGCGTCGGCATCGTCCATGCTTTCGGGGGACCTTCTTGATCTGTCGGGGGACGAAGGGAAAGAGTGTCGCCAACGAGCAGTCACCCGAAAACCGGAGACGCTACGAGTTTGCAGAGCAGGAGGCGAAGGCGAAGAGGGCGGGGCTTATGGTAGGAAAAGAATCCACGGCCGCCGTGGGAGTTCAGAGCTGTTCAGCGCGAACGATAGATGAGTTAGGAGACAACTTTCCAATCGCAGAGATGTAGCATCCCACGCTCCCCTTCTCGGTAAATATTTTCCCAACAAGACCCCATCAGCCCGCTAGCACGAGTTACCAATAGTATAATTCCATGTCATATAGAGCATTTACGTTCCCCCCATCAATTGGTGTCAATATTGCAGATATGTTCTACGGTTAAAAATTTATACGGACGGAGACTCTGCCCCAATGCGTCAATCCACTGAAGTAAAGCGGCGGTATTTAGAGGCAGAATTCTCCTTCGTCCTGATCGCGTTTCTCTGCGCACTGCCTGTTGCTTCTTGGGCAGTGATGGAGGGACTTACAACCGAGTATCTGACCAGGAGTTCGGATTTAGTGGTCTCGGGCGATGTAGAGAGCGCCACGGCCAAATGGAGCGATGACGGCAAGACCATATTCACCACCGCGATTGTCGTGGTCACCGAAGTGATAAAGGGACAACCTGGCAGCCAGAAGGTCGATGTCGAGTATCCGGGGGGGGAAGTCGGTGATATCGGATTAAGGGTCTCCGATGAACCAGTTATGAAAAAGGGAGAAAAGGTGGTTTTGTTTTTGAAACGCGGAATCAAACCCATCGAAAAGAATAAATATAAATTGGTGGGGAAAGGGCAGGGGAAGTATTCGATTGGTTCTGACGGGGTTGCCAGGAAAGAGGGTTTTTCCCTAGTGGAGGATACGAAGCAAATAGATACCGAAATTCCGATCGACGCCCTTATTGAAAAAATAAGGAGGGTCAAGTGAGCGGGAAAGGCAAACGCAGTTTAATCCTTTTTTTTCTTATTTCCATTTCCGCAATGCTGGCCATGGACTCGCCGGTGTCCGCCTATGTCGTCCTCACGACCAGTACCGGGGAGGAAATAAAATGGCAGGTTCCTTCCGCGTCATTCTTTGTGAACACGTCGGGCAGTCCTGCCGGGAGTCTCGTTGCTCTCCAAAACAGCATGCAGACCTGGTCCGACGTTCCAACCTCTTCATTCGTGTTCTTATACGCTGGAGCAACAACCTCTTTGTCTCACGGTGATTTCGATGGGCAGAATATCGTGACGTTCGCCCCTATGGGTAACACCGGGGTGCTCGCGGAAAACAACTTCTGGTACAACAGCGTTACCGGTCAACTTGTCGACAGCGACATACGCTTCAATACGACTTACTCTTGGAGTGCAAGCGGGGCTCCTGGTTTATACGATGTTCAGAACATCGCTACCCATGAACTCGGCCACTCGTTGGCGCTCGCCGATTTATATGGCGTCACAGACGCAGAAAAGACCATGTATGGATTCGGAGAGCTGGGGGAAACAAGAAAAAGAACGCTCGATCCAGACGACATAGCGGGAATCGCCCATCTTTATCCTACTGGGGGTGGGGGTACGGTCGGGGATTTCGACGGAGACGGGAATTCGGACGTGGCCGTATGGAGACCCGGCGACGGGACCTGGTGGATTCAGCGGTCTTCGGACGGAGGGGTGACGGTGACCCAGTGGGGCGCCAGCACGGATGTGTCCGTGCCCGGGGATTACGACAACGACCGGAGGACGGACATTGCCATATGGCGTCCTTCTGAAGGGACATGGTGGATCAAGCGGTCTTCGGACGGAGGGGTGACGGTGACACAGTGGGGCACCAGCGGAGACGTACCTGCTCCCGGGGATTACGACGGGGACGGGCAGACGGACTTGGCCGTGTGGAGACCCGGCGATGGGTCCTGGTGGATCAAGCGGTCTTCGGACGGAGGGGTTACGGTGACCCAGTGGGGAACGTTAGGAGATGTTCCGATAACTGGTTCGCCCTAAGCAGATACCGTCAGAGGATATCTACAGCGAGGGCGGGGCAAACCACCCTTTCTGCTATTACTAAATATTTAGATATATCGACAGATTATATATTGACTGCCGCCGGCAACCGATGGGTACGGACGGGGCAAAGGTTATTGATGAAATTAAATTCATTTAATGGCAGAATTGAATTGAAAACATAGCCGATCAACCGCCGACTCGGGACAGAAAGGCGTGTGGTCCAATGGCGCGTTGGAAGGTAAGGCCGGACAGAGGAAGGATCGGGTCTTCTTCTGACCGGCTTTTATGTTTATTCCTGGTACATCCTCCAACCTATCCACCGTTCCCGCAGTCGGTTTCGAAAATGGATGTCATTGACCGAGAAGAGCAACCTCTCAAAAGCATGCACCGATTCGGGGGGAGACCATGAAAAAGCATACGTACCAAATTCGGGCCGTCGGAATCGGTGTTGTTCTGGCATCTATCCTTCTTGGGCTGCTTGCTTTCCCCACCGAGGCTTTCGTCCCGCAGTGGGAAACCACGGGAGCGATGGGGACCGCGCGTCAAGCCTGCACGGCGACGCTCCTTCCCGACGGCAGGGTCCTGGTGGCAGGGGGATATAACGGCAGCACCCCCCATACCTTCTACGCCTCCGCGGAACTATACGACCCGGCCGCAGGGACCTGGCAAAGCACCGGATCGATGACGAGCGGCCGCGCCGGCCACAAAGCGATGCTCCTTCCCGACGGCAAGGTCCTGGTGTCGGGTGGCTACAACGGCGCCTACCTCGCCTCCGCGGAACTGTACGACCCGGCCGCCAACGGGGGTTTAGGCGCCTGGACGCCGGCGGGATCAATGTCAGATTCGCGCGTTTGGCACACGATGACGTTACTCCCCAACGGAAAAGTGCTCGCAACCGGCGGGGAGGACGGCAGTGCGACATTTTCCACCTCATCCGCGGACCTGTACGACCCGGCCGCCAATGGGGGTTTGGGCGCATGGTCGCCGACGGGATCGATGGCGCAACATCGCGGGGCGCACGTGGCGACGCTCCTGCCTGACGGCAAGGTCCTGGTCGCGGGCGGGTTGTGGTATGAGCCGGGGATCGGCTTCGGGACCGTCGACCTGGCAGAGATCTACGACCCTTCCGCGGGTACCTGGTTGCCGACGAGTTCGATGAGGAACCGACGCCATCACCACACGGCGACGCTGCTCCCAAACGGAACGGTCCTTGTGACGGGGGGGGGCATCTACGGGTCCGGATCTCATCTCGCGGCGGAGTTGTTCGACTCGGACGCGGGCACCTGGACCAACACGGGAAGCATGTCTACAGCACGCGGCCAGCACACGGCGACGCTTCTTTCCAACGGACATGTATTGGTTGCAGGGGGCTTGGGGGGAGGTGGCGCCCTCTCCTCGGCCGAGCGATACGACCCGGCCGCCAATGGGGGTTTGGGCGCCTGGTCGGCGGCGGGATCGATGGCGCAAAGTCGTTTTGAGCACTCGGCGGTACTCCTTCTCAACGGCAGGGTCCTGGAGGTGGGTGGGGGATATAGCGGCACCGCCCCTCGATCCTCGGCGGAGCTCCATGCCCCCGTTTCCGACGGTCCGTTCCTTGGATCGATTGCCCAACAATTCGCTAAACCGGGCGCTATCGTGACCCTCAGGGGGTACAACTTCGAAGACACCCAGGAGGGAAGCACCGTGACGTTTAACGGGGTGGACGCGGGGCTCGCTCTCAGCTGGATCGATGGAGAGATCTCCATCGGGGTTCCAACTGGGGCCGGCAGCGGACCCGTGGCCATCACGGTGGGAGGCGAGACCAGCAACGGTCTATTTCTCCAGGTCATCCAGGTATGCGACTTCGAGGGGGACGGGAGGACCGAAATCACGGTGTGGAGACCCGGTGACGGAATCTGGTGGATCAAGAACTCTTCGGACAGCGGAGTGGCAGTGACCCAGTGGGGCTCCGGTGCCGTGAACGATGTCCCTGTTCCCGGAGATTACGATGGCGACGGGATGACGGACGTGGCGGTTTGGAGGTCCAGCGACGGCAACTGGTGGATCAAGAAGTCTTCTGACAGCGGAGTGACAGTGACCCAGTGGGGCGCTTCCACCGACAAAGTGGTTCCAGCAGATTACGACGGGGACGGGACGATGGACGTGGCGGTGTGGAGGCCCGGTGACGGCAACTGGTGGATCAAGAAGTCTTCGGACAGCGGAGTGACGGTGACCCAGTGGGGCTCCGGTGCCGTGAATGATGTCCCTGTTCCCGGAGATTACGATGGCGACGGGACGACGGACGTGGCGGTGTGGAGGCCCGGCGACGGCAACTGGTGGATTAAGAGGTCTTCGGACAGCGGAGTGACGGTGACCCAGTGGGGCTCCGGTGCCGTGAACGATGTCCCTGTTCCCGGAGATTACGACGGCGACGGGACGACGGACGTGGCGGTTTGGAGGCCCGGCGACGGCACCTGGTGGATCAAGAAGTCTTCGGACAGCGGAGTGACGGTGACCCAGTGGGGCTCCGGTGCCGTGAACGATATCCCTGTTCCCGGTGATTACGACGGCGACGGGACGACGGATGTGGCGGTGTGGAGGCCCGGCGACGGCACCTGGTGGATCAAGAAGACTTCGGACAGCGGAGTGACAGTTACCCAGTGGGGAATGATCGGAGACCAACCAGTGAACCGTCCCGTCCACTTATGGGGTAGTCCGTGAGTTAGTGACGACAACAAATTCAGTGCAGTGAGGAGGGGGGAGGGGAACCCGCCCTTTCCTATTTCGTGCCCTGAAGGCACCAAGTACCGATTCGGTGCGGCTCGGTCTACCGGATCGCCATTTCTGTTACGTCGCCTTCGCAACCAAGGACGGTCCGCGATCCGGATCGTTGCGAACTCGGTGATCAGGCAACTACGGAGGATGCGCTCAACCTCCAAAGGAGGATCGCCAGCCTCCCTGCCACCGCGACGATCACGGAAATCCCTCCCCGAGTCAGTCGACGCGCCAGCCCGAATCCGTGGGCCCCGCCTCGTAGACCACGGCTCCGATGCGGTAGCGTCGTGGCAGGAGCGTGCTCTCCGGCGCCTTCGGGCTCGACGGTGCGGTTCATTCCTTCCACGCGCCGTCGGACCGCAGGAGAGCCACGCTGTAACTGCGCTTGTGGACATCAACACCCACGTGGATCGTCCCGCTCTTGCTCCCCTCAACGAACGTCCGGAGGCCTGCTACACTGACCCTTTCCATGTCGGTTCATCCTTCTCGCCGGGTGTTGGTTGGCTGACCAACCCCAGCCTAGAGGAGACCGACATGGTATTTCTGTTTAGCGTGTCTTCCGTATATGCACCCCATGCGAGCGAGGATAGCGCAGGCCTCGACGAAACCGTAAGGCCCGGGGGGATTTTGTTACATGGGACTGTGACAGGTTTCGCCGCGGGGCATGAATAAGGGGATCACGATTGCTCGTAACCCCCTGGTGTTACCTGGTGGGCGCTACAGGATTTGAACCTGTGACTTCCACCGTGTGAAGGTGGCACTCTACCGCTGAGTTAAGCGCCCGTCCCGCAGACCCTCCATTCTACCCGCGGGCCCCGTCCGCGCAAGCGGATTTTCCGGTGATCAGTACGACAGCTGGAGGCCTGCGTACGGTCCCGAAAGCTTCAAGGACACCTGGACGTCCGACTCGTCGACCTCCAGGTCGAAGTACCGGTACCCGCCCTGCAGCCGGACGAAGGGGAACGGGGTGAACGAGGCGTAGGCGTCCACCTCGTATGCATGGCTTCCCGAGTAGGCAATCCCGGTCGCGCGCGCATCTACGCGGAACATGTCCTTCAGGAATCCGATCCCGGCGGCCGCGCCGACCATCGGGGCACCGAGCCGGAAATCCTGACTGGTCGAGACCCCGGTGCTGGCGCTCTTTACCTGGATGCTTCCGTCGACGTACTTCCCCTGCAGGATCAATCCCAGGTTGAACCCGGCAATCCCGATGGAGGGGCGGAGGATGTCGATCTGCAACTGCCCGTCCATGATGTCCATCTCGAGCCGGGTTGAGATCTTCTCGTTCACCGCGAAAGGCTGGCCGTTGAACACGAAGGTCTGGGTTAGCGTGCTGCTGCCGTCGTACTGTGGCTGCATGTATCCTACGCGGAAGGTGAAGCGGCTCACGCCGAGGAACGCCTCCCAGAACGGGAAGTCCTCGTCCTGCACGCCCAGGGTATCCTTGAGGTTGAACGGGGTGTCGGGCAATCCGTTGGTGGTTGTCTGGGCGCTGCCGGATATTGTCGGGAACCAGTATTCGCCGCGCACTCCCGCCTCGATGGCGAGCGCCGTCACCGAATAGACCGCGAGGGAGCAAAAACAGAGAGCCGCCGCCAGTATGCGTCGCATCAGGCCTCATTTCCCTTCTGCTATAATGTCCCCCGCCGGAAAGACTTTGAACGGGGGGTAAGCCGATGACCACCGAACGGAAACGCGAAATCAACCGGCGGCGCCACCGGAAAAAGAAGTCGCTGAAACGCCGCGCCCGTCAGGCTTCCTCGAAGAAGTGAAGCGCACCCGCTTCGCGGGGCCCGGGTTGCACGGAACGGAAGCGGATGGGGCGCTGGTGGCCCCCCCGGACTTCAAATCCGGCCGGGAGGCGGAAACGTCTCCGGTGGGTTCGATTCCCTCCCGCTTCCGCCAAGTTTCACCCCTCTGGAAGCCCGGGGAATCGAAGCGAGTTGCGCGCCGACGAACAGGAGGAAGAGCGGGCAGCTTTTCTTTCCCCGCGACAGCGCAACGAGCCGGCCCTCCATTAGCTCGCGGGCGACCGCGAGCTTTCATGGGGATTCCCTCCCGCTTCCGCCAACTCATTCCTGGTTCTGATTATCGGTAAACGGCAGGGAAACCTTTACGCGCGAAACGAGTGCCTGCACCCGCAGTACCGCTGGCGGTAGATCCCCAACTCGCGGCTGGCGCGGACGCTGTTCAGGAAGCCGTCGTTCTTCTTCAGGTCGGCCTCGACGTACCGGACGCCGGCAAGCTCCCCCTCCTCCCGCCCCACGTGGTTCACCAGCGCCGCGTCCTTCTTCGGGCTGACGGTCAGGATCGTCGCGAAGGCGGGCACCCCGAGTTCGGATGCTTTCCGCGCCGTCTCCCGCAGCCGCATCCGGACGCACGCTTCGCACCGGCGGCCCCGCTCCGGCTCGCCCTCCAGCCCCCGCACGGCATCTTCCCAAGTTTCCGCGCCGCCGTTCCCGATGATCATCGGGAACGGGCGCTTCTCCTGGAGGTCGAGTGCGGCGAGGAGCCGCTTCCGGAATTCTTCCCGGGGGTGGATATTCGGGTTATAAAAGAAGCCGATGACGTCGAACCGCTTCCCGAAGGCGGATACGCCGTGGGTGGCGTCCGGGGCGCAGCAGATGTGGAGGAGGAGTTCCGTCCTTTCGCTTTCGTCGGCAACGCGTTTCATGGCGGGAACCGGACCCCCCGGACATTGATCTTATCCTCAACGACCCAGTAAACCGGATATCCCGGGGGAAGAAAAGGGGATATTTCTTGGGAATGCCCATCCTCCTGTTCCTGGCGACCTTCGCCTCCACGCTCGTCGCGGGGTCGTACCTCGCGGGGGGGAATCCGGTCGCGCGCCCGGGGGACCTGCCCCTGGGACTTGTGTTCAACGTCCCGCTGCTTTCGATCCTTGCGGTCCATGAACTGGGCCACTACGCGGCGGCCCGGCGGCACAAGGTCGACGTGACCCCCCCGTTCTTCCTCCCCGCCCCGTCCTTCATCGGGACGTTCGGGGCGTTCATCCGGATCCGGTCGCCCCTTCCCACCCGCAACGCCCTGTTCGACGTGGGGGTGGCGGGTCCCGTGGCGGGGGTCCTCGTGGCGATCCCGGTACTGATGATCGGCCTGGGCCTGTCCGAACTCCGGCCGGCCGCTGCGACCGGAGGGATCCCCCTCGGGGAGTCGCTGATCTTCAAGGCCGCCGCCCGTGCGGTGCTGGGGGTGGTCCCGGAGGGGTACGACGTGGTGCTGCATCCCGTCGCGTTCGCCGGGTGGATCGGGCTGTTCGTGACGATGCTGAACCTCATTCCCGCCGGTCAGCTCGACGGCGGCCACATCGCGTACGCCCTCTTCGGGGACCGGTACACGGAAGCCGCACGCCTCGTACCGTACGGACTCCTCCTCATGGGGCTTTTGTGGTCCGGCTGGTTCGTCTGGGCGGTCCTCCTCTTCTTCCTCGGGACCCGGCACCCCCGGCCCCTCGAAGACGAGATGCCCCTGACCCCGGGACGCAGGCTCCTCGGGGCCGCCGCCGCGCTCCTGTTCCTGTTGAGCTTCTCCCCGAACCCTTTTCCGATGTAGGGGATTGCGCCATCCGCGAACTTCTGACCCTGCGACCCCACCTGACCCTCCACCGGAAGGCGTACGCCTTCTGCGTCCTGGGTCTCTTCGCCTCGAGCGTCTTCGGGCTCCTCGTCCCGTGGATGATCCGGGAGGCGGTCGACGCCGTCTCCGCCGGCCGCGCCGGAGGCGCCGCCGCGGGGGAGGCCCTCGCGCGCGCCGTGGCGTTCATGGCCCTCTTCGCGGCCCTCAACGCTTCGTTCCGGTTCCTCGCCCGCCGGTCCCTCCTCGTGACGGCGCGGGAGGTGGAGCAGGGCGTGCGGCGGCATCTCTTCTCCCACGTGATCCGGCTCCCCCTGCCGTTCTTCCACGCCACGCCGACGGGCGACGTCATGTCCCGGATGACGAACGACCTCACCGCGGTCTGGCTGTTCCTCGGGCCGGGGCTGCTCACCCTGATCGGCACCTCCATCTCGTGGGTGATGGCGGTCGCCTTCATGCTGCGGATCAGCCCCTCCCTCACCGGCCTCTCCCTCCTCATCGCGCCCCTCGTGGTGCTCCTCTCCCGGGAGTACGGGCGCGCGTTCCATCGCCAGCACCGCCTGGTCCAGGAGTCCCTCGCGGGAATGAACGCGGCGCTGCAGGAGAACGTTTCCGGCATCCGGCTGGTGAAGGCGTTCGCGCTGGAGGCCCGGGAGGAGGAGCGGTTTGGCCGGCAATGCCGGGAATATTACCGCCACAACCTCGCCGTCGCCCGCACCTCCGCTGCCTTCCACGGCGCAATCGGCTTCCTGGCCGGCGCGGGGGTGGCCCTGGTCCTGTACCTGGGGGGCCGGGCCGTCGCCCTGGGGGAGCTGACCCTCGGGGGATTCGTTGCCTTCAACGCCTACCTTGCGATGCTCGCCTTCCCCACGATGGCGATGGGGTGGGTGATCAACCTGTTCCAGCGCGGCAACGCGGCGATGGGACGGATCAACGAGTTCCTCCGCCGGCCCACGGAGTTCGAGGGGAAAGGAGTCGCGGCGCCAGGCGTCCTGCCGCTCCCGCGGGAAGACGCAACGGGTGACGCGGGGGAGCCCCCCCTGCTCGAAGTCCGCGACCTCACCTTCGCCCACGAGACGGGCGGGAGGGGAGAGGCGCTCCGGGACGTTTCCTTCTCGCTCCGCAAGGGGGAGGTGACCGGCCTGGCGGGGCCCACGGGCGGGGGGAAGAGCACCCTGTTCTCCCTCCTTCTCGGATTCCACCCCGCCCCGCCGGGCACGATCTTCTGGGAAGGACGGGACGCCGCGGAGATTCCGCTGCCCGAGCTTCGCCGGCGCGTCGCCCTGGTCGCCCAGGACCCGTTCCTCTTCTCCGAGTCGATCCTGTACAACGTCTGCTTCGGCCGGGACGCCCTGGACCCGGCCGCGGCGCGGGAGGCGGTCTCCCTCGCGCGGTTCCGCGACGAGGTGGAGGAGATGCCGCACGGATTCGAATCGGTGGTGGGGGAGCGGGGGATCTCCCTCTCCGGCGGGCAGAAGCAGCGCGCCACCATCGCCCGCGCCCTCTGCTCCGGCGCGCCGTTTCTCCTCCTGGACGACGCCCTCTCCGCTGTGGACGCCGGGACGGAGCGGGAGATCTTCGACGGGATCCTGTCGGTCCGGGGGGAGCGCACGGTGCTCTTCAGCACCCACCGGATGGCGTCCCTGTCCCGTTGCGACCGGATCCTCGTGCTCGCGGGGGGGCGGATCGTCGAGGAAGGGACCCACGACGGGCTGCTCTCCCGCCGCGGGGCCTACTACGATCTGTACTCCCGGCAGATGCTCGCCCGGGAGCTGGAGGATTCGTCGTGAGCGGCGGCGAGGGGTTCTTCCTCGAGGACCGTGTGGACGCGCGGGGAGTCGACTGGAAACTGCTCCGGCGGCTCCTGCGGTACGTCGTCCCCCACCGGGGCATCCTGGCGGGCGCGCTCCTTTCGCTTGCCTGCGGGACCGTCTGCCAGCTGTCGGGGCCGTACCTCATCAAGGTCGTCATCGACCGGCACGTAACCCCCGGGAACCTCGCGGGGATGGGCGGGTGGGTCCTGCTGTACCTCGCCGCCCTCGCCGGGGCCATGGGGTTCCTCTACCTCCAGATGTACGCCGTGTCGGTCCTGGGCCAGCGGGTCATCCTCGCCCTTCGGGAGGAGATGTTCGCCCGCATGGAGCGCCTCCCCGTCACCTTCTTCGACCGCACGCCCACCGGGCGCCTGATGACGCGGTTGACCTCCGACGTCGAGGCGCTGCAGGAGCTCCTCTCCTCGGGACTGGTTTCCACGGTGGGGGACGCCGCGGTCCTCGCGGGGACGGCGGCGATCCTCCTCTGGATGGATCCCCGACTCGCCCTGGTCACCTTCGCCGCCCTCCCGGTGCTGGTGCTGTTCGTGGAGCTGCTGAAAAAGCGGATCCGGGAGGCGAACCGGGAGATGCGGAGGAAGCTCGCCCGGCTGAACGCCTTTCTACAGGAGCACGTCACCGGGGTCTCCGTCGTGAAAGCGTTCGTACAGGAGGGGAAATCGGAGCGTCGATTCGACGCCCTGAATGGCGAGTACGCCGCGGAGAGCGTGCGGCTGACGAACTACTACTCCCTCTACTTCCCCGGGGTGGAGATGTTCGCCACCTTCGCCGTGGCGCTCCTCCTGTGGCGCGGCGGCCTCTCGCTCCTTCACGGGGCAGTCACGTTCGGTACCCTGGTGGCATTTCTCGAGTATGCCCAGAAATTCTACAACCCGATCAAGGACCTGAGCGACAAGTACAACATCCTCCAGTCGGCGCTGGCCTCATCCGAGCGGATTTTCCAGGTGCTGGACTCCGACGTCTCGCCGGAATACGCGCCTGTCCCGGGGCCGGCCCTCTCCCGTCCTTCGCCCCCCTCCCGTCCCTCGCCCCCCCCGGTCCTGCCCGTCCCGGCTGTAGAGTTCCGGGACGTCTGGTTCTCCTACCCCCGCCCGCCGGCGGAGGGCGCCCGGGCCGACGCGGAGGGGCCCCCGGTCCTGCGGGGGGTCTCCTTCTCCCTGATGGAGGGGGAGACGGGGGCCATCGTCGGGGCCACGGGGGCGGGGAAGACCACGGTCCTTTCCCTGTTGTGCCGCTTCTACGAGATCCGCCGCGGCCAGATCCTCCTCTTCGGCCGCGACATCCGGGAGATCCCCCGGGAGGAGCTCCGGGGAACGCTCTCCCTCGTCCTCCAGGACCCGTTCCTCTTCTCCGGCACGGTGCTGGAGAACGTGTCCGTCGGCGGGAACGCGGTTGACGGCGCCCTCTCCGTCACCGGCGTCGACCGGTTCGCGGCGGAGTGGGAGGCGGGGCTCCACACTCGGGTGGGGGAGAGGGGTGGGCAGCTCTCCATGGGGCAGCGC
>Ga0113563_10000446_pt1 | contig 19881 bp, 18 predicted proteins | sample Mud3Dept3metaG_FD_80117 | JGI IMG/M metagenome (GOLD analysis project Ga0113563, IMG submission 80117) | Freshwater wetland microbial communities from Ohio, USA, analyzing the effect of biotic and abiotic controls - Mud 3 Core 4 Depth 3... | ecosystem: Environmental > Aquatic > Freshwater >... | reverse complement strand
CTTGCCATACCGGGACTGTATAATTAAAATATTCTATTAATCTATCTTTATAATAATAAATGGTTCCTATTGTGATAAATAAGCTAATTATTTGAACAACAATATCCTCGATTAAATTTTTGAAACTGTCCTTAAGCCAATTTATTTTGCTCATGAATGCACTCTATGTAATTTATAATGATTTTCTATATTAGCATATTTTTATTTAAGGATATCCGGTACAGGCTTAAATTGAATTTGTTCGCTGTGTCAGAATAGATTACCTCATCCGTATAGGTGTCATACTGCAATGATATGTTGTCATATTTTCTTCCGTTCAGTATTATTGATGCTTTCCTCGTCCTGTCAATGAATAATAGTGGCTTAAGTTTTGACCGGTAATAATACTGGAAATATTCTTTCCCGTTTATAAGCTCATTCCCCGTTCCGATTTTAAGCGAATATAGTTTGTACAGATATTCAACCTGCTGTTCCTCTCTATGTTTTAACATGTTCTTTTCTTTATCTGCAACAGAAGTAAATCCCTGTTGAGATAATACTTTTACAGAACAGAGCAACAGAAGGATCAGCAAAGAATTTCTGGTCATCAGCAAATAATGTGTGTAAAACCGACCCGAAATAACTAATATTTTTTTAATATTCTACTGTCAGGCTTTTTAAAATGCTACTTTTGTCGAACCCTGATCATACCGGTCAGGCAGATAAAAAACCTGTGGAAAAAGAATGAAGATGTATCGGTTGAAACTGTTTATTGTCCTGTTTGCAGCCGGTACCCTTTTCACCTGTATTGATCCCTTCAATCCGAATCTTGAAAATTTCAGTTCACTTCTTGTTGTGGATGCGCTTGTAACCGATGAAAACAGATCGAATTATGTCCGGTTGTCACACACAGTTGAAACCCAGGATGAGGAGCCGGTAAGGGTAACCGGAGCAAATGTAATTATCAGGGATGATCTTGGCGGCGAGACGACCCTGCCTGAAGTTGCTGAAGGTGAATACAGAACAGACAGTCTGGCATTCAGGGGAGAGACAGGAAGGACCTATACATTAAATATTAAGACCAGCGATGGAGAAGAATATGAATCAGAGCCGTGTATAATGTACTCCACCCCGGATATTGACAGTCTTTACTATGAAAAGCAGGAAGAAATTTCTGAAAACGGAACAGAAACTTTACCAGGCATTAGATTTTACATTGATTCTGAGGAGGAAAGCACCAGCAGTTATTACCGGTGGACCATTGAGGAATGGTGGAAATTTAATGTCCCCGAACCAAAAAGGTATGACTATTTTAATGATACAACGATACTTGAAACACCACAGATCAGGCAGTTATGCTGGGGGAATAAGAAATCAGATGAGATACTGATTGAGTCAGCAATAGCAGAATTACCGGGTGGTTTCAGCAAGAAGCCCCTCTTTTTTGTCGCATCTGACAAATCTAACCGGTTCCAGATCCAATATTGTGTTCTGATAAGGCAGCTTTCAATCTCTCAGGAAGAATATGAATTCTGGGATCATCTGAAAGAGATAAGTGAAAGTGGGGGGAACATTTTTGATAAACAGCCATACGCGGTAGCTGGTAATATCCATAATACCAGAAAACCGACCGAACAGGTCCTCGGATATTTCCAGGTTTCAGCAGTTAAACATAAAAGAAAATATATTTTACGGGATGAGATCATAGAACTGGGCCTTCCGCTTTACAACTATGATTGCAGACGGGTTGAGATAGGAGAAAAAGATTTCCCTCCTCCATTAACTCCGGGACCAGGGGTGACCTTTGATGACCTGATAGCTTCGTATGACAATTCTGGTTATATATTTACGAAACCAATTTATGATAATGAGGGAGAACTTGAAAGGCTTGTTTTTGTACTCCCGTTCTGCGCAGACTGTACATTGAACGGTAGTATGACCAAACCGGATTTCTGGATTGATATGAAATGATCTTTACCGGCATGAACGCATCTCGTCATATTTACAAATTGTTATTTTTTATCAGAAGACTAACCACTTTAAGTGCCTGTATCCTTTTCCTGAACATTTCGTTATCGGCCCAGTTTTCAGAGGAAACAACAATTGAACCCGATGATAAAAACTATTCTGAAGGGCTCTGTGTTCAGACTGACCGGGATATTTATATCGCCGGGGAAGAGGTCTTTTTTAAAATTTATAAATTCAACGCGAATTCGCATACTCCGGGTTATGTCAGCAAGGTCGTTTATGTCGATATGTATGATTTCTATAATAATCCGGTTGTACAGCTTAAGATCGCTGTAGATGGTTTTTCAGGGTCGGGCGAGTTCAGGCTGCCGGATACCTTAAGGACAGGTAATTACATAATCCGTTCCTTTACAAACTGGATGCAGAATTTTCCCCGTGAACTCTTTTCATACAAAGCAATTTCCGTCATAAATCCATTCGAAAATGTTAACCGCATCTCTTTGCCTGCAGCAGACCGGGAAACCTCAGGTAAGGTGGATCACCCGAACCCTGAGAGCCTGTTTAACGTAAAAGATTCCGGAAAAGAATTTAAAATAAAGCTTACTTCCGATTATTTTACAATCCGCGAAAAAGTAAGAATTGAGATCATCACTTTTGACTCTGTCGGGAATCCAGCTGAAGCAGATATTATGGTTTCGGTGGTCAAATCATTTGCCTCAGACGAAGATAATTCCCTTCGTTCAACAGGTAACATTCAATTGCCGGTACAAACACCAACCAATCTGGAAAACCTCCCCTTCCTCACTTTCGCCGCTGATACCTTTCCCGGATTTTTACCTGAGCTGGAGGGCCATCTTATCAGTGGTACCATCAGAAGCAAAATAACAGGGGATCCGCTCATAAAAGAAAATGTTACCCTTTCATTCATCGGGAAAAATGCCCGGTGCGTATTTACCAGGACTGATGATGATGGTCGTTTCAATTTTGTGACAAAAGAATATGGCCTTGAGGAGATAGTTATTCAACCGCTGTCTGCAGATCTCAGGGATTATTATGTTGAACTGTCAGATCCATTCCCCGGAATTGACAGAAACATTTTTCCGGCACCTCTTTATCTTGACACCGGCAGGCTGGAAGAAATAAATGAAGCAATAATTGGCATGCAGGTCAGAAATATTTATGATCCATTCCTTCAAACCAGACCATTAAAATCAGATATCACAGAAAAACCTGATTTCTTCGGGGATCCTGATCTGAGTATCAATCTGTCTGATTATATCGAGCTGACCTCCCTGAGAGAGGTTATCAAAGAGATTATACCCGGCGTTTCGCTAAATACCAGAAACGAAAGAACATTCTTCAGACTGATAAATAAATACCCCGGCCGGTCATTTGAAAATGATCCGCTTGTGCTTCTGGATGGCGTCCCGGTGTATGATACTGACAGATTGCTTGCCATTAAATCTTCTGAAATAGAAAAAATTGAGATCCTGAACACGAGGTACTTTATATCTGACATAATCATTGACGGGATCATCAATATTGTTTCGGGGAAAGGAGATCTGAGTGTTCTGGAATCCGACAAATCCGTATTCAGGCAGGAGTTCCATGGTCTCCAGAACGTATACGGCCCTTATTCCCCTGATTATTCAACAGACTCTCTCAGGAACAGCCGTATCCCGGATTTCAGGAATACCCTCTACTGGAATCCGGACCTAAGGACAGACAGGAACGGAACCGCACATGTTGAGTTTTACACCTCAGACGAGTCAGGAGAGTATAAGGTAATTGCGGAAGGATTCACATCAGATGGCACAGCCGGCAGATCTGTTGCACGACTTATCGTCAGAACTGATCAGAAGTGATTTTCCTGATGCCTGTTTCAGCTGGCAACACTCCGGACTTTATAGCCGTTCATTCCGAAGAAGACTATGAAAGCAAAGCATATCAGAGGTACAATAAATCCCAGAGCCATTGTCGATATGTCAGCTATCCATCCCATGAAAATGGGACAGACCGCACCGCCGACGATCGTCATTATCAGGAATGAAGAGCCCTTCTTTGTGAGGCTCCCAAGGTCCTTGATTCCCAGGGCAAATACTGTCGGGAACATAATCGACATGCAGAAGTAGGTCAGGTACAATGCTGCAAGAGAGAGCCATCCAAGTCCAAGAACTACAAATACCATCGCAAATACATTAATGATGGCATATAGTGCCAGCATCTGGTTCGGTCTGAACCAGGTCATAAGGAAGCTTCCCGAGAATCTCCCGACCATAAAGAACACAAATCCCAGTGAAAGAAGATAGGCAGCTTTTTCATTGCTGAAACTGGGCATTTGTTCAGTAACGTAATTGATAAAAAAACTGTTGATCCCGGTCTGTGCTGCCACATAAAGGAATTGAGTCAGCACGGCAAATTTGAAATGCCTGTACTTCAGGAGGTCCTTGTATTTGCCCTTGTCTCCATGCTCGTTATGCTCTCCCTCATGGATTTCCGGCATCTTTGTGAACATGAACATAACAGACACCAGAAGCACCAGTGTTCCGATTATCATATATGGCAGCGTAAGTGTTGCGAATTTGTTGGTTTCTGCCTCACCGACGCTTCCAAAGATCAGCAAACCTCCGATAGCCGGACCCATTATCCATCCGAGTCCGTTGAATGACTGGGAAAGGTTAAGCCGTTGTTCAGATGTGGGCTTTGGACCAAGAACCGTAGAATATGGATTGGCTGCAGTTTCCAGGCAGGTGAGCCCACATGCAATTATAAACAGGCATAACAGGGTAAATTCGAAAGTCTGGATCTGAGCAGCAGGTATGAACATAAATGCTCCGAAAGCATATAATAAAAGTCCGAAAATTATGCCCTTTTTATACCCGAACCTTGTCATAATGAGCCCTGCAGGAATAGCCATAATAAAATAGCCTCCGTAAAGGGCAGCCTGCACCCACCCCGACCTTGCTTTGGTAATTCCGAGTATCTCCTGGAAGTGTTTGTTCAGAACATCGAGCAGGCTGTGGGCAAATCCCCACAGGAAGAAAAGGCTCGTGACAAGAATGAAAGGAATAATAAAACCTGCAGTAACAAGCTTTTGCCTGTCGCCATTTGCTGATAATCCGGTTGTCATAGTTGAATTTATTTACTGGTACAAGTTTACTATGATTTATGATTTTTACAAGGTTTTTTCAGGTTTTTCATAAGAGAGATGAACAAACCTGCACAAATATAATTTTGCTAAATTTGAAGAATAGCCCTTAAATCCAGGAACATGAAATTCAAGCACATCTTAAAACAGCTTTTGAGCGGAGTATATGTAAAAATAAAGTCAGGGCCGCTGAAAGGGAAAAAGTGGATAGCTGTTTCCGGAAACAGTTTTATCCGTGGTGATTATGAACAGTATAAAACAGAAGCTTTCCTGAAAAATTTCACACGAGGCAGTATATTTTTTGATATCGGTTCTCATATAGGTTATTATTCATCCATTGCTGCATCGGTCAATGACGGAATTGGAAATGTATATGCATTCGAACCGAGACCTATGAACATTAAATTTTTCAGGAAACATATAAAGATCAACAATTTTCAGAATGTTAGCCTGTTCGAAACAGCTGTGGGTGAATCTGATGGCTATGTTATGTTTGATGCAAAGCATGGCTCAGCGACCGGATTCGTTTCATCGTATGGAAATATCCGGGTGAGGCAGGTATCTATCGGCAGAATGGTAGAAGAGGGGGAGCTTCCCCTCCCTGATTTCATAAAAATTGATGTGGAAGGGGGTGAAATTGAAGTGTTTAAGGGATTAGAACAGGTAATCTCCTCAGCCCGGCCAAAAATTTTAGTGGCAACCCATAAACCTGAGTGCCGGAAATTCGTGGAGGATTACCTTAGAAAAAAGAATTACAGGTTTGAGATTCTAAATCCCGAAGCCATTGCAGGAGACACGGAGATCATTGCACTTCCCGCATAGCCGGTTACGGAAATGTCAGGTTTATCTGACAAGAAGGTCCACTATTACCTTGATCTCGTCAAAGATGGTCCTGTCTCCAAGGTTATCAAAGAAAGTGCCTGACCCGTAGCGTACGTTGTATTTTGCACGGTCAAATATGACATTGGCATAAAACCTTGTTCCCTCTTCTTTCTTCTGCATAACAGCCTTGAATTCAATCGGATTCGTTATTCCTTTGATAGTCAGGTTTCCCCTGACAGGCGCATAACCTCTTTCAAATGATTCGCTCCCCGTAATGATAAGCTTTGAGGTCGGAAATTTTTCAACTCCGAAAAAATCATCCGACTTTAAATGACCTTCCAGCTTTGCGTTAGCTTTAGAATCCTTTATTGTGGTCATATCAATTGTAAATTCCCCGGATACTATTTTATTATCCCGCCATTCAAGCCAGCCATCATTAAGTCTGATTGTACCGGCCTCCTGCCCTATAACCCTTTCCCCTAACCATCTCAATGTCGTTTTTTCTATATCAGCATTCATCCGAACCTGTGCAATAACATTAGTTATCATAAATACCGATACAAATAGTGCAATCGTTTTTTTCATTTTTTTGATTTTGTGTTTCCTTCTTTTAACAAGAAGTGATTGCTTTTGTTCAGATGAGGCAAAATGAAAATCAGATCCGCATGGATCTGTATACATTTACGGAATTCTTTTTCAGATAATTACAATCGCTGGATATTCATACCACCGCCGATATGGAATATCATGCCGGTTGAATAATCCCAGTCACCGCGTGCGATTGATGCAACCGCCTTGCCGATATCTTCGGGGAAACCCCATCTTTTTTGCGGAATCAGACCTTCAGCAATGAGTTTGTTATATTTATCCCTGACCCTGGCAGTCATATCTGTCTGAATTATGCCAGGACGAACTTCGTAAACTCTTATGTTTTCACCTGACAGCCGGTCGGCAAATACAGTCGAAGCCATGCTGAGCCCGGCTTTTGAAATGCAGTATTCTGCCCTGTTCGTGGATGAATGTGTTGCTGAAACCGAAGAAATAAAAACAATTACCGGATTGTAATCAGACAGCTGTTGTTTCAGCCATATCATCTCCTTTGCTATCTCCTGGGCAAAGAAAACCGGTCCTTTCAGGTTGATATTCATTACCCGCTCATAGCTCTCTTGCGTCATGTCAAGCAGATCATTCCGCTGGAGAGGTGCAACGCCGGCGTTATTCACCAGGAGATCAATCCTTCCGTATCTGTCCAGGATATTTGCAACAACCTCTTTCTGGCATTCCATGCACGAGATGTCCAGCCCAACCGGGAAAAATTCCATTTTCCGCTTCTCAACCTCCTGACCAAGGATTTTCATTCCTTCACTGTCGACTGTCCGGGCAATGGCAGCAATATCAAAACCCTCCGACGCAAGGGAAATCGCGACCGCTCTTCCGATCCCTCTGCTGGCTCCTGTAATAACTGCTACAGGTTTATTATTCATCCTATTGGATCTTTTATCAGATTTTCCAGAATCAGGGGCTAAAGGTAATAATTTGGATGAATCTGTCAACTTTCACAGGTTCTTTTAACAATTGATAACTATTACAATTCGGGGAGATCGATCCAACAGCGTTTTGTCCAGCTTTCATAGCCTTTCTCTGCAAGCTGCACACCTTTGGCTCCTTCATACAGATCCCATTTGAATGGCTCATCTTTCACGATATGCCTGAGGAATAGCTCCCATTGAGATTTGAAAGCATTATCATAAGTCTCCTGCTCAGGTACCTTCGACCATCCCTCGAAGAAATTAATCTGTTGCGGTATATCAGGGTTCCAGACAGGTTTTGGAGTATTTCCGTAATGCTGAATGTAACATTCACGAAGTCCGGCTACTGCAGAACCTTTAGTACCATCCACCTGCAGGCAAAGAAGATCATCGCGCCTGACTCTAACTGTCCAGGATGAATTGAAATGGGCAATTATGCTGTTTTCCAGTTCAAAAGTTGCATATGCTGAATCATCGGCGGTGCATTTATACTGTTTCCCGTTCTCGTCAACCCTTTTTTCAATATGTGTTGCTCCGAGGCATGAAACCGCTTTGACTTTCCCGAACACATTATCCAGTACATACCGCCAGTGGCAGAGCATATCCAGAATAATACCGCCGTCATCCTCTTTGCGGTAATTCCACGAAGGGCGCTGGGCAGGTATTGTATCGCCTTCGAAAACCCAGTATCCGAATTCTCCCCTGACGGAGAGTATTCTGCCAAAGAATCCCTGTTCAATAAGCCGCTTAAGTTTTACAATTCCCGGAAGCCACAATTTGTCCTGAACAACCCCGTTCTTAAGTCCGGCATTTTTACATAATTCATAAAGCTCGAGTGCAATTTTTGTATTGATGGCTACAGGTTTTTCGCAATAAATATGTTTTCCTGCTTTTACAGCTTTCCTGACAGCTTCTGCCCGCCTTCCTGTAGTCTGTGCATCAAAATAAACTGTGTTCCCGGGGTCTTTCAGCACACTATCCAGATCGGTACTCATCTTCGCGATGCCGGTAAGTGCACAGAGTTTTTTCAATTTGGCTTCATCCCGTCCGATAAGTGTGGGATCTGGCATGATGGTTTCTCCGGAACCGCATGTAACTCCACCCTGTTTCATTATTTCCATAATAGAACGGAGCAGGTGCTGGTTTGTTCCCATCCGACCTGTAACTCCATTCATGATTATTCCGACTTTATGCTGCTTCATTACTTAGGTATTTTATACATGAGTCTTATATGATGTGATGATATTTTTTAAAAATAAATCCTGATCCTGTTTCCAGTAGTTTGTGGAAAATATTTCCACTTCAATAAATCCATTAAATCCTGCTGTTTCGACCCATGATCTGATCTTTCTGATCGGGATGCATCCCTCACCCATCAGCCCGCGGTCATTAAGCATATCCACAGTGGGCGATTTCCAGTCGCAGACATGGAATGCCAGCAAATTCCTGTTTTTCCCGCAGCGCTCAATTTCTTTTTCAAGCTTCGGGTCCCACCACACATGATATACATCAACTGCCACACCTGCCCAGGGAGAATTCAGGGTTTCTGCCAGATCGTTGGCCTGTGCCATTGTGTTAATGGCCGAACGTGTGTCAGCATACATGGGATGCAGAGGTTCGATTGCTAACCTGACCCCGGCAGCCTTTGCATCAGGAAGAATTGCTTCAATGCCATCATGTATCTGCTTCCGTGAATCCTCCAGTGACTGTGCAGGATCAGCACCACACACAAGTACGATCAATCCTGTTTCCAGCTCAAAAGCTTCTTCGATCGCTTTCCGGTTATCATCAATTGCTGCCCGTCTCCGGGAAGAGTCTTTTGCCGGGAAAAATCCACCCCTGCAAAGAGATACAACTGAAAGACCATGCTTTCGCAACATATTCCCGGTTTGTTTTATGTTCCTTCCCGAGAGTGCGTCACGCCATACGGTAATTCCCTTTACACCGCTTGCAGAAAAATTTTTAGCAGCATCTTCGATACTCCAGGGTTTAGTGGTAATAGTGTGAATACAAAGTCTTGAAAGGTCTGTTAACGGGACTGAGCTCATCTGATATATTTAAAATAAGTATAATAGTTTTCTTTATTGATGATCCGCCAGAGGTAGAGGCATACCTCACGGATATGATAATCGCCCCACATGCTCGATTCGCCAAATGGGATTCTGCTGCCCCCGGGTATGAAATCCCATCCGTTAGGGTGATGATATATGGAGTGCAGCAGCAGACCCTGATGATTTTCACCCGTACTTAAATAAGGTCCATCCAGCAGCGTATTCAGTACTTTGAGTCCTGCCTGGTAATAACGGCTTCCCTCATCAGATTCACCTTTCTCTTTTAAATAATTCCCAAGACGTAACAGCCCCTGTGATGCTATCGCTGCGGCTGAACTGTCAACCGGTTCATGATCGTTGAAGGGATCAGCAGGCCTTGCCAGGTAATCTCCCAGTTTGTAGAGTCCCGGCGCACCGGTATCCCAGTAAGGCACCCCGTCTGCAGGAGTATTCTCGATATAAAAATCGCATGTGGCCTTTGCGGCTTTCAGCATCAGAGAGGAGAGGCTTTCTTTCCCTCCAAATGGTTGAAATTCATTAGCATCGGCTGAAACAATCCATTCCAGCTGTTCGGCAAAGCCGCACATAGCCCAGGCCAGACCCCTTGTCCATGTAGTGAAGCCTGAATAACCCTGCTGGGAGTTGGAGCACCGGAAGTTTCCGTCTTTCATGTTGAAAATACTTTCATGCGCAGTCCGGCCCCGGACATCATACCTATCGCGACCTTCACCATAAAATACTGAATAAGTTGCCGTAGCCTTAATATGTTCCAGAGCCCGTTCAAGCAGATTTATTTTCGTATCTCCTTCGCTCTGAAGAACATGACCAAGCTGATGGCTGAGCATTAAAGCACGGCAGGAACGGATTGTATCCACAAATAATGAGTGGGGCCCATTGAATGAATATATAAATCCTCCGTTTTTTACCTTGCTCCACCGGGATGCCTGCACGGCTCCTGAAATTTTAAGAGCCAGTATATAGAAATTCTTTTCCCACTCATCGACGGGGATCCTGCTTTCATTCATGAGGCGCAAAAGGTTTCCATAGGTGCTTACATTGTTGAACCCGTGATCGTGCACCCCAATGTGGCTTATGTGCGGTGCCATCTTTTCCAGTATCTTCTTTCTGCCATTCACAAGCATCTGCTTGTCTCCGGTAGCGTCAAACTGAAGTAAGGCAGATCCATACTGAAATCCCTGCGTCCATTCTGTCCATCCCCGTGTGGAATACTTTCCATCAACTGTGAATACCGGAGATCCCTGGGTTTCATTATAGTTCTTTTCAATCAGAAGGATCTTATTCCCGGAGAGATCCCAGAACCTTTTGAGCTTGTTTGAAAAATCCTCCGGGTTAATTTTAAAATCTATGTCAATCATGATTCAGACCGGTTTAGTGCATAAATATAAAGCAAAATCAGGTTCACCCATTGCCGGGTTCCCCACGGACGCAAAATATCTTCCTGAATCAATCATAATGGAAATGTGCCGGGTTGAATCTTGGATTTACAATATTATTATATATGGATCCGAATGTGTATGTCAGCTCAATACCACCCTGAACACGGTATTTAGTCTGAAGCTCTCTCAGCTGCAGTAATCTCTCTGCTTCTGTAACCGCTCCTTTTTTAAGATTGACCTGGTCATTTATGTGTGCAACTCCTCCAAAGATCCCCAGCGATAATCCTTTAAAAATTCTCAGGTTGATATTGGAATTCAGCTCGACCCTGTTCCTGGCAAAATCATGGAAATAATTGGATCCTGTAAGTGCCACATTTATTGATCCCCATTTCTTTTGTACCTGGTACGCGATATTTATCTCCTGAAGAAATAAATTCTCACTTAATTTATTGCTGACTGTTGTATCAAGATAATTATTATACTGGTAACCGGCACTATACATGATCCTTAGCTGCCGGTGTGTCGATTCTGCATAGGGATATATATCATACTCTACAGATGGCAGGAATCTGGTAATAAATCTGTAATTTTCACGTGTAGATGATCCCAGATTCCATCTTAGTCCTGCCGACCAGTGTTCTCCCAGGCTTTTCACAAAAAGGTTATCAAATAAGGTGGCCTTTGTAGTATAGGTGGACATCTCAGAAGAATCGGTATTCACATTCTCAATGAATTTCTCCCGGTCAAAAAAGTAATCCATTTCCATTTCAAGCTTCAGCTCCGGTGTTACCCGTGAAATATTTATTGAGTTTCTGAAATCCAGTTGCTTGTTCTCTTCCTCCGATTCAAACTGAGGTTCCGTGGATAATTCAAAAACCCAGTAGTTCCATCTGTCAATTACTTCCTCGCCTTCAAGCTCCACACTATGCGTAATATCAATTTCGTTACGCAATGGTGTCCTGAGCACGTATCTCATTAAACCCATCTTCAGAAAATTGGTTCGTTCCTCCCTTATAACAGCACTGGTCTGATCGGGACTGCTGGTATAGGTAAGTGTATCATCCAGGCCTGTGAAATTGTCCTGCCCGTGGAAAGTATAAGTATATTGCATGCCCCCGCTGCCGGATTCCTGGGTAGTCACCAGGATAAAAAGCTGCGCTTCCCGGACATCCCGGACATAGTTTATAAACGGGATCGCCTGTCTAGTATGGCTCATATCGCAGCTTGGACAATCGATGTATACCTTTACCGCTGCCTGTCGTAATGTATCAGACTGATCGCCTGTTTTCTGGGCAGATATGAATTCAGTAAAGAAACCTGTCACAAAAAACAAACTCAAAAAAAATACTTTGCTTTTCATCTTATTGAAAATAAAACTTGTTATAAAATCTGATTTCTACTCTTTCTTTCGCCAATTCTCCCACTCTCCCCCTCCTCTTCTTCAACCCCTTCAACTTCTTCAACTTCTTCCTCTTCCTCCAGCCATTCATACACTGGCCTTTGCGGGCCCTCATTCCTGTACCAGACTGCCAGAACTATCCCGGAAATGAATCCAAGCATATGTGATTCCCAGGAAATATTTTTGTAGACACCCGGAAATAACCCCCAGACCATCTCCCCGTAAAGGAAGACAACCAGCAGCGAGAGCGCCACCAACCTGAAATACTTCCGGATGAGCCCGCTGAAAAACAGGAACGAAGCAAGCCCGTAAACAAGCCCGCTTGCTCCGATGTGCCATGCATCCCTGCCCCCGAGCCAGACCAGGATACCTGTCAGAATATATGTCCAGGAAAAAACTTTAAGAGCTATTTCCGAATAAAAATAAAATAGCGCAACTGCCAATAACAGAAGAGGTACCGAATTATTAAAAAGATGCTTAAAATCGGCATGAATAAAGGGCGAGAAGATGATCCCAGACACTCCTTTCACTGATAACGGAAAGATCCCGAATCGGGAAAAATCAATTTCAAACAACACTTCTACGATCTTAACCAGCCACATCAGGAAAATAAATATTCCCGGAATAATGAGGCTCAGAAAGAATTTCTTCCTGTAAAAAGATCCTTCAGACATAATATCTGGGCTTGTACCGGACATTTATTTATGGCATCAATTTTTTTTGTTACACATTGGAACCCGGAGAAATTTTTCAAATTCAGTCTCTTCCCGGGAATACTATGCCGGCAGCTTCTCTGATCCGGTCAAGCGTTTTAATCAGATCGTGACTGAATGAAAGAGGAACCACAGGGCTCTCTGTTTTACCTTCATCGAGGCACTTCATAACCTCTTCAGCTTCCCAGTGATAACCCATTGCCGGCGGAGTGAAAACAAATACCTGTTTCTCCTCTCCATGAAGTGAAAGGACCACTCTCTGGTTCATATCCCTGCCACGCTCAACTATAAGGTTACCCCTTTCGCAATAGAGCTCACAACCGATTCCTATACTTGTCCTGAAAGAGCTGTAAAGGGAAGCCATCCTGCCGTCAGGATAACTTAAAATAACACTGAGTGATTCTTCTGATCCTGACCCGCCAAATACAGCTTTCGCTTTTATTTCCGCTGGCACTCCCAGGAATGTAAGAGCATCAATTACCGGATAGATACCAATATCAAGGAGCGAACCACCTCCAAGAGCCAGGTTGAATTTCCTGTCATTCGGATCATAGGGTGGGATAAATGAGAAATAGCCATCGAGATAAATTACTTTCCCCAATACTCCTGATCGCAGGATTTCCGTAGCTTTCCTGTAAAAAGGCTGAAAAGGAGGCCAAAGCGCTTCCATCAGGAACAGCTTTCTTCTTTTTGCCTCGCTTATCATTTTTTTAACCTCTTTTTCATTAATGGCGAAGGCCTTTTCGCAGATCACATGCTTTCCGTTATTGAGACAAAGCATTGTATGTTCATAATGATACGAGTGCGGAGAGGCTATATAAACAATTTCAAGTTCAGGGTCGGCAGCAAGTTCTTCATAGCTTCCATAATATTTCTGAAATCCATAATCCTTTGCAAAGAGGGTTGCCCTCTCCATGTCGCGTGAACCGACAGCGTATAATTCGGCATTTTCCAGTAATTTAATCCCTTTTGTGAATTTAGCCGACATCTTTCCCGGTGCGAGAATGCCCCATTTGTATTTCTTCATTGTAACAAAATTGAGTGGATAAATATAGGCAATCCCGCTTTAAGTAAGGATTAATATGTATTTGATGATCATGTATCGCCTCAATTTCAATAAGCGCGCTAATTTCCCAAATCGTTAACTTTTATCTTCGCCAGATATATCGATGTCTTCCCTTCATGACTCGAATAATAGGATACCCACAGTATATTCCTCCAGATCACAAGACCCGGATAACTGGTATCTCCTCCGGATGGGAGTTCAATCTTCTTCTCAATCTTACCATTCAGGTCGGTCAGGTTGACAACAGTGCTGGCTCCGCTGGTTTTATATAGCCGTGTTCCTATAATCAGCTTATTCTTTCCATAAACCAGGAAATTCGGACCTCCGAGTCGGTACCCCGGGCTTATCCATTTCCAGTCTGTGTAGGGAGGTTTGCTAATTCCGAGCAATCCGTTTGCTTTGGCCTCACGCCTCACCAGGATCAGCATATTACCCTTTTTATCAAACCTTATTGTGGATTCATTCGGAAGGGAATCCACATCAAGTTCTGAAACCTGACTGTAAGATTTGCCGTCCCGGGTTGCAAGCAATCTTATTCTGCTCCTGTTATCCGGCTGCCTTGACTGGTACACAACACCATAGCCGGTGTTGCCTTTCCAGGTAACTCTCCAGATCCAGTCAAAACTGCTGACAACACCTTTTTCGATAGTTACAGGAAGCAGCCGGGAAAAATTCAGACCGTCACCGGAGAATGAGACATGTGGCATCATATCAATCAGCTTGCTGTCTGAATAATTTGACCCGCCCATGATTATCATTAATTTCTTATCGGGGGTCACTGAAATTTTAGGATCGCGCAAATCATATATTTCATCACTCAGCAAAGCAACCGGTTCCCAGTCTGTCCCGTTTGATGATCTTATTACCCGGATCGTGCCATTATCAGATTTTGTCCGGGGCACATGGTTATTCCCCTCCCTGAAAGTACAGTAAAAATATGATTTGTAACGAATCATATCCGTGAAAGCATTATGTGGTGCTTTATCCCAGATCTTTTTCACATCAACGTTCTGGGAAAATGTACAAACAGATCCAATGGTAACAATCGTAGTTAGAGTAAGGATAATTCTCTTTTTCATGTGTGAATAATTTATTTTTAATGGCCACATGGAACCTCCATGTTTTAAGAAATTATTTTCATAACTGTTTGTCCCGCTTAAGCGGGATGGAGGTTTCATAATTGACTTATTTATCCAAAATTATGAATTTCGGATGGGATAGTATAATATTGACACCAGCGGTATCAACTTCCAATAGCCCGGGTTACACCCCTTGTTTTATCCTTCAATCAATAAATTGGTATCCTCTCCAACCTGAAATTGAACCGGCACAATATAAAAATAGATATGAAACGGGAATTAAAAACAGGGGCGAAAGTACTCAAAATCCTCAAAAAACGATCTAAATAAAAAAAATTTATACGTTTCTGTTTCTCCCATTCTTCTCATTATCTGCATCTTATAAAAATTGTTAATAAATATTTCAATTTATTTAGTACTATGTATTGCATAGTATTAAATATATTATATATCTTTGTATTGTCATGTTTTATGTATTATATAGTAGTAAAAATTTAAAAGAACAATGAAAATTACAGTAAGCATCAATCTCGGAGGTTATTCTTTCAACATTGATGAAGATGCATATGGTGAATTGAAAAGGTACCTGAAGAGCCTTGAAATTCACTTTGCCGTTGAGGAAAGCTCATCTGAAATCCTTTACGATATCGAAACAAGGATGTCAGAGCTGTTCCGCGCCAGGCTTTCAGCCTATAAGCAGGTAATTACGATGGAAGATGTCCGTTATGCGGTTTCAGTCCTTGGAACACCTGAAGATATTTCGGAGGAAGGGGGTGCATCAGCCCGTGAGAAGTTCTCAACTCCAGGTTATCACAGGATGTACCGCGATCCGGACAGAAGGATTATCGGTGGTGTATGCTCCGGAATGGGCGCCTACTGGAGCATTGATCCATGGATTGTCAGGGTAATCTTTCTGATCCTTACCATGATGGGCGGACTGGGGATCCTTATCTACCTTATTTTATACATCGTTCTCCCCGAGGCTAAAACAACCTCTCAGAAAATAGAAATGAAAGGGGCCCCGGTAAACATCCACAACATTAAGGAGTCAGTAAAGAATGAATTCGAAAATGTCAGGAAAAACATGAAGTTGTAGGAGAGAATCCAGGAAGGCTAATTAATGAATTGTAAAACCTAAAAATTTATCATCATGGATCTGGAAAACACAAAAGCACAGATGCGCAAAGGGATCCTGGAATACTGCATATTGTCAGTATTATCGAGGGGTTCCTGCTATGCGAGCGATATAATCAAGGAGCTAAAGGAGGCAAAGGTGATTGTGGTAGAAGGGACTCTCTACCCTCTCCTCACAAGGCAGAAAAATGCCGGACTGCTCAGTTACCGCTGGGAAGAATCTCAGCAGGGTCCGCCACGTAAGTATTATGAGCTTACAGATCAGGGCAGGGAATATCTAACCGATCTCGATAAATCATGGGATGAGCTGGTTGAATCAGTCAATATGATCCGCACAAGATGACCATTTATTAACCTTCTTAAACTTAAACCATGGATAAGACAATAAATATAAATCTCGGCGGAGCTCTTTTCCAGATCGACGAAGAGGCTTACCATATACTGCGCGACTATCTTCAGGCAATTGATGTGAAATTCAGGAATGTCCCCGGAGGCAATGAAACCATTGAAGACATAGAGTACAGAATTGCAGAGATCTTCCTGTCTCAGAGGGCAAATGCAGGAGTGGTCACAAAGGAAAATGTTGAAGCGATGATCTCAATCATCGGGCAACCGGAAGATTTCGATCAGATTGAAAGTGAAGGTTCAGCCCGCGGATTTACTCCCGGCCAGAGAAAAAAGATGTTTCGTAACCCTGATGATGCAATTATTGGCGGGGTTTGTGGTGGAATCGGCACTTTCCTCGATACTGACCCGGTCTGGTTCAGGATACTTTTTGCAGTGTTCGCACTGATGGGTGGACTCGGCATCTTTGTTTACCTGGCTCTCTGGATTGCCCTGCCATCAGCTGTGACCGAACCACAGAAAAAGGAAATGTACGGAGCTTCTTACAGCACTGCAATTGCAACCGGCACCTTCAGGCAACCCCACGCAACCACATCAAATGTCGGGCACGCCATTAATGAAGTCTTCATCGCTATTGGCAAGGTGCTGTATATTTTTGTACGGGCATTTCTTATAATAACAGGCATTGCGCTGGTGCTGACAGGATTTCTCGCACTCCTTTCATTTGTAATGGTGTTCATTTTCAAATACCCGGGTGCATTCTCCACTGACGCAGCAGGAATAAATATAAGCTATCTGCCTGAATTTCTGAATTATATTGTAACTCCCGGTCTGGTACCATGGATAAAAACGCTGATCGCGATAGCGGTTTCCATACCACTTCTGGCCTTAATTTATTTCGGAGTAAGAATGATCTTCTGGTTCAGGGCTAAAGACGGTGTTTATCTGCTTGCCGGACTTGTAATCTGGGTAATCAGTGTTGCAGCGCTCTCAATCATGCTTTTCAACGAGGGAATAAGTTTTGCTGAAACAGCAAAATCAATATCAGAAGACCATTTTGCTTCTGTGCCGGATACGATTTATGTCATACCCGGAAGAAAAATATCAGACCTCACTATCGATAATGAGATCATTATTTCAGATAATGATTACGAGATCTATATTTCTGATACTGAAAAGCAGGTTTATATACGTACCTCTCTTAACTTTTCACCCTCAGATAACAATTCAGCATGGGTATCAGTCAGGAAGCGTTCAGCAGGACGGTCAACAATGGATGCTGCTGAAAAAGCGGACAGACTGATTTACAATTATGAGATTTCGGGCGATACCCTTATCCTTGATGAGTTCTTTACCTTTCCGAATAACACCAAGTGGTCATTCGACGGGGTTCACATTACTTTGCATGCGCCTCGGGGGACTGTCATCTATTTAGATAAAACCACCGAAAGGCAATTTCATTCATGTGATGATGATGATTTTGTGACAGATCCCGGAAACAGGTTATGGATGATGACTGAAGACGGATTGGATTATATCGGGCCCCGAAACAGATCTGAAAGATAACTTCCTGGTTTTCATTCCTTATATTTTCAACAAATCCGGTGCTGTTCCTGGCACCGGATTTTCTTTTCAATAAGGTGCAAATAGTGAATTTTCCCGGTGAAGTCAGTTCAGGAACAACTCATCATTGTCAGCCACAAACATCCTTGTGCTTTTTGAATAGACACCATCCACCGGATCGGGATAGACCAGTTCAAGGTAGAATGCCCTGAATCCTGAATCCGGATGATCGACTTTTATTCTTATTTCGGGAGAGCTGCCTGATTCAATGTCACTGCTGATGAATTGATTATCCCTGAAATCCCGGTCAGGTGAATCACATATCCAGAGTGTTGCTTTCTTCAGCCCCACGGATGCCCTGACCGTAAGGTCTGTCTTTACTGAATCTGAGCTGACCTGCCATTCGCAGGCAGGATGCTGACTGTTATTTATCACGATATTAAAAAATGCGCTTAATGCCTTCATAACACCGATCCCGTCACCCAGACCATGTCCGACATTGGGTTCATAGTGAATATAATTTTCCCCGGGGATATCATTAAAGTACTTTTTGACAGCGTCAACTGGCCAGTATTCATCATTGGTGCCGATTATTATCAATTTAGGCATTGTCAGCTGTGCCCGGTATGAATAGGGATCTATCATTGTTGCAATGTCCCGGCCTTCAGGACTGTTAAGGTCCTGGGCAATGCCGAGCTTCACATAATCCTCTATCTGAATGCTGTAATCTCCCCATACCTCCTTCTGATAAGGTATGTTTACCGGCATATTGAGCACATCGATCACCATCGGAACTATTGCCGCCACACGCTGATCCTGTGAACCGGCCAGCCATGTTGTCCATCCCCGTTTTGAGGCCCCAGAAACCACAAACCGTGAGATCCTGTGCTTAAGTTCCTTCTTTGAATACTGCTGAACAGCGTCCATGGCTCTGATTGCGCTTTTTGTCATCGGGAAAAGGAGCGGCCATGTAAAATCCCTGTCACTTTTAAAGTTGTGCAGGGTGAAGGAGATCAGGGCATCCTCAGTAAGGTCATCATACAATGGCTGGTTTGGGATCTGTGAGATAATAGCAACAAGTGCTCTGTTTTTGGCAGCAATTATACTCATTATTTTCAGCAATTCATTATCCCTGCCCTGCCACCCGGGTTCACCATCCTTATTGCTTCCGCCGGTGATGAACAGTAATGCACCGTCGGAATCCATATCATCAGGAGAAATAATCGTCAGCTGATGAACCCACGGATATTCGCGCCACTTCTGTGATGTCAGTCTAATTAAGGCAACATTAAGCCCTTCCGATTCGAATTCTTCCCTAATCTCCCAGGAAAACGATTTATCCCTGGTTTGCACATACCTGTGAAGTGCTATGTCAGGAGTGACAGGGCTCTTATTATCAGAACAGGCAGATAATGTAAGGAACAATGCGAGTGATAATAGAAATGAACTTCTCATTTTTTATGTTTAATAAATTATCAACTAATTTAGATTTTTTTCTGATCATGATAGTCTGTAACTAATTAATAACGCGTTGTGCGGTTGAAATCTTAATATATTTGAATTTCAATCACACGTACTCACCCCCTTGCGTCCCCCTCTCTGCTTCTGGATCACACGTACTCACCTCCTTGCGTCCCCCTCTCTGCTTCTGGATCACACGTACTCACCCCCTTGCGTCCCCCTCTCTG
>Ga0113563_10000445_pt1 | contig 19887 bp, 40 predicted proteins | sample Mud3Dept3metaG_FD_80117 | JGI IMG/M metagenome (GOLD analysis project Ga0113563, IMG submission 80117) | Freshwater wetland microbial communities from Ohio, USA, analyzing the effect of biotic and abiotic controls - Mud 3 Core 4 Depth 3... | ecosystem: Environmental > Aquatic > Freshwater >... | reverse complement strand
GGATTCTACTAACCAAATCTGCGGAGGTTACATGGGCGATAGGGATTGAAAAAATGAAGAAACGCAAGGACAAAAAATCTGCTTAATTGGCTTAATTATTCACTTATTTTGGCTAACTGGTCCATGTTACAGTTTGTTGTGCAATTACGGACCTGTAGTAAGTAAAAGAAAGGGAGGTAGGGAGATGAGCAAGGCAAGACTAAGAGGCACATTGCAACAGGTGATACTTACCGATATAAACAATTTGTTCAAGGCAGGGGAGAGGGGCGATCCAGAGGAGATTCACATGCTTTCCCAAAAGATCTTTGCCATGATGACAGGAATGGCAATCTCTGTTGGTGTTCTCTCTAATAAAGATCTAATAACACAGCTCGTCCCAAGTCTCTTAAATGCTGTCATGCACTTCAAAGGCATCTTTGACAGCACGATGAGTGAAAAGGACAACTGTGATTCCTGCCCAGAAAAGGGAACCTGCAAGGACCGTTGTGAGCCGGCATTTGCAGCAGCCGAGGAAACAGACCCCGCCGACGAAATACCTATGGCAGTTATGCTTGGTCCCAACGCAGGTGGCCATTACAAGAATTAATTAATCGACAAAGAAAGGAGGTGAGAGCGGGATGATAATTACGAAGAACGCAGTAGAACAGATTAGGGTTGAGAAGAGAGTGTTTCCGAAGAGGACGTTCGTCGACGTTCGGACATTTTATCTTCTTGACGGCGAATGGACCGCCACGAGAAAGGGATGCACCGTCCCCATAGATCAGGCGGAAGCGGTAGCAGCAGCGATCGTGAAAGAGGCAACACAGTCTGCTAAGAAGCAGACAAAAAGGGCTGCCTAGCAGCCAACAAAACACCCTTAAGGAGGGAACAGTATTATGGCAGAAGAGATGAAGTTCAACAGCAACAGGGAAGTAATTGGGTACGCGGTCGACCTGGTCAGGAAAATCGGCGCGAAGTGGGAAACCGTATCGAAAGGGCTCTTGGACAAGGGGCTCATCAAGGCTCCGTGGGACAACTTTTATCACATCGTCAAGAATTGCCCTATCGACAAGGACCTCATGCTGAAGGTTTACGCGATCATAACCTCTGTCGACATCCGGACGGGCCGCGACGGCGTGCATCACGCCAAAGCGAAGCTCCTGGGCAAAATGGTTGCGAATTTCGCGAAGGACGGGCTTAAGGACGAAGCTGCCATTGCCAAGGCAGCCGCAGCGTTTGCGGTGAAGGTTGCCGCTCCCAAGGTTGAGGACCTGAAGAAAAAGGTCGTGCCCAAGGCAGCGGACAAGAAGCTGGCTGTTGCAGCAGGCCCGGACGTGAAGAAACCGGCGCCGGCCAAAAAGGCGGCAAAGAAGTAGCAAGATCGTTCGTTCTGTCGTATAATTAAGGTTGGGGGCTATCAAAGAGTTGAAGGGTTTCGTGCGGAGATGCCAGGATCGTATGCCAAGGCGCCAATATCGTATTCATGCTTCCTCGATACTTGATAGTCCCCACTATTCCACCAGGAGGTGCATCATGACGTAGGGCTAGAGTTTACGAAGCCCCAAGGTGGTGATGTACCATGCCCCAGCACAAAAAGGGCCACGGTGGCGAAAGGAAGTATGGCCGCAACAAAGCGAAATGCGAGCAGTATCGTCGCGAAAGAAGGCGTGAGAAGAACAAAGCACGCAGAATCGCAGCACAAAAGCGGCGCGAGGAAAAGAAAAGAATCAAACTGCAGAAAAAAGTAGCGTAAGGTTTCAAAGGTTGGGGTGGGCTCTGAGAAAGCTTCGGGCCTAAAGGGTTTGGCACATTAGAACGGTCAGTCCGTGTTCCTTATGACGTTGGCTCTACTCGCGATAGACGCCAACCGAGGGAGTCGGCGGTTATCCCGTCGTTGCCTTCCACCCCTCTTTTCTTCTTTCAAACATAGTAAAGGTTGGGGGTTAGGATTTAACTGCCTTTGCCCGAGGCGCTCGCACGCACCGATGACGGCAAAGCAGGGAAGGTTGCAGACACGGTGGGTCACAACCTGAAAAGGCGGCGCATATCTTAGCATTGCCTAGAAGGCGCCAATCAGGCAGTGCATTCCTGGCCAGGCCAGACTTTGTCTTGGCACTCCGGGAGGATCATCCCGTTGCAACCACATCTTTTCCCCCACTAATATCTTTTCAGGTCAGACAAAAACATATCCGAAGGAGAAGACATGGAGAAACCGGCACCAACAAAGATCGAAGGCCTGATGGGTCAGTTGGCAAAAGAGATGGAGAAACAGTTCACCGCTGCTTCCTCGGTAATCAAGAGGGGCAACCAGATCATTATCCCTGAGAACTCTGACGCGCTCGACGTTGCTAGGGCGTTGGTCAAGTGGAACGACTCAATGGAGGCCATGACGGAGAAAGTGTTCGCCATCCCTGGCCATCCGCACGACACAATGTTTGCATTCTACAACGCAATGAAGAAGACGTTTGGGCACCTCACCGGCGACCAGCAGATGATCCCAACGTTCTTCGGCACCTTTACCAAACCAAGCCAGTCCAGGTCCATTACAATCGGATACAACAAGCAGATGTCGGTTCCGTACGGGAAGATTGCAATCCCCGCGCTTCCTGTGGAGTTGATCGTCCAGATCGAGGAGGGCAAAACGTCTCCGTTGGACTTCCAACTCGTGATTCATTGCAAGTATCAGAAGAAGTTCGAGCCTCTCGTAGAGATGATCGAGAATGCAATCCGGGCGGAACTGGAAGCGAATTCCGTGTTCCGTGCCCAAGCCATTGACTCAAAATTTAACTTCCTTAACCTCGCAGGCTTTCCCCTGGACAAGATCGTTTACGCCGCCGAGGAAGCAGTTCAGCTGGGGGCGAACATCTTCCGCTTTATCAAGTCAGCAGACACCCTCAGAGATCTCAAGATCGGGCTCAAGCGCACCGTCCTGCTGTATGGTAAGTTTGGCACAGGCAAGACGTTGACGGCCCTCAAAACAGCGAATATTTGCGTAGAGAATGGGTGGACGTTCCTCAACGTCCTGCCTGGGCAAGAGATTGCAGAAGCGATAGAGATCGCGAAGCGGTTTCAGCCGGCGTGTGTGTTCTTTGAGGACATTGATTTTGCAACATCCGGAGAGCGGGACGAAGGCATCAACAAAATCCTCAACACGGTTGACGGCCTGCTGTCCAAGACAAGTCAGGTGATGGTCATCCTCACAACCAACTCGATCCAAAAGATTGAGAAGGCAATGATGAGGCCGGGGCGCGTGGACGCAATCATCGAGATGGGGAACCTGTCCAAAGAGTCCATGATCAACCTCATCAAGGTAACACTCGGACCAAACCTGGCAGAAGAAGTGGACGCGGACAAGCTGTGGGAAGCAGCAACGGGTTACACCCCCAGCTTCATTACAGGCGCGTGTCAGCGGGCTATCCTGTACGCCCTTGAAAGGGTTAACGGGGACAAGGACAAGCTGGCAATCCTGAGTTCAGACATCGAGGAATCCCTCAAAGGGTTGAGGTCGCAGTTCGAACTCATGTCTGGAGACAGGGAAATAACCATCCCGACGTTGGACCAGGCAATGCACAGTTTGGTCAATGGCGCCGTGGAAAAGGTTGTTGGCAACGGGAAGAGCTTTATCAGAGCGGAAGAGATCGCGGGTGTTTGCGAAGGTCTCAACAAGGCTTTGGGCAACAAGTCCAAGGCTAACTAACGTATTGCAGGTCGAGGGAAGGTAATCCGGGTGGACAATAACTATGCCCATGCGTGGAGACAATCCAAGTGTGGGACGCGGTCGCCTACCTTCCCTCCCTTTTTTTGCCTGGCTGATATTATAGATTTACAGAAGACTCTACACAGGGAGGCACAACAATGGATGTACAGTTTCTTCCGCCGGGGTTAGCAGAACTGCTTGATGCTGCCAATTCTAAACCTAAACCTAGAGATGAGACGCTGCTTATTCCCTGGATGTCAAAACCAGAGGAACCGGCATCTATCGAGTGTCAAGTACGTCTTCGAAAGATGGTGCAGCAAGCGGTCTCCTCGCTAGACTCAGCTTTTTCTTTAATACTTGAAAATTTCAAACAGGGAGGTAACAATGCCACAGGACCAGAAAAAGAAAGACCTAGATCTAAGGAAAGCCTTGTCTCTCCCAACAGAAAAAGAGGGACCGGTAGCCATGTACGGAACACTGGTCGACTCAGACGAGGAAAAAAATAAGGACCTTGGTTCCTTCCTCTCCTTTGGAGAATCCCCCCCAAGCAGGGCACTAGACCTCAAGAAGCTAAGAGTCGAAAAGGCTGTTGGCAAAGAACCCGCTCGGCCCCCTTCTCTAGATTTAGAGGGGAAACTGGACGAGACAAGTTTGGCCAGTAAAAAGTTGTTCCTGGATAAGTTTAGCGAGACCGCCGCGAATGCGCTCGATTTGATAACCCGTGAAGATTTCAGGGGTGGCGTTGGCAGAGTATTGGAACTGATGCAGATGTCCATCGTTTGCCTTTGTGAAATGTCTGACTATACCTTAGCCGAGAAAAAGGAAAAGGTAGCAGGACTGCTCAAGCACCTAACAGAGGACATCCATAAGGACCTGGATGAGGTTGAAAAATTAAGGAGAATGGGCAAAGAAGAGATAGAAAAGATAGTAGAGGAAATACAAGCAAAGATAAGAAAAATAGGGTAATTTTGGTTTACCCAATTAATAAATCCGTGTTACAATTTCATATTAAATCCCACAAAGGAAGGAGGTGAAAAGAATGAAGAAAGACGAAGCGTTTGAGATCTTGAACGAGGCAGAAGGGATGTCTAAGGAGGAAATCGTTGAGAAGTTCAAGGGAGTTGAGGCGGTACGTTTTGCCTGTGGAATGGTTCGGGATATGTCGAAGGTCTCTCCTGAAGTAGCAAAACAGGCCTTTAACATCTACAAAGTAATCCGCAGTAAATCGGGCGGACTTTCCATCCTGAAGAAACTTGCAGAGAAGGCAGGCATTAAGTACGACGAGCCTCCGAACGACGCGGTAGCAGAGAAAAAGGAGAAAGCTCCTGCTGAAAAGAAAGAGAAGAAGGCAGCACCGGCTCCTGAGAAGAAAGCTGCTACTGTGAAGAAAGAAACTCCCGCGAAGAAGGAAGCAAAGAAGCCTGTAAAAGAGGTCAAGGAGGAGCCTCCGAAGAAAGCAAAAATTCCTGCAAAGAAGAAATAAGGCCTCCCTGCCAGGGATGTGAGAGGGTACGCCTAGGGCACAATGTGCCACGGCTTTAGGAGGGAAGTGTCCCTATCCCTGGCTCCCCATCTTTTAAAAAGGAGAGATCACATGAACAGAATTCTTGAAACATTCCTGGCAGGCGTAGTAGCAACACTTGGATTTTCAAGCCTCTATCAAGACATCCTGGGAAAGGAAGCCTACCTAAAAATGGTAGATGCAGGCTGGTTGTCTGGGTACTATACCGTGCCACTGGCCCTTCTCTGTATCCTTGCTGGTTTAGGAACCCTTTCTATTCAAAATAAAAAAGAGAAAGGAATACATCGTGATTTCGGCAGAAGAGAAGATGAAAGATGCTCTAAAGAGAATGGAAGAGGAAGCAGAATTCGTTGACCGGACGGGACTGTGTCCTGTCTGCAAAAAGAACAAGGCCTTAGAAAACGACATTCGCTGCCAATCCTGCCTTGATAGATTGATCAGACTCCGGAAAAGGCTTAAATACCTTCCAATCTGAGGAACGAAGATGAAGAAAAGATTCGTCGTGGAAATCGACAGTACAGAGCTAAAGGCGATAGGTCGTATGTTAGAGTACGACCACGGATTTCCTCATGGCTCTATAAAAAGAGGAGCTTACATTATCAAACAAATCCTCCTCTCCGAAAGCAAGCACGTCTTAATTGAAGGCGGTACAATTCATGTTAAAGAGATAAAGGAGGACCCTTGGTTGAAGAAAAAGTAATTCTAGTTACTGAAGATTCACAGATACCCAACAACTTCAAATCAATAGGTAAATTTGGAACAGACCTCGTTTTTGAATGCCTTCCTGATCTAGAATCCCACCTCAAAGAAACAAAGCAATGGTACAAGATCTCAGACAAAAGGAAAATCCAGCTGGCAAAAGAACTCATAGTCGGTTCTTTTCTAGAGAAGAAATATCCGAGGAGGTAGTATGTTGCAAAAACTACCCAGGTATCGATTCACAATCCAAGACCACAAAACAATGGTCTGGTGTAGTAGGTGTGATAGCAAAATACCAAAAGGTGAAGCCTATCTACGGATAGAGATTGGTCAAGATTCCTACCAACAGAATGCCAACCTTTGCTATCGCTGCCTAGCTACCATGAGCGCAACAGCAATGGTAAACAATGAATAGCTAGATCGAACTCCCTCCCTTTTTTTGACCGGCTGATAAATCTAAATTACAGAAAAGAAAGGAGAAGAAAATGGACCCACTCATACGTCTACTTTTCAATGCAGAGGAAGAGTTTGCAACTCTAGTATTGAAAGCAGCAAAGATATATGCAGACAGCTGGGACGGCGATGACTACAAGGTATCTGTAGAAGATTCCGTTTTGCTTGCTGTAGGCAGGAACCCAAACGAAAACAAAACAGACTTAGATGACATTCCGTTTGGATATCCAGTCTATGCTCTTCTCTCAGATGATATTCATGATGACATTGTTGATTGGGCAGAAAAAGTAATGCAAAGGAGTTTGAAAGGTGAAGAGGAAAAGGAGGATGAAAAGAAACAGGTGTAAAATTCACGTTGTTCCTACTAAGCGGATAAGTGTATAATATTAAAGCAGAACCACACATTTACAATGCACAAAAGAAAGGGAGGTAGGCTATGGAAAGGAACCCCGTAGAGTCTAGCAACCTTAAGTCTATTGGCTATGATCCAGACGAGGAGATCTTAGAAATAGAATTCAAAGGCGGGTCACTATACCAATACTTTAAGATTCCGTTATCAGTCTATCTAGACCTACTGGCTGCACCCTCGAAAGGTCACTTTCTAAATGTTGCTATTAAAGAGGCCTACAGGTTTAAAAAACTCGAATAAGAAAGGTGGTGAGGGGATGTCAAAGACGATCAATCTAACAGTAACGTATGAAGGTGGTATTGATCAGGCATTAGATGCCAAGCTGATCTCCTTCCTAGAAAAGGAAGGATGGAAAGAAACGGGAAGTGGTTGCATGATGATTGCTCCCTACGAAAGAGATATTTCTTTTGAAAAGAAGGTAAAGGAGGAAAGATGAAAAGAGGAAAGATGCAATATAAATCCAACTCAGTATTGGCAGAGGGACTTAGAAACAAATTTGTGAAAGAAATTGACTTTGTAATAGGCGCGACAACTCACAATCTTCACGACGACCAGGTCCGCAATATCATCGCATACAACATCGCAGCAGCAATTCGGTTCTCTAAGACTCGCCGTGAGATGTTTGCCAAAAGGCACGGCCTTCCAATGCCACCCGAAGATCTCGCTTCAGAGGCAACAGACATTGTCAAGTTTGCAAGATTGGTCAATACGGTAAAGGACTTCAACGAATTCAAAACCCGACTGGCCTCCGCCTTCCCAAAGTTCTCTTTCGAGGCCATAATGACACGGTGGCCACTTATTGATTGGAATTTCAGGTTTGACCTTCCCGACGACATCATACGACGTATCATCGCTGCCGCCCAGGGTGATCCGGACGCAGGCAAAACCGGAAGGGGAAGGGCAAGCAAGATCTCCCTTGAAAAGAAGTTCAAAGAAGCAAAGCAGATTGGCATTGATAAGGAGGGCTACCCCATCTACAAACAACCCGAACCTACCGAACAACCAAAATACACAAGATCTAGCAACAAGAAGATTGCCATGCTGCTCCAGCAGACGCAGGAAGCCATCGATGCTTTTAAGATAGCAATGGCAGGTTTCAAGGATGATCTAGAAAACATAAAGGCACGAGTTTTCGTTCCTACCATGCCTATCTTATCACACGATTCCGCACAAGACGCCGCCCTAGCCGATCTCGAAGGAAAAATTAATTCCCTAGAGGTGGCTCTCAATCGATATAAGAAACACACCCATCTTGGTGGAAAGACGGTTGTTATCGAGGAGTTGTGATCTATCATGTGGATAAAATGGAGAATACATGAAAACAGCAAAGTTGAGCCCAAAGAATTTCCATTTGGCACGAATCGTCAAAGCTGCATCTCAATCCTTAGATATCAATGAGCCAATAATCTTCACCTGGACAAGGTCAAAACGGGGCAAATCCTTCCCAACAGCTAAAATGATATTTATTCCACACATTGCCATAGATCATGGTAAGGACTATCTAACCTATTACATCGTCCATGAACTTTGTCATGTCAAGTTGGGTGCTGATGCAGAACACAATAAAGAATTCAAAGAGATTGAAAGTAAGACGCTAAGGGAGTTTAATATCTGTATAGAGTATACAGGTGATTACGCATTAAGATTAAGCAGGAACGGGGAAATAACTTTTGACTCGGAAAAGGAGCCGACAGATGATTGAGTTTTTGGTACTTATCGTTATCATTGCTGTATTGAAAGCCCTCAGATAGGAGAAACAATGTGTGACTGCTACGAAGAAAAATGTGCCAAACGCGAGTGCGACGCATACCTACCTGTTCACCTTGCAGACTTTGAAACCGGGAGAGACGAAATACAAGTCTTTTGCGCGAGACACATTCCGGCAAGGAACGTCCGTATATTTAAGATACGGGATAAAATATATGGACGCATCAAAATGGGCATTAGATACTTAACAGCCAACGCCAAAAAACATGCGGATGGAAACCATCCGAACGCTGCCTACTTCCAGATCGTGGAGCCACAAAATGATAAGAAAAAGGTTAATGGAACCAGTAATACCTCCTCAAGAGGAGGAAGAGGATGAAATAACCTGCTACATCTGCAGAATGCCAATTCACTATTTAGAGATACAATATGTATCCAAAAAGTATTTGGTTATGAAACACGAAGGCTGCGATGGTAGTAGAGTGTGTGTCGTCTGTGGCAAACCAATCAAATTCATAGGCAAAAAAGTTGGATTGGGATTTACAGTAACCAGACACGCACATTGTTCTCCAGGAAGTTCCAATTGGATGAAAGCTTTTGGAAAATTCCTATCAGAATGGGAATTTGAGATTATGAAAAAGATCAAGGCAGATGAGGAGGAGCCGGAGGAGAAACCTTCCCTTCCTAGAAGGAGATTAAATAGTGAAGAGGCAATTGGTGTGCGAGAAGTGCTATCGCCCACTATACCCAGCAATGGGGGAGTGGACGATCCAGAAAAAAGGCTTCGCAAGAGACCTATTCGTATGTGATCTTTGTGGCAAACAAATCCGAATCGGTCAGATCTGTTACGCAGAATCAATGGGATTGACCTCCCAACCATATTGGGAGTGGGAAGAGTTTTTCATAGCAGAGGAGGAACATGAAGCCAAGAAAAATCGTCCGAAAAAGAAAAGTAGTTCCAAAGCAGCCGGACCGAACTCCTGATCAAATTTATGTAGATTCTCTCGATGTTCAACTTGATCACCTCATCAAAGATCTAATATATCATGGAAGATATTTTTCCGCAACCAGAGACACGGTAGTTATCAAGAAGAGTCTTGATTTCTTCAAAAAACTCTTGGAGGAGCAACGTGCCAGACAGAATAAAGGTGCTTGACAAATTAACAGGGTTTAATGCAGACAAGGATCGGTTGTTCTCTTTTCAAGATTACGTAGCCTCGGCGGTAAGATCTTTCCTAGAAAAGGACGGTTACGCAGTTCCTATCTTTTTCGTTTTTCTGAAAGATCAAGTTGATATGGTTAGAATTAACACCTCTACTGAAGAAATATATCAGCAAGAGTTACTTGATATGAAATCTCTCTTGGAGAGAGAAAGGCCAGAAGCGGCACTTTTTGTCTCGGAAATATGGTATGTTAATTTTATTACTAACCAACCCCCTCCTCCAGACATGCTTCCATCCAATTCCAAAGAAAGGAAGGAAGCGGTCGTGGTAGAATTAAGGTCACGTACCTTTTCAAGGGCCCTCCTGGTTCCTTTCACAAGATCAGATGGTAAAGTTCTCCATATAGGAAGGACAAAGGAGGAACTTAATATTAACAATGTCACAAACTGGAGTGGAAACGCATTCGAATCATAAGGAGGTAGCATGAAGAAAAAGATCAGGATTTCAGAGCAGGAAATCAAACTCCTTCCATTGGCAAAACTTGTTATTGCCAAAGGTTGGAACCCAAGGTGGAACTTTGATCCAGTCAAAGAAGAAGAGTTGCTAAACTCTATCATTGAAAATGGAATCAAATTTCCTATTACCGTCTATCAAGATAAGGACAGCTACGTTGTCATAGACGGCGAAAGGCGGGTCAAAGCGTGCAGAGCTGCTGTTTCAAAAGGTTATGAGGTAGCAGGTGTTCCTGCCTTTGTTGAGGAGAAGCCCGAAGGCGAGAAAGGACTATACATAACCTTGGTTGCAAATGATGGCAGACCTCTCCTTCCTGTAGAAGAAGCATACGCTTTCGATCGACTGAGAAAAGACGGAGAGAGAATTGAAGACATAGCAAGAAAGATTGGAAGGACCACCACTGTCGTTTCCTCAAGGCTTGCTTTGCTTAAAACCTCTCCAGCAGTAAAGGAGGCTGTCAATTCAGGGAAGATAGGAGTTACCCTAGCAGCCAAGGTGGCAAAGAAATCCGAGAAAGAACAGGATTCTTTGATAAAGAAAGATAAGGGAGAGATCAAGAAAGAATTAGGATTAGAACACAAGAAGTTTTCCTTCCCAAGAAGGCAGGTAGCAGATGAGATCGATGGTTGGATTGAAGAAAGCTTTCTGTCTTACGATATTGGGAATGCAGAATCTCTGGAGATTGTAATTGATGATCTTGTAATTAGGTTGGAGAAAATTCTCAAAAAAGGAATCTAATATGCTAATCAGGCAATTTGTCTATCCAGAGGAGGTGTCCTGGATCATGGATGCTATATCAGATCTTTTCCTAAGAATAATTGAGATTCTTGGTGCTTTCGGAATTGCGATTGTTCTTGTCATGTGTGGACACGTTTTAGTTAAACGTCTTTTTAGAAAGGTTTCACCGTGATAACTCCTGAATCATTAATTTATCTACAAACATATCTCAAACTAGGTCCGGGTGTTAAGATGTGTGAATTAGGCGACCAGCAGATGCATAACTTCATCTATTATCCTCATGGAACGTACTCTAGAGGATTATTTGAAGCATGGGGTGTGAATTATACATCTATAGATCTGAACGGTCTTAACCAATCTCTTGCACTTGACCTGACGGAGGAGATTAAAGACCCAAAACTGATAGGTCAATTTGACGTTGTTACAAATTTTGGTTGTTCTGAACACGTCTCAGATCTGTATATGTGCATGAAGAACGTACATCTCCTCTGCAAGGAAAATGGGGTGATGATACATGTTGTACCTTTCAGACACAATTGGCCTAAACATGGCTACCACTACATAACACCTGATTTTTTCAAGGAGTTGAGCAAGATCACAGATTATGCCGTCTATGATATTTCTGTCAGAGGATGTTGCTTCAATAATGAAAAGTCTGATCTAGTTCACGCTGCCTTGGTAAAGGTTTACAATAATGAATTTCCAGATAGATCTACCTTTGATCTTTCTGCAGGAAAGTTCATATTTAGGGATAGTGAGTAATGCTAACCCTGCTCTTCATGGAAGTCCTGTTTGGTGCAATGTTTGGCTATGTAGGAATTTATGTCCTTATGCCAAAGGATGTAAATTTTATAGATGCCCAACTCTGGGGAGGAGGAGCCACACTTGCTGGTGTAATAATTGGTGGGATCGTTGGATTGATTATTCTAAAAGTTAGAGAAGGGAGGTGAGACAATGACAGGCAAGGAGTACCATTTGTTCAACGAGTTGATAAAGAAATGGGAAAGAGATTGCGTGTTATACAAGAATAGAGCAGATAGTTCGAGCGGGAAGAATGATACAATAGCCGCTGCCATTTCATCGGCAATGACTTCAACAAAGCAAGATGCTATTCGAGACCTCAGAGAGCTTCTTGCCAAAATGAACAGGTAATATCTTTTATGAGATATGCTATACTACAAAAAACCAAAGGAGGACAGTTATGGCACTTCAAAAGAAAGGCAGTTTGAGAGTCAAGGACATCAAGCCGGCGTCAGTATTACCTTCAATCTCAAAAGACGACATCAGGAAGTCACTCATCCGCATGAAGCGGAAAGAAACGAAATCAAACGTGTCAATACCACTTGGTCCGTCGATGCTCAAGAGGTGGACAATCCTCTCAGAGAAGTATGGCATCGCACGATCTGAACTCATGCGGATAGGCCTTGAGTACCTACTCGCAGACGAGGACGGATTCCTCGAAATGCTCGAAGATACAAACACGATCCAACCAGACAGTGGGGACGAGGATTGACCCTTTTCGCCCCATTAACTCTAATATAACTACTCGCTTCGCTCGTAGTAAGTAAAGAAGGAAATACAAGAAAACGAGGACTAAGAAACTATGGAAATTTACGAGCGAAGCGAGTAAAGAGACATAGTTTCTTAGTACGGAGTACCAAATTAGAAGGTACTAGAAACACGCGCACGCGCGAGGCAGGTCCGAATGAAAGGAATCAAATACGGTTACCAAGACATGAAAGCAGACCAAGAAAAGAAAGAAACCTTAGCTGGTCGTTTCAAGAAGATGATCACACCTTCAAAAACAAAACCCATCAAAGATATGCTGCCGGACCTGTCTCGCAAAGAATTACAAGAACTCAGAAACAGAATCAACTACCTTCTTCTCTCTTCTAGAAAGGACATGAGCCAAAGCAGTTCTGGTTCACTGTATGAAGCAATCAGATCTGAATTCTTAGATGTACTGAAAGAGAAGTTGCCTGCCTACAAACATCTAGCTGCAAAGAAATCAAACCTACTTCCCTTGATAGAAGATGTGTCCCTCTTCTTGAGAGAATTTCTAGTAATTGCCTTGGGAAGGAGACCAAGACGGTCCGAAATGGAACTCTGCTACCGGCTCTATGCAAGATTGGTCCTTCAACGTCTCCTTGAATCTAAAATTCCAATCACTTCTAAATCTATACTGAACTATTACGCCGCCTTCCCGTCTATATTAGACGCAGCATTCCCAGGCTATCTCAAATCAGGGTTACTTCACTTGGTCTTTGAAGGCCAGACATACTTCAATGGAGAGAACTTGGAATGGAGAAAGAATGCAGAAACCGACAAAGACGAAACTTGAAAGGTCCTTTCTTCCCTTTTGGTACCAGGCCGACAAAGGAGTAATAGAAATGAACGAGGCAGTAGAAAGAATTGCCAGGTATATAGAAAGAATGGCAGATGCTTTAGAAAGAATAGCAGACAAGGTAGATCCACCGAAACCGGCTGTTAAACCACCACCTACTCCCGCCCCTTCCGGCGGGGCTTTCCGCGGTTCCCCGAAAAGGTGGGGAAGTAAAGTTAAGAAGATATAAAAACCATTCTCACAGTATGCGATATCTATGCTTGTACGTCGCGATCTTTGCTTTACATAGCCCTGCATAGCTCCCTCGGAGCCAAATCTGTAAGATCTGGGAGGTTTTATGGTAAAGATCAAAGACTTCGAAGACCAATTTAAAGAAATCTCAGAGAAATACATTGGTGTTCGGAAACAAGATCTAAATGAGATGAATCCCTGGTACTCCTGTGTTATCTGCAGCAAATATTATGATCAATCCTGCCCAAGGTCCTTTAGTAGTAGAGGAACAGGTCATGCCTGTGATGAGGCTAACCCTCTTGAGGTAGAGGTATTTATTGCTGAGTATGATTTCCCTTCCAAGGAGGAGATATGAGAATTCCCGTTCAAGGTGCCTATCTGTGTCTGGATTGTGATTGTGTGTTCATACCAGATGTGCAAACAGATAAGGATGGAAAACCGACCGAAAATGGAAAATTGAAAGGAGCGAATCCGGCGTGTGACTGTGGTTCTAGATCTATAATCCCTTTAGGCAGGTTTATCTTACCCATCAAGTCTGCTTCAAAAGTATGGAAGGATGCAGGAGTAGCAGATCAATTATTTGAAACTCTTAACAACCCTACGGGTGGTCCTAAGAAGGAGGAAAAGTAACAGATGGGATTCCTACATCTCGATGGAAGCCGTTTCGGAGGAGGCAAGGTAGCAGATTTTGAGTCCATACAAGATCAAATGGCTAAGATTCTTCAAGAAGCAATTAAAGGAGCGGTTATTAATCAACCAGATGTAAAGGTGATCGTTCTGTCTGTCAACATTCAAGTTGCCAACGGTACTCAAGTTACCTTGATGCAAGGTAACGGAACGAACCACGAGGAGCATAGGGAGAACACAATGTGAAGGAGGAAAAATGAAAGGAAAACCTACGGTTCCTTTGATAGATACCATACCTAGATCTTTTTGTGTTTGTGGTCACACAGGGGATGGACCAAATTCTGAGCATGAGGATACCAACTTAGAATCAGGACACGGTCCTTGCAAAGAATGTATGTGCGAGAGATTTACGTGGGAAAGATTTGCTGTTTGGTATGATATCCTTATGGAGAGAAGGACCCAAAAGACATGAGTAGGCTGATCATATTTGATTTCAATAACCTTATGTTCAGAGGCCTCAATGCTCTTCCAGATCTTTCTTTTGCGGGGATCAGTACAGCAGGCCTCTACGGATTTATCCTTCAGTTTACAAAACATCTGTCCGACTTCGAACCCGACTATGCGTTGATGTGCAGTGACAGCCCGCCTTACGAAAGGACAAAAATCTTTCATGGGTATAAAGAACTTAGGAAATCCGAGGCAGACAAAGATCCAGAAAAGAGGAAGATAGTTTCAGATGGATATCGTTTATGCAAAGAGTTTTTGGATGTAATCCAGCTTCCTATATGGACAGAACCGGGATACGAGGCAGATGATTTGATTGCAATCGCATGTGAGGAATTACATCCCAATTTCCGCAAGATTCGTATAGTTAGCAATGATGAAGATTTGCTCCAGTTGCTAAGATACAGGAATGTGGAGATTAAACGGGGGCCAAGTTTGATAACTCGCAAAACATTCGAGTTATTGTACCCGGGGGTCGATCCAAAGGATTGGTATAAGGCTGTAGCGATTATTGGAGGGCACAATGACATTCCTGGCATCCCGAAGTATGGTAAAAAGAAAGCGTTGGGATTGCTTCGTGAACCAGCGAGGTATGAAAAGTTCTATGAAGAGAATTATATGAAGTTATCTCTGTACCTCAAATTGACAAAGTTACCATGGAAGGACAACAAAGACGAGATTCGTGTTCCCTCGTTGAAGAAAGCTGTGTATCAGGAAAGAAAGATGATCAGGTTCCTTTCCTATTATGGAATAGATTTAACTTCTCCCTTTCGAAAAGGATTGGAATATATTTCTTCATTTGAAGAATAGAAAAAGGAGGAAAACGTGATTAGCAAAAAGAGGTATGAAGTTTTGATGGAGATGCGAAAGAAGTATTTGGAGAAAGGTGTTGAGTTTCAAACCGTCCGTGTTCTTAAGAATCCTGGTGATCACCTTTTGGTACTAGGCAAACTTACCATTGCTCATATTCCCTTTGCTAATCCTGATGGAGAAGGCAAGCAGCATTACATGGTAGCCTTCGCGCTGTGTTCTCCCACAGAAGATAAGTACAGCCTCCTTGAGGGAGAGATTCGTGCAGCAGGCAGGCTATTTGGACCAGACTACAGGCAGAAGCGATTTGTTGTTAGGAGGGAAGACGGTCAGTCAATCCTCCAAATGTGCATTCCTTTCATTATCCACTTCTCCAAAATCTGTGGAGTGAAGAAGGATGGCACAACAAAAGGTCCAGTAAAGTGGATGGTAGGAGTAAAACCTGAGCAATTCAGGTAAGGAGGCACAAATACAATGAAAGGCTTAGCCAGGGCATTGTTTGGATGGACCATTATATTTGGGGCAGCAACTTTTGCCAATCCGGATATCCCTACCTGGATATGTGGTCTCATTGCTGCACTTTGTGGCCTTGCTGGAGCATTTGGATGGAGTGATTAACTCAGGAGTCGTCTAAGGGCAGGACACAAGGCCTTGGACCTTGCGATGAAGGTTCGAATCCTTCCTCCTGATCCAAATATAGGCCCCGACGTCAATGATATGGGAAATCGATATGAGAAAGAAAGTACACTATAGTGGTTGGTTTTCCTACAGAAGAGGATATCGAGATAGCATATCCGGGGCCTAGTAACTTATCAAGGAGACAATCGAATGCGAAGAATTGTATATAAGCTCACTACAATCCAGAAGATTAACAAGTGGTGGACGGGAGACAAAAAAGGTAAAGGTTGCTGGTTCTTTCATAAATGGGACGATAGAACAGCCGCGGTTAGGCATTGTTTGAAATGTGGATGGAGAGAGCAGTGGTCACATCTATAAGATTAACGGTGGCGCGGGCGGCCGCAGGAGTGTCCCCTGTGGGGTAGAGCAGACAGGATATCCTGTCTGTACGAGGTAGGAATCTTACCATACTACCCGGGCGTTTAACCCGCGCCTTTTTCCTAAGGAGAAGAAATGCCTTTTGGTAGGAACACAATATGGACAGGATTAACACTTAGGCAGCAGTTAAGATTGGGAATGAAGAAGCAAAGAGTATATCTAGTCGTTGTTAATGGAGAGGAGCGAACAATATCTGGACTTGAAGTATCGATACTACAACAATCCGGATGTAAGGTGAAGATTAAAAGGAGGTTGAAGTGAGAGGAAACAACAGTAAAACAAGGAGAGCCAGGAAGTATCGAGAAGTAGAAAAGAAACAGGATGTCTTTGATAAGCACGAACTTGCCTTTAAGAAGGGAATCTATAAAGATCCTCGCTGGGCGCAGGTCAACTCCTTTCGTAAGAAAGGGAAACATTTGGAAGCGAACGGCCTTGTTCTTTCCATTCGTGAGGATTATGTAGAAGGTGGATACTGACATGGACGAGCAATCTGCAATCGAGGCTAAGATACTTTTAGACAAGATAGAAAGATATTCGACTACAAAAGACTACCTTGAGAGATATGAACCAGAGTTTTTCCGTGTTGGCAACTATCCTATTTATATTCCAGAAGATATTAGATCTGAAATTAGATCATATACCTTAGGTTTATTAAAGGGTAGAATCCTCCTCTGTAAAAAGGAGTTGGAAAACTTGAAATGATAACTAAAATGATAAAGGAGATGATAAATGGGAGCGGATACTCCGTCTCGATTTCTGCAAGAAAACCTTCTGGTATTACTATGCTTTGATAAGGAGTTTGCTCCACTTGTAGTAGGCAATATTGATATAACCCTTTTTGACAATGCGGTCTACAGAGAGGTTGCTTCACAAGCAGTAGAGTATTACAAGAAGTACAAAGAACCGATAGGAGATCATTTACCTGATGTTTTAGAAAACATCCTAGAGAGGAAAGATTCAAAGGCAGAGCTGTATATAAGAACAATCAAAAGCCTTTACGAGTCAAAGGATACGGTAAATAGGGTCTACGTTAAAGATCAGTTAGAACAGTTCATCAAGACACAGAAGTTAAAGAAAGGTATACTGGATGCAGCAAACTTCCTCCAAAAGGGAGAGTTAGAGAAAGCAGAAGCTGCTATCCAGGTCAGCAACAAAGATATCTTAACTATCTTTGATCCTGGTATTCAATTTGGAGTAAATCTCCAAAGGACTTTATCTTTCCTAGATCATCAGGGAGACTATATATCGACAGGGATAAAGGCTTTAGATGCGCTGAATATAGGTCCTGCTGCAAAGGAGTTACTTGTATTCGTTGCACCTAAAGGTAGAGGCAAATCTTGGTTTCTTATCAATCTGTGTGCATTCGCTTTAGCACAGAGGATACCAGTTCTGTACATAACCTTGGAAATGGCAGAGTATAGGGTAAGTCAGAGGCTAATCCAAAACTTGTTTGGGTTGCCTAGACGACCTATACGCCCTTTTGAGGTTCCTCTATTCAAGACAGATGTTTATGGCACATTTCTAGAAATGGAAATGGAGTTGATCAACAAGGAGGAGACATTAAAGAATCCTGATATTAGAAAGTTGGTACAGCAAAAGTTGCGAAGGCTGAAAAAGCCTAAGTTGATAATTAAAGAGTTTCCATCAGGTCAGTTGACAATTTCTGCGCTTCGAGCATATATTGGAAACTTGCAGAACTTCTATAACTTCACTCCTGGGTTGTTGATAATTGACTACATAGATTTAATGAAGATGGATCTAGACATGCTTCGATTAAATCTAGGACAGACATACGTGGAATTGAGAGGGTTAGGTGTAGAGTACAACATGGCTGTTGTAACACCCTCACAGAGCAACAGGGCAGCAGAAGATGCGAAGATCATAACAAGCAAGTACCTTGCGGAAGACTACAGCAAAGGTATGACTGCTGATACAATATTGACATACAACCAAACTCGGGATGAAAAGAATGTAGGATTGGCCAGACTTTTTATAGACAAATCAAGAAACGAAGAGGATGGAAGGACCATAATAATTTCTCAGGCTTACTCTGTTGGCCAGTTCTGTATTAGTTCTGCACTTCTTCCAAAGGAATATGATATCATTGTAGATAAACTTCTTAAAGGAGGAAAAGGTGAAAAAGGCAAAAGGTGAGCCAGAACTCGATAAGGTAACATTTACTTTCGAGAACGGAAAAAAGGATCTCCTATCTTTCGGTGAGGATGATTATCACCTTAAGGTTAATATGGAAACAGGTCAAGCTGTTATGTCCTATCCAAAAAGAGAGGACTTTTCTCAGAAAGAAGTGAATAACCTGCTGAATATCCTTATCCAGCAAATCTCGGTGGTTGCTTTGTGGAGAGGGCTTGCCCCTGTTCAGTTGGGGTTGATAGTGGAAGCAGAATGCGAACGAATAAGCAAACTGGATAAAGCAAAGACTGAGAAGAAGAAATCTCCAAAGAAAGGAAAGAAATGAACCTCTCTAAGAAGATATTTGAAGGAATATGTTGGGGGGTAATAGCACTTGTGATATTGTGCTTCATAATATTATCCTTCGTTCCACCAGATATGTTATCCTTACAAAATCCAATAGCAAAGATAGTTGGTGGTGTTGCAATAATTGGATTTGCCTACCTGCTTTCAGGCAGATTAACAGGAGAGTGGTAAAATGAAAACATGGCAATGCCCTGTCTGTGAACATGAAGTAGTAACAACGAACGATGAGAAGCCGGGAACAATCAGATGGTCAGATGGACATGTTTGTCGTTATTGGATTGAAAAGGAGGAACCAATCCTTGAAAAAGAAGAAGCCGGGTGTCGTAGCGCCTTATCCTGAGACTCACCAAAAAGGTCTTCTTTCTATAGAGAAGATGCCGAATAACAAGGTCTACAGCTTTGTGGATTTTGGAATTCAGATTGCAGACGATGGTCGGGTATGGATCTGTGTAGATGGAGAGGCCTTTATCCGGTTTAAACCTTATTCTGCTAATGCTCAGATAAAGGTAAAACATGAGAAGTAAGGAAGAGATAGAAAAGAAAATTGAGGAGTTGGTAGCCAAGAGGGGCAACTTCTTTATTCGTGATTGGATATGGGATGGAAAAGATGAAATGCTTATTGAGAATTTTAGTAGAGAAAGAACATCCTTAACTCTTACAGCATTTGCTTACTGGCTATATGGAGATAAAAAGGTGATAATTGCTTCCAAAAAGGATAACAAAAGAGTTTCTAGATCAAAAGGTTGAGTCCTGGACCTGGTTAAAGTCTGTTCCAGCAGAAGAACTGATAGAAGAGATAGAAGAGGTCTGCAAAGGGTTTAAGTTCAAGACAAAACCTTTCAAGCATCAGTTAGCCTCTTTCCTAGCAGGGGTTTACAATCCCTGCTTTTTGTTCTTCTTGGATATGGGACTTGGCAAGACGAAGATAGTTCTAGATCT
>Ga0113563_10000444_pt1 | contig 19888 bp, 19 predicted proteins | sample Mud3Dept3metaG_FD_80117 | JGI IMG/M metagenome (GOLD analysis project Ga0113563, IMG submission 80117) | Freshwater wetland microbial communities from Ohio, USA, analyzing the effect of biotic and abiotic controls - Mud 3 Core 4 Depth 3... | ecosystem: Environmental > Aquatic > Freshwater >... | reverse complement strand
GCCGGCGGGTCGACGATCACGAAGGCACGGCGCGACCTCGCGTAGCGGATGGCCGCGTCCCAGACCGTCGCGCCGACGTCGGTGCCGCGCGCGAGCGGCGGGATGCAGAGGAGGTTGACGAGGTCGGCCTGGTCGAGCAGCCAGAGTCCGCGCCCGAGCGGAGCCAGGGCCGGATCGGCGAGGTCCGCGTCCGTGATCGGAGCGGCCGGGTCCTCCCCGCCGGCGGCGTCGCGGTGCACGATGCGGGCGATGACGGCCCGCGAGCCGCCGTTGTCGAAGAAGTGCCGGACGGCGTAGCTCAGGGGGCAGTCGAGAGCTAGGCCGCCATAGCGCTGCTCGAACTCGAGGAAGCTCGAGACCAGGGCGGGTGCGGCGGTCGGCCCGCTCGCCGTGCGCCCGACGAAGGCGGCGATCGAGGTGGCGACGCCGGCGACGTGGTGGGCGCCGGGCGCCGACTCCTCCACGTGCACGCCGGGCCGGGGGACCCGCCGCGAGATCTCCTCGCCCTCGTGCGGCACCGGTGGCGGGAACTCGACGACGTAGCTCAGCCGGCGCAGGAAGTCGGGATCGAAGTCGGGCCGGGTGTCGCTGGCGAAGATCACGAGGCCGTCGAATTCGTCGATGCGCTGCAGCAGGAAGCTCACCTCCAGGTTCGCGTACCGGTCGTGCGCGTCCCCGACCTCGCTGCGCTTTCCGAACAGCGCATCGGCCTCGTCGAAATAGAGGAGCGCGCCGCGCTGTTGCGCGGCATCGAAGAGCTCCCGGAGGTTCTTCTCGGTCTCGCCGACGTGCTTGCTGACCAGAGCCGCGAGGTCGACGCGGTGGAGGTCGCGCCCGAGCTCGTGGGCCAGCACCCCCGCCGCGAGCGTCTTGCCGGTGCCGGGCGGACCCGCGAAGAGCGCGGCGAGGCCCTCGCGATGGGTGCGTGGCGCACCGGCGGGACCGGCCGCGCGGCCCCGTTCGCGCGCGCCCGCTTCGACGGCGAGCTCGCGCAGCGCGGCGAGCGCCGGAGGTGCCAGGTCGAGATCCTGCCACCCGGCGGCCGGCGGCAGCCGCTGCCACGGACTGGAGGACCGCGCTCGCGGCTCGTCGCGAGAGGCGGACATGGCCGGACCTCCTGGCGCCCGAGCGGTCCGGGGGGCGCCCGGTGCCGATGCTACGCCCTCGGCGTCCCGCCCCGGGTCCCTGGCTTAGAAGTCGTTGTCGAGCCCGCCGCAGAACTGCCCGGCCGGATTGAAGTAGGTCTTGGTGCGCGCGGTCAGGGTGTCGGTGACGCGCAGCTCGTACTCGAGGTTGGAGAGCGCGCCGTAGAGGACGAGAATGCGGTCGCCGAAGTCGAGGGTCTTGACCAGCAGCTCGAGGTTGGCGGTGCTGGTGAAGCCGAAGGCGCCGGTCAGGTTGGTGAGCCGCTTGGGCAGGCCGGCGCCGGACGATCCGTCGTACTGATTGCGCCAGCGCATCTCGAGCGCGAAGCGGTCGTTGAGCAGGCACATCGTGTCGGCGTCGGGGCGGCAGGTACCGCGCACGCCCGCACGCCCTCGCCGGCTCCGGGCGCGCGCGAAGTCGCCGATCACGGCGCCCGCGGTGAAACCGTTCTCGTCCAGCCCGCCGCAGTCGCCCGGAGTGTTCGAGTAGGTCTTGACCGCGCCCGTCCGCTTGTCCTTGACCGAGATCGTGAAGTGCAGGTTGGTCAGCTGCCCGTAGAAGACCTTGATCGTGCCGCCGAAGTCGAGGATCTTGAAGATCAGCTCGTAGTTGTTGCGGTCGGTGAAGTAGAGATAGCCGGCGACGTCCGAGGCCCGGATCGCCCCGGCCACGCCCGAGCTGTTGTCGAACTGGTTCTGCCAGGTGGCGGTGACCTCGAAGCGGCCGCCGAGCAGGCAGAGCGTGTTGGCGGGGCAGGCGCCCGGGGGCAGCGGCTTGGGCGGCTGGTAGAGCGCCTGGAGCGCCGCGATGTCGTCGCTGTTGAGCTGCCCTCCGCGAGCGTCCGACGAGGAGAGGCCGCCTCCGAACATCAGGGCGTTGCGCAGCACGGCTCGAGGCTCGTACCAGTTCTCGCTGGAGTGCCCGATGCCGAGCGTGTGACCGATCTCATGGGCGAGCAGGCGCTCGATGTACTTGCTCGGATTGCGGGCGCGGGAGAGGTAGCAATCCAGGCCGTTGTTGACGATCACGTCGCCTTCGGAGATTCGATGGTAGTTGGCTTCCTTGAAGTACCCGGTGCCGCCCTCCGTGCGCCAGCCGCCGATGGCGAGGTAGCCGGCGCCCTGGCAGTCGAGCTCTTCGACTTCGCCGTTGGGATCGCCGAACAGAACGGCGTTCACTCCGTCCCTGCGGAGGAATCCGGCGGTCGCGTCGGTCGTGCCCGCGTTGCCGAGGACGACCGGCGTCTTCCTCTCGGCGTTCCAGGCGGCGAGCGCCCGGGTCAGCTCGGCCGCGCCGCCGCCGGGCAACCCGGCCTGGACACCGCTGGTGCGAAACGAAACGGTGCCGCCACCGTCGAACTCGAACCAGCGCGCGTTCATGCCGTTCCAGGACAGCAGCGTGAACTCGTCGGTGATAGCGCGCAGTCCGGCGCGGGAGGGGCGCACGAGGTAGTCCGGATCGCGCTCCAGGCCCGCGACGCGATCTTCGATCCAGGCGGCGAAGGCGTCGAAATCGCGCAGCTCGCGGGGCGCGCGCCGGTCGCGGAGCGTGCCCGTCACCACCCGGACCTCCGACAGGTTCTGCGCGGCGAACAGCCTGCCGTCGGCGCGCGCGCCGTGGAAGGCGCCCTGGCCGAACTGGTAGACGCGCCAGGTGCGGTCCGGCCGGGGCGCGAGGAAGAGCAGCGCGCGCTCGCCGGGCCGAAAGGCCGGCGCGCCGTAGAGGTGGAGGATCGAGCCATCGGGCGCCTCGCCGCCGGGCACGCGTAGGACGAGGGCGCCGTCCGACACCGTGCCCTTGAGCACCCGCTCGGCGGTTACCAGCCAGTCGGTGACCGCCGCATCGGTGGTGTTGGGCAGACGGCCCTCGATCTGGCCGATCAGGATGACCGGCGCGCGATCGACGAGCGCCGCGTCGCTGACGGGGTTGAGCGTGGTGGCGAGAGCGCGCCGCGCGTCGAGACCGATACCGAACAGGGCGAGGGCGGCGAGCGCGAGTCGAAGCGGGCGGGACTCCATCGCGGACCTCCGGGGAGAGACTCCGAGGCCGCTTTCTAGCACTCCGGACTGACCTCTGCTGTCACCGGCGCGCGCCCCGCCCGGGCGGGTGGGGTCCGCCGGGACGTGCCGCGCGATGGCGGAGGGGCGCCTCGGGGCGGTGCCGAGGAGGTCCTGGGATCGTGCCGCTCAGCCGCTCGCGGCGCGGGCGCGCAGTTGCGCGCGCCGCCGTTCGGCCTCCGCGCTGCCCGGATGGTCGAGCAGGTAGAGGCTCCAGCAGGCGGCCGCGTCGGCCCAGCGCTCTTCGCTGGCGAGCAGGCGCTCGGCCTGGCGGAAGAGATCGAGGTTGCCCGGCTCGAGCTCGGCCGCGAGGGCGAGATCGGCGAAGGCGGCGCTGGTGTCGCCGGCCTCGCCGCGCGCGACGCCGCGATAGAAGTGCGCTTGCGCGCCGCCCTCGCCGAGCGTCACGGCCCGGTCGAGCAGCTCGAGCGCGGCGTCGAGATCCCCGCCGCGGCGCGTCCGGTCGCCCGCCGCGACGAGCGCCTGCGCCAGCCGGAGCCGGTCCCCGCGCAGCTCCTCGATGAACTGCTCGGCCGGGAGCTCCTGCGTGCCGGAACCGTAGGTCGAGACCCGGACCGGGGCGACCCCGGCGGCCGCGAGATAGAGCGTCGGATAGCCGGTGACGCGATAGCGGCGCGCGATCGCCTCGGCCTCCGCGCTCTCCTCGGGGTTGACGCGGCAGCGCACGACGGCGTCGCTCAGGTAGCCCTCGACCGCCGGATCCGCGAGCAGCCCCTGCTCGAGCCGCCGGCAGTAGCCGCACCAGTCGGTGCGGAAGTAGACGAGCAGCGGCGCGCCCGTCTCGCGCTGCTGGCGCTCGGCGAATTCGAAGTCCGCGGTCTCGAGCCAGGGGCCCCCGACGGATCGGCTGGCCGGCGCGAACGCCGGGCCGGCGAGCGGGCAGCTTCCTCCGTCCTCCGCCGCGGCCGCCGCCGCTCTCGCCGCGGCCGCCGGGCCGTCGCGCCAGGCACGCGCCGGCGCGGCCGTCCCGGGCGCTGCGGGCACCGATTCGACTTCGGGCTCCGGTGCGGAGCGCCCCAGCCAGGCGACGGCGCCCACCGTCGCCACCACGAGCGCGAGCCCGATCCACACCCCGGGGACAGCGCGTGCCGGCGACGGGGCTCCGCCCGCCGGTGCCGCGTGCACGGCTCGCAGCCGTGCCTCCATCTGCTCGAAGCGCGCGAACAGGATGCCGCACCGTGCGCACTCGGCCGCCTCGGCCTGCTCGAATCCGCATTTCGGGCACTTCATCGCCGCATCCCGTCCTCCGGCGCGAAGCGTCAGTATAGGGGACAGCTGACTTCACAGCTCGAGCATCGAAGCGTCTTGCCACGCAAGTCGAGCTGTGAAGTCAGCTGTCCCCTGCCACGCGATTCGAGCTGTGAAGTCAGCTGTCCCCTTGGACCGCCGCGGCGCGCCGCGCCGGCTTGTCGGGCGCCGGGCGGCGGCCGTCGACGAGCTGGTGCATGAGGGCGAGGTAGGGGTGGGCGAGGAGCATGCGCGGGCCGGCGAAGCGCATCATGGCGCGCACGCGCTCGCGCATCTCGGGGCGGTAGCAGTGCACCTTGCAGTGGGCGCAGGTCGGCTTGTCCTCGCCGAACGGGCAGAGGACCAGACGTCTCTCGGCGTAGGCGCGCAGCTCCTCGCAGCCGGGACAGAGCGCGCCGCGGCGGCCGCCATGGAGCTGCCGGCAATGGAGGACCAGCATCGCCTCGATCGTCCGCCACTCCCGCTTCATCCGGCCCAGCCCGAGGTCGTTCATCGCCGGTCTCCCCGCACCAGACAGGCTAGCGCGGCCGCCGGAGGCGCCGCTTGCGCCGGCGCAAGGACGGGCCGGCAGCCGCAAGTCGCGCACTGTGAAAGGCTTCGCAGCGGAGCGTGGTATACTTCGCGAGCTCTTCCGGGAGGACACGACATGTCTCGACTGGTTCGCACGCTCGCTTGGGTTCTCGTCGGCAGCCTGGCCGTCTCGCCCCTGGCGGCCGCGGTCTACACGGTGACGCTCAAGAACGGCAACGTCTTCGAGACCCGTTACCAGCCGGAGGACGCGAGCTGGGACAAGGGCAAGCTCGTGTTGCTCGACGAGATGGGCAACCTGATCGCGCTCGCCAAGGACGACGTCCAGGACGTGATCAGCGACGTCGAGTCCAAGGGCTACGGCAGCGTCATCGACAACACCACGATGTACCTGGGCTGGGCGCCGAACGAAGGCGAGGAGGCCCCCGCCGAGGGCGGCGTCGCGGCCGCCGCGGCGCAGGCGACCGGCCAGCAGCAGCCCGACCTCACCTACAACCAGTTCGTCGAGCCCGACCAGCTCCAGGGCCTGCCGGCAAATTGGGTCGGCTACCCGACCAACATGAATCTCGCGCCGAACGCCCCCGGCAACCCGGCGCTGGGCGGGGGCGTGCCCATGGCCCCGATGGCGCCGCAGGGCGGCCCGGAGAAGTGAGCAACGGTTCGACGTAGAGTCGTGACCCGGCCCCGCGCGGTGCGGGGCCGACGTTTGACAACCCAGACGGAGCGGTGGCCCGGGGCGACTCGCCTCGGGCCTTGGAAAGGGAAGCCGGTGTTGAGAAGCCGGCGCGGCCCCCGCCACTGTGACCGGGGACGAAACCGGGACATGCCACTGCGCGCGAGACATCCGATCTGAAAGCGGGTGACGGGCGCGGGAAGGTCCGGGAGTAGGTCGATCCGGGAGCCAGGAGACCTGCCGCATCCGTCCGACGGACCCGTCCTCCGGGGTGCGAGGCGCGAGTCGGCCTCCGCGCTCCTCCGCCCGGAATCCCGCCCCGCTCTCCCTCTCCCGGGAGGCGGGGCGTCGCTTTTCTGCCAGGAGAGCACGATGTCCAGCCGACTCGCCGCCTGCGCGGTGGCCGGGCTCCTCGGGGGATGGAGCCCGCTCGCCGCCCAGGAGCCGACCTCCGCGCAAGTCACCCCGCCCCCCCCGACGTTCACCTCGTCGGTGGTCGTCACCGCCTCGCTCGAGCCCCGACCGGCGCGCGAGATCCCCGCCGTCGCCGACGTCGTCGACGCCGAGCAGATCGAGCGCCGCCAGGCGACCCAGGTCGTCGAGCTGCTGCGCACGCTGCCGGGCACGGCGGTCACCCAGTCCGGCTCGCCCGGCAAGGTGGCGAGCCTGTTCGTGCGCGGCGCGAGCTCGGCGCAGACGCTGGTCGTGCTCGACGGCGTCACGCTCAACGACCCGGTGCTGGGCGCCTTCGACTGGTCGGCCACCCCGACCGAGGGCCTCGAGCGCGTCGAGGTCGCGCGCGGGCCGTTCTCGGCGCTCTGGGGCTCGGGCGCCGTGGGCGGCGTCGTCCAGCTGGTGACGCGCGCGACCGGCGCGCGCTCCTTCGGCACCCACCTCGAAGCCGGATCGCACGACTACCGGCGCGCAGCGCTCAGCGCCGCGGCACCCCTCGGCCCGGTCGCCCTCGCGCTCGCCGGCCACCTGCGGCGCGGCGAGGGCGAGCTCGCCAACGACTTCTACGACGGCGAGGGCGGACGGCTGCGCGCCGACTGGACGGCGCTCGACGGGCTGCGCATCGGCCTCTCCGGTCAGGCCGGCGCGACGCACATCGGCATCCCGTACGACTTCAGCGGCGCCCCGTCGCCCGCGCGCGAGCAGCGCTCGCGCTCCGGCCTGCTGGCGCTGCCCGCCGACTGGACGCGCGGCGACTGGAGCGTCCAGGTGCGGTTGGCGAGCGCCGAGGGCGAGATCGACCTCGAGGACGCCGACGACCCGTTCGCCGCGAGCGCGATCGACACCGAGCGGGAGCAGGCGAGGGCGACGGCGACCTGGAACGCGTCCGAATCGTTCTGGGTGGCGGGCGGCGCCGAGCGCGGGCGCGAGCTCGCGTCGACCGCGAGCGCCTTCGGCCCCGGGCTCGACGGCGCGCGCGCGACGACCGAGGCGCTCTTCGCCCAGGCCGGCTGGTCGGGCCGGCGCCTGCGCGTCGAGGCCGGCGCGCGCCACGACGACCACTCGGCGTTCGGCGCCGAGACCAGCCTGCGCGGCGGCGCCGTGCTCGCGCTCTCCGGGCGCGCGCGGCTGCGCGCCAGCTACGGCGAGTCGTTCCGCGCGCCCGCCCTGGGCGATCTCTACTTCCCGTCCTTCGGCAACCCGGACCTCCAGCCCGAGACCTCGACCAGCGTCGAGCTCGGGCTGGAGGGCGAGCTCGGCGCTTGGAGCGCGCGCCTGGCGGCCTTCCGCACCGACTTCGAGGACCTGATCCAGTTCGACCTGGTGACCTTCGTGCCCGGCAACATCGGGCGCGCCCGCGCCGAGGGCGTCGAGGCGACGCTCGAGGCGCGCGCCGGCGCCTGGCTCGGCAGGCTCGACGCCACCTGGCTCGACGCCACCGATCGCGCCACCGGCGCGCCGCTGCCCCGCCGCCCGGAGTGGAGCGCGGCGCTGGTCGCCGACCACACCGGCGCGCGCTTCGGCGCCGGCGCCACGGTGCGCTACGTGGGCGCGCGCGAGGACGTCGGCCGGGTGGCGCTCGGCGACCACACGGTGGTCGACCTGCGCGCCTCCTTCACCGCGACGGCCTGGCTCTCGCCCTACGCGCGGATCGAGAACCTGTTCGACGCCGCCTACGAGGAGGCGGCGGGCTTCCCGGCGCCGGGCCGCGGCTTCGCGGCCGGCGTGGCGCTCAGGAGCCCGCGGTGAGACGCCGCAGCGCGGGCGCCCCCGCGCCGGCGCCCGCCGCGGCCCTGGCGGCGCTGGCGGTGCTCGCCGCCTGCGCGCGCTCCGCGCCCCCGCCGGCGCCGAGCCCGGCCCCGCCGCCGGCGGGCGCGCGGCTGGGCGTGCTCGCTCCCGCCGCCGCCGAGACGCTGGCGCGCCTGGGCGCCGCCGAGCGGGTGGTGGCGGTGGGCGACTGGGTGACCTGGCCGCCCGAGCTCGCTGCGCGTCCGCGCCTCGGCTCCTACGACGCGCCCAGCGCCGAGCGGCTGCTCGAGCTGGGCGTCGACACGCTGATCACCACCGCCTCCGCCGCGGGCCGGGCCGAGCGCGCGGAGCTCGCGCGGCTGGGCATCGAGGTGGTCGAGCTCGACACCGAGACCTTCGAAGGGACGCTGGCCGCGATCGCGGAGCTCGGCCGCCGGGTCGGCCGCGAGGCGGCGGCGGAGGCGCTGGTCGAGGAGATCCGCGCGCGCCTGGACGGGATCGCCCGGCGCGTCGCGGGCGCGCGGCGGCCGCGGGTGCTGGTGGCGGTCGGGCGCGAGCCGCTCTACGCGGCCGGCCCCGGCTCGCACCTGGACGAGCTGGTGCGACTGGCCGGGGGCGAGAACGTGGTCGCCGACGCGGGCGCGCCGTGGGCGATGGTCTCGCTCGAGAGCGTGCTCGCGCGCCGCCCGGAGGTCGTGCTCGACAGCGCCGACAACCGCCCCGGGGCGGCGCGCGGCGCGCTCCCTGGCGAGTGGGCGCGCTGGCCGTTCCTGCCCGCGGTCCGGGACGGGCGCGTCTACCACATCGACCCGGCGCGCCTCTCGGTGCCGGGCCCGCGCCTGCCCGAGATGGCCGAGCTGGTGGCGCGCCTGCTGCACCCGGAGATCTTCGGCCCGCCGCGGGCGAGCGACTTCGGGCCGCCGCTCGCCGGGGAGGCACGGTGAGGGCCGAGCGCGGACCGCTCGACCGCCGGCGCTTCGCGCTCGCGCTCGGCGGCGGCGCGCTCGTCCTGGCGCTGGCGCTCGCCGCCGGCGCCGGGCTGGGCGCCGCCGGCGCCGGCTTCGGCGCGCTCGCTCCCGACGCGCCCGCGGCGGCGCGCGCGATCCTCTGGGACGTGCGCCTGCCGCGCGTCCTGTCGGCGGCGGCGCTGGGCGCCGCGCTGGCGCTCGCCGGCGTGGCGTTCCAGGCGCTGCTGCGCAATCCGCTCGCCGACCCCTACGTGCTGGGCGTCTCGGGCGGCGCCAGCCTGGGCGGCGTGCTCGCGCTCGCCGCCGGGCTGCCGGCGGCCGGGCTGCCGGTCACCGCGTTCCTCGGCGCGCTCGCTGCGCTGGCCGGGCTCGAGCGCATCGCCACCGTGGCCGGGCGGCTCGACGTGCTCACGCTGCTGCTCACCGGTGCGGTGTTCAACGCCACCACGGCGGCGGCGATCGTGATCGTCCAGACCGTCGCCTCGCGCGAGGAGCTCCACGCCCTGGTCTTCTACCTGCTCGGCCGCGTGCCGGCGCTGCCCGGCGCCGCGCTCGGCGCGCTCTCGCTCGCGGCGGCCGGTGTCGCGGTGCTGCTGTTCGCGCGCGGGCGCTCGCTCAACGCGCTCGCGCTCGGCGAGGAAGGGGCGCTCCAGGTCGGCGTCGAGGTCGAGTCGGTGAAACGCCAGGTCTTCGTCGCCGGCGCACTGCTCACCGCGCTCGCGGTCTCCTGGGCGGGGCTGGTGGGCTTCGTCGGACTGGTCGTGCCGCACGCGGTTCGCCGCCTCGCCGGACCCGACCACCGGCTGCTGGCGCCGCTCTCGGCGCTGGTCGGCGCCGCCTTCCTGGTGGTGGCCGACCTGGTTGCGCGCGTCGTGGTCGCACCGCGCGAGCTGCCGGTGGGTGCGGTCACCGCGCTGGTCGGGGGTCCGTTCTTCCTGGTCGTGCTGCGCCACCGGCGCGGGCGGGGCGATGGCTGAGCCGGCGCTCGCGGCGCGCGGGGTGGGTTTCGCCTACCGCGACGGGCACGGCGTGGCGGAGGTCGACCTCGAGGTCGCACCCGGCGAGGTGGTGGGACTGCTCGGACCCAACGGCGCCGGCAAGTCCACCCTGATCCGGGTGCTCGCGGGCGTGCTCGGGCCCTACCGCGGCTCGATCCGCGTCTGCGGCGACGAGCTCTCGGGCCTGACGCGGCGCGAGCTCGCGCGCCGGCTCGCGGTGGTGCCCCAGGAGTCCGGGGCGGAGGTGCCGTTCACGGCGCTCGAGACCGCGCTGCTCGGCCGCCACCCGCACCTGGCCGGTCTGGCCTTCGAGTCCGACCGCGACGTCGAGCTCGCGCGCCGGGCGCTCGCGCGCGTGGGTGCCGCCGAGCTCGCTCACCGGCCGCTCGCCGAGCTCTCGTCGGGCGAGCGCCAGCGCGTGGTCGTGGCGCGCGCCCTGGCCCAGGACACGCCGCTGCTGCTGCTCGACGAGCCGACCAGCTTCCTCGACCTGCGCTATCAGGTGGAGCTGTTCGACCTGCTGCGCGAGCTCGCGCGCGAGGGGCGCGCGGTGGTCGCCGTGCTCCACGACCTCAATCTCGCGGCCGAGTACTGCGATCGCGTGGCGCTCGTGGCGGGCGGGCGCATCGTGGTGGCGGGCGCCACCGCCGAGGCGCTCACCTACGCCCACCTGACGCGGGTCTACGGCACCGAGGTCTACGTCGACGTCAACGACCTCACCGGCGCGCTGGTGGTCACGCCGCTCTCGGCGCGCGCGCGCGAGCGGCTGCGCCGGGAGCAGCCGGCGGCGACGCCGTAGAATGCCGGGCATGCTCTTCTGCCGGTACGGTCCCGAGGGCTTCCACGCCGCGGGCGACGCGCTCGAGGCGATGCGCGTGCTGCACTCCGATCCGTTCTCGACGCCGGTCTCGCAGTGGCGCTTCGGCCGCGAGATCGACCTCGCGCGCGAGGCGATCCGCGCGCCGGTCGAGCCCGGCAAGATCGTCGGCATCGGCCGCAACTACGCCGAGCACGCGCGCGAGCTCGACCACCCGGTGCCCGAAGAGCCGGTGCTGTTCCTGAAGTCGCCCGGCTCGGTGATCGGCCCGCGCGCCCCGATCGTGCTGCCCCCGGAGAGCCAGCGCGTCGAGCACGAGGGCGAGATCGCGGTCGTCCTCGGCGCCCGGCTGCGCCGCGCCCCGGCCGCCGACGCCGCGCGCGCGGTGCTCGGCGTCACCGCCGCCTGCGACGTCACCGCGCGCGACCTGCAGCGCCGGGAGCCGACCTTCGCGCGCGCCAAGTCGTTCGACACGTTCTGTCCGCTCGGGCCGGCGGTGCTGGTCGAGCCCGATCTCGAGGAGCTCGCGGTGGTGACGCGCGTCAACGGCGAGGAGCGCCAGCGCGGCCACGTCTCCCAGATGCTCTGGGGCATCGCCGAGCTGCTCGCCTACGCCTCGCGCATGATGACGCTCGAGCCGGGGGACGTGGTGCTGACCGGCACCCCGGCAGGGGTGGGCCCGCTCGCCGACGGCGACCGGCTCGAGGTCGAGGTCGAGGGCGTGGGCGTGCTGGTCAACCCGGTCGAAGCGTGGCGGCAGGAGTGAACGCGCGGCGCATCGCCTGGGCGGTGGCGGCGGGGGTGGCGGCCGGGCTCGGCGTCCGCTACCTGCGCCACTTCCCCTGGGCGCTCTCCGGAGTCGTCGCGCTCGCCGTCGGCATCCTCACCGGCATGACGCTGCGCACGGTGGCGCAGCTGCGCGAGATCTGGGACCGGGATCGCCGCTGAGGCACGCGCGCCGGCTGCGCGCCGGTGCACGCTGCCGCCCGGGAGCGAAGTCAGCGCCGACCGGGAACGAGCAGCAGGCCCGCGCCGGCGACCACGGCCACCACCCCCAGCCAGGCCGGGATCTCCACCCGCTCCCGGTCCTTGACCTGGAGCTCGAGGGGCCCGAGCTTCGCTTCGTGGGTGTCCTCGGTGTAGGTGAAGCCCTTGTAGACCAGCGCCAGGACGCCGAGCGCGACGAGGACGAGACCGAGGATCTTGAGTGGCTTCATGGCTCCTCCGGAGCGGGGGCTGAACGGGACGCGCGCCACGGCACCAGCGCCAGGCCGGCGGCCGCCAGCAGATGCACCGCGCCGCCCGCGGCATGGCCGTAGAAGAGCAGGGTCAGCCAGGCCGCGAAGCAGGCGGCGGCGGCGAACAGGCGCGCAGTCGGGGTCACCGGGCGCAGCTTAACGCACCGCCGCGCGGGCCGTCGGCCCTCGGGTATCCTCGCGCCGTGCGCTCCTGGCGGAGACGGACGAGCGAGACTCTCTTCCGGCACCGGCTCTTCGAGCTTCGGCGCGAGCTGCACGCCAGCGCCGACGAGCGCCAGCGCGAGGCGCTCGTGCTCGAGGCACCGCGCTGGGTCAATGTCGTGCCGGTGCTGCCGGACGGGCGCGTCGTGCTGGTGCGGCAGTGGCGCTTCGGCATCGGCGCGCCCACGCTCGAGCTGCCGGGCGGCATGGTCGAGCCGGGCGAGGAGCCCGCGCTCGCCGCGGCGCGCGAGCTGGTCGAGGAGACCGGCTACCGGGCGGGCGCCCTCGAGCTGCTGGGCGAGGTCGAGCCCAACCCGGCCTTCCTGTCCAACCGCTGCGCGACCTATCTCGCCACCGGGCTGGTGCGCGTCGGCGATCCGGAGGGCGACGGCGAGGAGGAGATCGTGGTCGAGCTCGCGGCGCGCGAGGAGCTGCCGGCGCTGGTGGCCACCGGCGAGATCCGGCACGCCCTGGTGGTGGCCGCTCTCTATCTCTGGGAGGTCGCGCCGCGCGCATGATCGAGGCGGTCACCCTGGACGCCAACCGCACGCTGTTCGAGGCCTGCGACCTGGGCGGCGAGTACGCGCGCGTGTTGGCGCGACACGGGCTGGAGCTGCCGGCGGCGCGGCTCGGCGCGGCGATCGCCGCCGCCTGGCTCGAGGTCTCGTGCGCGGCCGACCCGAAGCGGGACCGGTTCGCCGCGCACCCGGGGGGCTCGCGCGGCTTCTGGCGCGGCTTCGTCGAGCGCGTCTGCGCGCTCGCCGAGGCGCCCCGCCCGTCGCCGTTCGCCGCGGCCGAGCTCTACGAGCGCTTCGCCGGGCCCGAGCCCTATCGGGTCTACCCCGACGTCGAGCCGGCGCTCGACGAGCTCGCCGCGCGCGGCGTGCGGCTCGCGGTGGTCTCGAACTGGGACGAGCGCCTGCCGCGCGTGCTCGCCGGCCTCGGTCTCGCCGGCCGCTTCGAGGCGATCCTGACCTCGGCCGCGGTCGGGGTCGAGAAGCCGCATCCCGCGATCTTCACTGCCGCGGTCGGGCGCCTGGGGCTCTCCCCCGGGCGCGTCCTCCACGTCGGGGACAGCGCTCGGGAGGACGTCGAGGGCGCGCGGGGCATCGACCTGAATGCGCTGCGCCTCGCGCGCGACGGCGGCGGCGACCTCGCGAGCCTCGAGGAGGTCGCCTCCCGTCTCGCCGCCTTCGCGTAGACTCGCTCCCGATGCGTCTGGTCTCCGCCGTGGTGATCGCGCTCGCGGCCGCGCTGCTCGCCGGCGGCTGCCGGCGCGCGAGCGAGACGGAGGCCGGGCGCGAACCCGCGCCGCTGCCGACCGTGGACGTCAGTGAGCCGCCCGACGCGCGCGCCTCGCTCGAGCACGAGCAGGTCGAGCAGCGCCGGACCGAGAGCGCCGTCGCGGGCGTGCTGCCGAGCGGCTTCCCCGACGACGTGCCGCTGCCCCAGCCCTCCAGCCTCGTCGACTTCGGGCGCGGACCGCTGGGCGGCCCGAGCGTCACGCTCGAGGTGCAGGTGTCGGCCGCAGCCGCCCAGCGCGCCTACGAGGCGCGCCTCGCCGGCGCCGGCTTCGAGCGCCAGGCGCCGGGCCTCTGGCGGCGCGGCCGGCGGCGCATCGGCGTGGGCGTCGAGCCCTACGAGGGAGCCGCGCGCGTCGAGGTCGAGATCCTCGCCGGCGACGGTTGAGGTGATGGCCTTCCCCGGCCTCGACCCGGCCGCCGTCGCGCGTTCCCTCGGTCTCGTCGTCGGGGACGCCGAGGAGCCTTCGGAGGTCTACTTCGAGCGGCGCATCGAGGCGGAGCTGCCGCCGGCCGGAGCCCCGGTCGGCTTCCGGCTTCGGCGCGAAGAGGGGCTCGCGGTGCGGCTGGCGCGCGGCGAGCGCACCTGGCTCGCCTCGCGCGACGCGCTCACCGGGCGCGCCCTGGCCGAGGCGCTGCGCCAGGTCGCGCGCGTCTGGCCCGCCGCGGCTCCGGAGCCGGAGCTCGAGATCGGGGACTCGTCCGTGGCGGTGCCGCGCGACCAGATCGCCGCGTTCCCGGGCCGGCTCGAGCTCGAGCTGCGGCGCCGGCTGGCGGCGTTTCCGATGCGGCTGACCGTGCGCTGGCACCGGCGCGACCTCCAGGTAGTGGGGCCGCGCATGGTGCCGCCGCCGGAGCGCGAGGCCTTCTTCAGCCTCGACGCCGAGCTGCCGTGGGGCCGCTGCGGAGAGCTCGCGATCGGCCTCGGCGCCGCCGAGGCGGCCGCCTTCGCGACGCGCCTGGTGGCGCGCTTCCGGGCCCGCGAGGCGCCGCCCCCCGAACCCGGGCGCGTACCGCTCCTGCTCGCGCCCGCGGCGGCGGCGGTGGCGCTCCACGAAGCGGTCGCGCACGCGCTCGAAGCCGACCTGATGGCGCGTTCCGGGCAGCCGGAGGCGGCGCTCGGTCTCGATTTCTCGGCCCCCGGCCTCGACGTCCTCGACGATCCCTCCGCGGCGCCCAGCGGCGTCGAGCGGACGACCGACGACGAGGGCTCGGGCGTCGTGCGCCGCTGGCTGCTGCGCGCCGGCCGGGTCGAGCAGCCGATCGCCGACGCGACAGCGGCGAGGCGTTGGCCGCGCCTGCTGCCCGGCTCCGGCTTCCGCTCGGGCCGGCACGGCCGGCCGCGGCCGAGGACCCATCACCTCGAGCTGCTGCCCGGCGGCGCGACCGAGGACGAGCTGATGGCGGCGGCCGACGGCGGGCTGTTGGTTGCCGAGCTCGCCAGCGGGACCCTCGACCCGGCGAGCGGGCGTTTCGTGCTCGAGGTGCCGGCCGCGCGCCGGATCGAGTCCGGCCGGCCGGGAGCGCCGGTCGGGCGCTTCCGGATCCTGGGCCGGGTCGCGGAGCTGCTGGGCGGCGTGGCGGCGATCGGCGCCACCGCCGAGGCGGCGGGCGCCGGCTGGTGCGCCAAGGCGGGCGAGCGGCGCGCGGTCTGGGCCAGGGCGCCGGCGCTGGTGGTCCGGGGTCTCGAGGTGCGCGCGTGAGCGAGGTGCTGGGCGGGCGCGGCCGCGGTCTCGTGGCGGGGCTCGCGCACGCCGGCGCGCTCGACGCCGAGGCCTACGAGAAGCGCGGCCGCAGCCGGCGCCTGGAGCGCGGGCCGGAAGGGGAGTTCTCCTCGACCGCGGTCGAGGCCGGCTGGGCGGTGCGGGCCGGGGACCTCCGCCACTCCTGGTTCGCGAGTGGTGCCGGCGAGCTGCCGCTCGCCGCCTCCTGGCCGCAGCCCACGGCGAATCCGCTCTGGCTGCCGGAGCCGCGGCCGCCGGCGCCCTGGAGCGCGCCGGCCGCGTTCGCGGCGCCGCTCGCCGGCGAGTCGGAGGCGCGCGCGCTCCTCGACGCGGTGACGCGCGAGCTCGCGCGCGAGCTGCCCGGAGCACGTCTCGGCTCGGCGCTCTTCGAGGAGGGCGCGAGCGAATGGTCGCTGGTCTCGAGCCGGGGCGTCGCCGCCACGGGCGCGGCGCGCGCCGCCACGCTCCGGCTCGTGGCCGAGCGGAACGCCCACACCGTGACCGCCGAGACCTGGGCGTTCGAGGCGCGGGAGATGAAGCCCCTGGCGGTCGCGCGCCGGCTCGTCGACCGGCTGCTGGCGCTCGAGGGCGGGGCGCGTCCGCACGGCAGCGCGTTGCTGGTCGCGGCGCCGCTTGCCGCCCGGCTGGTCGAGGCGCTCTCGCCCTGGCTGATCGGCCGCGAGGCGCCGGCCCGGGCTTCGGCGCTCGCCGGCCGCGGCGGCCGCCTGGGTGCGCCGGGGCTGCGCCTGGTGGACGACGGCGCGCTCGCCTCGGGACTGCTCAGCTCCGCCTCCGACGGCGAGGGCATACCCTGCCGCGAGCTGACGCTGGTCGAGGACGGTCGCTTCGTGCGCCCCCTGCTCGCCTGGTGGGAGGCCGAGAGCCCCGCCGCCGCCTCCGGCTGCGTCCGCCGCGCCAGCTATCGCGACCTGCCGCGGCGCGCGGCCACGCACCTCTACCTCGCCGGCGATCCTCGCCTCGGCGTCCCCGAGCTCGTGGCGGAGGCCGGGGACGGTGCCTACCTGATCGACGCCGAGGGGACGGTGGCGGTCGAGCCCGCGAGCGGGCGCTTCTCGGTGGCCGTGACCGGCTTCGCGCTCGAGGGCGGACGTGCGAAAGGCGGTCTCGGACGCCGGGTGCTCGCCGGCACCCTCGGCGGCTGGCTCGGGGGGGTCCGCGCCGCCGCGCGCGATCTCACCTTCGTGGCCGGGGACGGGATGTTCGGGTCACCGACCCTGCTCGTCGACGGCCTCGATCTGGGCGTGCCGGGCTCCTGAGCGCGGCGCCGAGAGCTCAGCCGGCGAGCGGCGCGGGCTCGGCCGCCGGCGGCGCCAGGCGCAGGTCGAGGCGGCCGGTCGAGCCCGGTCCGGGCACGTAGCGGGGGCGGGTCGGGGCGATGCGCGTCCGTCCGGGCGCTCCGCCGCCGGTCGAGCGGCCGTTCGCGGCGCGGCCGTCCGGGGCCGAGACCTGGTTGACCGTGCCCGCCGGGCGCAGATCGGCGCCGGTCAGCACGCGCGGTGCGCGCGCGGTCGGATCGTCGAACGACTCGTCGCCCTCCTCTTCGCCGGCTTCGGGCTCGAGCTCCCCGGGCGCGCGCTCGTCGCGGCCGGCCGCGCTCGCCGGGTCGCCGCCGGCGAGGCGCGCGAAGCCGCCGCCGCCCTCGCCCTCCGCCTCCTCGTCGGCCGCCGGCTCGTCCCCGGCGTCCGCGGCCGCAGCCTTCTCCTTCGGCGTCTCGATCAGCAGCCCGGCGATGCGCGCCGGCTCGGAGTAGCCGCGCGGCACCGCGATCGGCGCGCCGCCGCCCTCCTTCCAGGCCATCAGCATGGCCGCGGTGGCGGCGCGGTTGTCGAGCACCGCCGGGTTGCTGTGCGCGTCCGCGAGGCGGGGGTCGAGCCGGAACGCGCGCACGTAGGCCTTGCGCGCGCGCCGATCGAGGCCCCAGCCCTGGTAGATCTCGCCGATCTGGTAGTGCGCCCACGCGTGACGCGGCTCGGCCTCGACGGTGGCGCGGAACTGGCGCATCGCCGCCATCTCGCGCCCCGACTCGAGCAGGAGCAGGCCGTAGTTGAAGCGCGGCGAGGGATCGTCCGGTGCGAGCTCGATCGCGCGCAGGTACGCCTCCTCGGCGGCATTCGTCTCGCCCGCGAGCGCGAGCAGGTTGGCGAGGTCGTTGGCGACGCCGGCGTCGTCCGGGCGCTCCGCGGCGAGCGCGCGCTGGGCGGCGAGCGCGCGCTCGAGGTGGGGAGGGGCCGGCGCGGCGGCGAGCAGCGCGAAGGCGCCGAGCGCGGCCAGCGCGGCGATCGGGAGCGGACGGAGTCGACGCAAGTGGGCTCTCCTTTCGCGGCTCAGCGGCCGGCGCCTCCGGCGCCGTGGGGCTTCGCCTTGAGCTTGACCCGGCCGTCCTCCTCGGTGAGCCGGAACTGCACCTGCTCGGCTCCCGTCCGGGCCCGAATCTCCTCGACCTGCCGCGCGATGTAGCCGCGGAAGGTCTCGAGGTCGAGGCGGGAGGCGGCGCCCTTGCGGGCGAGTCCCGCGAACAGCGCCTCGACCGCCTGCGGGTCGCCGCCGCTGCCGAGCACGACCCCCTGCTCGACATCGTAGCGCGAGCCGGCCTGCCCCGCTTCGCGCGGGCGTAGCGGGCCGCGTCCCTCCTCGCGGTCGCGCAGGCGCCGCAGGAAGCTCTCCGACAGGAGGTTGAAGCGCGCCTCGAGGCCGGACATCCGGAACTGGTCGGCGGCCGAGCGGATCGACATCGTGCGCAGGTCGCGCAGGGCGTGCTGCACCTTGACCCGCTTGTCCTCGGGCGGGATGGCCAGGGCGCCGTTGAAGTAGCGCTCGGCCTCGATGCGGAACTCCTCGATCAGCGCGGCGAGCCGCGCCAGGCGCGGCTCGACGCTCGGCGTCGGCTCGGGCTCGGCACCGGGGCGATCGGAGGCGCGCGGGTTCCTGGGCGGGATCAACGTCGATCTCCTAGAATGCCGGGCGGTCCCATGTCTCCGGCGTCCCCCGACGATCCGCGCCGCCGCTTGCCGGCGGTGGACCGCCTGCTCGCGGACCCGGGCATGTCCGCACTGGAGCGAGTCTACGGGCGGGAGCGCCTCCGCGTCCAGGCGCGCCGCGAGCTCGACCGGCTGCGCGAGCGGGCCGGGGCGGACCCGGCCGGGCTCGGACGCGAGGTGGCCGAGCTGCCGGCGCGGATCGCCCGCGCGCTCGAGGCGGAGATCGGGGCGCCGCTCGAACGGGTGCTCAACGCCACCGGCGTCTTCCTCCACACCAACCTCGGCCGCGCGCCGCTGCCGCGCGAGGTGGCGGCGGCGCTGCCCGCGCTCGCGGACGCCGCCTGCGACCTCGAGCTCGACCGCGCGAGCGGGCGCCGGGGCGAGCGGTTGCGCCGCATCTCCGCGTTGCTCGTCGCCGCCACCGGCGCCGAGGCGGCGCTCGCGGTCAACAACAACGCGGCGGCGCTCGTGCTCGTGCTCTCGGCGCTGGCACACGGCCGCGAGGTGGTGGTCTCGCGCGGCGAGCTGGTCGAGATCGGCGGCTCGTTCCGCATCCCGGAGATCCTCGAGGCGGCCGGTGCGCGGCTGGTCGAGGTGGGCACCACGAACCGCACGCGCCGCGCCGACTACGAGCGCGCGCTGGGGCCGGCGACGGCGCTGGTGCTCAAGGTGCTGCCCTCGAACTTCCGCGCGCGCGGCTTCGTCGCCGCGGTCGAGGCCGCCGAGCTGGTGCCGCTGGCGCGCGCGGCGGCGGTGCCGCTAGTGGTCGACGAGGGCAGCGGGCTGCTCGCCGCGCGCGGCGAGCCGCAGCTCGCCGGCCACCCCGGGCTGTCGGAACTGGTCGCAGCGGGCGCCGACCTGGTGTGCGGCAGCGGCGACAAGCTGCTCGGCGGTCCGCAGGCCGGGCTGCTCGTGGGCCGCGGCGCGCTGGTCGAGGCCTGCCGGCGCCACCCGTTCTACCGGGCGCTGCGCCTCGGGCGACTGCCGGCCGCGGCGCTCGAGCTGGTGCTGCGCCGCCATCTGGCCGGGGCCGGCTTTCCGGTCGACGGACTCTGGCCGGATCCGGGGGCGCACCGCGCGCGGCTCGAGCGCGCTGCGGCCGCGCTGGGCGCGGCGATCGAGCCGGCCGAGGCGTTCCTGGGCGGGGGTTCGGCGCCCGACGAGCCGATCGCGGGCGAGGCGCTCTCGCTTCCGGCGCTGCCGGGATTGGCCGAGCGCCTGCGCGGCGGGCGGCCGCCGGTGGTCGGCTACGTACGCGCCGGACGGCTGGTGCTCGACCTGCGCACGGTCGACCCCGCCGACGACGAGACGCTGGTCGCCGCCGCGCGCGCCGCGCTCGCCGGCGGTTGAGGAGAGGCCATGGCCCGCCTGCTCGTGGTCGAGGATCGCGACTCGCTGCGCCGCATGCTCGAGCGCGCGCTCACCGGCGAGGGCTACGAGGTGGACACCGCGGACGACGTGCCGCCGGCGCTGGCGCGGCTGGCCGCCCCGGGCACGCTCGATCTCGTGCTCACCGACCTGAGGCTGCCCTCGGGCTCGGGCCTCGAAGTGCTCGCCGAGGCGCGGCGGCAGCGCCCGGAGCTGCCGGTGGTGGTGCTCACCGCGTTCGGCACCGTGCCCGGGGCGGTCGAGGCGATGAAGCTCGGCGCCGCGGACTTCCTCGAGAAACCGGTCGACCTCGAGGCCCTGTTCGCGCTCGTGCGCGCGCTGGCGCGGCCGGCCGAGGAGCCGGCGCTGTTCGAGGTC
>Ga0113563_10000443_pt1 | contig 19889 bp, 20 predicted proteins | sample Mud3Dept3metaG_FD_80117 | JGI IMG/M metagenome (GOLD analysis project Ga0113563, IMG submission 80117) | Freshwater wetland microbial communities from Ohio, USA, analyzing the effect of biotic and abiotic controls - Mud 3 Core 4 Depth 3... | ecosystem: Environmental > Aquatic > Freshwater >... | reverse complement strand
GTGGGGGAGGATTGTGATGTGCCTCCATAGCCAGAACCGCCTGGATAACCGGCGAGGCACACGCACGCTGTGTTCATCCCAATAATGATCCCTTCCCTCGGCCCGGAAGGTACGATAGCGATGTAGCCAGGCATTCAAAAACCTCGACTGCGGCTCCGCGAGCATGACTGCATTGCACAGTCCGTATTTGGCGGATTGGCGCGCCATGACCATCTTATGATGCAGGAGATCATGGAAGGGCTTCAGGCAGAGGGTGTCGATATCCAGGTAGATGCCTCCTTCGGATAATAGCTTCCGGAGGCGGAACACATCCGCCTGGTGGGCAAAATGCCGCAATGGCCGGCCGAAGATCTCGGCGGGCGGATCAACCGTGATGACATTGGCGATCTTCTTGGTCTCGTCCCACCACTCCCCTTTGGGCTCATGCGCGATGGAAATGGAGATTTCTTCGGGCCGGTTGACCTGGCCGGCCGATTTTACCGCCAGGTAATGGGCATAGTAAAAGGGAGCTTCCGGACCCTGGAACCCATAACAGAAATGAATCTTGCATGAATCATAGCGGCAGAATCCTGATCCTCAGCAGATGCACGCAAGCGCTTCGTCGGCGCATGCCCGGAGCAGTTCCTGGTCGGCATCAAAAAATGGTTGGACGGGGCGTCGATGAGGTCCCCGTTTCCCCGCTCCATCCGCGCTGTTATTGCAATCCAGCCTTCCCCATACTTTGCGAGTGCCTCGCGCGGCCGGTTCCCGGAATACCGCGCACTGTAAACGGCTGTTGATGAAACAGAGCACTTTTTTGAACCTTCGGCCGGGCGCGGCGTCAAAATAAGCATACATCCCTCGGGAGGCGGATCATGCACTGTTTCCGCGCCTTTACTATCCTTTTTTGTATAGTGTGCCTTCCTGGTCCGGTTGTCCCGGGCCAGGGAAGAGTCGTCGAGATCGCGAGCCAGGGAAAGGACTTGAAAAGGACCGCCCGCCGGCTGCGCATCGGCGTGGAGCAGTTGAAGAACGCCAGGGATGCCCTGCAGGAGGCCACCGATCTGGCCCGGCACAGCCTGGAACCGTCGGTTTTCTCGCAGCTTCCTCAAGGTTGGATCCGCCTGAACCGCGCGAAGTCTCCTTCGGTTCTGGAGGACCTGTTCGGATGGCTCCGGGTGTCGGTGCGCAATGCCCCGGATGCCCAGGCCTACCAGCGCGGGTCCAGCGCTGCGCGTTCGCTGCTGTCCTCCCTTGCGACCCTCGATTCCGAGCGCGCCGTTGCACTTTGGCGGCAGTGGCCGGATCCTCCGGCGTCTCTCGGCGATTCTGCCCGCGAAATCAAAGAGCAGATCGACAAGCAGTTCGCCGAACAGCTCCTGATGCAATCTGGAGGCGACAACGCGGAGGAAGCCCTGGCCATGATGAAGGAGCAGGCCTCCCGGCGGCTGGACTACTCACGCAACGCCCGCCTCGCCGCGCAGCTGAATCAATCCGGCAAGAAGGCCGAGGCGCTCCGGGTGGTAGATCAGTCCATCGCAGCCTTCCAGCAGCAAAATGCCGATCCACGCTCGATTTCGAGCTACTTGGGTTTCGTCAGATGCGTGAGGAGGAACTGGAGAAAGCCGCAATGAATCCGCATCCCGGGATGCCCGCCGGCGCGAGAGTCGGCGGCAGCCCCGCAGACCAGCTTGAAATGGCGCTCATCGCGGAGCTGGCGCTCGACAATTTTGACGCCGCCATGCGATATGCACGCCTCATGCCGGATGAATTGAGGCTGGCGGCGCTTCTGCGCATCGTTCAGTCGCTTTCGCAATCCTATTGATGAGGTGCCTGGTCTATCCAGACTGGCGGCTTGCGGCTCCCCCGGGATGAGAAGCGCGCGGGCTGAAGCCCGCGCTCACTAGACTTACTGCAGCAGATCTCACATCCATTCCAAGGGAACAGCGGACGTTGCAGCGCAAGCATTGAGTGCATGCGATATCAGGGGATGGCCACGCGCGCAGCGCAGCGCTGGCCTTGCCCGGCTGCTGGTACCCGAAGGCATACATCGAGGCGCGCATGAGAGTCGGGATATCCACGCCGGCAGGGCATTGGCCGAGGCATCGGCCGCACTGCTGGCAGTAGAGGCCGGAAAGCCCCAGCGTCTCCCCCAGCCTGAGGTCCTGCCTCTCTTCCGGCGTCAGGGTCAGGTTCTCCATCACCGACAGATCTTCCCTCATCTCGTCATAGTTGGAGAAAGCGGGAATGGCGGTGTGGACGTTTTCGTTTTGCAGCACCCATTTCAGGGCGGCTTTCATGTTGATTTTAGTTCGAGTCCGGTCCCAGTACACTCCTGCCTGTGTTTTCATCGCCACCACGCCGAGCCCTGCCTGGGCGGCCTGCCGGATCGCGTCCGAAACGTCATCGCGATAAGACTGCCTGAAATTGTACGCGGTCAGGACTACCTCCCAGAAACCGCTTTCGGCTGCTGCCCGTATCACTTCCGGCTCGTTTGCGTGCGTACCCACTCCGATGAATCTGGTTTTCCCGTCCTTTTTCAGCCGCTCATAGGCTCTCATGTAGGGCTCGTGCAGGGTGATTTCGCGGCTGCCAATGGACAACAGGTAGTAGATATCGACGTAATCCAGCCGCAGGCGCCGGAGGCTGCTTTCCAGCGAGCTGATGATCTTGTTGGGATCGATGTCCTTCAAGATATCCGCAGACCGCCCGCTGCCATTGTCGGATCGATAGGGGAGGTCCGGGCTGGTTGCGATGACAAAAGAGTCGCGGGGCAGGCCGCTGAATGCTGCGCCCAGCATGCGTTCGTGATTTGCCTCGGCATACGAACTCGACGTGTGAATGTACACAATGCCTGCTTCGAGCGCCATGCGGACCAGGTTGACGGAGTATTCGGACCCCATGCTGACGACGGGGAGGCTGAGGCCTGTCCGCCCGAGGGTGCGGGAGATGAAATTCCCTGCTTTTTGAGGCGGCTCCTGCGGTGGGCGCGAGCAAGCGGAAAAGAAGGCTGTTCCTGCGATTCCAGCCGCTCCTTCTTTCAAGAATTCCCTTCGCGAACTGGTGGTTTCATATCGTTTCACGGCAAGGCCCCTCGAACTAAAGTGCATACCGTAGCGGAGGTATGTGTCCGGCCGGCGCCTCGGCGGGTGCTTCAGCCGTTGATCTGAAAGATCTTGAGTATGTTGGTCGAGCCGGTGCGGTCCACGGGGTGCCCGCCGGTCACGACGACCAGATCTCCCACCCGACCGAGGTCGTGAGCGGGCAATGTCCGGTTGACGATTTCGCCCAATTCCTGGAGGTCGGCAAACTGCCTGCTCAAGATCGGAATAACGCCCCAGACAAAAGCGAGGCGGCGGCAGGTTTGTTCGGATGGGGTGATCGCCACGATGGGCGCGTTCGGCCTCATCCTGGCCACCAGGCGGGCGGTGTTTCCCGTCCGGGTGAAAGGAACAATGGCTTTGACGGGAAGTACCCTCTCGATGGCGCAGGCTGCGGCTGCGATCGCCTCCGGCGGGTTCTGCGGCTGCGCGCGCTTTCGAGCAGTTTCAAATTTATGATGGTGCTGGGGGCGGCTCGACTCCGTCACGGCGGCGATGCGCGCCATCATGCGCACGGCTTCCAACGGAAAGGATCCGACGGCCGTTTCTCCACTCAACATCACCGCGTCAGTGCCGTCCAGGATGGCGTTGGCCACGTCGCTGGCTTCCGCACGCGTGGGCCTCGGGCTGTGAATCATCGATTCCAGCATCTGCGTGGCGGTAATAACCGGGATTCCTGCGGCGTTGCAGGCTTGGATCAACTGCTTTTGAGCCTGTGGAACCTGCTCCGGCGAAATTTCCACCCCGAGGTCGCCGCGGGCTACCATCAGACCATCTGCCTCGGCGAGGATAGCGGGTATGTCCTCGAGTGCTTCCGGTTTTTCAATCTTGGCGATGACGGGGGTGTCCTTTCCCGCGGCGGCAATATGGTCTTTGACCTTCCGGATGTCGGCAGCGCATCGGACAAAGGAGAGCGCTACGCAGTCGACGTCGTGGGCCAGGCCGAACTCCAGATCCGCTGCATCTTTCGCGGTCAGCGCGGGAGAACTGATTTTCACCCCCGGCAGGTTGAGCCCTTGCCGCTCCCGGAGTTCTCCTCCGTTGATAATCTCTGTTGTAATGGTGTCGCCGGAGGCAGACAGCACCCGGAGCTCGATCAAGCCGTCCGACACCAGGATGCGATCTCCCGGCCGCACATCTCCGGGGAGAGCCGCGTAGGTTGTGCTGAAAAGAGCGGCGCTGCCGGCGGTTTCCCGGGTGGTGATGGCGCATTTCCCCCCGGTGGGAAGTTGGACCGGCTTTCCCCCGGCCAGCGCGCCTGTGCGAATCTTGGGGCCCTGGAGGTCCTGCAAGAGTGCCACCTGTTTTCCGGTCTTTCGGGCGGCCTGTCGAAGCGCGTCGATGCGCCGCCGATGCTGCTCATGATCCCCGTGCGAGAAATTCAGACGGGCCACATCCATGCCGGCCAGCATCAGTTCCGCCATGATCCCGGGATCGTCACAGGCGGGCCCAACGGTGGCAACGATTTTGGTCTTGCGCATAGCCAGACATCCTCCCGATGCAAATCCGTTCCGCACAAAATCGCCGGTTGTGCTAAGCGCTAAGCAACCTATAGAATAACACTGATCGGCAGGAATGGATGTTTGAATCCTTCACTGCAGATCGCATCGGCGCAGGGCAGTATAGGGGGAGCGCTCCCGATGTGCGGATCCATCGCCGGCACTTTATGAGCGCCACCGGTTATGAGAGTGGCGCCCGGGACGCGCCCCGGCTATTTGCATGCCGGTGGAAATAACAGGAGGTACGATATGCCGAATGTGAATGGGCCGAAGATGATCGTAGGGCTGCTCCTGGCGGGCATGCTCATGATTTCGGGCTGCAGCACGGGCGAACCGCCGGCGGATTCCGGGAAGAGCGCGGTCACCGCGACACCCAGCCCGGCAGCGATCGCGGTCCTGGCCAAAGCCGATGCCGCGGACGGCACGGTCGACAAGGTCGTTTCCAAATGCGTTACATGCATGCTTGGGATGGATGGGAATCCGGAGAACAGCGCCGCCTACGGGGAATACTCCGTGCACCTGTGTTCCAAGGATTGCCGGGAGACCTTCGTGAAGGACCCCGAAAAAGCCCTTCTGGCTTTGAAGTTTCCCGAAGAGAAATAGCCGATTTGCGCCTCAGACCTTTACGACCTCGAGATTATCTCATCAGGGTCTCTGAGGGGTCAGGAGTGCAGGATGGCTTTCCCCGGCAGTCCGCCACGCCTTGCGGAGCAGTGGCCGGTCACGACCCCGCTCGCTTTGCAATGCCGTTCAGCATCTGCTGAAAGATCCTGGCGTGTGCACCCTCGTATAAATAAGGAACTCGACGTCGTGCTCAAGCATGCCGGCTGCGGATTGCTTCGATTGCTTCCACAGCCGCTTCCGCCACGTCGGGATCGGGATCGGTGGCCAGGAGTTCTAGTCGCGCGATAGCCCTCCAGTCGCCTGTCCTGCCCAATAGATCCGCAATGTCTCCCCGAATGCGCGCGTCGGGGTGCGAAAGAAGGCAGATGAGATGCGGTGTCATTGCGCGCACGGCATCGGGCTGCTCGGTCAGAGCCCTTTCCATGACCACCAGAGCACCCATGCGGGAAGACATATCGGACTCCTGCAGGAGTCCGAGAATGGCCTCCCGCCCTGCCTCTCGGCACAATCCGGCCGCAGCTTCCTGGATTCTGCCGGTTGCCACCATCGAGCGAGTCACTTCCGCCTCGAACCGGGGGGTGCCGCGGATGGTAATCAGCTCTGTCAGCCAGTCGGGCGCGATCGCGCCCGTCAGCACAAGGCGACGGTCCAAGACGATTGCAGGCACCGCCTTGATCCCGTACCGGAGGGTAAGATCGGGAAATTGCGCCGCGTCCATGATGAGGAATGGCTCGGGCGCAAATCGGCGCCATGCAAATAATGCGGTTTCCACTACGGCCGGGCACCGGGGACATTGCGCAGCGATAAAGACCTGGAGTTCGGTGGCGGATACATTCGGGTCGAGTTCGTGACAGGCTTTCGGAGAGGAGTCTCCGGCCACCAGTTCCAGCGCCTTGAGGAACGGTACGAGCTGGTGTCCTGCAGGCAAAGCGGCGAAGTGAATGCCCGCTCGTCCCGGACGATGAAGCCTGAAGGACGGCACGACAGGCAGATCTGCTCCATCGGGGGTTTCAACGACCCGGACTCTGCCCTCCGAGAGATGGCCTGACATCTTGAGGAAACTCTCGAGGGACCGGCTGAATTCGCTGCCTGGCGCCGGACGGAAATCGATCTCAACGGCGTTCGGGAGAGTCTCCAGGGTTGTCCGCAGGCGATACTCTTCTTCTCTGCTCAGCATGATGGCAGGCGAAGTGTAACTCCCGCGGAGCACGGCGTCAAAGGCTGGCAACGCGGATCTTCCTGGGCCCTCGACGCAGGGTAGCGATCTGTAACACCGCTTCCACCGCAGTCTGTATGTGCTCCACTGTGTAGAGGGGTCTGATTCCGCAACGTACGGAGCCCTTTATTTTCGTAAGCAGGCGTCGGGGAGATCCCCGACCTGCCATTTCAAACGGGGAGGCGGCGTCAGGATCGCCGATCCCGATTCGGGAGACGAGTCCTCCAGCTCCGGTGATTCGAGGCTTGCCAGAGCCACGTAGTCCGGACGGTCTGCGACGGTGCCATAGCGCAGTTCCTTAATGATCCTGCTCTGATGGAGCAGAAAAACGCCCGGCAGTTGCAGCCCATCGCCTGTCATAATCCCCGGGCCGTGTCCTTTTGACATTGCTTGCAGGTAACGGCGCAGCACCCGCAATCCAAACAATTGAAACAGCTTCCCGCGATGCAATCCGAACGCTCGATACAGGACTGCATCGGGATCCCGGAACCGGGATACACCGTCAAGGCCATATCGTGCAAAGAGGGCAGCAGCCTGTTTCTCGCTTCCCTCGTACACGAACGCCAACTGCGTCCCTGCCGCTTCGATCGCCTCGCGCCGCTCCTTCACATCGGCCAGGGCCTCTCGGCAGAACGGTCACCCGAGATGGCGCAGGAATATCAGCAGGACAAAGGCGGATCGGGAGATCTCTGCCAGGCTTCGGCCCCTCTGGTCGCATGCTCCTGCCAAGGACTCCGCAAACGTCTCGCTGGCTGCGATGGTGATAGCGCCCATTTCCATTCCATTACCCTCGTTGTGTTGCCATAAGAGAATCAAAGCTCAGGGGGCTCCTTACCGGAATTGACGCATCGCCCCTCGGGGCTTGAATTTTGCTCTCCTGATGCTTCAGGTTCATCGAGGATCTATTGATATGTGATCCGGCTGTAAAGCCTCAGAAAAGGTATTTGACGGCGATTTCGATTTCGCGGGACCGGGCGGCGCCGAAAATTTTTCCAAACGATGATGTTCCGACCGTGGTGTTCGGGTTGTCGAAATTCGTGTGATTAAAGGCATTGAACAGGTGCACGCGCAGCTCGAAAATGTCCCCGTCCCGGCTCACCTGGGTCCTCTTGATAAAGCTGATGTCCCAATTGCGACTGCCCGGCCCGACAAGGATGTCTCTTCCGCTGTTTCCGAAGCCGTATTGCGCCGGATACACGAAATCCTCGGTGGCAAACCAGCGATCGATGGAGCGTTCGGATTCCGGCACTTTCCCCGGGCCGAGGCGATCCGGACGGTCTCCCCTGACACCGTCGTTGTTGAAATCACCCGGGAGTCTTGGATGGAACAGCTCTCCGGTTCGAAAGGAGGCGATTCCGGAGATTCTCCATCCTTCGATCAGGCGGCGCAATGCTCCTGCCCATTCTGTCGAGAATGCCCGTCCTCGGCCGATGGGCAGGTCATAGATGAAACTGAGGTCGAACTCGTGTACGGGATTGCTGCTGGGGGCTCTCTCTGACCTCAGGTCTCTGGGATTGGAGGGATCGCTGGAGCCGATGGAACTGAACGTCCGGCCGTACTCGTAGGATGCGTCCACCGAGAAGCCGAGGGAAAGGCGTTTCCGGAGCGTCGCCCGGAGGGAGTTCGAGGAGGAAGATCCCCCGGCAGTCAGGATGCTGAAGCGGCCGAAATCGGGATTCGGACGCCGCTCCTGAATCGAGCCGGGACCCGGCACGGGAACATTGGCCACGATGAAGCGGTCCGACCCGGTTGTCCTGCTGCCCGAGTAAGTGAATTCAACATTCCATTGCGGGATGATCTCATTCTCGATCGAAAGCTCCCATTCGTAGGAATTGGCGTTTCTCATGCGAGGCTCCGCCCCCTGGATGGTCAACTCCGTGGGGACGGCGCCTTCGAACGGATTGCTTAAAGTGAGTATGGGTTCTCCCTCCGGTGCCTCCGCCTTTTCCGTGTAATAGGCCGGGTAGCTGCGTCCCAGCACCTCAAACGACTCGTCCATGTCGAGCGAGTGGTGCCACATCTGGTAAGATGCCCGGATAATCAGACGATTGTTCCCGAGCGGGCTGAATGCGAACCCCACGGAGGGCTCCCAGTCGTCGCGATCCGGGAAAACGGCATGCCCGCTCTTGAGTCCTGCCAGCCCCAGACTGTTTGCCTCCTCGCTTCCGACGAGCACGATCTTTCCGTCCGGCGGCGGCTCGAAGAGGAGCGGAACGAAAGTATAAACGTTGTCGTGGATCGAGTGGGCGAACGGCGTGTAGCCCCAGGAGAGCCCGAACGACAGGCTCAGTTTCCGATTGACCTTCCAGTCATCCCGGAACGAGAACCCCCATTCCTTTCTGCGCAAATCCGCGCGGTCCGAACCCACGCCCCGCTCCGCGGCAGTGGGGAGGCCAAGCAGAAAATCGGCGAAGGCATCCCCGCTGAACGAGCCGTCCATTTCGAAGCTTCCGCGCCGCACACCTCCCGTACGGTCATTGTTAATCTGGCCCGCCTCGATTCGGGCGCCAAACTCGAGGGAATGATTCCTGCGCACGTAGCCTAATTCGAAATCCAGATCGTACGCGTTGACGAAGGAAGTGCTGGGAGAATGGCCTGATCCCAGGCCGGCGTACCCCGAAATGTCGAAGTCGGGGTATCCTTCATCCAGATCATCCAGCGTGCTGACACCGGCAATTCCCAGCGAGGCGAGGAGTCCCGTCTGACCTGCTTGGGCAGCCAGTTCCGTGTCCGCCTCGCGGTCATAGCCGGCACTGATCGAGAGCACAAGCTGGGAGCCGAATTCGCGGACAAAATCGATGGAGATGCGTTGTTCACGGCCGCGGGAATTCAGGCCGAAGACCGGGAGCGGTTCGACCTCGACTCCGTTGCCGTTGGACAGCGTGTAGTTGGCGAAAATCTTGGAGTTCTCCCCAAGCTCATAATCCACCCGGCCCTCGATCGTATCCTGATTCTGTACTTCGGGCAGATTATTCACAAAATTGCGCACCGGGTCATTCCGGTTGGGATCCGGAATGGTCTCCAGCATCTTCACGGCCGGAGGGCTGAACAAGTTTTCCGGGATCTGGTTTCCCTGAAAATTGGCACCTGTCCATGGATTCACCAGCTGATCCTGGACACTGCTGAAATCCCCCTTTTTCATTTCCGTGGTGGGGACATGCGAGAGGATCGTGGATCCCTGGTTGATCCTCAAACCGTCATAGGAGGCGAACAGGGTGAGCCGGTCCGACAACAAGACACCGACTGTGCCTCCGAATTGATTCCTCTTGTACTCGGGGAGTTTCTGCCCGACAGGATCAAAGAAGTTTCTCGCATCGAAGTTATCGTTCCGATGATATTCATACAGAGATCCGTATATCCGCGACCTTTTTCTCGAGGTGAACGGATTGATGATCTCGGTGATCGGCCGGGAACCGGCATTCTCGATTCCGGGAAGATCCTTGCCGGGATTGATCACCAGCAGGTCGATCTTCAGGAGTTCGGGGTCCTTTTGTTCTGTCGAACTCTGGACTTGTGGCGGATTCTGACCCTCCCGGCGGAAGTCCAATCCCGGATTCCCCTGTGCCCCATCGGGTTCCTCCCCGGCGAATGCCGGACAGCACAGCAGGACGGCCGGCGCAAACAATGCGAGAAAACGAATGACTGCAGGCAACCTCATTACCCATTCCTCTGATTAGTTCAAAAGAGCAGTTTCCCGTCCACGACCATGTCTTTCATGGAGAACCTCGCCCGCAATCGGGGACTCGCGGCAGGAACATCGAGCAATTCAAACGTGATGAACTTTCCGGAGTCGGTCACGACCGGCGTGCCATCCACGCTTCTCGGGAAGATAAACTTGGCGCCGATGCCTTCGTCGCGTGGCGGGAAATAGGTATGAATGGGTATCTGGGAAAACTGGCGGGTTGAGAGAAACGCCTTGCTCTTGAGCGTCTCCGCGGTTTCGCTCTCGAAAAACCGGCGCACGTCGCTTTCCTGGTTCGGATCGTTCGATCGGAAGCTCACCGCTACGACGACCCAGCCTCCGAATCCCGACAGCAGGTTGCCCTGCGCGTAGCTGTCGAACCGGCTCTTGTCTTCCGCCGACAGCCCGTCGTAGCCGTATTGAATCTGCTGGATGCGGGCGAGCGCCTCCCTGATCGGCCTCGCAGAGACGAACCGGATGTAGAAGGTGTTGAATATCTCCTTCTCCCCCGATATGCCGCTTCCCACGCCGCCCACTACATCGGTGTACGTCTCCTGCCTGGCCCAGGGCGAGGAGTTGAGCACCTGCTGCGCCTGGGCGAGCGTCCATTTCGAAAACGGCGCCTGGGCGGCAGAGCCGATAAACCCAAAAGATATGAAGAATACAAAAAGATGCAACGGTTTCATGCTACTGGCTCCAGCAATTTCACGGCGCGCCCTGTGCGCTTGACTGCGGCCCGAGCGGACGAGAATCCACCAGAGCGCATTGTAGGGCATTATGGTACGAAAGAGGAAATGAGAAAACGATGAGAAAGACGTTCTTTTCTCGGAATCCGTGAGGATGTACCCGCATGCCGGGCACCGACCGTAATTCCGCAGGGCTGAAAAACCCTTTCCTTTTTGGCAAGGATTTTCAGGTGAGTAGTACAGATTCTTCTTTCGATGAAATCTGTGGATGTCTTTCTATTTCGGGATACGGATAATGTAGACTCATGTTGTGCCTGTCCGAGGATGCCCGGTTTCCTGGGAAGGGGAGTGAGGCGGTAATGGTGGCACAGGGTGCACAGAAACTGTCGGCAACACGCGCCTGGAATATCGCGCTGCGGACCGCCCACATCGGAGTGACAGGCGCATTGTTCGGCGGGCACGTTTTCGGGGCTGGAACTGAACGGCTCATTCCCTGGCTGTATCTGGCGATATTGACGGGCGGGATCCTGGCTCTGATCGAAGCGTATCCGAACTGGCGCTGGTGTTACGAGATTCGGGCCGCGGCGGTCTTTGCGAAGGTGCTGCTGCTGTGCCTCATCCCCTGGTTTTGGGACTACCGGATCCCGATCCTCGCGGCCGTCATCGTCATCGCGTCCGTGGGATCGCACATGCCCCGCTGGTTTCGTCACTACTCGCTGGCCGAGCGGCGGGTGATGGTCGATGCAGGTGGCGCGCATTCTCCGCATCGGGCCGACTTGGAAAACTGAAACGAAATCCGGGTGAAACGGCATGACAGACGAAGTGCTCTTGTTGCTCCAAGCGGGTGTGTTGGACATCACGATAAACAGGCCCGATCGGGCGAACGCGCTTGATGCCGGCGTCCTCCGGGGACTGCGGGAGGCGCTGCATGCGGCTGCCGGGGACCCGGCGGTCCGGGTCGTCACGCTGAGCGGGGTGGGCGACCGGGTGTTCTGTGCAGGTGCAGACCTGAAGTCTGCACTCGGCTCCCGCGAGGGCGGCCTGGCCTTCCAGCCAGCCGATTATCGGGCCCTGATCCAGGAAATCCTGGACTGTCCGAAGCCTACCGTCGCCTTGGCCAGGGGGCATGTCATGGCGGGCGGGATAGGCATACTTCTCGCATGCGACCTTGCGCTTGCCTGCGATGACATCCACTTCTCAACGCCGGAGATCCGCGTGGGGATGTATCCGATGATGGTGTTGTCGCTCCTCTACCGGCATGTGGGCAGGAAGAGGGCCGCTGAGATGCTCCTTCTCGGCGATCGAATCCCGGCATCGACTGCCCGGGACTTCGGCATTATCAATCGTGCGGTTCCTCGAGACCGTTTCGAAGCGGAAGCAGGCAGGATCGTGCGTGGTCTTGCGGAAAAGAGTTCCGCAATCCTCAGGTTGGGGAAGGAAGCTGCGGCGCGCGTCGCGGGACGCGGCCTGCAGGAGGATCTTGAATATCTGGAGTCGGCGCTCTCCAGAGTCATGGCCTGCTCCGACAGCAAGGAAGGGCTGACGGCTTTCCTCGAAAAGCGCAAGCCGCATTGGAAGGATGAGTAGGATCTCCAACACAGACATTTTTTCTGCAATCTGGAAAAACCAAACCACAAAGAGTTCCAGAACCATAACGTATGGGTTTGCGTCCACCTGGCGCTGGCTGCAGATGCTCCTCTGATCACCGACGATTGCTGGCGGTCGACAGCCGAAGGTTTTGGAGCCAGAGAAATCGCCTGAGAACGAAAAAACGGCCTCAAAAACTGAATCCAAAGCGGGTCGTGAGGTCCGCCACAAGACTCATCTTATTTCGGATAAAAGGTTTCGCGTGGTCCGTCCCTGATCCCCTGGGATGCCGTGTTCAGACGGATATCGGGTTTGACTGCCTCCGGGGACAGGAGGGCAAGCGGCCTATTTCAGACGTATCCGGAAAGGCGGCATCCACACACTCGAGCGGGTTACAGCACGTTTGACATACCCTCTTAAATGCCTGAACTCCACACAGTTGAATGTTCGGTGTCAGGAAGCCTTCCCTGACAGGCTCCTTTCGAAGCAAATCGGTGCTCAGATATTTTTTGTTGTCGTCGGAGAAAACCGTGACTACCACGGCGTCCCGTCCCAGGTCGTTTTGAACCTGCAGGGCGCCGATGAAGTTCGCTCCCGAGGAGATGCCTACGCCCAGACCCAGTTCGGCCGCAAGCTTCTGGGACATCAGGATCGCATCCCCGTCGTCGACAGCCACCACGCTGTCCAGGGAATTCAAGTCGACAATGGGGGGGATGAACTCGTCGGAAATGCCCTGGATGCGGTGCTTGCCCACTTTATAGCCGGTGGACATGGTCGGGGAGTTCGAGGGTTCCATAGGGTGGAGCTTGATGGAGGGTCGTTGCTGCTTCAGGTATCGCCCTACTCCCATGATCGTTCCGCCTGTTCCCACGCCGGCGACGAACGCATCGGGAGTGATGCCGTGCCATCGTAACTGCCACCAGATCTCGGGTCCTGTGGTCCTGCAGTGGGCCTCGATGTTATCTTCGTTTGAGAACTGTTTGGGAAGGAAGACACCCCTTCTCGATGCAGCCAGCTCTTCCGAGCGGCGGATACTTCCCAGAAAACCCCCTTCCTCTTTGCTGATCAGGACAACCTCGGCCCCCAGGCTTTTGATCAGGTTGATCCGCTCCGCGCTCATCCAGTCGGGCATGAAGATGACGGACGGGTGACCGAGCGCCCGGCCGATGGCACAGAACGCGATGCCTGTGTTGCCGCTGGTGGCCTCGGCGATGAGATCTCCCTCGCTGAGCACTCCCCTGGCGTAACCCTCCTGCAAAATGTGAAACGCCATCCGGTCCTTTATGCTCCCGGTCATATTCAGGTTTTCGGCCTTGGCGTAAAGGATGCGCTTCTCTCCCCTGAACAGGAATTCGATCGCGAGGAGAGGGGTATTTCCGATCAACGGCTTCAGCTCCTTGATGCGGCGGTGATAATCACTGGTCATTGCCTGAGTCCTCCGTAAGTTCCGGGCGATTGTAACAACGGGGACGGACCACCGCAACCAGAATGCATTCATATAGAAAGCGTCAAAGCACACTTCTAGACAGAGCTCAACCCCTTTTTTTTAGCACTTCCTTTTGCGTTTAAGCGAACCCGATCTCAGAAAGGTGAACTGCACCTTTTTTGTTCACGGAGAAATGGTCCGCAAACCGAGTTAGAGGAGCCTGCAGAAGCGGGCACCTTTATCTGCATGTAGAACTTTGATTCCCGGCGGCCCTGCCCCAGGCACACAATGGCTATTGAATTTGGATGTGCTTCGGGCTAACTTCGTCAGTTTGATTGAAGGGTGACAGCTATGGAAATGCCACGTCGCGGCGGGTCGGACGCCATCCTGCGGTCGCTGTGCGTCCGCCGGGCGGAACCGCGCGACCATTGCGACATCGATGCGCTGGTGCACGCTCTCGGGCTGTCATACCCGGCAATGGACCTGTCCTGTTTCTGGGTCGCCGAGGATACCGACGGGGTGGTTGCTGCCGCCGAACTCAGAGATTTCTGCGGTTGCTCGCTCCTGAGTTGTGTCGGTGTGCGGCAGAACCTGCAGGGATTGGGCATCGGCAGAATCCTGGTCGAAGAGGTGGTGCGGCATGCGCCTCACGACATCTATCTTTACACCCTTGTGCCTGGTTTCTTCCGTAAGGCCGGATTCACTGACGCGGAATCACTCCCCCCTGATCTTCCGCCGCGTTCCATCTACGGCTGCGAGAACTGCGATCCCCGCCTCTGCTCGTGCCTGGTCAGATTGCGCCATGATTCCTGAGTTCCCCGGCCTCAAGCCGCTCGGCGCGGAAGATCACAACGCTCTTGCAGAGGCGTACCACGTCCATTCACCGGCAACCTGCGATGCGAACCCGGCCAGCCTGTTCATGTGGCGGGACTGCCAGAGGCCGATGCTTACCCGGATCAGGGGCAACTTGTGCATCCTCATGCGCTGCCATGCGGAATCACATTATTTCCTGGAACCTTATGGCAGGCAAAACCTGGTGGACACCGTGCGGACCTGCCTCGGAAACGTCGGGCTGGTATCGAGGGTGCAGGCACAGGTGGCCGCGAAGCTTTCACCAGAAGAATTTGAGATCGACCGGCAGCGCGACACTTTCGATTATATCTATCGTGTGCAAACGCTGGCGGAATTGAAGGGGAAGCAATTCGACGGAAAGCGCAACCACATCCGCAGGTTTGCCAGGGATCACCCCGACTACAAGTTCCGGCCCCTCGAACTCTCGCACCTGCGTCGTGCTGCCGCATTATTCGAGGCCTGGTCTTCCGCGCGGGAGAACGGCAACTCGAGCAGCCGCGCCTCGGCCAGCCTGAATCATGATTGCCAGCGCCGGGCACTCGAGCGGGCATTCGAGGGATATGCGCAGCTCGGCTTGATCGGAGGCGCAATTGTGGCTGCGGGTGAGATGCAAGGATTCGTCGTTGCGAGCCGCGGTGCAGGGAATTCCGTCATCGCCCATTTCTGCTACGCAAATGCAGAGCTGCCCGGCATATACCAGACACTCCTGTGGGAAGCATGCCGCAAGCTCTTCTCCTCGTTCACCCATCTCAATATGGAAGAGGACCTTGGAATCGCGGGCCTGCGCAAAACGAAACTGTCCTGGCACCCGCTGAGGCTCGAGGAGAAGTTCGGAATAACGTTACGGAGCCCGGGTGGCAGGCTGCTCAAGCCCCGAAGCGAAGGTCATATCGATTCCGAGGTTGAGATGTCTGTGCCCACGGTGAATGCACCACTGCCGTCACGAGGTGAGCCTGAGCCTTTCGACGACAGCATCATTCTTTAATGCGGAGGCGTGATCCTCTGCGGTTTTTCCGGCCCTCGTGCGCAGGGTACGGTCGGCGCCGCGCGAGAGCAGCAAATCGACACAATCGACCGCGCCTCGCACTGCCGCCCAAAGGAGTGCAGTCTGACCATACTCATCCGTCGCGTTGACGTCCACGCCGGCGTCCAGGAGCGCGCGCAGGCCGGCCGTGAAACCGCGCCTCGAAGCTTCGTGCAGAAAGTCGCGCCTTTCCTCATCACCGACATCCGGCAGGACAGCCATCAGACCGGCGCAGTCCGCGGCCTTTGCTTCGCAGGCTGCTTCGAACGCGATGCGCCGCATGCCGAAGCCGGGCATGCTCTCGGCAATCGCCGCCCGGGCGGCGGCAATATCTCCGCGCCCACAGGCAACCTGCAGAGCCGATGGATTTTCAGATAGGGCGAACAGGTCGTCGCGCGCTCTCTCACTCACATCTGATTCATCCCACGAGCGTACTCGACCCGATTCATCAAAAAAGAACCAGCCATGCATGTCGTCGTATCGGCTGTACGCATGACGCCAATACAGCAGGCGCTCTCCTTCGATGAATCGGTCCCGATCCGCAATCGCATCGTGTCGCACGAGATAGGTCGCGCCTGCCGTGAACAGGGAGTCTGCCGGGTCCAGCATATCGACCTCGAGGAACAAATCACTTTGCACGAAAGAGCGTATCACAAGGGCCAAAAAGACCGCCTGGATTGCGGCCGGAATAGCGGGGCGCCAAACAGGATTGGCGGGCTTTCGGGACGTCGCTTTCCCCGACTGTGACGGCCTTGACAACCTTCATGTTCCGTCCGACGCGATGCCGCAACTCCCGGGGGCCCAAACATCGGCGCGAAGAATGGAGTCGGTCGTCCTCACCGGCTCGTATCGCACGTCCAGCGCTACCCTGACGTTGCTTTTCGATACGTTCGACCAGGCGCAATGCACTGTGGCGGCGCCGTAAACGACGATGTCGCCGGGATGGACCGGCCCGGTAGCCCAGACGACATCGCGCGGGACGTCGATACCGTGCAGATGGTCCCTGTGCCGCCAGACTTTGTTGTGGGATCCCGGCACAACGGCCAGCGGGCCGACCTCGAGCGGCGTGTCGACCAACGGAATCCAGACGCTCCACATTCGAGGACAGGCCGGGAGGTAAAAATTGTCCTGGTGGGGAAGCGTCGTGTGTTCCGGATCTCCCGGCAGTTTAACCCAACACTGGTTCATTGTTGCCACGGCAACGGCTTCCCCGCACACGATCCCGAGAACGCGCAGGATCCTCTCATCGAGAACAAGGCTGCGAAAGGCCGGGTGGGTGCAGACCTGGCGCTGCAATTGTATGAACCTCGGATCATCCCACCCATGGCCGTCGAAGCAGGCTCCCTGCCTCACATGCTGGAACGGACGGTTTTCCGGATTCGGCTCCGTCCACCCATAACCGGCGGACAACCTGCCTTCGAAAGCCCGAACCGGATCGATACGGTATGCAGGGATCAAATCGGCAAAATAGAGATAGCCCGACTCCTCGGCCCGCGCCCGGAGGAGTTCCGGTTTCTCGCGGAGGCTCGTCGCATCCTCGAATGGCGTCAAGGGATATTTTTCGGGTCTCAGCAGCATGCCCGGTTCTCACAAGAGGGTCTCGGAAGACCTGCGAACCATAGCGGATCCTCGGTCATTACGCGAAGCACGGTATTTCCGTGCACAAAAAACGCGCTCGTCGCTCTCCTCGCGTGAGTGCCATGATTTCGGGGGTCATTTTTCATCGGCAGGTTTGAGCTCGATCAGTGGCTGGAAGGCATCGACCTGCTGGCCCGCCTTGACGTGCACTTTCTCGACTGTGGCGGGGAAAGCGGCCCGCATTTCGTGCTCCATCTTCATGGCTTCCACTACGACGAGCCCGTCGCCGGCGTCCACGCGGCTGCCTTCGGTCACATTTACTTTGATCACCAGCCCGGGCATGGGGGCCTTGATCATTCCGTCGGTCTTCTCCGATCCGGCCGGCAGAAGCCGGGATAGTGTTGCTTCCTGGTCCGGCTCTTCCAGCCGGAAGTGGCGCCCTCCGATCGCCACCAGGATCTCATTCCCGCGCCTGGCGATGTGGGCCAGGTAACACTTGCCATCGGCAAGAAGGGAAACCGCATGCGGAGAAATTTTCTGCACATCCAATTCCAGACGACGGCCGTCCAGAGTCGCTACAACCTTCCCGTCTATCTGATCGAGGGATGCTTTGCGGGATTTTCCGTCTACTATGAATTCACAGTCCATGCCGGCTTCCGCCGATCTCCCATTTTCCCGTTGTCTGCCAGGGTGTCGGGCTCTCGAGCTGCCTTGCGCCCTGCCTGGCGCCACTGTGCTTACTGCCGGACAAGGCGCTGGCGACGAGCGCGATGTCGAGCAGGACGCTGTCGCTGCCGCGCGGTTTCCAATTCGGGAGGTGCTGGTTGATGAAGTGAGTGTGCGTCCTGCCGGCGGCGAATTCCGGATGGTCGAGCACGTCCGCCAGGAATCCGATGGTGGTCGGGATTCCGAGAATCGTATAGTCGTTCAGGGCGGCGATCATCCGGCGGCGGGCGGTCTCGCGATCCTCGGACCAGACTATGAGCTTGGAGAGGATCGGGTCGTAAAACGAGCTCACTTCGATTCCGGAATAGATGCCCGAATCGCAGCGGATGCCGGGCCCTTCGGGTTCCCTGGCCAGAATGATCCGGCCGGGACCCGGCAGGAAGTCCTGTTCCGGATTCTCCGCGTAAATCCTGCACTCGATGGCGTGGCCGCGCTGCGCCAGGTCTTCCTGGCGGAAGGGGAGCTTTTCGCCGCACGCGATCCGGATCTGCTGCTTCACCAGGTCGACTCCGAGGACCAGTTCGGTGACGGGATGTTCCACCTGGATGCGGGCATTGACTTCCAGGAAGTAGAAGTTCCGGTCCTGGTCCAGAAGGAATTCTACTGTGCCGGCGTTGGTGTAGTGCGTGGCTTTCATGATCGCCACCGCCGTGCGGCCCATGCGCCGCCTGAGATCATTGTCCAGGGCAACGGAAGGCGTCTCCTCCAGGATTTTCTGGTACCGGCGCTGAATGGAACACTCGCGCTCGAAGAGATGCACCACGTTGCCATGGTGGTCCGCCAGGATCTGGAACTCAACGTGCCGCGGCCGCTCGATGTATTTTTCGAGGTAGACGGAATCATCTCCGAAGGCGGAGCGGGCCTCACGGCGGCTGGTCTCGACGGCCGAATGCAGCTCCTTCGTCGAGCGCACGATATGCATGCCCTTGCCGCCGCCTCCGCCGGATGCCTTGACGAGCACCGGGTAGCCGATGGATTCCACGGCTTCCTCGAACTCGCGCATCGACCGGCTGGCGGCCATCATCCCGGGAACCAGAGGGACCTGGATCGAGGCCGCCGTCCTGCGGGACGCGACTTTGTCTCCCACCAGCGCGAGCGCCTTGGAATCCGGGCCGATAAAAGCGATGCCCGACTCCTCGCAGCGGCGCGCAAACAGAGCATTTTCCGCCAGGAACCCGTAGCCGGGATGAATGGCTTCCGCCCCGGATTTTCCCGCGGCGGAGAGGATGGCCTCGATGTTGAGGTAGCTTTCCAGCGGAGGCGGGGGGCCGAGGAACCGGGCTTCGTCCGCCTGCTGCACATGGCGGGAGCCGCGGTCTGCCTCGGAGTATACGGCGACGGTGGCAATGCCCATTTCCCTGCAGGCTCGTATCACCCGCAGTGCGATCTCCCCGCGATTTGCGATCAGGATCTTCTTGAACATCGGGTTGTCTACATTCTGAACACGCCGAACTGATGTTCCGGGATGGGTGCGTTCAACGCCATGGATATGCCGAGGCCCAGCGCCGTCCTCGTCTCGACCGGGTCCACAATACCATCGTCCCAGAGGCGCGCCGCGCTGAAGTAGGCGCTGGACTCCTCCTCATACCGGGCGAGGATGGGCGCCTTGAATTTCTCCTGCTCTTCTTCGCTCATGCTCTTTCCCTTGGCTTTCAGCCCTTCCATCCTGACCTGCAGGAGCACCGAGGCGGCCTGTTCCCCGCCCATGACCGCAATCCTGGCGTTCGGCCACATCCACAGCAGGCGCGGCAAATACCCCCTCCCGCACATCGCGTAGTTGCCTGCGCCATAGGATCCGCCGATGATGACCGTGAACCTCGGCACCTGGGCATTGGCCACGGCATGCACCATCTTGGCGCCGTCCTTGGCGATCCCGCCGTGCTCGTACTGCCTGCCGACGATAAATCCC
>Ga0113563_10000442_pt1 | contig 19894 bp, 20 predicted proteins | sample Mud3Dept3metaG_FD_80117 | JGI IMG/M metagenome (GOLD analysis project Ga0113563, IMG submission 80117) | Freshwater wetland microbial communities from Ohio, USA, analyzing the effect of biotic and abiotic controls - Mud 3 Core 4 Depth 3... | ecosystem: Environmental > Aquatic > Freshwater >... | reverse complement strand
CGGCCTCCCCGAGCGCGGGCAACCAGCTTTCGGCCGGCGTGACTCCAGAGGCTGACGTCTTCACTCTGGGCCCGACTCCAGGTGCCGACGGAGCGTCAACTGGCCTGCCAGCCTCCGCGGCAGGAATCGCCGCCTCTTCAGTCTGCGGACTTGAAGGCCGACCGGGCCCCTGCTGGGAGGCCAGCGTGTCACCGTGTACGGTGGCGCAACCGGCCATCAGCAGGGCAGGGATGCACACCGGGATGGGCCTCATCGCCCGAATGCCCTCGGCATCGCGCCGGGCGCTAGTCGGACTGGTCGCGCCGGAGACGGGCCCGGCGGCGAGCGATGTAGAGAATCAGCAGCACGCCCGCCGCCACGAGTAGAATAGTCTGCAACATCCGAGTTCACTCCTTCCGCCGGACATGCCGGCTGCTTCGCGTCGTCCCGAGGGGTCACTTCGGGAATGTACGCATGTAGTTGATGACCGCCGGACCGAGCATTGCCAGATACAGAGCAGGGAAGAGGAAGAACACCAGCGGGAATACCAGCTTTACGCCTATCTTCGCGGCTCTCTCCTCCGCGGCCTGTCGCCGCTTCGTGCGCATCTCCTCCGCCATCGTGCGCAGAGTCTGCGCGACACTCGTGCCGAAGCGGTCCGTTTGAACGAGCATGGCCACAAGCGCGCGCACATCTTCAACCCTCGTGCGCTGGGCCAGATTCCGGAACGCCTCCAGCCTGGGCTTGCCCGCGCGCGTCTCGGTCGTGACGACGCGCAGTTCCTCTGCGAGGGCCGGGTAGGCGATGGCCAACTCGTCCGTGGCCTTGACGACGGCCTGGTCGAGGCTGCTGCCGGCCTCGAGGCAAACAATCAGCAGGTCGAGCAAGTCGGGCAGCCCGTTGCGTATCTGTTTTCTCCGAGCGGAGACCCTGAAGTCGATATAGAATCCCGGACCGATGTAGCCAAGAATCGCGCCGAACGTCGCCACGATCCAGCCTGTCGGGTTCCTGAACCCGAACCACCAGAGTGCGGCGAGCGCCAAGACCACGGGCAGGACGAATCCCGCAATGGCGAAGCCTACGGTGACGGCCGTCGAGTGTATGCCGGCGCTTGCCAGGTGCCGCTCAAGCCGCGACATGTCTTTCACGGATTTCGGCAGGAGGCTTGACCAGCGGGCCAGTTTCGGATCACGCCCGGACGTCAGGGAGCCTGCCAGCACGGCGTGCTCCGGCCTCGCCGACGATACCAGGGCGTCCAGGCGCCGCTGCGTCGGCGTCTGGCGGGCAAGCAGGGCCGATACAACCAGGGCGGACAGGAAGGCCACCGACAGGAACACCGCGCCAAGCGCAATCAAGAGTTCGATGGGCAGTGAGGGCATGGCGAAGTCCCTGTGTCGTGCGCAGCTCAGTAATCGATGTTGACGATCTTCCGGATGACCAGCGCACCGATCACCTGGAGGACCACGGCCCCGATGATCAACTGGATGCCGAAAGGGTCTGCAATCATCGGGCCGAAGTGGTTCGGGTTCACGATGCTGAGGATGAGTGCGAGGCTTGGCGGCAGCCCTACGAGCACCCAGCCTGTTATCCTTCCGTGCGCGCTTTTGATTCTCACCTGCCGCTGGACCATGAACCGGTCGCGAATCACCGACGAAAGGTTGTCGAGCACCTCCGTGAGGTTGCCGCCGGACTCCCGCTGCGTCAGAATCGCCGTCACGAAGAACTTGGCCGTCAGCAGGGGCACCCGTTCGCCAAAGCTCCGCAGCGCATCGTTCAACGGCATGCCGAAGTTCTGCTGATCATGGAGCAGCTTGAACTCGGCGGCGATCGGCTCCGGGAGTTCGTCGGCGACCATTCCGATGGCCGTGATGAACGTGTGGCCGGCCCGCATCGCACGCGACATCAGATCCAGGGCCTCGGGAAACAGCTCTTCGAAGCGCTGAACCCGGCGGGCGACCTTCCAATTCAAGTACGCGAACGGCAGGACGGAGAATCCCACGCCGAAGAGCACGCTGAGCCAGTGACCTGCCATGAGTTGCCCCAGCACGACACCTGTCATGCCCAGGCAGGCCGCCGACAGCAGCACGACGCCGACAGTGGTCTTGACGCCCGACTGTTCGACCATGCGCTCTACCGGTCGGACAATGCTCCCCTTCGACGAAAGAATCCGCTGAAGTGCAGGAACATTGCTGAGGCGCTGTTCCTCACGCTGCACGCTGGCGATCACTTGGTCGATGCGCCTGCCCGAAGCCAGCCGGCGTTTCAGCGCGGCATCGGTCGCTCGCTCGGGTCTGGCCACGAACAGCCAGTACGCGCCGAGGACGATCCCCAGCACCAGGACGAACGTCAGAATCGGGATCAGCACGAGACGTCTCCGGACTCAGTTGATGAGCTTCACGTGCTCGAACATGTCCGCCGGCAGCGAGAAGCCGGCGGTGATCAGCCGTTCGCTGACCTTCGGCCTGATGCCCGTTGCGCGGAAGCGGCCGCACACCTTGCCCTGCGGGTTGATCCCGCTTCGTTCGAACAGGAAGATGTCCTGGAGCGAGATGACTTCGCCCTCCATCCCCGTCAACTCAGTAACGGAGGTCACCTTCCGCGTCCCGTCGGCCAGACGGCTCATGTGCACGACCAGGTTGATCGCCGAGGCGATCTGTTGGCGGATGGCCCGTTCCGGGATGTTCAGGTTGGCCATCGCCACCATCGTATCGAGGCGGTACAGGGCATCCCTGGCGCTGTTCGCATGCACGGTGGTCAGGCTGCCGTCATGGCCGGTATTCATGGCCTGCAGCATATCGAGCGCCTCGTCGCCGCGCACCTCCCCCACGATGATCCGATCTGGACGCATGCGGAGGGCGTTGATCACCAACTGGCGCTGCTTGACGCTGCCTTTGCCTTCGATGTTCGGGGGCCTGGTCTCCAAGCGAACGACGTGCCGCTGCCGCAGCGTGAGTTCGGCGGCGTCCTCGATAGTGACGATGCGCTCCTTGTCAGAGATGAACCCGGACAGGACGTTGAGCAGCGTTGTCTTGCCGGCGCCGGTGCCACCAGACACAATCACATTCGCTCGGCACGCGACCGCGGCCCTGATGAACTCGAGCATCGGTTGCGAGAGCGAATCCCGTTCGACGAGATCTTGGGCGCCCAGTCGGTCCGTGCGAAACCGCCGGATCGAGAGCACGGGACCGTCCAGCGCGAGGGGGGGGATGATCGCATTGACGCGGGACCCGTCGGCGAGACGGGCGTCCACCATCGGGCTCGATTCGTCAATGCGTCGGCCCACCGAGCTGACGATGCGTTCGATGATCCGCAGCAGGTGCGCGTCGTCTTTGAACACGATGTCGGCCGGTTCGAGCAGGCCGTGGCGTTCGATATAGACCTGGTCGAACCGGTTGACGAGGATGTCCGAAATCTCGGGGTCCGCCAGCAGCTCTTCAATGGGTCCCAGCCCGAACAGCTCGTTCAGGACGTCGGAGATCAGTGACTGTCGCTCGAAGAGGCTGAGCGGAAACTGAGCGCTCTCGGCGTCCAGCATGCCCGTGATGACGCCGCGGATTTCCGGCTCCGCCTCTTCGCGGCTCACGCGGGTCAGTCGCTCCAGGTTCAGGCGGTTCAGGAGCCCCTGGTGAACCCGGCTCTTGAGTTCCTGGTACTGCGGGTGGCGCGTGTCGGCCCGTGCAGTAGCGGTGGACGCGGAACTCATCATCTGCCTCCGTCGGTGGTCACGTGCGACCGGTCAGTCGTCCGAAGATGCTTCTGCCGCTCTTCTGTGGCTCGCCGTCGCCCGACAACTCCGCCAACTCGTGCGCCAGCACCTTCAGGGAACCCGCGAGCTTGGTCTGGTTGCTCAGCGCGAGCGGGCGTCCCGTGTTGGCGGCCTCGAGCGCCACGCGGTAGTCGGATGGCAGCAGGTGGCGCACCTTGGCGCCGACCACGCGTTCGATGTCCTCCTGTCCGATGCCTGCATTCGGATCGTACCGGCTCACCGCCAGCATCACTCGCTCCTTGCCGTAACGCTGGTTGAGCAGCTGCGCCATCCGGCTCGCCGAACGCACCGTCGGCAGTTCCTGGTTCGCGATTACCACGAACTTCTTGACCGGGTCGAGGCCGTCGAGCACCGCCGGGTCGCTCCGGCCGACGTCGAGCACCACAAATTGGTAGGAACGGGCCGCCGCTTCCACCAACGTGCGCACGCGACCCGCATCCACGGGCAGCGCCATCGTTCGTTCCGGCGACGCCAGAAGGTCGGGCCCGGCCTTCGTCTTGACGCACAGGCTCTTCATGAAGGCGGCGTCGAGACGGTGGATGTTCTCCAGCGCGTCGGCGATCGAGAACTTGGGTTCAGCCCCGAGGTAGATTGCCGCGTCGCCGCAGGCGAGGTGAAGATCCACCAGCAGGACACTGCCCCGCCTCAGCCTGGCCAACTCCGTCGCCACGTTGACGGCCGCCGTCGTCGACCCTACGCCACCCTTCGCACCAATGAAGGCCACCACGTCGCCGCCGGGTCCGGAATCCCGTGCGGAGGCAAGACGGGCGATGGCGGCATCAAGCTCCTCCCCGGTGAAGGGATACTGCAAGACCTCCTTCACGCCTGCCCGCATCGCGGCGAGGATGATTGCGGGGTCCAGCGACGAGACCAGCAACATGACTGGCACCGACGGGTGCTGGCGGCAGAATGCGTCCATGCCCGCCGGCAGGCCCGGGCGGTCCCGAAGGTCGATCAGCACGTAGTGAGTGGCTGCGGAGGCCTGCTGCGCGCGCTGAGCCAGCTCGCGGTCCATCCACAAGGACACCGAGAAACCCCGCGCGCGGAGCACCTGCTCGACCTGCCGGTCTCCCGGCCCCACAAGTGCGATGCTCTGATGCAAACCTTGCCTACCTCTTTCAGTCTTTTTTGACCACCGGCACCGGCTTCGCGGCTGTCGCCGGCTGCGCGGGGGCGTCCACTGGCCCAATGCCAGGCCCCTGCAGGAAGCGCCCGGGCGTGACCGGCAGTGCCGGCACCTCATCCGGGTCGAGCGGCCGGACGAGCTGGGGCGTGACGAGCACCATCAGCTCGGTCTGTTCTCTGATGTCGGCCTTGCTCCTAAACAGTGCCCCGATGATCGGAATGTCCCCTAGGATCGGCACCTTCGACCCGTTCTCCTGGGCCGTATTCAGTAGCAGGCCCGCAATCGCGAACGACTGTCCATCGCGCAGCTCGACATCCGTTTCCGCGAACCGCTTGAGCAGCGCCGGAACCCGGAAGCCAGACAGTTGAATGCCGCTGTTGAAGTCAAGGCTGCTGACTTCAGGCCGGACCTTCAGCCGAATAGTATCACCCGCAATCGTAGGGGTGAAGGTCAGCCGCACACCGTATTCCTTCCACTGGATGGTCACCGCCGCCCCGCCGACCCCCGCCCCGCCCTGGACGACTGGCACCGGGAATTCGCCGCCCGCCAGGAAGCTGGCCTCCTGGCCGTTGTACGCGATCAGGTTCGGCTCAGCCAGGCTCTGGAAGTAGCCCTTCTGCTGGAGCGCCTTGATGACCACACCTACGTTGTACTTCGTGTTCATCACGAACACGTTCAAAATGTCGGAAAAGGTCGTTCCGGTGTTGGTGACGCCAGGTGCCGAAAACTGGCCCGTCGTCGTCCGCGCCACATAGTCGTTCTCTCCGTTCGGCCCCATGAAGAGGTTCACGCCCAGCTCCTGAATTGCCCTGCGGTTCACCTCAGCAAACCGCACCTGGAGCATTACCTGCTGGCTCCCTGCTGGGCCAGGGAGCCGAAGCATGTTGATGACCTTGAATTTGGGGACGGCCGCCTGCGCGATCTCACCGGCCTTCAACATGGTGGCGGTGCTTGAGACGCTGCCCGATAAGATGAGCGCCTCGTCATTCACCGTCGCCGTAATGTCCTCGCCTGGGAAGAGTGCCTGTAGCTTCTGTTGGAGCGTGGTCACACCCGGCTCCACGACTACGTCATACTGGGCGCGGTTCCCGGAGCCCCAGATGATGAGGCTCACCGTGCCGGCCGATTGGCCGTTGAGCAGAACCTCCCTCGGCTGCACGACGACGGCATCGGCCACCGCGGGGTTGGTGACGGCGACACGCGTGATGTCGAAGTCAGTGGCCAGCACCGTGGAACGACCCGCCGTCATCACGATCCGCTCGAACCCCGCGGCTGGTGCGGGCCCGGCCTGGCCGGGCGGTACTGCGGTTTGTGGCGGCTGCGCCGCTGGAACCGGTGTGGTTTGTGCCGACGCGACCCCAGCAACGAGCATCAGGAACAGGCCGCAGCAGAGCGTGCGTGGCATGGATCTCCTCACCTGGCTGGGGGCAGTCATTTCTTCACCTCTTCGGTGCTGCGCTTCGCCCCACGGATCGTTTCAACTGTGTAAGCGGCGGGCGGCGCGGGCGGCGGTGCCGCCGCCACGACCATCTTGCGGCCCTTCACCGTTCTTTCAACAGGAGGAGGCGACGGCGGTCCGATCAGACTTGCCATGCGCACGCCGGCGGTCAACGTTGGTGCGACATCGAGTGGATTTCTGAGTGCCAGCAGCAGTTTCGCATCGGTGGAGGCCAACGCCACGCGCTCGGCGTCTTCAGGTGTGGCCAGCAGCGTCACGACGGTGGTCGGGACGGCCTTGCCTTCCTTGGATTCCTGTTGGTCGATGCGGGTGCCCACCGCCAGGACCTGCAGATTGCTGATCACCGTTCGCGTGATGCTGTCGTCCCTGATTCCGACAGTGGCCAGCACGTCCACGTGCGCGCCCGGCACGACGAAGCCCGCCACGCCGACAACCTCATTCACCTTCACGGAGACTGCGCGCATCCCCAGGGGTATCGTCGGAGCGAGGCCCGCCCCTGCCTCTTTTGACGCGAGCTTTGCCGTTGTGATTGGCTCGTTCTCGACCACGGCCGCCAGCAGCCCCCTGCCAACGACATCATCGGCCTTGGCGAATGCGCCCGTCACCGGAGCGCTCCGCGGCCACTTGGCGATGCGCACATCGGGGGGGGCCAGCAGAGCGCCCACGGGGAGTGCCTTTGCAGCCACCACAACGGGATCGCCCGCGATCTCGACCTCGCGGACCGGGATGTTCTGGATCTGCCGGTACACGACGAAACTGGCGATCCCGGCCGTCAACAGCGCGACAAGCAGCACGACTAGTGCGCGAACACCCCGGTTCATTGGGCGCTCCTCCCGTCAACGAGTGCGGCGTACCTGCGAGGGCCGCCGAATCCAACCTGCCTTACGTCGAAGCGACGGCCGCTAAGCCGTCCAGACAGCCAGCAGCGCTCCTATCGCAATCGGTAGCGCGTAAGGCAGCCTGATACTGGTCTTGTCGGTGAGCGTAAGACCGTCGACCGGCTGCACGCCAACCGTGCTCCAGAGCTTGAGCATCGCTCCCACGTTCCTGAGGGCCGTGCCGGTGTACCCCTTCGTCAACGCAACCAGCAGGGCGAGGACTCCGCCGGCGAGCGCTGCGTAGAGTCCGGTCCACAGCGCTCCCACCGGTCCCAGCCAGACTCCAACGGCCGCTAGCAACTTGACGTCGCCGGCCCCCATCCCACCGAGTGCGAACAGCGGAAAGAGCAGCGCGGCACCGACCGCCCAGCCTGCTGCCGAAGACAGCACGCCAAGCCAGCCCTCTGATACACCTTTTACCACCAGACCCGCCACGGCGCCACCGAGAGTCAGTGCGTTCGGCACCCGGCGGGTCCGCAAGTCCCAGCCCGTCGCTGCCGTGACCAGCAACGCGACCGCGATGGATGATACGGGAGGCGGCCACGCCACGTTCGTCCTTGATCCCTTCTCAGCCCTACCCCGCGGCCCGCCGAGGCAGAGGGGGCACCCGGCACTGTAGCGACAGTCAGCCAGATTCCCCCTCCCAGGCGGGCGCCCTTGTGTTAGCTCACCAACGCCGACTGCACGTTGTTGAAGTAGTTGTTCACGTCGCTGCCGACGAGGACGATCATCGCGATCGCCACGATCGAGATGAACGCCGCGAGCAGGGCGTACTCGATGACGTCCTGGCCGGCTTCCTCACGGATGAAACGCTGAATCAGGTGCTTCATGACTATCCTCTCCTCAGTTATCGACCCGTTCACTCACGTGCATTACTCCCGCCGGGGCGCACGCCCCGGACACATCGATGAGGGCCGCTCAGGACCCCCGGTCCGACATCGCGGGCGGGGCCCGCCCGTCGGTCCTGCCGTTCACCTCCCTTGGCCGGGTTTCTCCAGGAGACGCCACCGCTGATGCCTCCGAGGCGCGAGCGACGCCTCGGTCTCCATCGATGAACCCCCCGACGGCCATCCTGATAGTCCGGCGCCCGAGGCGCCTCGTTTCCAACAGTTCCGCTCCAACCTGGAAGACGGACCCGGCGCCAACTCTTGGCTGGCACCTGGCAATCCTGATGTCGTCCACCAGCAAGGATCCTGCCAACTCGACGGCCAGTCGCCCGCTCGAGCCTGTCGGGAGCCGGCTGGAGCACTCCAGGAGGCATCCTCCTCGGCTGATCTCGACAAGACGCACCGGTACGGACCGTACGAGTGTGGCCGCAGAGTCGAAGCGACCGCCATGCCGATCATTGTGCCGTGCCTGACTCACAGAACGCCTCCGGCAACCCCCGCCGCGCGGGCCCGTGTACCGCTCGTGACGAGCCTCACACGGTGGAGTATCGCTCCGTCCTCCATCACCACCGGGCGTGACTCCGCGACCCTCGCACCCAGGCTCCGACTCTGGCTGCCGGGAATCTCCACGCTGACGACCTCGTCCGGCCGACAGGCCTCCACGCACAGCAGCACAATCTCGCGTTCTTCCAGGGATTCGATGGTCACAGGGCTCCGCACGAGCACTTGGCCTTCAACGGGGTGCACCAGAAGAAAGCGGGCGTGTCTTCTTCGACCTGACATCTGCATGGTAGCATCCCGGAGGTTCTAGGCGGGTGAAACAGCAAATGGGATGCCGTTGCGCCAGGGGAGGGACTGTGCGAAACTCCTAGGAAATCCGACCATGGAGCGACAGACCAGACCCAAAAGTCTGTCCCGGGCCAGAACTATTGCGTGGTCCTTCTGGACAACCTGATGGCACGCTCAGCCGAGGCCCCACGACGATTTTTGGGGCCTGATTTCAGGTGGGTCTACACGATTTGTCGAGGGGCGAGCGGCCACCCTTTTCAGACGACTCCACCCGATGCACTTCGCGCACGGCGACGACATCGCCCGGTTGGAGCCCGTGACGGTCGATGAGACCCTCGGCTGCCTCGATCACCGCGAAGGCCCTCAGTGACCCGATGATGCGCCACGGCTTCACCCCACGGCGCGTCTTCGTGACGGTTCCGTCTCGCGAGACGAACACGACGTCGATCGGAGCGCGCATGAACCACGTGTGCACGGCGTTGCTCGGGGCGATGATCAGCGCGTAATCAGCGACGATGGTTTCGCGGCCCAGCAGCCCTTTCTTTCGAGTCTGCGAGTCGAAAGCAGACTCCACCCGGCTCGCCAGAACGGAACCGCGTTTTGCGTCGACCAGCACGCACTCGCCGAGTGTCTTCCGAAGCAGTGGCTCGAGGAATGCAGGCGTCTTCATCGGTGGGCTGTCAGGATGCCCTGCTCCCCCGCCCGGCGCCGGGGCGATGCCTGCGCTCGGAAGCGCGGTCATGCACCGGGGGCGCGACGTCCGGGGCGGGCGTCCGGAACTCGCGGAAATCCACCACGCAGCCGTGGGTACCGAGGAAGTTGAGGAAGCGCTTGTAGTCGGTGTCGGGCATGCCGAAGAGCCGGACGACGGCCTGGTAGTTGCCGCGCGTGGCAGCAAGGCCGCGCTTGACGAGCTCGCGAAGATCGTGGCGGGTGAGGTCCCGGTCGAGAAACAGCGGGTGCACATGATCCCAGAAGGAATACGAACCCTCTGTCAACGCCTTGAATAGGTCATCGCTACGCTGCCGACGCCGCTCGCGAACTGGAATAATGGTCTCGGACCGACCCGGAAGCAGCCGAGTCGGCAGGTCCTGGATCCCGACGACGTCGCTGGGAGACGTCCAGATCAGCCGTTCGACCACGTTCTGCAACTCGCGAACGTTGCCTGGCCAGCGGTAGCTCTCGAGGGCGTGCATCGCGTCGTCGGTCAGGCTGATCCGCCGCTCCGCGCGGGACAGATAGTGTTCGACCAGCACGCGGATGTCCTCGGTTCGCTCGCGCAGCGGGGGCACCCGGATGTGCACCACGTCCAGCCGGTACATGAGGTCTTCGCGGAAGTGCCCGGCAGCCACGGCTGCCACGAGATCCTTGTTGGTGGCTGCGATGACCCGCATATCGACGTGCGTCTTCGTCCAGTCCGCCCCGACGGGCTGGATCTCGCCGTTCTCGAGAAACCGCAGGAACATGGCCTGCATCCGCAGGCTCATCTCGGCCACTTCATCCAGGAAGATCGTGCCGCGGTGGGCCTGCTGCAGCACGCCCATCTTGTCGCGGAAGGCGTCGGTGAAGGCGCCCTTCACATGACCGAACAACTGCGATTCCAGCAAGGTCTCGGGTACACCGGCGCAGTTCACGGCGATGAAGGGATGACGTGCCCGGCGGGACAGAGCGTGGATCAACTGCGCGACCAGATCCTTGCCGACGCCGCTTTCTCCCGTGATCAAGACCTTGGCGTCGCCGGAGGCCACTCGCTCCGCCAGCGTGCAGATCGCCTGGATCGCCGTGCTCCGGCCGACAATCACCGGTCGGCTGGGAGACTCAGGCTGGGCGGCGGCAGGCTGGACGCCTCTCGACATCATGCGTAACGACGGGCCAACACAACTACCCGCTCTGCGGCGTGTGGGCGGGAGTGTCATCCTACACCCGCACGGCGAGCGCAAGAAGGGCTGAGCAGGGAGCCCTGTCACATTGTGTATCAAGATGGACACAGGCTCAAGCGCTCACGGAACACCTGCCGCTCGCGGGCGCAGGCTGTCACTGGGGAGCGGCCGGTGGGTGTGCGGCTGGTGCGAAGTAGAGGTTCTGTAGGTCCGCCCGAAGATACCGCCCAAGAAGAACATAGCGGTGGTGCGCGAAGTAGTCGAGGATCTGCTGGCGCACTTCGGGCTGGCTCTCCACGCAGACGAGCGCGGGCCTGAACCGGTCTATCTCGAAGCCCGCGAGCACTTTCGGCTCCGCAAGTTCAACGTCGACGGACAGCAGATCGAAGCGCGTGATGCCGACACGATCAAGGAGGTCGCTGAGCCGGATCGTCGGAACGGAAACCGTCTCCACCCCGCGGTTGGGTCCGGAACCCGACGCGGCTGCGCGCTCCGCGAAGCGCCGGTCAGCCGACGCCACGAGGGTGTTGCCGTCCACCAGGTGAAAGGCGACGTTGGCATCGGTCACATCCGAGACGAAGAACGCCAAGAACCGTGTGCGCGGTCTGTGGGTGAGGTAGTCGGCGGCGAACGCCGCCTGGGGATCGATGGCCACGCCGGACCACCCGAGGACCGACTCCAGGTAGAACGTGTTGCTGTCAACTTTGTAATGATTGGCCCCCACGTCCACGAAGATGCCCTGTCGTCGATCCTGGAAGTAGTCCCGGATAATCCACTCCTCCTCGTTCCGGGAGTAGCGGGCAGGCCCGTACCGCGCTTTCAGACTGGATTGCTCCTGTGCGGCGGAGTACGCCACATATGAAACCTGCGCGTATCGCTTCGCGTGGAGTGCGGACACCGTCTTCGCAGCGACGACGCCAGCTGCAGACGAGGCGAGCGCCACCAGCAGGCACACCTCAAGCACGTCGAATCGGCGGGACTGCGGCGCATGCTGCATCCGGCTGTCCTCCCTGACAATCGGGCAGGTTACCACGGGCCGGAATTCCCGTCGCTGTCGGGAGTGCGGCCGGCCGGACGTCGGTGAGTCCGTTCGTGAAAACACCGGTTCGGTGGACGGCCGACCAATACAGCGCCGCCAGCCAGACCACAGCTACTGGGACCGATAGTTGGACACGTGTGACGGCCGAGAGGGGCCCGGCCAGTGGAGTGAGAAACGCGATGTACAAGAGGCACCTGAACATGGGGCGAACACGCCCTCGGGCCTGTTCGCTCTGGTTCGCGGTCAGGATGAACGCCGGCACGAGCAGAACGAGTTCATAGACCCCAAGGTGCGGAGCGACCAGGACGGTGGCAATGGCCAGCGCGCTGTATCGGCATCCAAGAGGCACGTCCTGGCGCCACAGGCGGACTGCCGCGACCAGCACGGCGACGCTGCTGAGGAGGTAAAGCGTGAGCGCGACGGAGGGCCAGGCCACCAGCAGGTTCCAAAACGCCCGCAGCGAATGCAGTTGGCTAGGCTTGGGCTCGAGCAGGGCGGCGAGGGCGGGTCCACGGCGGAGCATGTCGAAGTACGCCAGCATTGGCTCGGCGCCGAACACGAGCGCGGATGCCCCCCACTGGAGCGCGATCGCAGTCATGACGCCGCCAATCACGCGCCACTCGCGGCGGCTGACCAGCACGACGGCAAGAGCCAGTCCGAGCTGAGGTTTGATGATCAGGGACCCCAGGGCGACGCCAGCCCACCAGCGCCGGTCCTCCTTCAGGGCGACGTAGCCGAGCGTCAGGCACAGCAGGGGCAACACTGAAGTCTGGCCATGGAGCACGAGTGAGCAGAGCGGAGGGTACGCTGCGGCCGCCAGCGCCACGATTCTACCCAGTCCGGCCAGGGAGGCGCTGCCTCGCCACAGCATCCAGACGCAGGCGCCATACAACAGCACCGTGACCAGCGCCCAGCAGATCGCGGCCGCCAGATACGGGAGTCCTGCGAGGGGGGCGAACAGCAGGGCTGTCTGGGGTCCGTATATCGGCACGAACCACCGGCCACGCGAGACCGGCACCAGGCGTGCTTGCTCGGCGTGCAGTCCGCCGGTGTCATAGAGCAGGTCGAACCGATCATCGGCGGCCACGTGGCCGAGGACGTAGAAGTGCAGGAAGTCCGCGCCCTTGACCTGACCAGTCCGGTAGTGCATGCCTGGCGTGAGGACGTTGGCCGCCGCGACTAGCCATGTAGTGATTGCCAGCACGACGAGCTGGCCTTGCAGTTCCCGTGCACTGACGGACCACAGCCGGCGGGTCACAACGGGCCGCCTGCCCGGCTCGGGCGGACGGGTTTGCTTCCATCTGTCGGCTGGCGTTTCCAGAGGCTGCCGACAGCTTCGAACAGCAGGCTGGCACCATGGCCGCTGGCGATCGCCCAGGTGGGCCACGCGACGAGACCCCAATACCCATTAAAGGGCTGGCCAGCAACCATGAAGAAGCCACCGTAGACTGCGCTGGCGAGCTTGACGTGCGCCGGCGCCCGCCGCGCGGCGATTCCCAGTCCGACCAGCGTGAGCGCCAGAGCGCCGGCCCATGGCGGCGTTGACAACAGCCACGCATGCCAATCAGCCTTGATCATCAGGGCATCCAGCTGAGGTGGACCTAGCCAAGCCGCCCTATGCGTCACGTCCGTCGCCAGCCGGTGGGCTGAAACCTGAACGAGATGTCGCCAGTAATAGGCCACGTACACACTCGCGCCGCCCAGCCACCAAGCAACCTCCCGCCAACGTCCTCGCATGACGGCGGCAATCGTGCACGCGACGCAGTAGGGCGCTGAAAGTTCTCGTGCAAACAGAGCGAGCAGTCCAACCGCGATGGCCGCGCGGCTACGCCTCCACTGATGCAGGCAGACGGAGAGCGCGATGAGGACGCCCGCCCAGCTCTCACTGAACAGGACGGCACTGGGCACCGCAATCGTGGCGACCGCCCCCGCCTGCATGATGCCGCCCGTCGCCATCCGCACCGGGTCCGGTGAAGATGCCACGAGGGTGGCAGCCAGCAGGATCATTCCCAGCGTGATCAAGACGCCGCGGCTCACCGCCTCCGATACGCGCGCCAGCGCCCACAGGAGTAGCGGCGGGCGCCAGTTGAAGACCGATCCGGCTGGGTAGCCTCCGCGCCGCAGTTCTTCGCCGAATACTTCGTAGTAGGGCTCGCCCGCTTCGAGCCTGTTCACCACCACGCGGAATGCAGCCGCATCACCTCCGTCGCCTGGCGTCGGCGGCGCCGGCAACGGCGCCGGAGCCGAGCTGAAGAGCACCAACAGGGCCGTGGCGCAGACGATGGTCAGCGCAGCGCGCCGTCGAGACATGCACTCTGATCCGTTGAGCGTAAGCAGCTGACTCCGGGAACCGGCGCATTGTCGCATGTCGACCCGCAGGTGTCATCCCTCATTCGAACACCAGCGTTCGAACGCCCGCGCTCGGACTGTCAGGCCCTCCCTCGGGTGGCGTCGTCTCAGCCGCTGACCTTCTGAGAGGCTAATCAGCACGATGGAGTCGTAGGCGCAAGCTGTAAGCTCACTGCTACTGAACTGGCGCGGTCGATCCCGAGGGAGAGTCAAGGGGCGGTCGCAGAATCCTACGACGGTATTGCGGCAGAGCCATTCCTTCTCTGGTTCGGTGTGTTCGCTGGCGTTCGACGCTGGCGCCGGCATGGTGTACCGGAACTGGCGATCCTGGATCGAGCTGGTGTTGTGGTCGCTTCTTCCAATGAGCGAACCCACCGCGGGCCCTCAATCCGGGTCGCATGGCCCTTAAAGGCAGCGCAACCAGGCGTCTCCCTTACACGGATCAGCTGCCTGCACAGGGTTCCTCCTCGCGTTCGGCATCACTTGGTCGCCGCACCAGGCTGAAGTGTCGTCTTGGTCAGGCTGATATCTCTGCCGCGCCGCTGATCCAGGGGCTGGAAATAGAGGTTCTGCTGATCGGCCCGAATGTACTTGCCCACGACGACATAGCGGTTGGACGCGAAGTAGTCGAGGATAGCCTGGCGCACCTCCGGATGCGCTTCGATGCACACCAGCCCGGGTTTGAAGCGAGCGATGTCAAACCCCCTGAGGACTTGAGGTTCGTGCAACTCGACATCGATGGATAGCAGGTCGATGCTGGTGACCCTCTCATGATCATGCAGATCGTTGAGCGGGACGGGAGGGACCGGTTCTTGGGACCGTAGAGGCGATAGTCGGTACTCCTTCTCAGACTGTGAATAGAGAAGATCCCGGTACCTCTCCGCCAGTGCCGTGTCTTCGGGAGACGGGCGCGACGAGGGGCCGGACGACCGTCCGACAGCCCAGGAACCCGCTGACAGCAGGACGACCAATAGGACCAGGGCGAGGGACTCCGTCCGGCGTAGCTTGGGGCGCATTCTGACCCCACGGAATTGTGGGATGAGTGTGGTCCGCCACGTGCGGCGGGCGGCAGCATCCGACGATGGAGCGGCGTCTGATGCTATCGCTGCTCCAGTCGGAACAGCTTTGCCTGGCAGCGACCCAGCTCCGTGTCGCGCAGATTCCAGCACCGACTGGGGTTCCGGTCAATGTCCATCGCGGCGTTCCAGCCCGTGGGATAAGCCAATGCACCGAGCGCCTGGACGTAGACGCTGGCCACCGTCAAGACCGAGAACAGACCTATCCGCCAACTCGCTAAAGAGACCCAGCGATCCCATGCGATTGCGAGAAACAGAGTCAGAACTGGCAGCATCTCGATCAGGAGCCGGTAGCCGAATGACCACCCCCCCCACCAGACACTCCATGTCCCGTACAGCAGCAGGTGCAGCACCGCCCCAGACGCAAGGTACCGCCACACCGCTTCGGAGCGCCGTTGCCACAGCGCAGCAATCCACCAGGGCACCGCGATGATGAAGACAGGAGTGAACACGAACAAGCCCCTGTTGGGGCTGAAGAGGAGCCCTGCGAGGCCGGGCAGGAGCGGCGCGAGAAGCCGGGTGTGGTGAATACCATGCGTGCCATCGAACCGGTGGCCCTGCCCAAGCGCGAAGACTGAACCCCAGTACGAGTGCGAATACCAAGCCATGGCGATCGCGGGACCGGCTGCACAGGCGAGAAACCACCCGAGCATCTGCCTCCGCTGCGTCGCCATGTACAACGCAAGCGGAAGGGCAAAGACGAGGTTGCTGGGTCGGTTGAAGACGGCCAACCCAAGGAACAGGCCGGCCAGCGGTGTGCAGAGCCGCCCCGGCGAGAGCAGCAACCAGACGGCGATGCTGAGCAAGAGCAGAGAAGGTCCGTGCTGCCACAGTCCTTGGGATGCCACACTCCATGAATGAGTGCCGAAACCATAGACGAGCGCCATCATCACGGCGGTCTCCCGCCGCGTGCAGACTCGAGTCAGGGCGAGAAACATGAACGCGACGGAAAGGGCGACGACCGTTGCGGCAGTCGTCTTGGCAAGGGCGTAGCGCACTCTGTAGAGGTCCAGCCCATAAGCCTTGGCCAAGACATGGACCGGCACGTTCAAGAGACCGGGGAGGACAGGGTAGAACGACACGACCCGGTCATTCCTGGAAGCGTAGAAGTAGGGTAGGGGCTCTCCCGGACGCGTGAACTCGTCGAAGTCTAGGTTGCCCTCTGTCAGCAGCGAGATAGGGAGCAACTCGCTTGGCGTGGTGTCAGGGGCGCTTGTGTAGCGCCCGTTGCCCATGTAGACGAGCGCGGCAAGCAGCCAGAGGAGCGCTGCTGCCAGGGTTCGATCAGGTCCCGACCATGGCGCCCCGCAGCTCGGAGGCGATTGGTTCAGATGCCGCAGAGGGGACAATGAGCCGTCGCCAGAAGGCGGCTGGCCGCCGGAGCATCCCCGGACTATAGCGGACATCGCGTGCCGCAGTGTAACACGGCCGTGATGGCCTGGCGGAGGCCCCGCTGCCATCAGAGGGCCCTGACAGGCTGGCCCGACGTCAGGGTCAGCCACGCGGAGCGGGACGGTGACGGTCCCCGGACGCAGCGGAGGAACTCACTCCGCGCCTCGACGAGGGATAATCAGGGGTCTCGCACAGTGCGGATCGAAGCACACAGCCCAGGTACATCAGTGCCACGCGGCCTGGCAGTCTGGCCGGTTCGGGTAGTTCGGGCTGTCGAGACCGATCAGGGGTAGTTCGGGTGGCGCACCGCCCGGATCGTGCCTCGCTATTCGCTTGTTGACGAATAGGACTTCATAGGCGCGGGAGGGAAACGGCCCCACGCCTTCGTGGCAGGCGGCATTATTGAAGTGCACGTGAGCGACGACGAACGTTCGCTTGAGTCTTCTGATGACCTCCACGAAGTGCCGCTGGTCCGTTTCGTGGAATTCGATCACAAGCTGATCGATGCGCGCGAGCGTGTCATCCGGTGCCGCACGCAGCACCTGCCACTCCGCTCCCTCGATGTCCATCTTGACGGCCAGGTGTCGCTCACCGTCCCCGTTCCTCGCGACCTGGCGATCCAGCGTGTCGAATGCCCTCCCCTCCGCGTTCGTAGGGCGGTCGCCAACGCATTCCTCGTGGAAGATGAATGTGGCGCCAGGGCATTCTGGACGCATAGTCACGAAGCAGTCGTACTGGTGCACGGGCACGCCCACCGTTCGACCCACCGCACAGCCCCATTCATCGCGGCCCTCGATTCCGTAGGAGTACGCGCTGCGGACATTTCCGAGGAGATTCGCGCACATGAGATACCCGCCGTCGTGGGAGTGGCCAAAGCGGGCAAGTGTGCAATTTGCGAGCGCCACCGGTTTCAGCTCTGCGAAGAGCGTTCGTCGATAGTGCCGTTTCAACACGCCGCTCGCGACGCCCGAGGCCGCATCCGAGACGACGCGCAGATTCAGGGCGACCACGACGGCAGCGACCGTCAGCGCGGCGACATCGAGTAGCGTCCGCTTCGTCATCCGAGTCACCGTCCTCTAGACCGCGTCACCACGCCGCCCGGGTGTGTGTGCCGCCATGGCCCGACGTCTGGCGACCTCCAGGGTATCAAGAAGAATGGGTCACAGCGAGCAACTAGTGGACGCCATTCCTTCACGGCTCCTAGCCCATCAATTCCCAGCGGGATGCCCGCGTCGACCACGGTCTTGTTGAGTGCGCGGAGATCCCGCGTCAGCGCCGCGTCGAGGGAGCCTCGGTTCATCTTCAATTGCCCCTGCAGTTTCATGTGCCTGGCGAACGCGGCCGCAGTCGGCGTCGCCTCCCTCCGGTCCGACGCCCCTGCGAAGGCAGCAGTCTGGGAATCGAGCTTGGGTAGGTAATTGGGCGAATCCTCGCTCGTCTGGGGGTCTGGACTATACGCCTCGTCGGAAATGGCCGACAGTCGCCTAGCAGCCGCGTCGGTCCTGTCCTCTGGCGTGTATCATGACCCTATCGTCCCATGCGGCATGTAAAACCCGGCCCGGGCTAACTCAGGACCATCCACGAGAACCTCGGTTGTGTCCGCACGTGGACGAGCGGGCGGCAATCCGCACAAAGTCACCAGTGCCCAGACCGCGCTCCGGCAGGCCTTTTTGTGGGTATTCCGAGTAGAGCGTCGCCAACGACACTCGCCGTCTGAGTCTTACCGTCGCGCCGTACCTTCCGCTGCGCCAAGCGACATCGTTTTCGCACTTGGGGAGGCTTGTCCTTCCGGGATGAACCACAGGTTTCGCAAGTCCGCGCGGAGGTACTTCCCGACGAGTACGTAGTCGTTCGCGGCGAAATAGTCGAGGATCTCCTGGCGAACCTGAGGGTGCGCCTCGATGCAAACGAGCGATGGTCTGAAACGCCCGATATCGAATCCTGCCAGCACCTTGGGCTCAGCCAACTCCACGTCGATGGAGAGAAGGTCGACGTGAGCGATACTCAGTCGATCGAGGAGGTCTGTCAGTCGCACGGAGGGCACGCTGAGTTCGTTCGCCGTATAGACCGGCTGTTTACGCCCCGTGCCGCCGCTCTCGGTGAACGCTCGGTCCGCAGACGACACCAGTGAGCTTTCGCCAATCACATAGAGCGTTGCGCGGGTGTCTGATTCGTCGGAGACGAAGAACGTGAAGAACTGGGTGCGGGGCCGATGTTCACGGTATTCGGCTGCGAAAGCAGCCTGGGGATCGATGGCGACGCCCGACCAGCTCAGAACCGATTCGAGGAAGTACGTGTTGCTCTCGTTCCTGTAGTGATTCGCTCCTACGTCGACGAACACGCCTCCCCGCTTGTCTTTGAAGTAGTCGCGGATAATCCACTCCTCTTCATGGCGCGAGTACTTGGCCGGCCCGTAACGGTCCTCCAGGAACGCCGCCTCGCTGGAAGTACTGTACACAGGGTACGAGACTCTCGCGGATTTCCTCGCCGTCCAGCTCGATGAAACGATGGCAGCAAGGGCGGCGGCAAGCACAACCATAAGCGACACTTCGACAGCATCGAATCGGCGCCTACTCAGCCGACTGGGCATTGGGTAGTCCTCCAATAGTGATTGCGCGGGCCTTCATTCGGCGCCAGCGCTGCTGGTCTGCCACGTTACAGCTGTCTCCTGGGCTCGCTCGGTACCACAATCACCGGCGGGACGCCCGCGTCGGTGACGGCCTTGTCGAGGGCGCCGAGAACCTGAGGCAGCACCGTGTCGAGGGAGCCCAGGCTCTCTCTCAGCCGCCCCTGCAACTCCTTGTGCCTGGCAATGGCGGCGGGCGTCGGCCTGGCATCGGCCCCATCCGACATGCCGCCAACGCCAGAAACCTGGGGGTCGAGCTTCGGCAGGTAGTTCAGCGAGTCCTGGCTCGTCTTCAGGTTCGGGCTGTAAAGCTCGTCGGCGATGGCCGAGAGCTTCTTCGCCAGGTCCTCCGTCTTAGGCTTCAGCGCCGCGCCCTTTCCTATCGCGTCGGCGCGCTTCTGCAGGCCCGCGAGCTGCAGCTTCACGTCCTTGATGCGGCGCACGGCCGCGTTGAGCGAGACCAGGTCGTCGCGCACGGCGTGCAGAAAGTCAGCCTGGGCCTTCAGGTCCTCAGCCGAAACCTTCAGCGCCGGGTTCGATTGCACCTCGAAAGGCACCTCGCGCACTTCCCAGCCCAGCTTCAGCGAGACACGGTACTTTCGAGGCGCGATGCCGAGGCCCTGCGGCGGGAAGTCGCCGTAGGTGTCG
>Ga0113563_10000441_pt1 | contig 19894 bp, 12 predicted proteins | sample Mud3Dept3metaG_FD_80117 | JGI IMG/M metagenome (GOLD analysis project Ga0113563, IMG submission 80117) | Freshwater wetland microbial communities from Ohio, USA, analyzing the effect of biotic and abiotic controls - Mud 3 Core 4 Depth 3... | ecosystem: Environmental > Aquatic > Freshwater >... | reverse complement strand
CGTAGGCTGCGGCTCCCAGCGGCGTGGACCCTCCGAGCGGGATCGGATACGGATGGCGGCCATCCGACCTTTCGCCTTCGACCACCTCATCCATGACTTCCTCACGCGTGCGGTCGCCCGACCAGCGGATATCAGCCCCCAGCAGATGATCGAGCAGGAGGTTGCCTGAAGGCTCTGCGGGCGCGTGGCCGCGAAGAACCAGGATGCAGCGAAGTCCGACCTTGGCCGCAGCCGCCGCGGTCTGGCGGCAGTGATTCGACTGCACCGCCCCTACGGTGATCAGCGTGTCGGCCTTTTTCAAAAGCGCATCCGCCACAAGAAACTCCAGCTTGCGGGTCTTGTTCCCGGAGCCGGCCAGGCCGGTCAAGTCGTCCCGCTTGATGAAGATGCGAGGCCCCCCCAGGTGCTTGCCGAGCCGGTTGAGCGGTTCCACCGGTGTAGGTAAGCTAGTAAGCTGAATTCGGGGCAGTGTGATTTTCATTCATCCTCCTGTGCGAATAAAATACTCTAACCGCAGGAAGCGCGGAGATCCTACAAGAAAAATCAGACTGGCTATCGGAGGATGTGGCCTTTTGCTCTGGCCAAATCAGGATGGGTTTGCTAAATTTTGAAGTCCGATTTCATTATTCCCCAAAGTAGATTCCCGGAAGGAGATCACGAGGCATGATGGTTGACGATCGCCCGGCACCCCGAAAAGCGGCGCTAGTGGGCAATCCCAATGTCGGCAAGTCTGTTATTTTCAGATTGTTGACCGGCAGCTACGTCATGGTTTCGAACTTTCCGGGAACGACGGTGGAGATCTCGCGCGGCAAGGTCACCCTGGGCGGAGTCCACTATGAGCTGATCGACACTCCGGGAGTCCACAGCCTCGTCCCGCAGTCCGAAGATGAGCGGGTCACTTGCGAACTGCTTCTCGAGGAGAAACCGGACCTGATCGTGCAGGTGGCGGACGCGAAAAACCTGCGGCGAACGCTTTTGATGACCTCTCAGCTGATCGAGTTCGGCATCCCTGTCGTGCTTGTCCTTAACATGATGGATGAGGCGCAGGAGCGCGGAATCGAGATCGACAGCGATGGTCTTTCCAGGCTGTTTTCCATTCCCACGGTGGAGACCGTTGCCATTTATTCTCAAGGGCGGCGTCAGCTTCTCCAGGCGATGCAGAACGCATCCCATCCGGCGAATCCGCTGGCCGGGTTCGGCCCTATACACTATGTTGCATCCTCACTGAATGGCCCGGCGCCGGTCCCGGGAGCGCTCGCCATCGAGTGGCTTTCGCTCGGGGACGCTGCCTTTACACGCCGAGTGGAATCGCTGCTGGGAGAAACGACGGTCGCATGCCTCAGGAAGGCGCAGAAATCCTATTCGGGAAGCAAGCACCGCTCCCTGGCCAGGGACATTTCCGAAAGCAGGAACGAGTTCCTGGAAAGCTCGGTTGCGCAGTTCAAGAGGAAAAGAGAAACCAGGCTGCTGGAAGATCCCGGGAACAACACATCGAGAATGTGGTTGGGACTTCTGATTGCAGGTTTGCTCTTGTTCGCCTGGAACGAATTCGGCGGGGTGCTGGGATATGCGACTCCCTACAGCAGCGCCAAACAGGCGCTCGCCAGCCGGTTGGGAGCGGATTCGGGCAACGCGGGAATTCTGGCCACGATTCTCTACACGAAGGCCTCCTCAGGGCGCGGGGAGTTCGGACTCGCTCTGGAAGCCATTCATTTCCTGCTTTTTATCGTCCCCGTTCTCCTGCCCTTCGGAGTTCTGATCGCGCGCAGCCGGAAGTTCGCTCATGAAATGGGGATATGGACGCGTCGCGCCGCTACCGGCATCCCGATTCTGGTCTGTGTGCTCCTGCTGCTCTTTGAATTCGTGGGCTTTACCGGTGCGCAGACGCTGGTTGGCTTTTTCGAGGATGTTGCCTTCGGACGCTATCTGATCCCGTTCCTTCAGTCACTCATGCCTGCCGGATTCCTGTATGATCTCTTGCTCGGCGACTACGGCCTGGTTTCGATGGGGCTGACGTACGCGCTCGCGATCGTATTGCCGGTCGTGGGTACCTTTTTCATTGCCTTCGGCCTGCTCGAGGACAGCGGATATCTGCCGCGGCTCTCGATCCTGGCGGACCGAGTGATGCGCCTGATGGGACTGAACGGGAAGGCTACCCTGCCTATGGTTCTCGGCCTGGGCTGCTGCACGATGGCCACAATCACGACAAGAGTGCTGAGTTCGCGCAAAGAGCGGCTGATTGCCACGCTGCTCCTGGCGCTGGGCATCCCATGTTCCGCGCAGCTCGGAGTGATTCTCGGGATCGCCGCCGGCTACTCGACGGCGGCGACTATGACTGTCATCCTGGTAATCGCCTCCCAGTTGCTGTTGGTAGGGTTCCTGGCTTCAAAACTGATCCGAGGGCGCAGCAGCGAGTTTATCTTTGAAATCCCCCCGATTCGCGTGCCGCAACTGAAGAATCTTGCCTTGAAGACCGGGTATCGCGTCAAATGGTATGTGAAAGAAGCTGTCCCGCTGTTTCTCTACGGAACGCTGGCTCTGTTCGCGCTGGATAAGATCCGAATCGGGGGACAGAGCCTCCTGGAGTGGGTCGAGGCAGGGCTGGCGCCGGTGCTGACCGGAGTGCTGCACCTTCCGGCCCAGACAGCCGCCGCGTTCGTCCTCGGATTCCTTCGGCGGGATTATGGAGCTGCCGGGCTGTATCAGCTGTCGCGCGCGGGAATGCTGAGCGCGCAGCAGATGGTGGTGAGCCTGATTGTCATTACCCTTTTTGTCCCCTGCCTGGCCAGCTTCCTGGTCATCGCCAAGGAGCAGGGGATGAAACGGGCTGTCGCCATCATCTCCTTCATCGTGCCCTTCGCCATCGGGGTGGGCGCGGCGGTCAGCTGGGTGCTGCGGTCTTTTCACATAACCTTCGGGTGACGAAATGGAGCTCGACGGAGACAGGTTGCCGGAACACCTGGCGGAAGTTCTCGAGGCCCTCTGGATAACAGAGGAAAAAGGGCAGAACTCCCTGGCCGATATCACTCGGGAATCTGCGACGGAAGTTACCGGAGAAGTTCTGGAATCGTTGAAACAGCGGGGGCTGATTACGATCGACTCCCATGGCCGGGTCGGCCTGGTAAAGGCGGGTAGAGCCCTGGCGGAACAAATCATCCGGCGCCATCGTCTCGCGGAGCGCCTGATCTGCGATGCCCTGGGCGCCCACGTCGATGACAGCGAGGATGCTGCCTGCGAGTTCGAGCATGTGCTGGCAGAAGGGATTACCAACTCCATCTGCACGCTTCTCGGGCATCCGCGCTACTGCCCGCACGGCAAGCCGATCCCCGGAGGGGATTGCTGCCGCCGAGCCCTGGAGGAGCTCCGGCCGATCCTCATCTCCTGCGATCAGCTCGATGTCGGCGAATCTGCCCTGATTGCCTATGTCTGCGCAACAGGGCATGCTCGCATGCTGAAGCTCGCCTCGCTCGGCATGGCGCCCGGGAATCCTCTGAAGCTGCTGCAGAAGTGGCCCAGTTACGTGCTCCAGTGCGATGAAACCGAAATCGCCGTTGAGGAAGAGGTGGCCCGGAACATCTACGTCCGGCGCGAAACTCCGTAGCCAACCGGAGGATTGGACAGGGGTGCAATCGGAAGTGAGACTCAATCCTCGCAAAATTCAAGTCGCGCAACGATCAACGACAAAAAAATGCATCAATGGACATTTGTCATCTGGCCGCCGCAAACCTTCGGCCCGTGCGGTCCTGATCGCGTTCGGAGCGGGTGTAATATCCGAGCGCAGAGCCAACCTGCCGAGCCCCCGAATGACAATTGACAGATTCTTTCTTGACGAGTCTCTCTTCCGATTGCACCGATTGGACACTGCCTGATTGCAGACGCCCGCAACACTGCGTTACAATGACCTCAGCTTTCCATGTGTGCGATTACTGTGGCCGGTTATGAGAAAGACTTTCATATCTCATGAATACACGTATGAGCTGCTCGACAGGCGCGAGTCACTCGTGGAGTTTCCCGATATGGACAGCGCTGCCGAGTTCCTGGGCCGCTTTAAAGATAAGGCTCAGATCGATTTGATGCGAGACCTCGTTCTGGCACACAGCGAGGGAGGGATGGACGAATCCCGTATCCTCCAAAAACTCGCCGAGCTTCTGGTGGCGGGAAAGATCAGACTGCTCAAAACACCCGCCGCCCGCATTTCGGGTGCGGAGGAGGCCACCGGCCAGAAGGGGGAGCAAGGCCAGGGAGGAGCGCCGCCGGCAAAGAAAAGCTGGATTGAGATCGACCTGGTCGACGGAGACGGGAAGCCGGTCCCGGGCGCAAATTACCGGCTCAAGCTCCCGGATGGCCTGAGAGAAGAGGGAAAGCTGGATGCCTACGGGCACACCGAGTATTACGAAATCAATCCTGGTACGTGCGAACTGACGTTCCCGGATTTCGACGCGAAGGAGTGGGAGTCGGCCTGAAAGCTCCGAGACTGCTATGGCCAAACAACACACAGTCAAGCAAGGAGAACATGTCACCAGGATTGCGACCCAGTACGGCTTCCTTGACTATCGTCCCATCTGGGATCATCCGCAAAACGCCAATCTGGTGAAATTGCGCAAAAGTCCGAACATCCTGTTCCCGGGCGACAGCCTGTTCATCCCGGACAAGCAGGCCAAGACCGAAAAAGTGCCGACGGGCAAAGCGCACAAGTTCCGCCTCACCGCCCCCAAACTGAAGCTCCGGATCGTCGTAAAGGACATCGACGACAATCCCGTCGCCAATGTGGATTGCGAGTTGGAACTCGAAGGGAAAGTCCATAAAATCAAGTCCGATAAAGACGGCCTGATTGAGCAGGAAATCCCCGCCGCCGCCGAGTCGGGTAAGCTGCGGGTGCCTTCACTGGATTTTGAAATCCCCGTGAAAATCGGCCATCTCGATCCTATCGATGAGGAATCCGGCTGGAAGGCAAGGTTGACCAACCTCGGGTACCATCACGGAGATGACGCTTTGCGACTCAAGTACGCCATCGAGGAATTCCAGTGCAACCAAGGCGTCAGCATCACAGGCAAGTTCGACGCGGCCACGCTGTCGAAACTCCGCGAAGTCCACGGCGATTGACAGGCGGACGGGCGCCGGGTCGGACCCGGCGCATCACGGCTTCGGCCTAAAAACCCCTTCATCATTTCCCCGATTCCTCCCGCATAAACAAAGGGCTACCTGCCGGACATTTCTTGACAAGGCTGCCCCGGCGGCGCCGCCACGCCGATTTTGCGCTAATCAACCCGGGCCGGGATTTCGATGAGAAGAATGCAGTCCGTCTGCCAGGCCCTACAGCGCCCGGATGCAGTTGCGGTTCCTTTTTGTCGAGGGAATGCATGTGAGTGAGATGCAGAACGCAGCCCAGTCAACAGCCCCGCCTTCCAGTGATTTCAGGACCACACTGGTCATCGTGATCTGTGCCACCTTGCTCGGCGCATCAGGTGGAGTCCTGGTTGCCTCCCGGGAGGTGCAGCTCGAGCCAAGTGAAGTCTTGGCCAAACCGGCTGTCAAACAGTCCGCCGCGCAGGCGCCAGCCGCGGAAAATCTGCCGCAAAACGCAGAAACGGTAACGACCGAAGCCCGAGAGGCTCCGGAACCTGCGGCGTCGACCTCAGGCACTCCAAGCCTGCCGCCGACTTCGCTGGTCGGCCAGATCGATTGCTCGCATCACCAGGACGGGGCAACCGTCAACATCGAGGTCGGAACCGTGGCCGTGGCCAGAACCGAGCAACTGCATAATCCGGAGCGCATTTTTTTCGACCTGCGGGACAGCAGAAGCCCCGACAGTCACGCGGACAATTTCCTCGAAATGAAGACCGTCCGGCTTGACAACCCCCTGGTGGCCGGAGTCAGAGTCTCTTTGTGGGGCTCGGGGACGGCTCGAGTGGTCCTGGACCTGAAGCGCTCGTGCCGGTATTCCTATCAGCTTTCCCCGGGTCCTTCCCCGAGCCTTGTTGTCCAGGTGCAGGAACCGGCGCGGGGAACATCTGACATGAAAAGGTAGGCCTTACAGCTGCAGGCGCCGCAGCCGCAGCGCGTTGCTGATGACCGAGACGGAGCTGAAAGTCATGGCAGCCGCCGCGATCATCGGGCTGAGCAGCAGGCCGAAGAGCGGATACAGCACTCCTCCCGCGATAGGGACTCCCAGGGCATTGTAAACAAAGGCGAAGAACAAGTTCTGCCTGATATTCCGCATGGTAGCGCGGCTGAGCGTCCGCGCCCGGGCGATTCCCCTTAAATCCCCTTTGACGAGCGTAACGCCCGCGCTCTGGATAGCGATGTCCGTCCCCGTCCCCATCGCGATCCCGACATTCGCCAGGGCCAGGGCAGGAGCGTCGTTGATGCCGTCGCCGGCCATGGCAACGATGCTACCCTGCTGCTGCAGTTCTTTTATGATCTCCCCCTTGCGGCCGGGCAGGACCTCCGCCCTGACGTCGTCGATGTCCAGCCGGCGCGCCACCGCCTCGGCCGCGGTCCGGTTGTCGCCGGTCAGCATGACAACGCGCATCCCGTCCTGGTGCATCCGGCGAATGGCCTCCGCGGTGGATCCCTTGATCGGATCGGAAATTCCCAGGATCCCGGCAGCGCGACCATCTACCGCGACATACACCACGGATTGCGCGTCCCGGCTCAATTCTCCCGCTTTGGCAGCCAGCGGCGCCGGGTCAATTCCGAGCTGCTCCAACATAGCGCGGTTGCCGAGAGCCACGGATCGACCCTCGATCTTGCCGGCGATCCCCATTCCCGAGTAGGAGCGGAATGCATCGACCTCGCTGAGGACGAGCCCTCTTTCCCCGGCAGCGGAAACAATGGCATTCGACATGGGGTGCTCGCTCCCGCGTTCCACCGACGCAACCAGCCGAAGCAGCTCCTCCTCACTCACGGGCGGAAGGCTGGCGAGCGAGCTGAGCCGCGGCTTGCCCTCGGTGAGAGTGCCGGTCTTGTCGACCACCAGCGTGTCCACCTTCTCCAGGATCTGGAGCGCCTCTGCGTTCTTGATCAGGACGCCGGTCCGGGCTCCGCGGCCGGTACCTACCATTATCGACATCGGAGTTGCCAGGCCGAGAGCGCACGGGCAGGCGATTATCAGCACTGCCACGGCGTTGACAAGCGCATAGGCGAGCCGGGGGGAGGGCCCGATGGTAGCCCAGACGGCAAATGAGACGATGGCCGCCAGCACAACGGCAGGCACGAAGTACGACGACACCCGGTCGGCCAGGCGCTGAATGGGAGCACGAGTGCGCTGTGCTTCGCTCACCATGTGCACGATTTGCGCAAGCAGGGTATCGCTCCCAACCCGCTCCGCGCGCATGATGAAACTGCCCGTGTTGTTTACGGTCCCGCCGGTAATCCGGCTACCGGTCGTTTTTTCCGCCGGAATCGGCTCGCCGGTGACCATGGATTCATCCACGGCACTTGACCCCTCAAGAACGGTCCCGTCAACCGGCACTTTTTCACCGGGACGGACACGCAGCCGGTTCCCGGGCCTGACCCGATCCAGCGGGATATCCTGCTCGCTGCCGTCATCTTTCACCAGCCGCGCCGTTTTGGGCGCCATGCGGAGCAGTTCCCGGATGGCACTGCTCGTCTGACTCCGGGCGCGAATCTCCAGAACCTGGCCGAGCAGCACGAGAGTCGTGATCGCCGCCGCAGCTTCAAAATATACCGCAGGCTGACCGTTGTGACCGCGGAACGACTCCGGAAAGACTCCTGGAAAAAGGGTGGCGATCAAACTGTGGAGGTATGCTGTTCCCGTGCCGATGGCGATGAGGGTGAACATGTTCAGGTTGCCGCTGACGATCGAGTTCCATCCGCGCTGAAAAAACGGCCAGCCTCCCCATAACACAACCGGCGTGGCAAGCAACAACTGGATCCACACGAGGATTCTGCCGGAAAACCCGGAGTGTTCCGGCGACCATACCATTTCACCCATTGCAATCAGGAGCACGGGCAGTACCAGGATCAGGCTGATCCAGAAACGCCGCTGCATGTCATACAGTTCCGGATTCTCCATTTCGTCGAGCGTGATCGTCCGCGGCTCGAGCGCCATGCCGCAAATCGGGCAGGATCCCGGCTTGTCGCGGACCACTTCCGGATGCATGGGGCAGAAATATTCCGTCCTGGCTGGCAATTCCGCCATCACGGGCTCCAAGGCCATCCCGCAAAACTCGCAGGATCCCGCAGCTTGGGCCTGGACTTCCGGGTGCATAGGACAAGTGTATCCGGTTCCCGGTCCTCCCGGAACCACCATAACCGGCGCCGTCCGGGCCTCTGCATCCGACCGGAGGTACCGTCCCGGATCCGCCAGAAAGCTTTCGGCACAAGGGAAGGAGCAGAAGAAGTACTTTCCGCCCTGATACTCACTCGTGGCCGCGGCTTCCTCCGGAACGATCTGCATGCCGCACACGGGGTCACGGGCCGTGTCGCCGGTATCGGCCGCGATCGGAGAAAGCGTCTGCTCCTGCTCCAGAAATGATCCGGGTGATTCACGGAAGGTTTCTTCACAGACGACGTTACAGAAGTAGTAGGTCTTCCCTCTATAGTCCGCTTTCCCTGCGGCTTCCTGCGGATCCACGCTCATGCCGCACACCGGGTCGATGTGTTCGCCCCGGTCTTCGGAATGCGGCGTGTGACCTGCCTCATCAGGGTTCATTCAGTCTTCTCCTTGCGATGGAATCGCAGGTTATAAGACTACCATATGCGATCAGACTGCCCGCGATTGTCATCCTCGGTTTGACGATGCACCCGTGAGATCAGCCGTGAATTTGACGAAAACGTGCAATTCGTGAAATTCGTGGCGATGAATATTTCGCTCAATGCGGCCGAGGGCAGTTAGATCTCTTAGCCGGCTCACCTTTGTGCTGGTGGTATGCCATGAAACTTGTTTTTGATCGCGGCACACTTCTGCTGCGCGGGGATTTGGCCGGGGCAGAAAGCCTCCCCGGGGTGCTATGGGATCCGCGCGTTCGTGCCTGGAGGGCGCCGGCATACTGTCACGTCGAACTGGCCCGCGAGCTCGCGAGGCGAGGCGTCGATTTCGACGACGATGTTCTCCCGCAACTCACCAATGCTCCTCCGATCCCCTGCCCCGAGCTCCGCCCCTACCAGGCCGGCGCGATTGCGGCTTGGGAGCGGGCCGGCCGAAGGGGCATCGTCGTCCTGCCGACGGGCGCCGGAAAGACGCGCGCGGCAGTCGCCGCAATCGCGCGGACCGGGCTGCGGACACTTTGCCTCGTCCCCACGCGCGTACTCATGGCGCAGTGGGTCAAGACGCTGGGCGAAGCCGGCCTCGGGCCGGTCGGCGAATATGGCGACGGACGCCGGATCGAGCAGTCTGTTACCGTGGCGACCTTCGCCAGCGCTATCCTCCATATGGAAACTCTCGGCAACCGGTTTGACCTCCTCGTCGTCGACGAAGTCCATCATTTCGGCTCGGGTTCCGGAGACGAAGCTCTGGAGATGTGCACAGCAGCGGCGCGGCTCGGCCTCAGCGCCACGCCGCCGGAGGACGAGGTCCGGCGGGCCGGTCTCGGCGCGCTGATCGGTCCGGAGGTGTACCGGGCGAGCGTCGAGGAACTCACCGGGCGGTACCTCGCGGCCTTTCACCTGGTCACGATCTCGGTCGGTCTCACCCCTTCGGAACGCAGCGCCTATGACGCCGAAATGTCAGTGTTCCGTCCGGTGTGCCGGGCCTTTTTCGAGATGGCGCCCGGCGCCTCGTGGTCCGACTTCGTGTCCGCCGCGGGCAGGAGCGACGCCGGGCGGCGGGCGCTCTCGGCCTGGCGGCGCTCCCGCACTATCGTCCGCTTCGGCGCAGAGAAGCGGGCCGCCGTCGGCGATCTGCTCCTGCGGCACCACGACGCGCGCATCCTGGTATTCGCTGCAGACAATGATACCGCCTACGCGGTGGCCCGGGAGCACCTCGTCCAGCCTATCACCTGCGACATCGGGCCTGCAGAGCGCACCCGTGCCCTCGATCGTTTTTCCACGGGAGAGCTGCGAATCCTCGTCAGCGCTCGGGTGCTGAACGAGGGTCTCGACGTGCCTGCAGCGGACATCGCGATCGTGGTGGGCGGCAGCCAGGGCTCGCGCGAGTATGTGCAGCGCGTGGGGCGGGTGCTCCGGCCCGCGGTGGGCAAAAGGGCGGTCGTGTACGATCTCGTCACCCGCCGTACCTTCGAGGTTCACCACGCGGACAAGCATCGGAGGGCTCTTGCTTCCAGCTGACCGCATCCAGGTCCGCATGGCCGGCGGCGAAGCGATGCCTTCCTGGCTGGGTCCGGAGGACCACGCATGGCTCCGGGCGCTGATCGAGGATTTCGCCAGGCTCGACGGCCGTCCCTATCGGGAGGTTGCCCCGTTCCTCCAGGAACCGCCGCGCATGCCTGCGCCGCCGGGCAAGCGGCGCATGGCAATCTGGACCCTTCAGAGCCTGTGCGTGCGGGAAAGGCCTTCCCTGGAAGCCGCTTCGCTCCGCGACACACTCGCCGTCGAGGCGCAGGGCGCGCGCGATGCGGACCGGTTCAACCGGTCCGAGGTCATGGCCGCCGCCGCGCACCGCCTCGGGCTGACTGCCGCGGCGGTCGAGGAGCACATGTTCGCGGATCTTCCCGGGGAAAGGCGGCTCCGCACTCCCGACCCGCTCCCGGATCCCCAATCGCTTGCGGCACACACCAACCTGGCTCTTGCGCAGGGACTGCTCAGGATCGCATCCGAAGTCACGATCGAGATCCATGGCCGCGCGCGGGTCGTCGTCCGCCAGGCGCACTTCCGGCGCCTCCTCTGCACCGTGCGGCGCACCGGCCGCGAGGGAGTGCGCCTCGACGTGTCGGGCCCATTCTCGCTTTTTCGCCATACGACAATGTATGGGCGCGCGCTTGCCTCGATCCTTCCGCTCCTTCCCTGGTGTGGAGGATTCAACCTGGTCGCACGCTGCATGCTGCGCGGCCAGGCCGTCAGCGTGCATCTGCAGCCGGGCGATCCGATCCCCGCCGGCAAACAACCCCGCGAGTATGACAGCCGCCTGGAAGAGCGGTTCGCCCGCGATTTTACGCGCGCAAACCTGGATTGGGACCTCGTGCGCGAACCTGAGCCCGTCGAAGCCGGCGGCGTCCTGATTTTCCCTGATTTCGCCGTCGTCCACCGCCGCGACCCGTCCAGGAGGTTCCTGCTCGAGATCGTCGGCTTCTGGACTCCGGACTACCTGAAGGAGAAACTCAGCCGCCTGCGCGACATGCCCCAGGTTCCCCTGGTGCTCTGCATCGACCGCGCGCTGAACTGCAGTTCCGGTGATCTGCCTTCCACCGCGCGCGTGGTCTGGTTCCACAAACGAATCGAACCGGGCGAAGTCCTGGCGGCGATCGAATCGGCCCCGACGGATCACTCAACCCTCGTCGCACGCGTCGGGCTTGGCGACCTCTACATCGACTGGGCGGGCCGGCACCCCGACCCGGACCCGGTGCACCGCCGCCTGGCGGCGCTCCAGGCCGGCGCCGCCGTCCGATTCCGAAAGCAAGGCAGCTCCATCGCCATCGAAGCCGGAGACGGCCCCGTCGCAATGCTCTCACGGCCGGGAGCTGCACGATGGGCTTCCAGGCTCGACCATGTGCTCTCGGCCAAAGTGGCCGGCATGGTGGAGCGTCACGCGGATCAATCCGCTCCCCAGTGGCGCTCCGGGCTGCGATGCGACCACTGGAAAGTGCCCATCGTGGAAGTGATCCTGGAAGATCTGCAAATGAGCCGCCCCCCGCCGGCGCCGGAGGATGCGAGCGGAGGCCCGTGATCATTTCCGAATGACAGGGGCCCGGGATTGACGGGAAATCTGTGAATCCAGGTGCGCCGGAGAAAAATCCGCCGCCGCGTGCCGTGTCCGAGCGCGACGCAGCGACTCCAGGCGCTGGCGGGGGTATCATTCCCTTGCCGGAGGCAGGAAATCGGGGAGGATCGTGGCAGGCAAGCCGGCGAAAGCCCTGCCGGGCAGTGCGAGAGGCCAGGATTCGAGAATCCTGTCAATAGCGCCAGCTCTTCAGGTCGGCGCCCCGCGGCGCGGTTTTCTGGATCCTTGCGAGGATCTTCGGCACATACATCTGGTTATAGCGCAGCCGCGAGGTGGCGTTCGGCCGCGTGGGATCGCCGTTCCAGCAGTGCTCCGCCCGGTCGCCGTAAGCCACTTCGCCGCCATAGTACGGGTTCTCCGTGCCCTTGAGGAACTCTTCCACCAGGTAAACGGCGTTGTTCAGATAGTAATTGTCCATGTCGCCGCAATAAACGTGGATTTTCCCCGCCACCTTGGGGCCCAGCGTCTTCCAGTCGCGCTGCAGAATGTGGCCGAGGTCGTAGTTTTCACGCCAGTGCTCCGCGACAGCGTGGTCGATCTCTCCGTTCAGCTTGTCCCAGATTCTCCTTGGGTAGCCGTCCTCGCCCACCGGGCTGTATACCGCCTCCCAGATGTCCCATTGATCGCCGGACCGTGAATGAGTGCCGAGCACGAGCTCGCGGTGGTTCATCTGTTCCAGTGTGGCGCTGACGTGGCCCAGATAATTCCTGTGGCCGGGACGCGGTGTGCGTTTCCAGGTTTCATCAAGATAATAGGCGTTCTTGTCTTCGTAGATATTGACAACTGTGTAGGCGCGAAAGTCGATCGGGTCGGGACAGGCCGCAAAGCAGCCGTTGTAATCGTCGGGGTAGAAGATCTGGGTGGCGAGCGCTTCCCAGCCGCCGGTGGATCCGCCATAAGTGAATCGCGCCCAGCCCTGGCCGATGCCCCGGAACATCTTTTCGACATGCGGGATCAGCTCCCGGTTGATGGCGTCGCCGTACGGGCCCAGGTTGGCCGAATTCACGGCGTAGGAATCGTCATAGTACGGATTGGCGTGCTGGATCTGCATTACCAGGAAACGCGGGAAATTCGGCCCGCTCCATTCCTTGTAGAACTCGTACGCATGTTCCTGGACGATCCTGTTGTAGCCCTTGATGCCGAAACGCTTGTTGTAGTCAGGCTCGAGGTTCGGGTCGGGCGGCGTCTCCCGGAAACCTTCGAAGGTCGGGGAGAAGTGGCCATGCGATACCATGAGCGGATAGTGCGCTTCCGGATGCGCGTCGAATCCCTCCGGAAGCAGCACAACCGCGCCCAGATGCATGGGCCGGCCCCAGAACCTGGTCAGCAGTTCGCTCTGCATCCGGATGTGCTTGATATACCGGGTGTCTTCGGGGGGGTCGATCGGGGAAATGACCTTGTCGAGAGTGATCGAAACCAGGTCGGTCCGCGAGGGATCGAACGCGATCTTCTCCGGCGTGCTGTACAGGTTGCCGGGCGCCAGGTTCCAGCGCTGCCCTTCCCCCCGATCCATGGGCAGCTTCACGGAGTGGCCGTCGGACCGGTGAAACGTCTCGTAGCGGTGCAGCAGGGCCTGGACGTAATACTCGCCCGGCGGTATCTCGGCGAGGCTCTTGCGCGGGTAGCCGAAAACTCCGGCATCGATGACAGCCCCGGCGCCCGGTCTCAGCCCGTCCACGTCGATGCCGAAGATCTGCTGCGCGTCGGCTTCGTCACTGATCTGAAACCTGGGCTCGCTTTCCCCGTTCGTGGAAATCATCAGGAGCAGACGCCCATCCAGGGGCTCCGCGCTGAGTTCCTGCGGGAACGAAATGCTGAAGCGCAGGCGCGCCGCCGCCGGCCCCTTGCCTGCCTGACACGCAAATGCCGAGGCCAAACCAAGTCCGAGAACGAATCCACACGCAGGCTTCCAGATTCTGCTGTCAGTTTTCATCCCTCCGCCCTCCCGGTTGATGAAAGGCATGATGAAATATCCCGCTATCTCTAATCCCGGAGATTGCGCACCTCCCGTATTGTACAATAAACCAGTCGAGGTGGTTGGTCATCAGTCAACTTCCCACATCGCTCTTTCCGCGCAGCGGATTGGCATGGATTCGGGCAGGGGCAATTCTCCCTGCAGCAAACATGGTCGATGGAGTCGGGAATTCAGCAAGATCCCTCTCATTTCTTTTACGGCATATTGGTCCGCCGCTGCAAAATAGCCATGCAAATAGCCTGGCACGCATCGTCCGCGGAACTGGAATCCGTGGCATGACTTACTACAGATTTGATTGTAATCCGCTCCAATCGCTCAGATAATGGTCAAAGGATTAACCCTCACGACTATGCTCGCATGCTTTTCCCATGGGTTATACGCTGGGCGGCCTACTTGCAAATTGGGTGGGTCATGTGCGGCTCCTCGGCATTCGAGCCCGGCCAGGGATCAAACGGAGGCGGAAGATGACGACACAGAACAGACGAAGTTTCTTTCGAACGTTTGCCGGTTTCACCGCCCGCAGCACGGTACTCCATGTGCTCACCTACATCGTTATTGGCGCAGTGTCGTATGGGCTGGTGGCAAGACGTTTTTGGACGGGTTCGGAGGCTCTTCCATGGCTGCGCAATCCCGAGGGCGAGTTTGTGCAGCGCTGGTTCCTGCCGGCGCAGATCATCCGCGGGGTGCTCCACGGCGTCGCCCTTTTCCCCTTGAGGGCCGCGCTTCTCAACAGGCCCCGCTCGGGCGGCCTTGTGGTCGCATCGCTGCTTCTCCTTATTGGCTCGGTAGCCGGCATCTCCGGTGCGATCGAAGATTGGGTGTATTCCACAACCTTTCACCTTCAACTGTTTATGGCGCACCTGCCGGAGATTGTGCTTCAAACATCGGTCTATGGCTATTTGTTGCTTGCCTGGGAGCGCCGTGTGGACCGCAGGCGGGCGGAAATTGCCGCAAAACAGGGTGATAATGGACAGGGCGCGGACACTTCGAGCACGAAACGCTGAGAGCTCATGACGATAAAGTCGGTTGCAGGATAAAGCAGGTCGCCATCCGAGCCATCGTTGGGGTAGCCATGACTTCACACCCGCACGCGCGCATCCCGGCGAGATTGGCTTACACACCTGCCATCGAGGGATATACGTCGGCAAAGAACTCCCTGCGCTCAGCAGGCGGATCCGACTTCAACCAGCACAGTTCGCTTACAGCCAACCCGCTGCCCCGAAGGAGCAGTGAGCGACGAGCATACCCGGTGTGGTATGTGAGGAGCGAGCAGCACAGCCAGCGGGCCTGCGGGCCGCAGCCCGGCGCGGCGGCGGGAGGGCATCTGCGGCATTGCCGCTCCTCGACGATGCACAGCGGCAGCTCCTGCTTCCGAAGAGGTGTTTATCCGTTGCGGGCAATGCCCGATACGTAAAAATTGCCCCCGAAAATCGCAAATATTCTATACTGGCGGCCGTACCGGGGAGGTCGTGATATGCATTCCATACAATGTTTGGTTTCGGACATGCCGCGCCGTGAGTTCCTCCAGGCAGACTTCAAAAGCGGCCTGGCGCTGGCGGCGACACCCATTCTGATGACGGAACTGCTTACCTGCATGGAAGCCAAGGCCGCGCCGGCCAAACCGGCGCTCGACCCGCAGATGCTGGACCGGGTCATCCAGACGGCTTTGCGCAAAGGGGGCGATTTCGCCGAAGTCTACGTCGAAAACCGGATCTCGCGCGACATCCTGATGGAGGAGTCCAAAATCAAGCAGGCCGTCTTCGGCATCAGCCAGGGAGCCGGCGTGCGCGTGATCTCCGGCGACAGGACCGGTTACGCATATACAGACGAAATCACGGAAGAAAAACTCAAGCGGGCGGCCGAAATAGCATCGTTTGTCGCTCGGGGTTCCAAACCATCTGTGCCGGTGGGTGTGCGTCCGGGCAAAAGCCCCGCCTTTGTCACGGTCAAGATTCCGCTCGATGAGGTCGCGGATGCAAAACGGATCGAAATCATGAAGCGCGCGGATCAGACGGCTCTATCGTACGACCCCAAAATCAAGATGGCCTCGATTTCCTACTACGACGAAGTGCGCGGCCGGACCATCGCCAACAGCGAAGGGCTGCTGCTCAGCGACGAACTGCCGCTGTTGTTTTTTATCGTCCAGACGCTCGGCGTCGGCGGCAACACGCGGCACATGGGCCGCGAGCGCCTGAGCATGCACGCCGGGTTCGAGATGTTCGACCAGGTCTCCCCCGAGGAGATCGCCCGCCGGTGCGCGCGGGAATCGATCGCCATGCTGTCCGCCGAGGACTGCCCCGCTGGCAAGATGGACATCGTCATGCAGAACGGCTGGGGCGGCGTGCTCGTCCACGAAGCTGTCGGGCATCCGCTCGAAGCCGACAATATTGCCAAACAGGTCGGCGCTTTCACCGGCAAAATGGGGCAGATGGTGGCCAGCGAGATTTTCACCATGGTGGACGACGGCAGCCTCGCCAATTTCAGGGGCACGACGAATTTCGACGACGAGGGCACGCCGATGCAGCGCAGCGTGCTGATCGAAAAAGGGGTGCTCAAGCTGTTCATGTCGGACATCCTTTCGGCCCGGCAGCTGAACATGGCACGCACCGGCAACGGCCGGCGCGAGAGTTTCCGTTACCCGCCGATTCCACGCATGACCAACACCTTCATCGACAAAGGCAACGACAGACCCGCCGATATCCTGGCGTCCACCCGCAAAGGGATCTACGTCCAGAGCCTGAGCGGCGGCAGCGTCAATCCGACCACCGGCATGTTCAATTTCACCTGCCGCGAATCCTACCTGATCGAAGACGGCAAAAAAACCAGACCGGTCAAGGGAGCCACGCTGATCGGCAGCTGCTTGGACATTATTTCCAACATCGATGCCGTCGGCGACGATCTCGATTTCGGACCGGGCATCTGCGGCAAGGGGCAAAGCGCGGAAGTGACCGCCGGACAGCCTACGGTGCGGCTGCGCGGCATCAATGTGGGCGGAACCCGGGCGTGAGCGCCGGCACGGCATGGAGGAAAGAATCATGGATTCCAAGGCACTAGCCGAACAACTGGTTCAAACCTGCTTGAAAAGAGGGGCCGACAGCGCCGAAGTGTTCCTGGAAACCGGGCGCGAGCTCAGCATCGAAGTCCGCAAGGGCGAAATCGAGACCGTCCAGGAAGCCGCATCGCAGGGGATCGGTTTCCGCATTTTCGCCAAAGGGAGAATGGCATTCGCGAGCTGCAACGATCTTTCCGACACGGCCACCGCAAGCGCCATCGAAAGCGCGATCCGGTTTGCGCAGCAGACGACCGCGGATCCTAACAACGTCCTTCCCGACGACAAGGGCCTTGCTTCTGTCGATGGGCTCTATGATCCCCAGATCGCCAAAATCCCGATGGAACAGAAAATCGAACTGGCCAAAACCGTCGAAAAGATGGCGATGCAGGACAGCCGGATCACCAAGAGCTCTGGAGCGGGCTACTCGGAATCGGAGAGCGAGGTATTCATCGCCAATTCCAGCGGGCTGTCGAAGACCTACAAGTCCTCCGGCTGCTCCTTCGGCGTTTCCGTGGTAGCGGAAAAAGGGGAACAGAAGTCTTCCGGGGGCGAGAGTTGCACTCGGCGATTCTATGCCGATCTCAAACCGCCGGCCGACATCGCCGCCAAGGCTGCCCGCAAAGCCTACGAACTGCTGGATCCGAGGATGGTCAAGACACAGCGGGCGTCGGTGGTGTTCGATCCTGATGTCGCGGGAGCCATCCTCGGCGGCATCCTTGCCGCAGTCAACGGCGAACGCGTCCTCCAGGAGGCGAGCTTCCTGGGCACCCGGCTCAATCAGAAGGTCGCTTCGGCGCTGGTCACTCTCATCGACGACGGCACGCGCGCCCGGGGATTGGCCAGCGCGCCTTTCGACGGCGAAGGGGTGCCCACCCAAAAGCGCGCCATCATCGACCGGGGGATTCTGAAAGGCTTCATGTACAACACCATCATATCCCGCAGGGCCCGAGTCCGGAGCACCGGAAATGCCTCGCGCGGCGGGTTTGCAAGCGTGCCCGGCATCGGCGCCCATAACTTCTATATGGCCGCCGGCAGCTCCTCCCGCGCCGAAATCCTCGCCGGCACCGACAGAGGGCTTCTGCTGACGGAGGTAACCGGCTACGGGATCAACCCGGTCAACGGTGATTTCAGCGGCGGCGCATCCGGTTTCTGGATAGAGGCCGGCAAAATCGCTTTTCCGGTCAAGGGCCTGACCATAGCCGGCAGGGCGGATGAGATCCTGAACGGAATCGACCTGGTGGGAAACGACTTCGACTGGAATCGCCGCACTACCGCGCCCACGTTCCGGATTCGCGAAATGCAGATCGGCGGGGAGTGACGCGGAAGTGGCCGAAACCTAGAACGCTCGGATGGCACGGACCCGGCGGGGGTAGTCCTTGTCGTCGTAATGCTGCCTCCGGCCGTTGTCGGCGAAATCGAGGTGATCCGCCATGTCAGCGGTGCGCTGCGTCGAGGACCAATACGAGTAGTTGTCGACGATGCCGCTGCCGCCGAAATCGCCGAGCCCGGCGAGCTTCAGGTTTACGTACATCTCCTTCAATTCATCCGTCGACGGCAGAAACCAGCCGCGGATCCCGTTCAGGCTGAAATTCGCGCACAGCGCGGCCGCGCTGCCCGGCGCCACGCATGCAGCCAGGATGTCATTTGTGTTCTGCCTGCCCGTGCCCACCGCTGTGCCGCGGGCTCCGGGAATCAATGTGCGGAAACAACCCCAAGGCGCCCCGGCGCTCTGATCGAAGGGGGCTGCCTCCAGATACCGCCAGCCATCGGCTGTGTAATTCGGGTTTACGTGGAAAATCAGGCCGCCGGCGAGCCCCACATCCCCGACGGAATACCCGGCGACCGGCAGCCAAACGCTCATTTCTCCCACGCCGCGGTTGGCCCACAGGTAATAAGGAATCAGTTTGACAGGCTTCGCCACGGACTGCGGATCTGTGATACTTCCGGCCTGTCCGTGGAGTACATACGCTCCGCCGTAAAATTCCTTCTCAAGGGCGGCCCTTGGCTCATCCTCAGGGTGGAACAACAGGTCCAGGACGCGCCCACCCTCGCAATCAGGCCATTCGGCGCAATAGACAATCGGTCCCCTTTCAACGGCCATCCGGCTCCTGTCATCCCTCACTTTGGGATTGGCAATCACCTTTCTGATCTCAAAAGGAAAGTCGATTTCGACAACATCGCCGTCTCTCCAGACTCTGTCGAGGGAGACATAGCCGGACTCGCCGACGGCGTTGGTGACAATCCCGCCGTTGATGGAAATGCGCGTCTGCCGTGTCTGTTTGCCCGTGTAGGAATACAGATCTCCCGGAACCGGCCGGTTGCCTGCCCACCCGGGAATCCTGAGCTTGATGTTTGCCCGGATCCCTTCTCCGGCGGAGACCGTCAGTTTCGACCTTCCGCCCCACGGCATTTCGCTATCGACCGACAGCGACAGCATCCGGCCATCGACATTGAAGGAGGTTTCACTGGACACATACAGGTTCACATATATCCCGTCCTTGCCTTGCGCGAAGATATAACCGGGCATCGAGGCGAGGAAACGGACGAGATTGGGAGGGCAGCATTCCAGGGAAGCTTTTTCCCAGCGATGGTCGCGGCCGTCGCCGGCGCTTGCCAGCCTGTTGACGTAGAAAAAACGGTCCCCGGAAGCCGACACGCCCGACAAGGCGTTGTTGTACATCGTGCGTTCCATGACGTCGATGTACTTGCCGTCGCCGGTCGCCAGGAACAGCTTGTGGTTGAATGCCGCAACCATGAAGGCCGCGCAGCTTTCGCAATAGGCCGACAGGTTGGGCAGCTCATACGGCCTGCCGAACCCTTCGTTTCCGGTGGATCCGATGCCCCCGGTGATATAGAGCTTCGTGGAGATCACATCCAGCCAGATGCGTTGGGCCGCATCCAGGTACCCCCTGATCCCGGTCAGCACACCCACATCCGTCAGCGACACCATCAGGGAGGCAGCGTACACGGCATGGCCGGCGGCTTCACTCTGTTCCAGGACCGGCCG
>Ga0113563_10000440_pt1 | contig 19914 bp, 14 predicted proteins | sample Mud3Dept3metaG_FD_80117 | JGI IMG/M metagenome (GOLD analysis project Ga0113563, IMG submission 80117) | Freshwater wetland microbial communities from Ohio, USA, analyzing the effect of biotic and abiotic controls - Mud 3 Core 4 Depth 3... | ecosystem: Environmental > Aquatic > Freshwater >... | reverse complement strand
GTGCAGTTCCACGTGCTCGACGACCGCCAGTATCGCGCGCATCAGGCGTGTGCAAGGCCGGGCCGGGGTGGCTCCAACGTCGTCGCCGGCTGCGCCGAGCGGCTCGCGTCCGAGCGCACGATGCTCGGCGCGGCACAGGAAGCGTGGCTCTCGGACGGCCTCGCCCGCACGCGCGCGCGCTGGAACGTGATTGCCCAGCAGACGCTGATGGCCCGGCAAGCGCGCACCTCGGCTTACGGGCAGAGCTTCTGGACCGACGGCTGGGACGGCTATCCGGTGGCGCGCGCGCGGCTGCTCAACGACATCGCGCGGCTCAAGCCGTCGAACCCGCTCGTGATCGGCGGCGATGTGCACTGCCACTGGGTCGCCGACCTCAAACCCGATTTCGACGACGCGAAGTCCCCGGTTGTCGCGACCGAGTTCTGCGGCACTTCGATCACGTCACAGGGTCCGTCGCAGAAACAGGTGCTGGCCTGGCTCACCGGAAACCCGCATCTGCGCTTCGGCAACGGCCAGCAGCGCGGCTACGTAACAATGGAAATCCGGCGCGATGCGTGCACCGCGACGCTGCGCGCGCTCGACAGCGAAAAACGCGCGGACAGCGGAATACATACGCTCGCGGCTTTCGTCGTCGAAAATGGCCGCCCCGGCGCGCAACGCGCGTAGAGTCTTCCTACATGCTGCGGCTCGCGCGGATGATTTCCGTGCGCAACTCGTCGTAGCTGATCGTCACCGGGAATTGCGGGAACTCGGCTATCACGTTCGCGGGCGGGCGAAACAGGATTCCCGCATGCGCTTCGGCGAGCATGGTAGTGTCGTTGTAGGAATCGCCCGCGGCGATGGTGTGGAAGTTCAGCTCCCTGAACGCCCTCACCGATTCGCGCTTCTGGTCGCGCAGCCGCAGCCGGTAGTCGCGCACCCGACCGGCGTCGTCGACGATGAGCTCGTGACAAAACAGCGTCGGATAACCGAGCTGGCGCATGAGCGGCGCCGCAAACTGGTAGTACGTGTCGGACAGGATCACCACCTGGCAATAGCCGCGCAGCCAGTCGAGGAACTCGCGCGCGCCGTCGAGCGGCCTCATCCCGTCGATTACGCGCTGGATGTCCGGCAGCCCCAGCCCTTTGCGATCGAGAATTTCGATGCGCCCGCGCATCAGCTTGTCGTAGTCGGGCTCGTCGCGGGTGGTCTTCGCCAGCTCCGGTATGCCGGTGCGTTCGGAAAATTCGATCCAGATCTCCGGGATCAGCACTCCTTCAAGGTCAAGACAAACGATCTGCAACATATTCTCCAGTGGATTTCATGACATTACCAATTACCCATCGCTAATACCAGCCGATGTCCTGGCCGCGCGGATCGCTTTCTGCCTGGGCCGCGCCGCCGGTTTTGGATTTGAACGCGAGCTGCATATTGCCCCATTTGCGGCCCGTGATCTGCAATACATGGTGTCTCGCCTCGAGAGCGCCCCGCCACTCGGCCGGAAAACCTTCCGGTTCGATTTCGACGCGGTCCGGCCAGTACTGATGGTGATAGCGGGGGGCCGCGACCATGCGCCGCAGGTCGACTTCGCGCTGGTTCACGTAATCGAGTATGCACAGCAGCACCTGGCTGATGATGCGCGAGCCTCCCGGCGCGCCGAGCACGAGCACGCCTTTTGCATCCTCGACGAAGGTCGGAGTCATGCTCGACAGCGGCCGCTTGCGCGGCTCGATGCGGTTGGCCTCCCCGCTGCGCAGGCGGTAGGCATTCGGGATTTCCGGCCGCAACGAAAAATCATCCATTTCGTTATTCAGCAATACCCCGGCGTCGCCGGCAACCACGCCTGCGCCGAACAGAAAATTGATGCTCAGGGTCGCGCCCACGCGGTTGCCATCCGCGTCAATCACCGAATAATGCGTGGTGTTGCCGCTTTCGCTCACCACGGCGGTGGCAAGCCGCTCGCTCGGCGTCGCGGCCGCCGGATCGATGCTTGCCGCCCGGCTGCGCGCGTACGACTTGCCGGTCAGTTTCGCCAGCGGCACCTTGACGAAATCGCTGTCGCCGAGAAACAGTGCGCGGTCCTGGAAAGCGCGCCGCAGCGCTTCGATCACGAGGTGCGCGCCTGCCGGATCCCGTGCATCGACCGGCGGGAACTGCTCGAGGATGTTCAGCGCCTGCGCGAGCGTCACGCCGCCTCCCGACGGCAGTGCAGCGGTAATGATCGTTGCGCCGCGGTAACTGATTCTAACCGGCGCGCGCTCGACTGCCCGGTAATTCCCGAGATCGGTCAGGCTCCATACGCCGCCCGCGGCATTCGCCGCCGCCACCAGCGCCTGCGCCACGCGCCCCCGGTAAAACCCGTCGCGTCCGTGCCGTGCGATCAATTCAAGCGTGAGAGCGAGCTCAGGCTGGCGCAGCAGATAACCCGGTTGCGGCGCCTGGTTGTCAGCGAGAAAAGTGCGCGCCGTGTTGACACCGTCGAGCAGAAAGCGCTCGCGTAGTTTGGCGATGCGCGCATAGCGGGGATCAACCGGAAAGCCGTCGCGTGCCAGCGTAATTGCCGGCGCGAGCGAGCGCGCCAGCGGCAACCTGCCGTATTGCTGCGCGAGCTGCACCATGCCGGCGGGCATGCCGGGAATTCCCGCCGCCCTGCCGCCCTGCAGTGTCGCCCCCGCAAGCGGCTTGCCGCTGCCGTCCAGATACAGGGCAAGCGTGACCGCGGCAGGGGCAGTTTCGCGCGCATCGAGCATTACCTGATGGTTGTCGCTGGCACGGTGCAGCAGCCAGAAGCCACCGCCGCCAAGTCCAGACGAATACGGCTCGACCACCGCGAGCACCGCGGCAACCGCGACCGCGGCGTCAAACGCATTGCCGCCCTGGCGCAGCATCTCGTAGCCGGCCGCGGTGGCAAGCGGATGCGCCGACGCGATTGCGGCGCCGTCGGGCGCGCTCGCCGCACGTGCGGCACCGGCAAACGCAATGCACAGCGCGAGCAGCACAGCCTCGACCCGGGCGAGGCCGCGCGCGCGGCCGGAGCACCATCTGGCAAGGTGGCGCATCGGTGCTTTAATTCAGCAAATGCCGCGCGAAGAACCGCTCCGCGCGAATGCGGGCATCGCTCGTCGCGGCACGATTGGCGTCGTGCGCCTGTTTGCGGCTGCCGGGATCGTCGAACGAGTGCTGCGCGCCGGCATATACCACGACCTCGAATTCAGCGCCGCGCGCCAGTGTCTGTTGCGCGAGGCGCTGGCACACCACCGGCGAGACTTCCTGGTCTTCGGAGGCGAGCAGCATCAGCAGCGGCGCATAGGGACGGTAATTCTGCTTTTCCTGCGCTCGGCATCCGGGATACAGCGCGAGCGCGGCGCGGAATCCGGTTTGCGGAGTCGGTTGCACGATGCCGGGCGCGGTGTCGGCGAGCGTCGCGAGCAGCGTCATCGCGCCATTCGACCAGCCTTGCACGCCAACGCGATCGGCAATCACGTCAGCGCGCCCGCGCAGATATTCGAGCGCGCCGTAGGCATCCAGCGGACGCACGGTTTGATCGCTGACCGCCGCGGGCCGGTCCTGATACGAATTAACCGGAAAACCCCGCGCATAACCGCGCGGACCGAAACTGTCCACGTGCAGTGCAAGGTAGCCGCGCTCGGCCCAGAACTCGCCCCATGCCTGGTGGCGCCGCGATAAAGTCTGGGCGGAGTAGATGCCTTTGGCCCCGGTCGAAAAGGGTCCCGCGCGCCCGTGCAGCATCACAATGGCGGGATGCGGCCCGGACCCTTTTGGCTTGAACAAATAGCCCGTGAGCTGAGTCGTGCCGTCCCTGCTCGGAAAGCTGACCGTATCGGGCAACTGCGCGGCCGCCGCGTCGAGCGCGAAAATCAGCACCAGCGCGCCCAGACAACGGTGAACGGTGACTATTTTGAATGACATAGGTGCGCGACGGTTTTCCGGCGGATTCCAATTTGACCCGGATTGTAAACCAAGCGCCGCGGCCGCCCGCGGCAAATGCCGCACGCCATCAGGTAAAATTGCCTGGCGCTTGCACGCGGCGGCGCGGCTCAATTCAACGGGGGACTATGCATGAAAATCACCAACATCGGCGTCATGAGTCCCGGGGACATGGGACAGGCCGTTGCGCAGCAGCTCAAGCTGCGCGGCTACCACGTCTGCACCGCGCTCGACCAGCGCAGCGCGCGCAGCCGAACGCTGGCGCGGGAAGCGGGCCTTACCGATGTCGGCACGATCGCACAGCTGACCGAGCAATGCGAAGTGATACTTTCGATCATGAATCCCGGGGCCGCGCTGGAATTCTCCGGCGAGGTGGCACAGGCGCTGCGCGCCAACAAGCGCCAACCGCTGTTCGTCGACTGCAACGCGATTGCGCCGGTCACGATGCAGGCGGTCAACGCGAATATCGTCGCGGCCGGCGGCCGCTGCGCCGACGGCGGCATCATCGGCCCGCCGCCGCGGGGCGCCGCCAAAATCAGCCTTTACGTATCCGGGCCCGAGGCGCGCGAACTCGAGCAACTCGCCACCCCACAGGTCAATGTGGTCGTCCTGAGTGAGCGCATCGGCGACGCGAGTGCAATCAAGATATGTTACGGCGCGATGAACAAGGGGGTGGTCGCGCTGGCACTCGAGGTGCTGATCGCGGCGCGCCGGCTCGGCGTCGACGTCGCGCTCGAGACCCAGCTTATGGCGACGCAACGCGAGGTCTATGACCGGGTCATCCGTGGGTTGCCGGTGATGCCGCCCAAAGCTTATCGCTGGGTGCCGGAAATGCTGGAGATCGCGCGCACGTTCGAGAGCGTCGGCCTGACGCCGCGCGTGTTCCAGGGCGCCGCCGACCTCTACGAGTTCGTCGCCGCCACCGCGCTCGGCAGGGAAACGCCGGAGAGCCGCGACAAGTCGCGCGGCGGCAAGGACGTGGTGAGGATGCTGGCGGAAGCGCCGGTGAAATGACGCGCTACGCGACGCGGTAGATCGAGCGGCGGTCCCGCGCAATCGTAACGATGTCGGCTGCGCCTTCGCGCGCGCTGCGGCCGAGCGCGAGCTGGCCGGAGCCTTCGAGCAGCAGCTCGCCGCGCAGCACCTGCGCTTCCTTGCCGTTGTCGAGCGTGACGAACGTGCCGTTGATACTTTGATCGAACAGGTAGAAGTGCGTGCGCAGCAGGCGGATCCTGAGATGCTGGCGCGACGCGAATTTCTCCGTCACGACCAGATCGCACTCGCTGCTGCGCCCGATGGTAAGCGCGCGGTTCCCGTGATCGAGGCGCACCATCTGCTTCCCGAGAGTCACGATCAGGCTTCCCTCGTCGCCCGGAATGAGCCGCTGCGCGCCGAGGCTGACATTGGTAATCGCCGCCGTGTCCTTCTGCCAGACGACCTGCGAAATGGTTGATTCCTCGTCGCTGCCCTTGAGAACCACCCGGAAGACGGGGCGCACGCAACTGCGCAGCTCCGGCACCAGCGCGCGCTCGGTCGCATCGGTCGTCAATATCTGTTCCGGAGCGGCGACGGCCGTCAGGTAAGCCGCGGCATTCACGGTGTAACCGAAGATGTCGTTGCCTTCGACCAGTACCGGGCCGTAATGCAGCCCGGAGTGGATCTTGACATGGCGGTTGCCCGGCCGCTTGGCCTCAACCTGCACCTGGATTTCGCTTGCCGCGAGCACGGCGTCAGCGGGGCGTGCAAACACGCACATAATTTCATCACCGATGGTCTTGATGATGCGCCCGTTGAAACGCACGATCACGCTGCTCATCAAGGCGAGACAGGAATTGACAATGCCGCGCGCGGGAACATCCCCGAGCGTCTTGTAAAGGTAGCTGCTGTCGCTGATGTCAGCGAACAGCACCGCCATATGTTCGATTTCACGCGCCATGCAATCTCCGTCTTGGCAGACAGTATATCCCACCCCGCCGCCGGTTTGCCCGTGCGGCGGATGGAGCAGGGCCGCGCCCCGCTTTATCCCAGGAGCTGGTGCAGCCGATGCGCGGCGGCGAGCGTCTGTGCGTCGTTGCCGAAGGCGCCGATCACCTGCAATCCGACCGGCAGGCCGTTGGTGGCAACCGCAACCGGAATGCTCACGCACGGCACGCGCAGCAGCGTCCAGATGCGGCTGAACAGCGGATCGCCGGTTGATTCGAGGCCCACGGGCGCAGCGCCCGGCGCGCTCGGCGCGAGCAGCACGTCGCAATCGGTGAAAACTTCGGTCAGACTGCGGCGGCAGTTGCGCGCCAGTGTCTGCGCGGCGTCGTAGCGCTCGGGGGCGATTCCCAACCCGGCTTCGAGTATCCCGCGCAGCCGCGCGCTCAACTGCGGCCAGTGCGTGAGCCGCTCGTGCGCCAGCGACTGCGCCTGCTCGGTGAGCTGGATGTCGCTTTGCGCCTGCACCAGATTGGCGTACGTGGGCGGAAGCTTGATTTCCTTCACCGGGATGCCAGCTGCCGCGAGTTTTTCTGCCGCGCGCTCGAATGCCGCGACAGTTTCAGGCTGCGCCTGCTTCCATTCGTAGGTGCGGCAAATGCCGACCCGCAGCGCCTCCGCCAGCGGCCGCCCGACCAGCAGATCGGCGCGGCCGCTGACCGCAGCCGCCAGCAACGCGACGTCCGGAACCGTGCGCGCGATCGCACCGACGGTATCGAGCGTGTCGGACAAGGCTTTGACGCCGACGCGGCTGATCAGGCCGAAGCTCGGTTTATAGCCGACCACGCCACAGAACGCCGCCGGCCGGATCACCGAACCCGCCGTCTGCGTGCCGAACGCGAGCGGGACCATGTAGTCGGCGACCGCGGCGGCCGAACCGGAGGACGACCCACCCGGCGTGTGCCCGGGATGATGCGGATTGCGCGTCTTGCCCGGCTGGAACGCCGCAAACTCGGTCGTGACTGTCTTGCCCATGACGATGCCGCCGGCGGCGCGAGCGAGCGCGACGCACGCCGCGTCCCATGCCGGACGATGGCCCGCGTAGACCTGCGAGCCGTATGCAGTCGGCATGTCGACCGTGTCGATCAGGTCCTTGACCGCTACCGGCAACCCGTGCAGCAAGCCGCGGGGCGGACCCGCGTCGGCGGCACGCGCCTGTTCGAGCACAGCGTCGCGGTCGAGGTATTCCCATGCCCGTACTGCGTCCTCGCGCGCGGCGATGCGCTCGAGGCAATCGCGCACCAGCGCTTCGGAGGTAAGCTTCCCTGCGGCGATCTGGCGTGCCGCCTCGACCGCGGAGAGCGTGTTCAACGAGCCCATCCAGAAACCCCGTTCGTGTAGCGGATACCGCTAGGTTTCCACTAATTACCCGCCGCGGTCAAGGGTCGTGCGTGACGCGCGCCGGCTAGGATCTTCCAAGCAGGTCGAGCTTTTCCTGCATGCGCGCGTCGAACCGCTCGAGATTGATGATGATGCGTTCGTGCAGGCCGTCGCCGATGCGCTCTTTCTCATCTTCGGCGTGCACGCGGAAACTCAGCGTGCGTTTTTCGACCCTGATCAGTTCCGCGTGAGCCCGCACGCGCATGCCGACCGGCGTTGCCGCGACATGCGTGATATCGAGATGGATCCCGACGGTCTGGTGGCCCGGCGGTAACAGGCCCTCGACGGCCTGCAGCGCAGCCGCCTCCATCAGGTTCACCATTACCGGCGTCGCGAGCACATGCACGCGGCCGCTGCCGATGTGCGGCGCGGTATGCTGCGCGCCCACCACGATTTCAATCGAGCCCTGCAGTCCTGGTGTGATTCCTGAGAGATCCATGATCCTACTGCGCCACGACCACCGCTCGCGCGAGCCATGACGACACAATCGAGGCTACCGTGTCCTCGCGTCCGACGTAAAAATGGTCGCAATCGGACACGATCTCGACTTCGCAGGGACCGGTGACGCGACTCTGGAATTCTTCAGCGGGATAGAGATCGCGCGGCTCCTTGTCGCCGCGGATGCACAGTACCGGGCACGTGATCCGGGGCGCCAGTGCAAGCGTGTCTGGAACCTCGGTGAGCCGGTCGAGGAAACTTTCGGCGGTGATCACGTACCACCAGCCGGGCATCAGCAACAGCTCGCGGCCGCGGCCGGCCTTGACGAGCGCGCGCGCCTGCACGGATATTTCTTCAAACCGGTTGCCGGCGAGCAGCCCGGTCGCGCTGCCCGCCTTGACCGAAGTCGCGCCGCCGCGCCCGGCCGACAGCAGCACGAGCGCCGGCGTCTGCGGATGGTCGACGACATGGCGCACCCCGAGCATGCCGCCGTTGCTGTGCCCGATCACGACCGGGTGCGGAAATCCGCGCGCCGCCAGCCACTCGTGCGCGATGCGATTGTCGGCGATCGCTTCGCGCGTGAGCTGGAACGCGGCGCCTTCCGCCGCCCGGCTGTTGCGAACGCTGAGGATATCGTGACCGCGGCGGTTGAACGCAAAGCAGGCGTAACCGAGACGCGTCAGAACCGGCGGCAGAAAGCGCGGCGCTCCGACATAGAAATTCATCGTATTGCCGTGGAATAACAGCACGGCGCCCGCGGTCGCCCCGCCGTCGGGCTCGTGGAACGCGCCATCGAGCGGCGTCGTGTCGGTCGGAATGGTGATCAATTCGGTACGCATGGGAAAGATAAGTATTCCCTCGCCCCGCTTGCGGGGAGAGGGCTAGGGTGAGGGGAAAGGTTGTTCATGTTAATCGACAACCGGTCAAAACAAAACCGGTGCGGTAACGGGGATCGGCCAGATTCCAACCTCGCGCATCACCACTTCAGGCCTGCGCATCCGCGCCACTGCTTCATCGCTCTGGCCTGACGCAGCGGCGTCGCCGATCCCCGCACCCAGGCGACGCGCCTGCGCGACCACCATCCGCCCTAACGCAACCCGCTCCGCCTCGAATGCCTGCAGCGCAGCCGGCAAATCGTTTCCGTGGCGCGCCAATTCGTCTACCAGCGCGGCTGCATCGCCCGCGGCCTTGGTCACGCCGATGCCGCAGTGCGGCCGCGCCACGAACGCCGCATCGCCCAGAATCGCCACCCGATCGAAAACGAGGCGCGGGGACTCCAGATCGTAGATCGGCTGAAAGAATGGCTTGGCGGTCGCGCGCACGACCTCCGCGAACTGCGGCGCGAGCAGCCGCTCCGCGGCCGCGCGCATTTCCGCGATCACGTCAGCGCGGATCCGGTCGGGCGGAATGTTCATGTCATGCCGGCAGCCCGTCGCGTCGGTGAGCAGTGCGGGCAACTCGCTCGTTGCATCCACAGGCCGATACCAGACGAAGTTGTAACGGCGCTCGCCTGGCCTGGTGGTGTTGCGCGGGCCGGCGACCAGATAGCCGAGCATTTGCTCGCCGGGCGGCAGGCAGAATCCCATGCGCCCGAACAGGCTGCGTTGCGTGTATTCGCTCAAAACACCCTCGTCGATCAGCCCACGCCATGCCACGTAACCGGCATAAACAGGCCTCGCCTCCGGCAGATACTGCGCGCGCACCGTCGAACGTATGCCGTCCGCACCGATCAGCAGGTCGCCCGTGGCGCGCGTGCCATCGGTAAAACACGCGGTGACGCATTCATCGCCCTGCTCGATGCGCTCGAGCGACTTGTCGAAATGGTAGCGCCCGGCGGCGAAAGCATCCCTGAGCAGCCGGTACATCCGGCCCCACGCCGTCAATACCTGCCGCAGCGGATACTCGTCGCCGATCACGTTGCCCGCGCGGTCGAGCGTCAGACGCGACGTCGCTTCGACGCCTATCGTCTGGTCGATGGTGATGCCCGAGCGCTCCATCGCGCGGAACAACTCGTCGTGGGTGACGATGCCGGCGCCGCGCCCGGCCAGCGCCGCGCCGACGCGCTCATAGACCTCGGCCTCCCAGCCCGCGCGAGCGAGCAGATTCGCGGCGAACAGTCCGCCGAAAGACCCGCCGACGATGAGTGCCCGGCGGCGAGTGCCGCTTGCCCGAGGCTGCACGGTGCGCGCCGGGTGCGCGGCCTCAGGCCGCAGCGTTTTCGCGGGCCGGGTAATTGAGTTCGATCACCACGCCGCTGGGATCGTCGAGGAATACCTGGTGCAATCCCAGGTCGGGCACCGCACGCTCGCGGTACGCGATATTTTTTTTCCTGAGCCGATCCAGCATGTCGCCCAAACCCGTCGCCGCAAAAGCGATGTGATCGAAAGTCCCGGTGCCTCCGCTCAACGTGGAGGTATCGCGATCCCCAAGGTAATCCTTGAGACCCTGCGGATCGTGCGGATCGATGCCGACGATATGCACGATCGCGTTATCGTAGGAATCGTGGCTGCCGCGATACAGCCACAACCCCGGGAACTTGAACGGCGGGCGCGGGCCCACGGAAAACCCCATGACTTCGGTGTAGAACCTGCGCGTCGCCTCGAGATCCAGCGTCCGGACCGAATAGTGGCTGAGCTTGTCGATGGACATCTGGCTCGTCGACCGCGGTTACTTGAGCGCGATCGGATTGATCGGCGAGCCGACCGCTCCGGTAATCGCGAGGGTCGGGGCGCAAAACAGGAATTCGTAGACCTTGTCCTGCGCGCAGTCGGCAGCGAGATCCTTCAGGTAGAAAATCTCGCCCATGGTGATCCCGATCATCGGGATCACGATCCAGTGCCACGGCTGGAAAGCTTCGGTGCTTTCGTTCGGGCGCACTTCGCAGCCCCACGTATCGCAGCAGATCGCGGCGATCTGTTTGCGATGAATCCACTCAGCGGTTTCGAAACGCAGCCCGGGCGCGTCCCCCGCCGCATACGTGCCCCAGTCGCCGCGCGCGAGGCAGTGCTCCATCTGGCCGGTGCGCACGATCACGAAATCGCCCGGCCGCACCTCCACGCCCTGCGCTTGCGCGCAGTCGTCGAGCTCGGCGTTGCCGATGCCGTAGCCCTCCTCGAGATAGTCCCCGCCCCTGAACCGCGGAATGTCGAGCAGCACGCCGCGGCCGACCATGCGGGCGCGCGTCTTGTGGATCCCGTTCTTCTTGGCGCCGGTGGAATCGACGAGCCGCGCATCGTAACCGTTCCACATTTTCTCGCCGTAGAAAATGTGGCCGAGCCCGTCCCATTGCGTCCCGCACTGCAGCGGCATGGTGACCATGTCGTCGGCATAACGCAGTTTGCCCCCTTCCTGGCGCCCCGCCACCGCATCGGTGCCGGTCGCAAGCATCGTGTGTATCGGATTGAAGCGTCCTCCCCAGCCGGTGCGTTGCGGACCGTCCTGATTGAAGTCAAGGCCGAGCGAGAATGATTTCCCTTTCCGCACCAGCGTTCCGGCCCTGATGAGATCCGCCGGCGTGACGTAATTCAAAGTCCCGAGCTCGTCGTCGGGCCCCCACTTGCCCCAGTTCTTCAGGCGCGCCGCCGTGGCCTCCAGCGTGCGCAACGTGACGTCCTGTTTTAGCGTGTGCTTCGGCACCCTCTTCATCGGCGGTTGCGGCTTGATATCGGACATTGCTCGTTCTCCTTCGGAAAACCGGTCATGCCGGGGTTGCGCATGCGGTTCGCATTCTACCACTCTGCACCCCCCCTCCACGAGCAGCAAACCGGTGACTAGCGCACGCGTAGCAAACGGATACAATGACACCAAAAGGAACGGGGCGTGCAACATTGATATCACCAATATCGCAAGTCGAGTCGCCACTAGAATTGTCTGTCTAACCGCAACCAGACTCAAGACCATGGAAAAACAACTCGCCACCACTTTTGCCATCCGTTACAAGGATTTCCTGCACGCGACCTTGAGCCGCTATCTGGGGCTGGCAGACGAAGCGGCGTTTGCGGAGCTGATAGCCCAGTTTGACTGGATTGAATGCGAAGGTGGAGTCCATCTGTTCGAGCAGGGCGATCCGCCTGATGCTGCCTATTTTTTGGTGTCAGGACGGCTGCGCGCTCTGTTTAGCGACGCCTCAGGTAATGTGCAGTTGCTTGGCGATGTCAAGCCCGGTGAGACCGTCGGTGAAGTCGCGGTGCTGTCGGACTCGGTGCGCAGCGCAACGATTATTGCCGCGCGTGATAGCGTTGTTGTGCGCGTCAGTGCCGAGCGCTTGCGTGAATGGTTTATTCGTTATCCGCAGTTGCTGCTTAATACTGCGAAACTGGTCATCAATCGCACCAAACCCGGTAATAATAGCAATCGTCGCGGCGCGCAGGTGGGCAATATCGCGGTGGTGCCATTAACACCGCAAGTCGACATGGCGGTGTTTCGTACGCAGTTGCAGGACGCGTTGCACGCCTATGGCAAGACGTTGGTGTTGGATGCGTCTGAAATTGATCGGTGTTTGGGCGAAGCGGGTCTCGCCAATGTCGGCAAGGACGACGCAGAACGCTATTTTCGTTTGAGTGACTGGCTCGATGCGCAAGCCGATCGCTATGATTTTGTCATTTATATCGCCGACCGCACTGCCAATGCATGGACGCAGCGCTGTTTGCGTCAGGCCGATCGTCTGTTATTGCTCGCTGATGCGCGTGACAGTAGCGCCTTATCGGCATTCGAACAAACGCTGATTGCGCCGACATCGAGGCGTCTCATTGCGAATACGTTTTTGGCTTTATGGCACCCGTCAAATACTTTACACCCGAGCGGCACGCAGGCTTGGCTGACGTTGCGGCCCTGGGTGAGCGAACCGATTCATATTCGCGCTGACAATACCGCGCATATGTCGCGTTTGGCGCGCCTTGTTACCGGCAATGCCATCGGTTTAGTGCTGGGCAGCGGCGGTGCGCGTGGTCTCTCACACGTTGGTGTATTTCGCGCATTGCAGCAAGCGGGCATCCCCATCGATCGAATTGGCGGCACCAGCATCGGCGCAATAGTGGCGGCTTGCATCGGCAGTGATTGGAATGCTGACGAATTGGATCGCAATATCCGTTATGCCTTTGGACAAAACCCCACGAATCTGCTCGACGTCAGTTGGTTGCCGTTACTGTCGTTGTTTCGCGGGAAACGAATGTATCGTTTGCTCGGTGAGTTTTTCCCCGAGCCGCGCAGCATTGAAGACTTGTGGATCAATTATTTCTGCGTTTCCAGCGATATCGCCAATACCCAGCTAGTGGTGCACACACGCGGCCCGTTGCTTCGGTCAATTTGCGCGAGCGCGGCTTTGCCGGGCGTTTTTCCACCGGTTCGTGTAGGTGATGGTTTGCACGTCGATGGTGCATTTATGAATGCTTTGCCGGTCGATGTCATGGGCGCACTTGGCGTGCATAGAGTCATTGCCGTTGACCTGCATTCTCAAACCGACACCACTTATGATTTTGATATGGTGCCGGGGCCCATAACGTATTTGCTGGATCGTCTTATCCGCGGAAAAAAACGCCGCTATCGCATACCGACCCTGGTCTCGTCAATCATTCAAAGTTCTTTGCTCGCCAGCGAAGCCAAACGCAACCAGGCGCGCATCGGCGCTGATATATTGTTTAATCCAGATGTACGCCGATTTGATTTAATGGCCTGGAGCGCTTGCGACAAATTGATTAACATTGGCTATCAGCATGCCAGCCAGGTGCTGGCTTCACATGCGTTAACGGAAAGCCTGTCAGCGCATCAGCAGGCTGCTATTCGGATGAAGACAGAATCGCCATAAGCGTGATTAATGCAACCTTGCGCCAGCATCAGGTAGCCTCCGGCGCCAGTTTGCGCAGCGTGTGGTTCTTCGACGGCAGAACGCCGGGAGCTGCGATTCGGAATCTGCAATAGCAGATTAGCTGCGACCGGCTATGGTTGGGTGACGGTGAATATGGTGCGATAGCGCGCATTTGCCACCATCTCATCAGGACTCGTGCCGTAGCCCACAAGGATCGACGTGCCGATGTACGCCGACACATCCATGTTCTGAAAAATCTGCGCTCGCACCAGGGCGTTCTGACTGCCAAGCGCCACGTCACGCATGAAATCCGCCATCGGCCAGGTGAAAACACTCCAGCGATTGTTGGAATCAAGCTGGAAGTAACCCCGGGAGGGAACATTGGCCGCAACATAGACGTTGTAGCCCGCGGCGAACGTGCCGAAATTGCTCGCCGAGGCAAACGTTCCTGCGCCCGTCGCCCCTCTGATATCAACCGCGAGTGAAGTTGCGGTCAGCCCGCCGAACTTGCGGGTCCCAACCAGAAACGGCGGAACCTTGTCCGGCGGAATGTTGTTGGGCGACTCCGGCACCAAATCGAGGAAACCAGTTACGGTTTCATTAACAACCACGATCGGGGTGGTGCTGGAAACGTAGGTACCGTCGCCAAGCTGGCCGTAAAGGTTCCATCCCCACGCCCAGACGGTGCCGTCCTGCTTGACGGCGACAGAATGGTAGATAGACGATGCCGCAATTGCCGTCACGCCGCTCAAGCCCTGAACCTGGACAGGCGTGGTGCGGCTGAAATAGGTTCCATCTCCGAGTTCACCCTCAAAGTTCGATCCCCACGCCCACACCGTAGTATCCTGCTTCACCGCAAGCGAGTGGCCCGAACCCGCCGAGACGGCGATCACGCTGTTCAAACCCACTACCCGCACCGGCGTGCCGCGGTTGCTTTCGCTGCCGTCGCCCAACTGGCCAAAATAGTTATAGCCCCACGCCCATACGCTGCCATCCTGTTTCACAGCCAGCGCGTGCCCGTAGCCTGCCGCGATGGCTGTGACCCCGCTCAGTCCTGTCACCTGCACCGGCATGCTGCGGTTGGACGCCGTGCCGTCGCCAAGCTGACCGTAAGTGTTATCACCCCACGCCCATACGCTGCCATCCTGCCTAAGCGCCAGGCTGAAGTCGATGCCCGCGGCAACGGCGGTGACCCCGGTGAGCCCCGCCACCTGCACCGGCGTGTTGCGGTTGGTGTTTGTAGCGTCCCCGAGCTGCCCCGACGAATTCCATCCCCACGCCCAAACCGTCCCGTTCCGCTTCAGCGCAAGGGTGTGGCGAAGCCCTGCTCCTACGGCCGCAATGTCGGTGACCCCGTTCAACCTTGTGGGAGTGCTGCGGTCCGTGTTCGTGCCGTCGCCCAACTGACCACCCTGGTTGCTGCCCCACGCCCAGACCGCGCCATCCTGCGTAAGCGCGACCGTGTGAATTGGACCCGCCGAGACATCAATCACCCCGCTCAAACCCGGCACCCCCACTGGCACGCTGTGATCGCTAATGTCCGCGTTGCCGATTCCAAGCTGGCCATACTCGTTCGAACCCCACGCCCAAACGGCGCCGTCCTGTCGCAAAGCGAGGGTATGAAAACCCGATGCCGCAACGCCTGCGACGTTGGTTAGACCAGGTATCTCGGCCGGCGTAGTGCGGAAGAACGTATCGCTTCCGTCGCCCAGTTGTCCCCAGTTGTTGACTCCCCACGCCCATACGCGCCCGTCCGGGGTCACGGCCAAGCTATGGGCACCTCCTGCCGCAAAGGCGGCCGCCCCGCTCAGACCCGTCACCTGTAGCGGGGTGCCACGATCGATGGTGGTACCGTCGCCAAGCTGGCCCGCATAGTTACCTCCCCACGCCAGGATATTGCCGTCCCGCGTCAACAAAAGGCTGTGGTCCCACCCTCCCGCCGCCACAACGGCGAAGACCGCACCCAAGCCCTGTACTTGCACCGGAATAGTCCGGTCGGCAGTCGTGCCGTCGCCGAGTTGACCATAAGAATTCGATCCCCACGCCCAGACTGTGCCGTCCCCCTTAACCGCCAGGCTGTGCTTTTCTCCCGTCGCGACCGAATAAACGTTCGTCAATCCCCTCACTTGTACCGGAGTGCTGCGGTCAGTGGTCGTGCCGTCGCCGAGCTGGCCCTTGGAATTCGATCCCCACGCCCACACCGTACCGTCGGACCTGAGCGCAAGGTTGTGATTGCCGTCGCTCGGGGCTGCAATCATTAACACCCCCAATAATCCCGATACTTGTACCGGAGACGTCGCGATCGGAGAGATGCCGGCTGCCTGCCCATTCACGTTGCTGCCCCAAGCCCAAACCGTGCCATCCTGTTTCAGGGCAACGGAGTGTACGAACCCTGCAGCGACCCAAACCACTCCGCTGAGGCTCGGCACCGGGGAAGGTTGCGTGGAACCAACGGTGGTACCGTCGCCAAGCTGGCCAAAGGTATTGAATCCCCATGTCCACACAGTTCCATCCTGTCTCAGCGCAACAGAGTGACTGTTTCCCGCCGCAATGGCGCGTGCCTGGGTCAGGCCGACGGTCTGTACCGGCGTGGTGAAGACCTTGGAGCGCCCGAGGCCCAACTGCCCCTGCGCGTCGCTGCCCATCGCGACCAACGTGCCGTCGTTCTTCAGCGCGAAGGTATTCCAGCCTGCGGCGACTTTCGTGGTCGCCGCGAGCGCGGCTTGTGGAAAGAGCCCCGCGACCAACAGGCTCAGCAACAGAATTTTCGCGCGCATCGTCTTCTCCTCTCGACATCCCAGCAGGTCATTGACCTCCGAAACAGAATTCCAGAATCCGAGCAAAACAGAACCGGCCTGCACCGCCGGTTTCTCCGCGTTCCAGCGAAATTCCGATATTTATCCGTTTTCTATTTTTCGGTAATCGACTCGGTGCCGTCCCAGTCCGGCGAAGGCGGCTCCGCCACGAGCGCCGCGATCCTCGATCGATAATACTGCGCGACCGGGTCGGCCGGATAGCGCGCCTGGATCACCTGCCATGCGGCATCCGCTGCCTCCCACTGGCGGGCGCGGAACAGCTCGATCGCCTTGTCTCCTTCCTCCACCAGCCAACGATCATCGCAGGGAGTAAAGACCTCGACCGGCGCCTCGCGGCCCTTGACTCTCACGGGTTCGATCCGTCGAAAGCGCCCGCGATCGACTTGCTTGACAAAGGTGTCCGTGCTCAGGAGCAACGACGTGCCGTAGCGCTTGTTCAGCCCCTCCAGACGCGACGCAAGATTGCAGGTATCCCCGATTGCCGTGTAATTGAATCGAACCCTCGAGCCGATGTTGCCCACGATCGCAACTCCGGTGTGAACGCCGATCCGGGTGCTGACCGCGGGCAGCCCTTCGGCCTCCAACAGGCGATTGATGGCATCGCGCGCGGCGACCATTTCCTCCGCAGCCGCCACCGCGTTCACCGCGTGAGCCTCATCGTGCATCGGCGCGCCCCAGAAGGCCATGATCGCGTCTCCGATGTACCCCTGAACCGTTCCCTTGTGCCGGAATACGATCTCCGTCATAGCCTGGAAATAAGTATTCAGCAGGTGCGCGACCTGCGACGGGCGCAACCCTTCCGCTACGGTGGTGAATCCGGCGAGGTCGGTGAAAAGAACGCTCAGCTCTTTCTCTTCGCCGCCGGGCGCCAGTGCGGTAGACTGCTCGGCAAGGCTGTCGGCGACGGACGCGGGCACGAACAGCGAAAACGCCTCCCGGATGCGCGCCTTGTTGCGCACCTCGACGACGTACGCGAAAGACCCTTGAATCACGTAGATGCTCAGAGCCGCCGCGACCGTGCTGAACATCGGCAACCACCAGGCGCTGTGCACAAACAGTGCGTAGCTGGCCGCCGCGACTGCTACACACGCCAGCAACGCGCTCAGAGCGCTCCACACCGGCCGGAAGCGCCACGGCACGAATGCGCACCAGCAACTTACCGCCAGTAGCATGACTCCCCGCCCCCACAGCGGAATCTCGCGAATGCTGGACCGGTTGACCGCGTTGTCCATCAAGTTGGCATGGATTTCCACCCCCGGCGTGTGCCGCCCTGTCGCGGCCGTGAACGGCGTGACGAACACATCCACCTGCGTCGATCCGATGTCGGCCAGGGCCCGCGTTTCCCGCCCCACCAACACCAAGGCGTTTTCGAACGCCTTCTTCCGAACGGACGTTTCCGCCTCGAGTACCTGGTAATACGATACATAGGGAAAGGAATGATCTGGTCCGACGTAGCGAATCAGGTTGTCCTCCTTCAGGCCCAGATCGAATTCAAGGGTCGGGACGGACTCGCGAACCCTTAAAAGCACCTCTTTCCAAAACGAATCGCCGGCTTGCAGGGGGAAGCGCCTGACGGCCTGATCACTTTCGAATTCAATGTTGACCAACCCCGGTTTTGCCCCCGCGCGAACCAGTGATGGCATCGGATCAACCCTGCTCCAAAGCATACCCTGGGCGGTTTCCTTATTAACGGACGAGGCAGCCAGCACGACATTGCGTGCCTTGGAGACCGCACGCTCCAGCGCCGCATCGTCGCGCGGCGTGGTGGGATGATCGAAGATGACATCCATTGCGATCACCGCCGCGCCCGCCTCATGCAGTGCCTCGATGAGCCTCGCATGCAGGTGGCGCGGCCACGGCCAGCGCTCGTTGAAGTGCTCAATCGAGGCATCGTCGATGCCGACGATCACGATCGGAAGCTTCGACTCCCCCGGCGCACTGTGGACCGTCAGCCAGTCGAAGCCGCGGAATTCGAGCGCCTTCCAGAAACGCATTTCGCTCCCGGCCATTACGCTCATCCAGACTGCAAGAGCAACCAGCGGTGCCGAGAATTTACCGAGTCCGGCCTTGGAGAAAATAATCAACGCCTGCCTAGTGTCTTCCTGGACGCCCTGGCTAGAGGCGCCAGATCGCGCGCACGCCGACGGTGCGGGTATCGTCGCTTCGGCCCAGATTGGTGCCGTAGAACTCGATCAGCGAACGTTTGGCGGCGTCCTGCCAGGTGGCTCTGAGCGACATATCCCAATCCGGCGCCAGCCGCATGGTCCCGGTTGCATCGGCGAAACGCTCGCTGCGCCGGGCGGCCTGCGCGCGGATGACCCAGCGCTCGGGGGCAAACCAGTTCACGCCGAATCCCAGCCGGTGCGTGGGAAAGTAGGGCAACTGCGCCTGCGGATAGGGAACATTGAAAGTCTGGCTGCGGATATAGTTCGCCGACCATGACCAGCGATTGCCCGCAATACTCTCGAAAACCAGACCGGCGGTTTTGATGGTTCCGGCTGCGAACACCGGCGGCGCTTCCAGCGCCTCGGGCGACAACGCCCCGGCGAGCCCTTGCTGGCGCAGCCGGTCGTATTGAGCAAGGCTCGCCTCGGCATTGAGCGTCTGTCCATCCGGACCGTACAGGTTGCGGATGTCGCGGTGATCGGCAAACGCAGTCAGGAAACTGCGCGCGCCGAGTTCCCATTCGCCTTGCGCTCGGGATCGTCTCAGGCTGCCGCCAGGTTGCAGGCCGGGCACATCGAGAGAAATTCCCGCCGTATCGAGCGGCGCGAGACTCGCGCCGGTGGCTGGCCGCACCAGGCGCTGCCACGCAACGCGGTAGGTTGCGCTCGGGGAAGGCGACCATGCCAGGCCAATACGCGGCGACCAGGACCGGGTCTCTTCACGAATCGGATTTTCGGTGAACGTCAACTGTCGTCCCGAAGTAAGGCTCGTCACGACCGAGTCACGCGACTGGTCGAAGCGGAATACCGATCGATCCAGGTCGGCCTGCAGCCGCCAGGGACCCGCGACTCCCTTCCACGACAGGAAGAGCCTCGAGCCTGAGCCTTCCGATGCGGTCCGGTCCTCCACGAGATTGAATCCCTGAGTCGCGATGCGGGCCGGCGTGGTCGTCCGCCCCTGCTCCCAACCCATGGTCCACTCACCGCTCGCGCGCTTCAGCGTCAGCCGCAATCCGCCATCCCGGTCGTCGCGATGAAAACTCCGATTCCAGGACTGCACACGGCTGGCTACCACGGTGTCATTGGCGCCCGTGCCCAGACGCCCCCACATCGCCGTCTGTGGATCGATTTGCCAGCTGGCGCCAAAGTCGTTGCGGTACACATCGCCCGTGATGCGGTCATCCGCGGTATCGAGGCTGATGTGCTCGATGCGCGGGCGAAACTCGTCGCGATACACGAATACGCCCCACTGCGCGCTCGGCCGCATACCGAGCGCCATCACCAGGCTCGGCGCGGTGGCATCGAACGCGAAATCGCCCGAACGAAAACGCGGCGCTGCCAGCTCGATAAAGCCAGCCACCGGCACCGGGGAGACCGCGTACCCATTCGCGGTGATCGACGGTTC
>Ga0113563_10000439_pt1 | contig 19921 bp, 17 predicted proteins | sample Mud3Dept3metaG_FD_80117 | JGI IMG/M metagenome (GOLD analysis project Ga0113563, IMG submission 80117) | Freshwater wetland microbial communities from Ohio, USA, analyzing the effect of biotic and abiotic controls - Mud 3 Core 4 Depth 3... | ecosystem: Environmental > Aquatic > Freshwater >... | reverse complement strand
GCCTCCGGAGCCTCTGACTCGGGTTCAAATCCCGACAGGTCCGCTCTTCTTTTCTGATTCCCGGTTTCTATTTGGATAGTTATTTTTATCAAGCTCATGAGCAGTATTATAAACATTGATAGGATTTACTTATGGATTCGTTCAGAATCCGCATCTTTATAAGTACCCTGTGTATGTAGGGGCTCACATCTCGAGAATGGAACCATAATTGGTGAGTGATTATGGGCGAAGCTGAAAAGATCCAGAAGAGTGCTTTCTACGTTTCACTTTCAAAAGACGGTATTACGACAAAAAAAGAAAGCGATGACATCTCTGAGATTGTCGGGCATCTGCAGGAAGATGCCTTGGAATGGATGGATTTTACGGTTGATAACATCAATGAGGATAGTTTTGTTATCGCAACATCCCTGAAGTTCACCCTCCAACTTGTCGCAAGTGTCCTTTCCGATCGGTACTCCTCCTATGAGGATTTAGATTCTGAACTGGGTTTGATGCTCCCTGCAGTTCGGGTGGATCAGTTTGACGTCAAAGTATTACCATTACTCATTTTCATTCGGAAGAATCTGATTATAACAATTCATCCGAAAGATGTCGTCCGTTTACAGAAAATCTATCGGTATGCGGATATCTTCATGAAGAAAATCCGCCAAGAAATCCCTTGGAACGATAAACTAACGATTCTGCTGACTCGGATCATCGATGAGAACAACCAGAAGAACTTCAACGGACTACGAATGATTGAGGAAGAAGGTGACGCGCTTGGGAAAATTATGGTTGATCCTAAGGCACCACGGGTGGAGATTGGTAATGACATCTATATGATGAAACACGCGCTCATCACCTATCTGAACACCCTCTGGTCCTCCTGGGATGTAATTAACTCCCTTCGATATGGTGATGCGGAGACCATCACTGATAATCAGAAACTCCTTCAACGTATCGGAATCCTTGGGGATGACATTAACCGGCAGATTGCTCTTAGTGAGCATATGAGTGAGGTACTCGCTTCTGGTCTTGAGGTTCTCCAAAGTATCTATAATAACCAGTTACAGATATTAAACAATAGACTTGCGCTCATGGTAGGATATCTAACAATTATTGGGACTGCTTTACTTGTCCCAAACACAATTGCAACAATCGCAAGTAATCAAATGTTTCCTTTTACACAGATGGACATTCCTATGTATCTCATAATCCTTATCGGTTCGACTCTCGTTGCGACTATTTTCTCTTGGTGGGCTGTAAAGAAATTAGGATTACTGCCAAAAAGGCCAGATGAGGCAGATACTCCAAAAAAACAAAGAATGAAATAGTAGATTAAAAAAGTCTTGGGATCATTCTCCAAGGGACTTTTTTCATGTATTCCTTGTAGGGTTCCCCATATTGTTTGACTAGAACCTTTTCTTCATCAAGAATGCTCCAGATCATGATGGGAATTGCGACGAATGCGATAAGGAGAGCAGCGGTCGAATAGAAAAACAATGCCAAACCAAATCCAACGATGAGAACTGAGGTATAATGAGGGTGTCGGATGTATTGGAAGATACCACCGGTGACGAGTTGTCCTTTGTAGGTTTTATGCCAGAAGATCTCCCATTTGAAATAGACATAGGTTCCAAGTAAAAATACAACACATCCCAGGATGATGCTGAGGAGTTTTGGTATCGGGAGTTCCCAGACCCCATAGTACGCAGTCATGGGTCCGATGAGAATGATGAGCAGTAATGGTGCATAATGGATGATAAAAAGTGCGCGAAGTTCCTTGGGTGGTCGGTAGTGGAACATAACCTTTAGATGATTTGCATACCGCCTTTGCCAATCTCGATGTTCTGTGGTTTCAGGGTGTGTTTGGTGCTTCTCATTTTCATGACGGCGAGTTTCCGACGGTCCATGGTAGGGTCAAGGCTAAGGATGATGACGCCATCGGCGAGGAACTCGGAGAGTCCATCGCGAGAATAGGCTGTTGAGCCTGAGGGGAGTTCTGAGGTGACGACCGCGGTGCATTTTGCGGTTTCCAAGGCGTTCATGATATAATGGAGATGAAGTCGACGGACGGGGAAGTTCCCTGCGGAGATCTCCTCATGGTCGATGGTGTTGGATTCGTTGCTGAACTCAGGGTTGTTAATGTAGATAGGCATTTCGGAGAGCGGAGTGATTGAGTCGAGGACGACCCGGTCGTAGTTTCCGGAGAGAATCTCGTTGATCATGCTTTCGTAGATGAGTTTTTTGTTGATGTTGAGGAAGACAAATTTGACTTGTCCGGATTGGATTGCCGATTCGAAGTTCATCCCAAGGGCGCTTGCTTGGAGGAGGAGTCCTTCGATCTTTTTATCTAACGTGAGGTACAGGCATCGTTTCCCATCTTCGATTCCTTGTGCAATGAACTGATAACAGAAGATTGATTTTCCGCTTCCTGGTGGCCCTGAGACTAAGGTGATGCTTTCTTTCGGGATGCCTCCAGAGAGTAATTCATCAAGTCCTTTGATGCCGGTTTTGACTCGTTCTATCTTTCCCACTGTCGCTTTATTGTCTGTTTGGATGAGTGCCATTAATCCACCCTCAGGTGGGTATAAGGATGCGTGTATAATTATTTTATTGTCTTATGATTTTTGCATGTGGATTGTTCGCATGGTTTCTTTTTACTATATTAATATTTATGAAAATATTTATATATTTATAAATCAAAATATATTTCAGAGATAATGACCGTGAGCAACATGACCACCAAAGGCATAAAAATCTGGATCTGGGTGCAAAACAACAGAATCCTCAAAGCCATCTCAAACAGAGAATCAGGTACCATCTCTATTTACGATGAATGCGACAACATTATCCTGAGGCGCACAGGACTTTCCCGCCAACAGGTCAAAACCATTGAAATGATTTTTGCGACCTACGCCCTCAATAAAATCGGTGACCGGAAAGAACCCTACACTTACTTATAAATCGGGAGTAACACCTGTCGCTCCGGGTAGATTTTTATTCCATCACTTGCTATCGCCATGGAAAACACCTTCTTCTGATGATTTGAATACCTCATCTTCAACACTTCAATGGCACTTTCCCTGCGATCTCCCCGCTGGATGTTATATAATACCAAAATCCCATCAGCAAGAAACTCTTCAATCCCTGTTTCACTGAATCGAGTCGGGAGCGGTTCTGTCTCTGTGATGAGAAACGACGTCGCACCGGTCTCCTCAAAAAAATTGAACAACTGCTGCAGATACACCCGATAATTCTTCTCCTTACTAATCGAAGCCGAAATAATCGCGGTTAACGAATCTACCACAATAACCTCTGGATTAAAATCCTTAGGAATAATCAGCGGCTTGATTTTATAGGAAAGCTCTGTTGCTGACCCTGATCCACTCACCGAACCAAACTTCATCCGCAGGATATCCAAGGGGTTAATCTTCTGGATGAGCAAATACCCAGACTCCACATACCGTTTCGCATCCCACCCAAACGCAACCATACTACGCTCGATTTTTTCGATGCTCTCCTCGAAACTGACGTACATACAATGCTTATCCTGGGTCACCAGATTATAACAAATCTGTCTGCACAAGGTACTCTTCCCGGTCCCTGCCCCACCTGCAACTAACACTGAGTTACGCTTTGGGATACCCCCCTCTGAAAATAACTCATCAAACCCTGGGATGCGGGTCTTTAATATGATTTCTTCTTGTTTCTGTTGCAGTTTGACCTCAGGCATAGGAAAACCGTTCTTAGCTCAACACCTACTGGAAAGCTTCCTCTGAAAACTCAAGAAACCCTTCTACAGAATCCATCCTTGACCAATCTGAACGTAAATATCAATGACATTTAACTGAACCACAATATATTTTGTTCCAGGAGTTATCTCAAGGTACTCCCCTGTCGGGGATTCATCAATGTTAATATACCCATTCAGGGCGTAAATCCCAAGCAGACCCTGTAAGGATTCATTCCAGGCATTAATGTACCGCGTGTAGATACGGATATGTCCCCCGGGTTGAATCGTATCTATATATGTCTTATTACTTGAATAGTTCGTCCGAATGAAACAGTTCCCATCCCCGCTTGTAATATTTTTCCCCGGAGCGGGTATCACATGGGTCAGATCAACTTTGATGGAGATGGAGTTCGTGTTATTCACTGAGGAGATCGAAGGATCCGCTCGCATCACCGGGTCTCCGTCTGGCTGTTGAACAATCAACCCGCCTCCTTCCAAGATGTAGGTCTGATCGACAAAATACGAGTTATCCGCTGCGTATTGAATCGATGATAACGGGATAATTCCCGACGGGAGGTTCCCTGGTGGTGGGAGTAATGTTATTTTATAGCCAGGGTCTTCTTTGACGCTGACTTCCCCAAATGCTTTTATCGAAATGAAATAGGGTAGCTCTCTGCTCCCTAACGTCAACATGGAAGAAATCGGTGTCGTGGATTTTGTCACTCCTTGTAAATCTATCATGGATTTTAACGTAGAAATCTGGTTGGACACAAGGTCCATATGTTCTGACTCTCGTTGCTCCATGACCTCTGGTATATACACGAGTTGGACCACTGAGAGAACTATCGATACTAAGGCAACCATCAAGAGTGCTTCGATGACACCAGCAACAGCCTTATTTTGCATCCCGAATGTTCTTCGTTTCATCTCCTCGACCACAACCATATCGTACTCTATCACTTATATTTTTTTGTTCTTCATTGGGGTGTCTTCCTCAATGAAGAAGAAATCCTTTGCCCTATCGTTGACTTATTTTGTAAATAAAACCAATGATTATCCCAACGATGACCAGGACAACCAGTACCATTAGCACGGGGAACGGGATTTCAAAATCAGCAATAGAAAAACCCCCTAAGGAATCACTTTCTGAACCTGATTGGGTGATAACCGCTGAGGTGATTGCTGTCGAACTAAGACCTTCTTCATCCGTGACTGTGAAACTCACCATATACGTTCCGGGACTGGTGTATGTATGAGAAAGAGCTAGACCGTTTCCGGTGGTGTTGTCTCCGAAGTTCCAAAATCCGGTCAACGTCCCATTATCATCGTAACTCAGAGAACCGTTGAAACTGATTGCTTGGTTGACTTTTCCAAGGTATGGGCCTCCAGGGTACGCATGGGGGGCTTGATTCTCTGAGTTTGCAGATGCGTTCCGTTGTATCGTTACACTTGATACGACTTGTGTGGACCATTCGACGGCATCTTTCACCTGGAAATAGATGGTGTGGACTCCAACGGAGAGATTCGAAAGGATGATGGATGATGTTGTTCCTAGGACCCCATCTTTACTGGAGATCCATTTGTATGCGGTGATAATACCCTCCTCATCGGACCCATGGCCACGGAATGTTACAGGCTCCCCCTGTATCGCGGGGTTTGGTGAAATCTTATCGATAGAGGCGAGTGGTGCTTGATTCATCGATGAATCAATGATGAGTGTTGCGGATTTTTCACTGGACCAGGCTCCATCGTTGTCCATGACTTTGAAATAGATTGTATGCGTCCCAACCGAGAGGCTCGCGCTGCTAAATGTTTGTTGGTACGAAAGGATCCCATCGATGCTGGATCGCCATTGATACCCGTCGATGTACCCATCTGAGTCGATTCCTTCCCCGGAGAAAAAGATGGTCGTATTCTGAAGCGCGGAGGTATTGGATATTGAAATCGAAACTGCCGTTGGAGGTTGATTCTGCTCACCGGGTATCTCAGGCTGTTTAAAGTACCCTAATGGATAATTATCCACGTTACTTCCCCCAGGAATTGAATAAGGACTATCACCAATTCCATCACTGTTATTATCATAGTTATTATAATCATCCCAATAGTTCCCCTGGTTGTCCTGACTCCATGAATTGGTTGACTGATCCTGTGCATTCTGGCTGTTGTCAATAAATTCGTTTCTTGAAAAAATATTACTCGATGATTGAACGACGTAAACCCCATAGACGGTGTTGTCACGGATGGTGTTACCTGTTATCTGATTGTTAGTTGAAAACGAAGCGAGATGAATCCCTTTCTGGTTGCTTTGAATCATGTTTTGGTCGATGATGGTCTGTTCTGAAGCGGTTACACTCACCGCGGTGATTTTATTGTTCGTAAGAGTGTTCCCCTGGATGGTGACTCCCTGACAGTGATCTAACGAGATTCCTTCTCCCTCCTGGCTGTTCAGGATTTTATTATTGGAAATCTCCCCACCCGTCACATAGGAGTAGGTGACACAATCAAATCCACTTCCCCCCGCATTCCGGATGGTCAGATATTTCAAAGTCACCAGGATTTCCCCACCATACGTCCCATGGGCGTTAATCACATGGCCAGACCCGCCTCCATCAATGAAGGTCGTGTCTTTGTTCTCCCCTTGGATGGTCACATCAATGGTGATCTCGATTTTTTCTAGATACGTCCCACTATACACAAAAATACTGTCTCCATTGGATGCGGCAGCTAAGGCATCATGGATGGTTCGATACGGGTGTTCCTGGGTCCCATTCCATGGTCCTCCGGTGTTGCTGTCATCAACATACAGGGTCACCCCTGAGGCAACTACGGTATCCATCGCAAGAAGATTTCCAGCAAGCAGGCTGAGTAATATACTTATGATGACAACTACATTATTTTTTTTCTGTGACATCATCTATCCCGTTCCATCTCGTATTTTTTTTCCTACCGTGTTCCCATTCTCTTTCTTACCTTATATAAATATAAGGCGGAAAACTATCAGAGTGGAAAAATCCCTTTTCCCTCTGGACAAGCTTTTCGAATTAGAGCGGATTTTCCTCCTATATTTTTTCGGAATGTTTAAATACTGTCAAATCAACTGAAAAGTATAGAACAAAAAGGAATACGTATGACAAGTGAACATATCTGGGTTTTACTGCAAACAAAAGGCAAGACTTTTAAAGTCATCTCGGACCCAGAGAAAGGCATCATCGAAGTCATCAACGAAAAAGGAGAAATACTGATTCGTAAAACAAACCTCAGCAAACGACAGGTGGAAACCGTCGAAAAAAACTTTCTGCACCATATCGCCAAGAAGATGAACGGACGAGATCAGGGAAAAACACCCACCGATCCCTTCGACCCGATGATTATCTAAAGAATCAACATTCCCACATTTTTTTAAAGAAATAATAAAAAAAGTATTTTTGTAACACTTAAGACACAAAATTAATATGCATAATTATTATTTCGTTTACGGATGCACAAAAAATTAATGATTGTCGATGATGACCCTGATATTCTCATCTCCATCCGGGAGCTTTTCGAAGCAGAGGGATTCGAGGTATACACCGTCCCCTGCGGACAAGACTGTCTGGACGAGCTCGAACATGGGTTCAAAGGAATTATCCTGATGGACATCATGATGCCCCACATGGATGGATGGACCACGATTCGTCAGATGGTCGCCAGAGGTTTGAATAAAGGCAACATCATCACCATGGTCTCCGCAAAAGATGAATGCGACTGGAAATTCGATGACCTGAAAGATTACATCAGGGATTATATCACAAAACCCTTCGACAACCGCCATCTCCTCCAAATCGTCAAAGGTTATTTTTCCGCTTAATTCATTGACTCCTTTTGAGTCGGCTCTTCTCCAGAGGACAGCGAATGCTTCCCCAGGAAATCGTCGATCTGATGATGGATTTCATACAAATTCCCCTGATCATGCTTCATTGCTGACACACCGGAGGGGTTGTTTGGGGTATTAGCTGAGAGACGTACCAACTGCTGCTGCAGCATCTGCACATCATCCTGAACATTTTTTTTAATCTGCTCCAACTGACACTGCACCACCTGCACCTCAGATTTTAACTGCTGAACCATCTCAAAAACATCCGCAGAGACTTGATCCTGTTTCACAAACATCGATTTTAACGAAGATCCCTCCGAGGAGAACTCCGGCATCGACTCGACATACTGACGTAAGGCTACCCGTAACAATTCACTGTTTGTTATCCCTTGCCTGTTAACATCCTCGATAAACTGTTCCTCTTTCTTTGTTAATTTCAAAGCAATGGTTTTACCCATATCGACCGCATCCCAATCCAAACCAGGTAAATACATTCATCCCATATAAATACCGATGATTTTCTCCAACAACATGATACAAAAAAAAACGTCAGGAGACTTGATAACAAAACCTTTTAACACCAAGACAATTCCCAACCCACGATGTATCCTCTCGATGAATGTAAAAAGGAAATCACCCAACTGCTTCAAAACACTCTTACTCCTTACAAAATTCCCTTTGAGATCCGTATAGAAATACCACCTGGTACCCTGGGTGATTTTGCGTTCCCCTGCTTTCCCCTCGCACCCCTGTTAAAGAAGGCACCGCAACAAATTGCACAAGACATTGCCCGCACCCTCCCTCAAAGCCCCTGGGTCAAACGAGTAGAGGCACAAGCGGGGTACGTGAACTTTTTCATCGATACCAATCGTCTCGCGGTTGAGACACTTTCCGCTATCCAAAAACAAAAAGACACCTACGGACATCTCAAGAAAAAGAACAAAAAAGTCATCATTGAACACACCTCTGCAAACCCCAACGGCCCGCTTCATGTTGGCCGGGCGAGAAACCCGATTATCGGAGACAGCCTTGTCCGCATCTACCGAGCCGCCGGATATAACGTCGAATCACAATTCTATGTCGATGACATGGGTAAACAAGTCGCGATACTCGCCTGGGGTGTCCAGCATCTGAAAAAACAAGATATCCCCTCTACGGAGAACCCAAAAGCAGACCATCAACTCGTGGGATTCTATCAAGTCGCAAACGAACATCTCGAAACAGATGCCTCAGTCGCAGACCAGATCACAGACATCGTTAAAAAACTCGAACAAGGGGACCATGACACCATCCAGATGATCCATTCCGCCTACGCACCGGTCCTTGAGGGAATGAAACAGAGCCTCTCCCGGATAAACATTCAGATTGATTCCTTCATCCCTGAATCAACCTTCGTCTATGACACCAGTGTGGACCATGTTGTCACCTCACTGAAACAAACACCCATTTGCCATGAGGAAGACAACGCGTACTACCTCGACATGGAATCCTTCGGCATCCATGGCCGGAACACCAAGTTCTTCTTCCTCCGACGCGATGGGACCACGCTGTACGCAACCCGGGACATCGCCTATCATCAATGGAAAGCAAAACAAGCGGACCTTCTCATCGACATCCTCGGAGAAGACCATCGGTTGGAATCACAGCAAGTAAAAATAGCCTTAGAGCTTCTCAATACAACCATCCTCCCAAAGGTTGTTTTCTACGCCTTCGTCTCCCTTCCTGGTGGGAAAATGTCCACCCGACGAGGACGCGTGGTGTACCTTGATGACCTCATCGACGAATGCATTGAGCATGCCTATGAGGAAGTGAAAAAAAGACGAGCAGGTGAACTCACCGAGACACAGATGCGACGAATCGCTGAACAAGTCGGCCTTGGCTCCCTACGATACAACATCATCAAAGTCCAACCAGAGAAAGACATTGTCTTCACCTGGGAAGACGCCCTCAATTTCGAGGGAAACGCTATTCCCTTCATCCAATACGCCCATGCGAGAGCCTGCAGCATTCTTTCAAAAAAAGAAACAAAGGAGCCTCCAATTGATGCAACAGTCCTGAACCATCCATCAGAACTCCAATTGATAAAGAAACTTGCTGAACTACCTCTCGTCATCGACGACGCTAGCAACGCCTGCAAACCACATAGTGTCGCAAACTACCTCTATGAGGTCGCCTCGACCTTCAACCAATTCTACCGAGATTGTCCAGTGCTCTCCGAACAAAACCCACTCCTTCGCTCTTCCCGGCTTGCCTTGGTCAGCGCAACCACCATCGTACTCCGAAACACCCTAGACATCTTGGGGATCTCCGCACCAGAGGAGATGTAAATGACGTACAAACTCATCAACTGCGACTCCGTCATAAAAATCATCACGAAACCCGACTCCCTGTTCCATGGAAACTACTGCGTGGATCCTTACCAGAACTGCGAATTCGGATGCCAATACTGCGATTCTTCATTTGAAAAAATTGTCTATGTCAAAAAAAACATCAAAGATGTCCTAGAAAAAGAACTGCAGACCCTACAAAAAGGCAGAGTCATCATCGGCTCCGTCAACGATCCTTACCAGACTCTTGAAAACAAATTCCAGCTCACCCACACCATCCTTGAAACACTCCGCCAGTATGATTTCCCTTGTCATATCCTCACAAAGTCACCATTGATTCTAAAAGACCTCCCCTTGCTCTCCCAACTGGACAGCCTTATCACGATTAGTCTGTGCTCATTAGATGCCCTGGTCGTAAAAATCTTCGAGCCAGACGTGCCTTCCCCAGCCGTCCGCCTTGAGACGCTGAAAACCATCAGACACCAGGGATTCAAAGCCGGACTTGCTTTAATACCAATCCTCCCGTATATCATTGAACCAGAGATAGAAACCATCGTCCAGGCTGCTGCCAAAGCGGATGCTCAATACCTGCTCCACAAACACCTGGAGCTGAAGGGAGACCAAGAGATCCATGTAAGAGACCTCATCAAACTCCATTACCCGCACCTCCTCCCGAAATATGATGAGCTGTACGAAGATGACTACCGACCACAAGAAACATATCTAGATGAGATACATGCACTCCTCAAAGAGAACTGCATAAAATACCATATCTCAGAAACCATACAACTCTGAACAAAAATAAAGAAAAAGATTACCGTTTCTTTTTCTGCTTCATCATACGATCTACAAGAGCCTTCTCATCATTCTCAGCAGTATTCTGCTCACGGGTCATCTGCTTCTTTCGTTTCAGAATTTCATCGATTTTTCTCTCATCTGCCTGGATGAACACCTTCTCATCTGGTTCTTTGTCCCCTGACTGAGGCTCCGTGAACTCCTGGACTTCCTCAAGACCCATATTGTTCGGCAATGGAGCAATACGAATCTCAGACGATCGATGAGAATAATCAGTCCGCTCGACTTCTAATGGAGGCTCCTCCCTCCGGGGGGGTTCCAACGGTTCTTCTTTTACCTTTACCGGAAGATGAATCGAATTTCCCCCGAGGGTCTGGAACGCCTCAGAGATAAAATCAAGTTCATCACTAGTAGGACACCAATTGATCAGTTCGTTTTCTTGATGAAAATTCGGAGCGTTCCTGTCGAATTGAACACTCAACATTAGTCCTTTTGTATCCACGTCTTTTTGAATCTCCAAAGAAATATAGATATTCTCATTTCTCTTCATCATGCATCCATCCGATTTAACACAACATTATATCCTCAATGGGAATTTATACTTTTCTTTTTCTCAAAAATCAACCATTATCACTAAGAAAAAAAGAATAATTATTATAGACATGTTTCGATATCTTCTTATAGGTAAACCAGGCTTACAAAAATGGATGAGGAGACTGTAACATGAAAAAAATTATGGTCGTTGACAATGAACCAGATATCGTTGATCTCACTCGTACAGTACTTGAGCTTGGTGGATACACGGTCGTACCATCCTACAGCGGAGAAGAAGCTTTACGCCGACTCGAAAAAGAAAAAGTCGATTTAGTTCTTCTTGACATCATGATGCCCGGGATGAGCGGATGGGACGTCTTCAATCGGATTAAAAAGAAAAACAAGGATATCAAAGTCGCTTTCATGAGCGTCTTGGATATCTCCGATAAACGCAAACAAGTCCTGCTAGAGGAAGGATTAGCAGATTATATCATGAAACCCTTTGATAAAGAAACACTGCTCCAACGTGTCGATAAAATATTAAAGGTCGAATAACCGTTTAGAAAAAAATAGTAACGAATGGGATGCAACAATCCTAAAAAAATCCTCCTAGGAAAAGGAATCATGCACAGGGAACCAGAGATTGTAAAAATTCTACGTGAAGAAGAACGACAAAGAAATGCACAAAAAACACCGCACCAAGACACATACCAATCTGCCCCTTCTACAGAGGAACCGGCACATCAGACCACCGGATCCACCCTGCTGTGCTCCCCCCCTCAACTAAAAGAAGTCTCCCCCCTGGATCATCTCGATGCATTTTACCGAACAACTTTTGAGATCTGCCCTGTTGCAATCCTCATCCTTGACCCGCACCAACGAATCATCTCCTGGAACACCTACACCGAGTCTTTTTTCAACAAAACCAAAGACCAGCTTGCATACCACTCAATCAGCACCCTCTATACACCACAGGAATGGGACCATATCAAACAACACCTCGAGTCCCAACCAGAACCAGAACAACACCTAGAAACAAAAATCCTCCTCAACAACACCCTCCTGGATGTCACTATTCTCTCCTACCAACTCAAGGATACAAAAGGGTCACAGCTCGGTTCCGTCTACATTATAAAAAACATCATACAGCGCATCCAACTGAACCACCAATTTGATTCCCTTATCCAATACACCGATGACTGCATCTCCTTATTTGATACAAATTGCCAATACCTCATGACCAATAACCAGGAGCTAGCAGAACTAGGCAGAACCCGTGATGAGGTGCTTGGAAAAACCTATTCAGATTTCCACCCCTATGAAGAAACCAAGGACTTTACCCTGAAGCTGAGCAAGGTCGCTGACACAGGAACACCCCTCAAAGACATCCGACAGGCCAACAACCGATGGTACCTGCGCACCTTTAACCCCGTAAAAGACCAACAAACCGCTCACACCACCACTGTGCTGGTCATCTCCGCCGAGATTACAGACAAAAACCTCACCAAGGAACTCGCTTTAGAAAAAGAAAAAAAATATCGAGCATTATTCGACATCTCCCCACAAACCACCCTCCTGATCGATGAAAACGGGATCATCCTTGACATCAACGAACGCATCACCGAATGGACGGGGTACCCCACTGAGGAGATTCTCCAGAAAAACCTCTTCGACTTACCCTTCTTCACCAAAGAATCAAGAAAATCACTTAAAAAGATTATTTCAAAAAGATACACCAATAAAAAAATCCCTGCCTTCGACATCGAAGCAAAATCCACAAACGGGGAAAAACGCACGGGAGTCGTCACCGCAACCCCCCTCCGAGACGAACACAATGAACAAAACACCTTCCTTGTTATTATCTCCGATGCCCCAAAACACAAACACCAGGACAACACTACCCGGAAAAAAGACTCCACCTCCCATTCACCCCTTAGCACCGATGAACATGAAAAAAAATTCCAAGTGTTACTTGAAAACTCTCTTGACATGATCTACCAGCTTGACCTGAAGAACGAAACCTTTAATTATGTCAGCCCCGCGTCCCTTAAAATCATCGGCTACTCCCCAGATGAACTCATGTCTTTTACCCTAAAAAACATCGAAGAATTCATCCACCCTGACGACACCCGCCAATGGAACAACCATATACACACACTAACCGACCATGCACAGAAACACAACACCATCCAATCCATTGAATACCGCTTGAAACACAAGACACGAGGGTACCGCTGGATACGCGACACCAGCACCGTCCTCTTCAACTACGAAAACGAACCAACCTCCATCATCGGAACTATCGAAGACATCACCGATCGAAAAAAAGTCTGGGAAGAACTCGTCAAATCAGAAGAAAAATACCGTATCCTTGCAGAGACATCCGCAGATGGGGTGTTTACCACAGACTCCCTAGGGCGACTTACTTACATCAACCCCTCCTTCGAAAAACTCTGTGGACGACGAAAAAGCCAAATCCTTGCCACCCCCTTCAGAAATTATCTCCTCGAAGACTCTGTGTATTTCTTCCAACAAATCTTCATTGATGTCCGAAAGAAAAACGACAAAATAGAAAACGTCGAATTAGAACTCGTCTCCGGGAATGGATGTATTATTCCTATCGAGGCGAACATCGCACCCATCACCAAACAAACAGAGTTTGGTGGGGTCATCTGCACCGTCCGAGACATCACCCAACGCAGAGAAATCGAAGATGAGTTAAAGAAAAACGAGCGACTCAAAACTGAGTTTATGAACATCGCTGCCCATGAACTTCGATCCCCCGTGACCCCTATCAAGGGATACCTCGACCTCATCATCCATGATAATGAGAGCAACGAGAAGATAAAAAACTGGGCGAAAATCAGTCTCCGAAACGCAGAACGCCTTCTCAAACTCGTCAACGACATCCTCGATGTCGCCCGTCTCGACAGCGACACAATGCGATTTGACATGGAGAAAATCGACCTCGTGGAGTTCATCAACGAAATCGCTGAGGACATGCGACCTGCGATAATAAACAAAAAATTGGAATTCCATGTGAACGTCCCCACAGCACTGCCTCACATCATCGGTGATAAAAATCGCTTATCACAAGTACTCAAAAATCTCATTGGCAACTCCCTGAAATTCACCGACTGCGGATACATCGGTCTTGACATGGAAAAAAAGGAAAACCATATCCTCATCACCGTCGAAGACACCGGTATTGGAATCTCGAAAGATGAACTGAAAAAAATCTTCACAAAATTCTACCAGGCGTACACCGGTGAGGACCGAAACAACGAAGGTACTGGATTAGGGTTATTCATCTCAAAAGAAATCATTAAAAAACATAATGGAGAGATCTGGGCGGAAAGTGAAATCGGCAAAGGAAGCCGATTCATCATCCAACTCCCCTATGTCTATAAAATGATAGTGGATTTCAAAACCTGAGGGCCTATGACAGAACTCAGAAACTCAGAAGTCATCGGCGGCATCCTACGCACCTTATACGTAGTCGCCAGCAGACGAACATCCCAGACTTTCGCAGCCACCGTCATTGGAGCTATCCTTAAAACTCTTGAACAAAACTATGAATTCTTGCGTTACATCAACATAGAAAACCCCGAGTACACCAATGCAGAAATCGTCATCAACATCTCCAATGAAATCGACACCGTCGAACCAACAAAAATCGGCACCGCGGTTGAGGCAATCATCAGAATCGTCTACATGGATTTGGTCGGAAAAACAGGATTATTCTTCATGAAAGAACTCAAACAACAAGCAGGGGACCAAATCATCACCCATCTACGCAACTATGGTGTCGACCTTAGTCTCCTCCAGACCGAGCAACGCTACATGCATCGACAACATCGAAAGAAAAAACAACAAGCTCAGATGAAACGAATAAGCGAAGGCCTAGAGCATCGCGATGACGTCAGCCTCCTGGGGTACAGCTGGAAAAACGTTGGATCTTGGAAATACGATCCTCTGCAAAAAACCTGCGTCCTCTACAGCAAGGAAGGAAAGGAACTGGACCGGTTGAATCTTGATACCATCATCGAAAGCTATGTCACCAACCTTACCGACGAATACGAAGACCCCTCAGGGGAATATGAAGAAGAGGTCCTGCTCAACGACAAAGAAATCGAACTTCTCAGGATGCTTCATACCCGGGATATGGATGCGGAGCTTGCCTCCGTCGTCCTCCATGTCTCCAAGATAGAGTTCGAAAATATCGTCAAAAAACTCCTTCAAAGCGAACTGCTTCACTACGTCTCCTACAATGAAATCGAACTAACTGAGGAAGGCATCCGGTTTCTCACGGAGACAGAAAGCGGGACGAAGTAAACCAGAAGATAACTGATCACGACTGCTTCCCTTTTGTCACATTAAAAATAAAAAACTCCATTTGCCCACTTGATGCACTATTCCCATCCTGATCATACACCTTCGTCTCAAGAGTATGCTTCAGGAAAGCTTGTTCATTCCACTGCCAAAACACCGGGAATGAGGATACCTCATCCTTCAATGCCCCGTCCACATAAAACTCAGCTTTCGCTAAATTCTCATGAGGAATCTTAATACTCATTGGTCCAATGATGATTGATTTGAAAAAAGGGATGATCTTTTTGTTTCTAATATAGATAAATCCATCAATCGAGACGTTTTTCACCCTAAAAAGAATCAATAAACCTCCCATACCACCTACCAACAAACCAACAAAGATTACCAACCCATAGGTTTCCAAAAAACTCTTCTGTGGTGGCGGCTCATACGAGAAATACAAATAAACAACCGATGACGAAAGCGTGCCTTTTCCCTGTAATGCTTGTGCTTCAATATCCAAAGTATAGGTACCATTATCAAGGTATCCAGGAGGTGTGTACAGATAACTTTTCTCGTCTAACTGGATGAACTGGGTTGCAGCATTCACCGGGCCAAAGGTTGCAGAGAGGATGACCACAGGCACATTAAAGGTGATTTTTATCGAGGGATAATCCCCGTTGATCAACCCTCCATCGCTTGGTGTGAACAACGCGGTGACTGCTGGAAAGATATTGTAAAACGAGAACTGATACGAAACCTCAGGATCATCAAAAACATAGATTTTCTCATTTTCCCGCCAATATTTATCCATCGAAATAGTCCTTCCCAATGTTGTGATAATCAGCTCAGCATCCGGGTAAAAATCACTAATCTCAAAATAAATCCAATGACCCTTGCTGACTGAGACGAACACCTGTGCTTGTTCATTGACCACATCGACTATCTTCTCCTGAATAAGCCCGATACTATAGGAGATAGGATAGATACGATCTGTTGTCGTATTCCAGAAAAACTCTGGGATCTCATCACTGTCGATGGAGACGAGGAACAAGATGTTGTTATTGAAATTCACTGGTTGACCATGAACCGCGTTGAGGTGATGACTGGGATCCACAAAGGTATCAGCAATACCGTTCCCATCCGTATCATAACAGTAGAATTGCTCAGAGAGATCCATCTGGTATCTCATATTCACATAATTGAGTTGATCTGCAGGTACGAGATGTTTATTTAATGAAATAATCGTCACGTTCATTCGGCTCATCCCGGTGAGTCCTTGGTCATCTTTGACTGTTAACGTCGCTTTATAGGTTCCGTTCGAATGATACGCATGAGAAACAATACTGCCGTTTTCGGTTGTCCCATCACCGAAGTCCCAGAGGTGTTGAACAATCGTGCCATCAAGGTCAAAGCTCCTGGAGCCATTAAACATTAGCTCTTCTAGTACATATCCCTGGTAAGGTCCCCCAGAATATGCGGTTGGGTTCTTTGAAGAATTTGTGTTACCTGCGATATCCGTTGCGTTAATGATGCAAAAAATCCGGTCAGGTTTTTCCTCGATGAGAATGACTTTCTCATAATAGTTATTGTTTTTCAGGTCCATGGTTGTTTTCATCCTGCTGCTCCCATTAAACCAATATTCAAGAGAAACCGCAGAGATGATGGAATCATCCGTGATAATCGCCCCGAATGTATAACTATTAGGAAGATCTGTAAACGAAGATCCATACCGACTCACTCGGATCACTGGTCGTTCCGTATCGATGACCTTGATTTTTTTCGTCTCTGTAACCACCTGGTTTCCCCAGATATCACGAGCATAGAAATGATACGTGAGATTCTGAATGCTATGGGCTAGCAGGATGGTTCCAATAAAATAATTCCCTCGTGACACCGCCATGGTTGAATTATTCCCCGATGACCCATGACTCCATACTACCGAGACTTCTAAGTCTGCAGCGGTCGCCTCAGAGGATGTCACAGTTGCGTTAAAAGTAAATGATTTTGAGGGTTTTGCCGTTGTCGGAGAATTATCCTTCACACTTGGTGGAATCCCGGGTCGTATCGTAAAACTCTGATTGATAGAATGATTCCAGTTCCGTGGATCTTTTGCCGTGATAAAAAACGTGAAGTTCCCGGTGGGTGAGAATTTTTTATTACAATAATAGGTATCCCCTGTTTTGTTCTGCGTGATACTAAAGTTCGAGACCTGTCCTGATGGTGAAATCACGTTGAGGTACACCTCTTTTATGATAGTGGTATCTGTGATGACCACCGAAAGGTTCGTTGTTTTTCCCACCGTCTGAATCAAGGGAGAAACACTTGGTGTTCCGAAAACTGGTGGAAGAATGTCAAGGAGAGGTCCTTCATCGATGTTCACCGCATAAATCGAGTAAGGAGCATCAGCAATCCCATCAAGGTCTGCATCCAATGCGCCTTCACTGACTTCATCATAGTCATCCCAGTAATTCCCACACAGGGTCGTCCCCTGAATGATGTTACTGCCACTGATTTCTGGGATGTTCCATTGGTTTCGCTGAATACTCTTATCTAAGGCATTCTGCTGGTTATCTAAGAAGAAATTGTTGTAAATCAAATTATCAATGGTGAAGAAATCCAGGTACATCCCATATTGGTTGTTCCCACAGATTCGATTGTCTCGTATCACATCATTTGTTGAGTTGTACATCCGGACCCCTGCAAGGGTATTTTCACTGATGATGTTCTCATACAGCGTGTTGTTGTCATCAGCAGAAAGATACACGCCGTCTTTCTTATTCGCGGAGATGATGTTCTCATTGATATTGTTCGTCGACCCGATGATCATCAACCCATAATTCGTGTTTTTACTCACGATGTTATTGTTGATGTTGAAACACATGCTGCAGTTTTCTAATACGATCCCTGAGTTGTTGTTATCGTATACCGTGTTGGAGACAATGGTTTGATAGTCGCTGAAGTCGTTTAAGTAGATGCCGTTGTTTCCATTCTCTGAGCAATTGTTCTTTCGAATGATGTTATTCTGGCAGGAGCTGTTCAGGAATATACCGCTTTTGTTGTTATTCTGGATTCTGTTGTTGTAGATGTTGATCCCATCAGAAGCATAGAGGTACACCCCGTTCTCATTACCTGTGATACTATTATAGCTGATGTTGGCGTTATTATGTGATTTGTAGAGTCTGATCCCATCACCAGCGTTGTTCTGGATGATGTTATCATAAATAAAATGGTTATCTGTGTAATACAGATGAATCCCGTTGTATCCTGAGGAGATGATATTGTCAGTGATAATCGAGTTCTCCCCGTTTACTTGAATGATGCTGCTTCCTACGAAAGGGTTGGTGCTTGTTATCGTAAAATGACTGATGTTAACATTATCGGCATTTACGGTAATCACTGTGGTTCTGTTCCCTGCAATGATGGTGTTCCCACGGTCCTCACCAAAAAGGTTGATCCGATGATTAATGACCAGGTCCCCCTCATACGTGCCGTTATAAACAAAAATCCTGTACCCGTCCACAGCATTATCTAACGCATCTTGGATGTTGGTGTAGGTCTCTCCTTCACCCACGTACAACGTCGGGGGAGAATCAGCTCTACATACCTGATAAGACCCTAAAAAGCATACGCAGTTTGTGATTTGAAATATCACACTTATCACTATGAGAAACTTGCTAAGTTTCATCCCATCCGCATGCATATGTACTTGCACATGCATATCTGCTTTTATCATAAAAATATTCCTATAAGAACCCATCCGATTCTGGATTTTTTTTTATCGTTCCCAGCTCATCCGTGCATCGAGGAACAAGGTCCAGAACAAACAGAGGTCATCTCTGAGTAAATCCTTGCTATCAACCACCGAGAGATGCTTTAAAATATCCACATCAATATTTTTTCCAAGACTTATCTGTTTGATTTGATTCTCTAAGAGGTCATGGATATCGGTGAACTCCCGTTCTATCTCAACATACCACCGTTTGTCTTTCTCATAGGGTTTCACGACTGTTTTAGGATTATCTATCCACTTTTTCAGAAAGTCATCCGCATTTCTTTTCAATGACACGGGTGGGCCAGTATGCACCACGGTTTTTGAAATGGTCATGTTTTGTGGTTCTACAATGATGTACACTTCGTTTTCTTCTACAGTGAATGTCGCTGTGATGAGTGGAAAATCGTATTGCTCACAGAGCTCTCGGATTGATCGGAGGGATTTTCGGATTTGTGGGTAGAGGTTCTCAGGGATGATTGCTGGTTTTGGGAATTTCACCCCGATGAACTGTCGTGTGCCGAGTTGTTTGGTGATCTCCGTGAGCGTCCAGGGTTGTAGCTTGTTTGGGAAAAAGAAACCAAGACGAGGTTGTTTTTTATATTCCTGGCATG
>Ga0113563_10000438_pt1 | contig 19948 bp, 17 predicted proteins | sample Mud3Dept3metaG_FD_80117 | JGI IMG/M metagenome (GOLD analysis project Ga0113563, IMG submission 80117) | Freshwater wetland microbial communities from Ohio, USA, analyzing the effect of biotic and abiotic controls - Mud 3 Core 4 Depth 3... | ecosystem: Environmental > Aquatic > Freshwater >... | reverse complement strand
GCTACCATCAAGTCTGCCGCGGAAAGCCTTCGACTCAATCCATTGATCGGGACCGAAGGCATACGCAAAGGCACCCGCCACAAAGTGATCGGCAGATACCCTTGCAGCACCGTTTATCGTGTCCACCGGGAGCGGATTCAAGTGGTGCGTGTGCTGCATGGCGGGAGTATTTCAATCCACCATCGGGCAACGGCTCGCCGATCTGATAAGTTATTTGCAATAGGACAGTTCGATGCCCGACTCGCCTGATGATGCCGCGCCGATAGACCGCTCGGAACTTGCGGAGATCTCGGGCGGAGATCGGTTGTTCGAGCATCAGATGCTCGCCATTTTCCGTCAGGCAAACGATGCGGACGTTGCCGCGCTCAGGCGGGCCTTGGTGAAGCGGGACGTGGCTACCGTGACGCGCTGCTCGCACCGGGTCAAGGGGGCGGGCAGGATGGTGGGTGCCAGAGCGCTGGCGGATATCTGCGAAAAAATCGAGCGGGCGGGACATGCCGGCGACTGGGACGCCGTCGCAGCGCAGGGCGCAGCGCTTGATCGCGAGCTTGACCGGGTTTACGCCTGCCTCGGCACGCTCCCATGAAGGTTGCCGATATTCATTTCCTGGTGGCCGAAGATCATGATTTCCAGCGCAAGATGCTGGCGGGCATGCTGGTACGCCTCGGGGCGCAGCACGTCATTGAAGCCGCCGACGGCCGCGCGGCGTTCGAGGTGATGCAGATACTCACCCAGCCGGTCGACATCATCATCTGCGACCTGGACATGCCCGGGATGGACGGCATGGAATTCATCCGGCTGATCGGCGAAGCGGGCGTACCGGTGTCGATGATTCTGGCGAGCTCGCACGAGCGCGCGTTGATCGCTTCGGTCGGAACCATGACCGAGGCTTACGGAATCAATCTGCTGGGCACGATCGAAAAGCCCGCGACGTTACAGAAACTCGAAACCCTGATCAAGCTGCACCAGCCGTTCGTCGTGGCGGAGCCCCGGCCCGCCCGGGTTGCTTTCAGCGAGGCGGAAATTTCGGAAGCGCTTGCCGCCGGGCAGTTCGAGGCGTTTTTCCAGCCCAAGGTCGCGCTCGCGACCGCCAACGTGACCGGGGCCGAAGCGCTCGCGTACTGGCGCCACCCCCGGCACGGCATCGTAAGTCCGTACGCGTTCGTCCCGGCGCTGGAGGCGAGCGGACGAATCGATGAGCTTACCTGGATCATGCTCGAAAAATCAGCGGCCGCGTGCCGCGAGTGGCGCCGGGACGGACTCGGCATAACGGTCTCGGTCAATCTGTCGCTGGGTTCGCTGACCAGTGTTGGTCTTGCCGAGCGCATTACCGAGCTGGTGCGGGCGCAGCGACTCGAGCCCAGGCAGATGATACTCGAGGTCACGGAAACCATCGCCATGACCCATATGGCGCGCGCGCTCGAGAACCTTGCGCGTCTGCGGATCAAGGGATTCGGATTGTCGATCGACGATTACGGTACCGGCTATTCCTCGATGCAGCATTTGTTGCACATCCCCTTCACCGAGCTCAAGATCGACCAGTCGTTCGTGATGAACGCAATCGAAAATGATTCCTGCCGGGTGTTCCTCGAGTCCAGCCTCGATATCGCGAAAAAGCTTGGACTGAAGGCGGTTGCCGAGGGGGTCGAAACGCGGGCGGTATGGGACTTGCTCCGCAGCCTCGGTTGCGATGTCGCGCAAGGCTATTTCATTGCGAGGCCCATGGAGGCGGCGCAAATTCCGGATTGGGCGGCTGAATGGACTCCGCCCGACTGAATAACGGAATGTTACAATTCTCTCCCCGGCAAGTCGTTTTTTCGCCGGGTCGCAGACTCCCGGAGACCAGTTGATGAAGATACTACCAGGTGTGATCGTCGTCGTTCTGATGATGGTTGCCACCCACGTTGCGGCGCAGAGCCTCAAGATCGGTTACGTCAACGGCTTTCGCCTCGAGAAAGAATCGGCGCTGACGGCACCGGAGATCGAGCAGATGAAAAAGGAATTCGCCCCGCGCGAGCAGCAGTTGCAGGAATTGCAGAAACAGGGGATGCAATTGCAGGGCGAACTCGAGAAGGAAGCCCTGACGATGAGTCCTGCCGACAAACAGGCCAAGGAAAGGCGCCTCGCAACGGTGGCGCAGCAATTCGAGAAACTCCAGCGCAGCGTGGGAGAGGACCTGGAGGTGCGCAAGAACGAAGCGCGCGCGCGCTTTGTGGCCGAGACCAACGCGATCATCAAGGCCATTGCCGAAGCGGGGAATTATGATCTGATCCTGGAGCAGGCGGTCTACAGCAGCTCCCAGCTCGACATCACGGACCAGGTGCTGAAGGAAATGGCGAAACGGGCGGCATCTGCGGCCGGCCGCGGCAAGTAACCTGATTCCAAACCACGCGGATGACGACATTCAGGGCTGCATGCGTGCAGCTCAACTCCGGCAACGACCTGACCGCGAATCTGCGCGCAGCCGGCAGCGGCGTGCGTGCGGCGGCGGAGCAGGGCGCGCAACTCATCATGCTGCCCGAGTACGCCGCGCTGCTGGACGGCAGCGGCCGCGTGATGCGCGATAACTCGTACCCCGAGGACCAGCATCCCGCGCTGCCGGCGTTTCGCGCACTGGCGCAGGAAACACATGCCTGGCTGCTGCTCGGTTCGATCACGGTAAAAATAGACGACGACGCGCGTATGGCCAACCGCTCCTGCCTGCTGTCACCGGACGGCGCCGTCGTTGCGCGTTACGACAAGATCCACATGTTCGACGCCACTTTGCCGAGCGGCAAAGTGATCCGCGAGTCGAGCGCGTACCGGCCCGGCGCGCAGGCCGTGATCGCGGACCTGCCGTGGGGGACGCTCGGCATGACGGTTTGCTACGATCTGCGTTTTCCCCAGCTCTACCGCACGTTGGCGAAGGCCGGCGCGATATTCATGGCGGTCCCATCGTCATTCCAGCGCGAAACCGGCGTCGCGCATTGGCACACGCTGCTGCGCGCGCGTGCAATCGAAAACCTGAGCTACGTGTTCGCGCCGGCGATGTGCGGTGAACACCCCGGCAACCGGTCGACTTACGGCCACTCGCTGATCGTCGATCCGTGGGGAAAGATCGTGGCCGAACTCGGCACCGAGCCGGGGGTCGCAATCGCCGATATCGACGCGGCCGAAGTGGCGCGCGTTCGCGGCATGCTGCCCGCGCTCGAGAACGACCGCGATTATGCGGCGCCGCGGACCGCTACCGGCGGGCCGGTCTGAGTTCGGTCCCGATCCATGCACATCCTGCTGAGTAACGACGACGGTTACTTCGCACCCGGCCTCGCCATTCTGGCCGAAACGCTCGCTCCCTTGGCGAAAGTCACGGTGGTCGCGCCCGAGCGCGACCGCAGCGGCGCCAGCAATTCGTTGACGCTTGACCGGCCGCTCACCGTGCGCCGCGCCAGCAACGGCTTTTTCTACGTCAATGGCACGCCCACCGACTGCGTGCATCTCGCCGTGACGGGCCTGCTCGACGAGCTGCCCGATATCGTGATCTCGGGGGTGAATGACGGCGCGAACATGGGGGACGACACGATTTATTCCGGTACGGTGGCCGCCGCGACCGAGGGTTTTCTGCTCGGCATCCCGTCGCTGGCGGTGTCGCTGGTGGCGGGCGGCGGGGATCATTTCGTGACCGCCGCGCGCATCGCAGCCGATATGGTGCAGCGCTTCGCGCGCACGCCGCTCGGCCAGCCGGCGCTGTTCAACATCAACGTGCCGGACGTGCCGTACGAAGAATTGCGCGGCCTGGAGGTCACGCGGCTTGGCAGGCGCCACAAGGCCGAACCGGTGGTGAAGTCGATCACGCCGCGCGGCGAACTGGTTTATTGGGTCGGCGCGGCCGGCAGCGCGCAGGACGCGGGCGAGGGCACCGATTTCAACGCCGCTGCGCGCACGGCGGTTTCGGTGACGCCACTGCAGGTCGATCTCACCCAGTTCTCGCAATTATCCATGCTCAGGAACTGGCTCGCATGAGCTCGCGTCTTTCAGGTATCGGCATGACCTCGCAGCGCACCCGGCAGCGCATGATCGAGCGCCTGCGCAAGCAGGGTATCGTCGACGAAGCGGTGCTCAACGTGATGAACGAGATTCCGCGCCACATTTTCGTCGAGGAAGCGCTCGCGAGCCGCGCCTATGAAGACTTTGCGCTGCCGCTCGGTTTCGGGCAGACCATTTCGCAGCCGTACATTGTGGCGCGCATGACGGAGTTGCTGATCGCGGGCAAGCCGCCCGGCAAGGTGCTCGAAATCGGCACCGGCTGCGGTTACCAGACCGCGATACTGGCAAAACTCGCCACCGAGGTTTATTCGGTCGAGCGCCTGCTGCCGGTGCTCGCCAAAGCGCGCAAGAACCTGCGCGAATTGCGCATCACCAACATCCGCCTCAAGCATGCCGACGGCCATATCGGCATTCCGGAGGCGGCACCGTTCGATGCGATTCTCGTCACCGCAGCGGCAACGCATGTGCCCGACGCGCTGAAAGCGCAGCTGGCGGTGGGGGGCAGAATGGTGGTGCCGATGGGAACGCGCGAACAGCATCTGTGCGTGATCGAGCGCACTGCCCGCGGCTACACCGAGTCCAGGCTGGATGCGGTCAAATTCGTGCCGATGCTCTCGGGATTGAGCTGATGCGGGTCCGGTTGCAGCGATGGCGCGGCGTATTGGCAGCGGTACTGGCGCTGCTGCTCGTCTACGGCTGCGGGTCGACGCGGCGTCAGGCGCCGGTAATCGATCGCAAGCCCGCCGCAGCCAAGCCTGCGGTCAAGCCCGCACCGGCGGCGGTGACGCGTGATGCGGATCAACGTCCTGATTATTACACGGTCAGGAGGGGCGACACGCTCTACACCATCGCGCTCGACCACGGGCTCGATTACAGGGAGCTGGTCGAGTGGAACAACATCACCAACCCCAACGTGATCCGGGTCGGCCAGCAGCTGCGGCTGAAAGCGCCCGTGTCGGGCGCGGTTGCCACACCGCTCAAGACCGCGCCGGCGGTAGGAGGCACGCCGGTCGCCAGCGCGCCGCCTGTCGCCTCGGTTGAGGCGGTCAAATCGCAGCCGAAAGCGGTCAAGGTGCCGTATTCCGATCAGGCGCTGGCGCAGTTATCAGGCGCGCAGCTCAAGCCGGCGGAAACAGTGGTCGCCAAACTCGAGCCGCGTCCCGCGGAGAAGCCCGCAGTGAGCGAGGAGGACGACGAAAAAGTCGACTGGGGCTGGCCGGCGGGCGGAAAACTGCTCAGCGCCTTCAACGAATCCACCAATCTCAAGGGCATTGGTATCGCCGGCAAGCCCGGGCAGCCGGTCATCGCCAGCGCGCCGGGCAAGGTGCTCTACAGCGGAGATGGCATCCGCGGTTACGGCAAGCTGGTGATCATCAAGCACAACAAGGCGTATCTGAGCGTGTATGCGCACAACAGCCAGCTGCTGGTGAAGGAGGGCCAGAACGTGGTCAAGGGGCAGCGAATCGCCGAGATGGGCAACACCGATTCCTCACAGATCAAGCTGCATTTCGAGATCCGGCGCTTCGGCAAACCGATCGATCCGATCAAGCTGCTGCCGCCTGAGCCCCCGGCGTGAACGGTGCTGTGACAACGCTGCGGCGGCGGTTTTCTGCCGTCCGCGCAGTTTATTCTGCCTCGCGGTAGGTGTCGCGCCCGCTGGCCTTGGCGCGGTAGAGCGCCTGATCGGCCTTGGTGATGAGCGCATCGCCGCTCACGTTCTCGCTGCCGTCGAAGAACGCGATTCCCACACTGGTGGTGACATTCACTGCGCTCGATTCGAGCGCAAACGCGGGCCGCATCGACTCGACGATCTTTTGCGCGATCGCGCGACCTTCATCGCGGCTGTGCAGCTCATCGAGTAGAACGAAGAATTCGTCGCCGGCGAGGCGCGCCACAGTGTCGGTCGTTCTGACGCAATCCGACAGGCGCTGCGCGAATCCCTTGAGCAGCGCATCACCCGCAGCGTGGCCAAACGTATCGTTGATGTGCTTGAATCTGTCGATATCCAGATACAACACCGCCATCAGCCTGTGGTAGCGGTGACCGCGCGCCATCTCCTGCCGCAAGCGGTCGTAGAGCAGCACGCGGTTGGGCAAGCCGGTCAGCATATCGTGCCGGGCCTGGTGCTCGAGCTGCAACTGCGCCTGCTTGCGATCGTCGACATCGGCATTGGTTCCGGTCAGGCGCCGCGCGCGGCCGTTCGCCGCGCGCGTGACGATTTTTCCCATGCTGTGGACCCATTTCCACTCGCCGGAACGGGTGCGCACGCGGTGCTCGGCGTCATACTGCGGGCGCAGTCCTTTCAGCACCTCGCGCAGGTGAGCCCGCAAGGCCGGAAAATCCTCGGGATGCACCAGGTGGCTCAGTTCCTCGAACGTCGTTACCGTCGGCTGCGCCTTGCCGCCGAGCAACTGCTGCCATTGCGGGCTCAGATAGACTTTGTTGGTGGCCAAATCCCAGTCCCACAGCGCAAGATGGGAGCCGTCGAGCGCGAGCTGCAGACGTTGCTCGCTGATGGCGAGCTTGCGCGCGAGCGGCAGAATGAGCGAACGCAGCACCACGAGACTCCCCGCCAGCAGCAGGGCGACGATGGGCAGCAGAAGATACATCAGCTGCTCGCGGATAGGCGCGTAGAACGCCGCAGTATTCTGTTGCAGCACGATGCCAAGTCCGAAGGTGCCGAGCGGCGCGTACGCCGCAATTGTCTCGCTGCCCCGGTAGTCATCAACTTTGATGATGCCGCTTGCGCCTTCGAGCGCCAGGACGATCGGTGTGGGATTGCGGTTCCCCCGTATGCGCGACATGTAAAGCGGTTGCTGCCTGATGCGAGTCGGCGCGCACGCAATGACCCGGTCCTTCAGCGCGCAAATCTCGAGTGTGCCGCCGGCTTTGGTCTTGCCGCTATCGCCCAGCAGTTTCAATAGGTCGGGCAGCGGCTGCTGCAGAATGATTTTGCCGAGCACCCGGCCCCGGTCGGTGATCGCCGTTTCGGTGGACAGCAGATACTGTCCTGTCCACAGCAATTTCGCCGAGTGAGGCCGCCGCAGGCTCAGGCTGAACTCAGGGGTAGTTACCTGCGATCCTGCATTGACGATAATTGCACCGCGGGGGTCGACCGCAGTTACCGCCGAGAAACCCGCTGCGAGTGCCTGTTCCGCAAAGGCCTGCAGCGACTGCCGGTCGCCCACGGCGCGCGGCGTGTCGGCGATTGCCGCAAGCCGGTCCGATACGGTTGGCTGGGCAGTAAGCAGGCCGGCCTCGGCCATGTGCCGATCGATGACTTGCGTGAATCGAGCACTCCACGTGCCAAGTTCGTGCGTGAGCTGCAGGCCAAGTAACTTCTCGGCGTTGCTCTGCAACACGAGGAATCCGGCCACGGCGCACATCACGGCAGTGGCGATCATGGTCGTGCCGCTGGCCAGCAGTATTTGTCCGGTTTCGCTCTTGAACAGGAGCGGCATGTTCCATGACTCGCGCCGCCAGCCCGCCCATAGGCCGGCGCTGAGCGCGACAAAGCCGAACGCCGCGCTCATCGAGATCTGCGCGAGCAGATAGGTATCGAACATCTGATGCAGCCCGAGTATCTGGCCCGTGATGCTCATGGCGCCGATGGCGCCGACGGCGAAGCAGAAGCCTCGCACCAGATGAACCCGCGCCAAAGTGGTGACACGCTGCTGCAGGATCAGCACGGCGCCGCTCAGGATAAAAGCGACACAGGTCATTTCCGCCATCCGCCCCGGATAGCGATTGCTGTCGATGATCCAGCTATGCAGACGCGGCCAATCGATGCCGAGGTCGACGGCAAACACATATTGCGCCAGCACTGCCGAACCGAGAAATACCATGGCAGCGCCGAGCGCGGATTGAATTGGCCTGCGCCGGGAATCCGCAAGACCGTCCGCGAGCAGCGCCAGCCCCGCGAGCGCAAAACACAGCGCGGTGTTGAATACCATCAGGATACCGGGAAAGGGACGCAGAATTTCCGGAGTGCGCAGGAGCCAGCCGAACATGAATAAGCCGCCCATCAGCAGCAGCACGCTGCCGATGGCGCGCGGCAAAATGGGTCTGTTCATGCGGCTTGCAATCCGAACGGGAAGATGATCCAGCGCCGCGAGCAGGGGAGTATTGGCTTGGTCACCATGATTAGATTATCAGAAATTCCGTGGATCGAGCACACTTGATCTGCAATCCTGTAGCGCAGGCGCCTCGCCTGCATTCGTTCATCTGGAATCAATCATTGGATGGCAGGCGAGGCGCCTGCGCTACCAGGGCCGCAGCGGTGTGCGCTCTTGATTGTCCGAGACTTCAGTGCGCCCATTGATGACGCACTAGGGCCGGAAGGCGGCGATTTCGCGCTGTAACCGGAGCGTGTCAGGGACCTGCGCGTGCTTGCCATAGCGCAGGCGGATATAGAGCTCGCTGATCGAGCCGATCGATGACGCAAGTTCGGGGCGCGCCGCGGCCGCGCGTTTGCGAAACGCGTCGGGCCCTTCGCTCGGGTGCCGCCTCACCCCGCGTTTCGCGAGCCGCTCGCAAAAACGCAGATAGGCGGCGGTCACGGGGTCGGGGCGCGAGGCGCGCAGCTTGTGCAGCATCAGAGCAGCCAGCACCAGCGTAATCCCGCCGGTCGCGATAAACATCATCGTCGCGAGGCTGCGCCACGTTGCATCGTCGATGCCCACGTGCCGCATCAACTGGCGCTGGCGATCCTGCGTGTAGCCAAGCACTGCCTGGTTCCAGGAATTCGCGACCGAATCCCACGCCATCCGCGCGCGCCGCAACCATGGGTAAGCGCCGCGCATCATAAACGGCAGCGGTTCGGCCTGCGGCACGGCGGCCGCCACGCCGGCTTCGACCCGCGCGGGCGATACCGCTGCCGTGGGGTCGACACGCACCCAGCCGTCGCCCTGCAACCACACTTCGACCCAGGCGTGCGCGTCGGCCTGGCGCACCGTCATGTAATTGCCGATCGTATTGAGTTCGCCGCCCTGGTATCCGGTGACGATGCGCGCGGGAATTCCGGCCGCGCGCATCAGCACCGCAAATGAGGATGCATAGTGCTCGCAGAAACCCGCGCGCGTCGAAAACAGGAATTCATCGACCGGGTTTTCGCGCGGCAGCAGCGGGGGCGTGGTGGTGTAGTAGAAGTTCTGGCTGCGGAACATGCCGAGCACCGCCGCGATGTAGGCGCGCTCGTCGGCGGCCGCTTTGCGCATTTGGCCGGCGAGCTCGCGGCCGCGCGGATTGGCGTCGGCGGGCAGCGCGAGCGCGCGCCTGAGTTCGCGGCGCCCGAGTTCCGCGTTGTCGCGGTAATTCAGATGCGATGCCATGTCGTAGCGCACGCGGTTGTTGACCGTGGTCTGGTGCAACAACTGGAAGTCATTGCTCATCGTGCTGAAAGGCGGCACGCGCGACGGCAGGTCGAGTGCGAACAGCCAGCGCCGGCTGTGCGCCTCGACGGTCACCGTGTACTCGACCGGATCATCGAGCCCCTGGTATTCCCGTGGCGCCATGTAAAGCACCCGCGGCGCGGTCCACCGGTAGCCGTCGAAATCCCACAGCACCGGGCCGCGCCAGTAGAGGCGATTCGCCTGCGGGATCTGCGCATCGAAGCTGACGCGGAACGCCACTGCGTCCGAGAGCAGCAGCCTGCTGACGCTGCCAGGCGCCATTTCGTCGGAAAGCCCGGTGATTCCCGCGTAGGCGTCCTGCGGCAGGCTCCACATCGGTCCCTGGACGCGTGGAAACAGCACGAACAGCACGAGCATCAGCGGCGCCGACTGCGCGAGCATCGTTCCCGCACTGCGCAGTTGATACCGGTAACCGGGCTGCCGGCCACGGAACTGGAAGCCGATCATGGTTGCCGTGATGATCCAGACCGCGCCCAGCAGATAGAGCGCGGTCGGGATGCTTTGCGAGTACAGAAAGTTGGTGATGACCAGAAAGTAGCAGATGAAAATGAGGATCATCGCGTCGCGCAGCGCCGCCATTTCGAGCAGCTTCAGCGCGAGCATGATGACCAGCAGCGCAACGCCCGCATCGCGGCCGAAGATCCTGCCATAGCTGATGTAAATGCCTGCCAGTGAACCCGCGCCGATCAGCAACAGCAGCCATTTGCGCGGCAGATGCAGGCCGTAAAACGTGATGTAGAGCCGCCAGGCGAGCAGCATTGCCGCGAGCAGCGTGATCCACCACGGTATCCGTTCGACATGGGGTGCCGCGACCATGATCAGCGCCACCAGCAGCCAGCCGGTGTGGCGCGGATGCAGTCGATCGGCAGCGGGCGTCATGCGGATCTCAGCCAGGCTGGAACATCGCCAGCGCTTCGAGGCAGCGGTCGTGCTGCGCGTTGCCCGGCGCGGGCGGCAAACTGACTCCCGGCAGCCGCAAGCCGAAGCTCAGGCCGGCGGCATGGGCGTCGATTACCCAGCGCGCGAGCCGCGATAACCTGCCTTCGACACCGAGCGCGGCCGGCGTCGCCTGCCAATCGAGCCACAATTCCGTGTCCGTGCGGCCGCTGAATTGCTTGGTGAGCAGTCCCTGGCCGCGCGCCGCGGCTTTCCAGGCGATGTGCCGCGGTGAATCTCCGGGATGGTAGGAACGCAGTCCGGAAAAATCCTCCTGTCCCGATCCATGCGCAATACCCTGCCCGGCATGCGGCGCCGGCAGAGGCATCGCGACCTGGCCCGCTTCCGGGCGCGGGTAGACCAGACAGCTCACGTCGGGCTCGACGTAGGCCCAGGCGTAACACAGGCCCAGCGGGTAGTGAGTGAACAAGGTAAATCGACCCGGCTTCAGGATGCCGCGCCGGGGCGCCGGCACGGCCACGCGGATGGTGACGGTCTCGTGCGCGGCCACGTCGGCGAAGATCGCATCCTTGCGGTTGTGCGTGGCACCGATGCTGAAGCGGTCGAGCGCTCCGGGATTGTCGATGACCAGCGTGAAATTCGCATCATCGCCGGCGTATACGTGCTGCACGCGCCCCGGCGATATTCTGAGCGCGGCGAGATTGCGGAACGTGTGCAGGATCGAGTTGACACCGAGCGCGGTGAGCAGAAACGTCAGCACGAAACCGAGACTCAGGTCGTAATTGATCGATCCGGCCAACATCAACGCCAGCGCGGCGACGAAAATCATGCCATGCCGCGAGGGCAAAATGAAAATGCGCCGCTGCACCAGCACGATGCTGCCCGCTTCAGCCCCGCGCAGCTGGAACAGCCAGGTGGCAAAGCGGTTTTTCAGCGCCAGTAACATCACCAATCACCAGTTACGGAATAGGCACAGCCTCGATCAACTGTTCCGCGACCGCGGCGCCGCTGATGCGCGTGTTGTCGCGCGCGACGTAAAGCCGGTGGCCAACCACGCCGGGAACGATCGCCTGCACGTCTTCGGGCAGCACCTGCTTGCGGCCATCCATCATGGCCCACGCGCGCGCCGCGCTGAGCAGCGCGAGCGCGGCGCGCGGCGACAGCCCGTTGACATAGTCGGGCGACTTGCGGCTGAAATCGACCAGCGCCTGCAGATAATCGAGCAGTGCGCCGGAGGCGTGCACTTCGCGCGCGGCACGCTGCAAAGACGCCAAGTCCTCGGGTTGCATGCACGGGGTGAGCTGCGGCAGCAGATCGCGGCGGTCGACCCCCTGCAGCAGTGCGCGTTCGGCGGCGGCGTCGGGATAGCCAAGCTCGATGCGCATCAGGAAGCGGTCAAGCTGCGACTCGGGAAGCGGAAACGTGCCGATCTGGTGCGAAGGGTTCTGGGTTGCGATCACGAAAAACGGCTCCGGCAGCGGCCGCGTTTCACCTTCAGCGGTGACCTGGTGTTCCTCCATGGCCTCCAGCAGCGCGCTCTGGGTCTTGGGCGTGGCGCGATTGACCTCGTCGGCGAGTATCACCTGCGCGAAGATCGGACCGGGATGAAAGCGGAATGCGCTCGCTTCGCGATCGAAGATCGACACGCCGAGGATGTCGGCGGGCAAGAGATCGCTCGTGAACTGGATGCGCTGAAACTGCAGGCCGAGCGAGAGCGCCAGCGTGTGGGCAAGCATGGTCTTGCCGACGCCGGGAATGTCTTCGATCAGCAGATGGCCGCGGGCGAGCAGGCATGTAAGGGCAAGCCGGATCTGCCGCTGCTTGCCGAGGATCACCGTGCCGACCTGGCGCACGACGCCATCGAGTAGTTGGTGCATACGCGGGTAATTGTAACTTGTGGATCAGCCGGGCAGGATCGCGATTGCCACGTTGCGGCCTTCGGCAGCCAGAATGTTATAAGTGCGGCACGCGGCGTTGGTATCCATCACTTCCAGTCCGACGCGCGCCGCGGTCAGGCAGCGCGAGAGCGCGGGAGACGGAAAGCGCAGCACCACGCCGGTGCCAAGCAACACGATCTCCGGTTTGAGGGCGAGCAGGAATTCGAAATGGCTTGCCGCCAGATGCTCAAAGTGCGGCGCCGGCCAGTCTTCGATGATGCGTTCGGGGGTGACGACCAGGCCGCGCTCGTAGCGCTGGCCGTTTACCATTACGTAGCCGCTGCCATAGCCGGTGAACGCGTTTTGCCCGGTCGGGCTGTCGAGCTGCAGTTTCACGCCGTGAATAATTTGCCCCGCGAGTTCGGGTCAGCTAAAATTATACGCTTTTTCACGCCCTTAGCCGCGATTTACAGACTTTATGGAAGAATTCGCCCGCATCAAGCGCCTGCCCCCGTACGTATTTAACATCACGGGGGAACTCAAGGCCGCGGCGCGCAAGCGCGGCGAGGACGTGATCGACCTCTCCATGGGTAACCCCGACCAGCCGACGCCGCGCCATATCGTCGACAAGCTGATCGAGTCCGTGCAGCGTCCCGACACGCATCGCTATTCGGTGTCGAAGGGCATCCCGCGGCTGCGGCGCGCGATCTGCAACTGGTATAAGACGCGCTTCAACGTCGAGCTCGACCCCGATTCGGAGGCGATCGTCACGATCGGCTCGAAGGAGGGCATTGCGCATCTGACGCTGGCGACGCTCGACCGCGGTGACATCGTGCTGGTGCCGAACCCGAGTTACCCGATCCATATTTACGGACCGGTGATCGCAGGTGCCGACATCCGGCATGTGCCGATGATCGCCGGCGTCGATTTCTTCGAGACGCTGGAGCACGCGATCCGCGACTCCTATCCGAAGCCGAAGATGCTGATCGTCAATTTCCCGAGCAACCCGACCACCCAGTGCGTCGAGCTGCCGTTTTTCGAGCGCCTGGTCGCGATTGCGCGCGAGCACCAGGTCTATGTCGTGCACGATCTCGCCTATGCCGACATCGTGTTCGACGGCTATCGCGCGCCGTCGATCATGGAAGTGCCGGGCGCGCGCGACATCGCGGTGGAATTCTTCACGCTGTCGAAAAGCTACAACATGGCCGGCTGGCGCGTCGGCTGCATGGTCGGCAATCGCGACCTCGTGACGGCGCTCGCGCGCATGAAAAGCTACCACGATTACGGCATATTTGCGCCGATCCAGGTCGCCTCGATCATCGCGCTCGAAGGCCCGCAGGAGTGCGTCGAAACGGTGCGCCAGACCTATCAGAGGCGCCGCGACGTGATGTGCGCCGGACTCGGGGCGGCGGGATGGCCGGTCGAGGTGCCGCGCGCGACGATGTACGTGTGGGCGCCGATACCGGCGCCATACCAAAAGATGGGATCGCTCGAGTTTTCCAAGAAGCTGCTGAACGAGGCCAGGGTAGCGGTGTCTCCCGGCATCGGTTTTGGCGAATACGGCGACGATCACGTGCGCTTCGCCCTGATCGAGAACGAAGCACGCACCCGGCAGGCCGTGCGCGGCATCAAGGAAATGTTCCGCAAAGACGGGTTGTTATGAAACCTATCAACGTAGGCTTGCTTGGCATCGGCACCGTCGGCGGCGGCACGTTCGAGGTGCTGGCGCGCAACCAGGAGGAGATCATGCGCCGCGCCGGGCGCGGGATCGCGATCACGATGGTCGCTGACAAGGACCTCGAGCGCGCGCGAAAACTCGTCGGCAAGGCGGCCACGGTGACGGCCGATGCGTTCGAGGTGGTCAATCATCCCGACATCGACATCGTGATCGAGCTGATCGGCGGCACCACCATCGCCCAGCAACTGATCCTGAAGGCGATCGAAAACGGCAAGCACGTCGTCACGGCCAACAAGGCGTTGCTCGCGACCCGCGGCAACGAGATTTTCGCCGCGGCGCAGAAGCAGGGCGTGATGGTCGCGTTCGAAGCCGCAGTCGCGGGCGGCATTCCGATCATCAAGGCGCTGCGGGAGGGGTTGACCGCGAATCGCATCGAGTGGATTGCCGGCATCATCAACGGCACCAGCAATTTCATCCTGTCCGAGATGCGCGAGAAGGGGTCGAGTTTCGAGACCGTGCTGAAGGAAGCGCAGCGGCTGGGTTACGCCGAAAGCGACCCGACTTTCGATATCGAGGGCATCGACGCCGCGCACAAACTCACCATCATCGCGGCGATTTCGTTCGGCATTCCGATGCGTTTCAAGGACGCCTATATCGAGGGCATCGCGCACCTGACCGCGGCGGACATCCGCTACGCGGAGGAACTCGGCTATCGCATCAAGCTGCTCGGCATCACCCGGCGCACGCCGAAGGGTATCGAACTGCGCGTGCATCCGACGCTGATTCCGAAGCGGCGGCTGATCGCGAACGTCGAAGGCGTGATGAACGCGATCCTGGTCAAGGGCGATGCGGTCGGCGCGACGCTGTATTACGGCGCCGGTGCGGGCGCGTATCCGACGGCGTCTTCAGTGATCGCCGATCTGGTTGATGTGACGCGCATGCACACCGCCGACCCCGAGCATCGCGTGCCGCACCTCGCGTTCCAGCCGGATCAGCTTTCCAGCGTGCCGATCCTGCCGATTACCGAAGTCGAAACGTCGTACTATCTGCGCATGCGCGTCTGCGACCGCCCGGGCGTACTCGCCGACATCACGCGCGTGCTCGCCGACAGCAGTATCTCGATCGATGCCATGGTGCAGAAAGAGCCCTCCGCCGGCGAGGAGCAGGTCGACATCATCATGCTGACTCATCTGACGGTCGAGAAGAACATCAATGTGGCGATTGCCAGGATCGAGAAACTGCCGGTGGTGCTCGGCCCGGTCACGCGTATCCGCATGGAACAGCTGGGAACTCATTAAGCCTTGCAGCCTATGCGTTACGTGAGCACTCGTGGCGGCGCGGCTGCCGCAGATTTTTCCGACGTTCTGCTCGGCGGCCTGATGAGCGACGGCGGTCTCGCGATGCCGGAGACCTATCCGCAGGTCACGGGCACCGAGCTTGCCGCGTGGCGGGGATTGAGTTACCCCGAGCTCGCGTTCGAAATCATCCGCCGCTACGCCGACGACATCCCGCCGGCCGACCTCAAACGGATCATCGCGCGCACCTATACCGCCGCCGCGTTTCATTCGGACGAAATCACGCCGGTGCGGCAATTGCAGCCGGGAGTGCATATCCTCGGCTTGTCGAACGGTCCGACGCTGGCGTTCAAGGACATCGCGATGCAGCTGCTCGGCAATCTGTTCGAGTATGCGCTGGCGAAAAGCGGTCAGGAACTCAACATCCTGGGCGCGACCTCGGGCGACACCGGTTCGGCGGCGGAATACGCGATGCGGGGCAAACGCGGCATCCGGGTCTTCATGCTGTCGCCGCACCGCAAGATGAGCCCGTTCCAGACGGCGCAGATGTTTTCGCTGCAGGACCGGAACGTATTCAACATCGCGATCCGCGGCGTGTTCGACGACTGCCAGGACATCGTCAAGGCCGTCAGCAACGATCTTGCGTTCAAGGCGCGCAACCACATCGGCACCGTCAATTCGATCAACTGGGCGCGCATCGTCCCGCAGGTGGTCTACTACTTCAAGGCCTGGTTTGCGGTAACGGAATCGAACGATCAGCCCGTTTCGTTTGCCGTGCCGTCGGGAAATTTCGGCAATATCTGCGCCGGGCACATCGCGCGCTCGATGGGACTGCCGATCGCGAAGCTGATCCTCGCCACCAACGAGAACAACGTGCTCGACGAATTCTTCCGCACCGGCGTCTATCGCGTGCGGCCGCCGCAGCAGGTGGTGCAGACGTCGAGCCCGTCCATGGACATTTCAAAGGCGTCGAACTTCGAGCGCTTCATCTACGACCTGACCGGGCGCGATGCAGAGCTGATGAAGCGCCTGTGGCGGCAGCTCGACAGCGATGGCATGTTCGACCTCTCGGGCACGCCGCTGTTCGGCCGCGTGCCGCGTTTCGGCTTCGTGTCGGGATCGAGCACGCATCAGGACCGTCTTGAAACCATCCGCCGCGTGTACCGCGAACGCGGCGAGATCATCGATACCCATACCGCCGACGGTCTCAAGGTCGGGCTCGAATACCGCGAAAAAGGCGTGCCGCTTATATGCCTGGAGACCGCGCAGGCCGTCAAGTTCTCGGAAACAATCCGTGAGGCGCTTGGCCGCGCCCCCGAATTTCCGGCGGGTCTCGAAAACCTCGAGCGCATGCCGCAGCGCTTCACGGTGCTCGACGCGGACGCCGTCGCGGTGCAGGACTTCATCGAACGCAACTGCCGCGCCTGACCGGCAATGCCGTTGCGCCGCGGCGCAGCGTCGGGGGCCTTATTTAACGTTCACGCCGGAGGCTTTGATCACTTCGTCGAGCCGCTTTCTCTGGTCGCGCCGGAATGCATCGAGCTCCGCGCGCGTGCCGCCGACGATTTCGAGTCCCAGCGATTTGAGCAGTTCGCCGAATTGCGGCTCCTTGACCGCTTTGACGATTTCGGCGCTCACCTTGTCCAGTATCGCGGGCGGCGTGCCGGTTTGGGCCACTACACTGTACCAGCCGAGCGTCTCGTAGCCGGGCACCGTTTCCGAGATCGACGGCACGTCGGGAAGCATTGCAGCACGCTTGCGGCTGGTGACGGCCAGCGCCCTTACCCGTCCGGACTGGACTATGGACCGCGCGGCCGGGAGAACCGCGTAGGTGAGATGCACCTCGTTCCCCATCGTGGCAGCGAGGGCCTCGGCGATGCCTTTGTAGGGCACGTGCAGCATGTTGGTGCCCGTCATACTCGTGAACAGGACCCCGGAGAGATGCTCGGTGGCGCCGGTGCCGGCCGAGCCATATTGGATCGCTCCGGGTTTCTTTTTCGCGAGCTCGATCAGCTCGCGAACCGATTTCACAGGCAGTTCAGGATTGACCGCCAGCACAAACGGTACCGTTCCGATCAGGCTGATCGAGGCGAAATCCTTTTCGAGGTCGAACTTGACGTTGGGATAGACCGCGGTCGCGACATGCAATTGCGAGGTCAGCATCATCCACGTGTACCCATCGGCTGCCGAGCGCAATACCAGATCGGCGCTGAGGATTCCGGCCACACCGGGCCTGGCATCGACGACGATGCGCTGGCCCCACGCCCCGTACAACCGTTCGGCCAGGGCCCGCGCAATGATGTCGGGACCCGAGCCTGCTGCGCTGCCGAGGACGAACCGGATCGGTTTGTCGGGGTACGCCGGCTGCGCCGCGTGCGCCGCCGATACCGCCAGCGCCGCCGGGATGGCAATTGCGGTCAACAGTTTCAAAGTACGCATTTCTGTTCTCCTCTCAAGAAAATTCACCGCTTATTATGTATGATGCGCGCAAGAAGTGCTTCTTGTCCATCGACTGAGACCTACGGCAGCGGACCACGCTGGGCTTCGAGCAGCGACCAGGCCTTCGCGCCGAATTCCCTGCGCCAGCGGGTGTAAAAGCCGTTCTGTTTCAGGCGCTCGACGAACGTCGAAGTATCGGCCTCGTTGAACACGAGCCTCGACTTGAGCCGCCCGGCCGCCTGCGCGTTGGCCTTGACCATGTCTTCTCGGAACAGCGCGACGTATTTTTTTGCGTTGCGCTCGACGCTGTCTTTGACCTTCTGGGGCAGGGCGTTCCAGCTGTCCGGATGCGCGCACATCCAGAACGATCCCAGGCGGTGATTCGTTATGCTCAGGGTTTTCTGCACCTCGGCGAATTTGTCCATTTCGACGTAGAGGTAAGGCGTCTCCTGTCCAGACGCGGCGCCGCTTTTCAGGTAGTCGTAGACGGCCTGATAGTAGATCTGCTGCGGCTCGCAGCCGAGCGAGCTGAACAGGTCGACCTTGTACGGGACCTGTGCGGTGCGCAGCCTGAACCCCGTGAGGTCTTCCACCGTCCGGATGGGCACGGTGCTGCTCGTGATCTGATTGAAGCCCTGCGGCCAGATGTTGGGAAATACCACCAGGCCTTTGGCGGCTATCTCACTGCGCAGCAGATTGCCGAATTCGCCATCGAATATGCGGCACGCCTCTGCTTCGGACCGGTAGGCAAAGGGCAGCCCCTCCATCGCCGCGACCGGGACTATGGTCGACAGCGGCATGCCCGAGACCATATGAAAGGCGATTTCGTTGTTCAGCAGTTTGGCGAGCGAGACCTTGGACGAGCCGGCAGCGCCCCACGGTATGAGCTCGACCTCGAGCTGTCCCTGCGTTTCGTCACGAACCGCATCCCACATCTGCGCAAGCCGGATATTCAGCGGGTTCTCGGCCCGCATATCGTGCGCGCAGACGTAATGAAATTTCGCGTTGGTGGCTGTTGCAACCGTCATGGCTGTCTCCTATCATCGATCAATAGCGCACTGCCGCGTTCCGCAATCATCAGCGTCGGCGAATTGGTGTTGCCCGAGGTGATGGTCGGCATGATGGAAGCGTCGATCACGCGCAGGCGCTCGATGCCGCGCACTTTCAGCTCCGGATCGACCACCGCCGTCGGGTCGTCCGCGCGCCCCATCTTGCAGGTGCCCACCGGGTGGAAGATGGTGGTGCCCACGTTACCCGCGGCCTTGACCAGTTCCTCCTCCGACTGAAAGCCCGGTCCGGGTACGAATTCCTCGGGCGAGTAACGCTGCATCGTCTGCGTGCCGGTGATGATGCGGCGCACTATCCGCAGCGACTGCGCGGCAATGCCCTGATCCGCCAACGTCGAGAGGTAGTTCAGGGTAATCGCCGGGTGGGCGCGCGAGTCGGGCGACTTGATCCGGATGTGGCCGCGCGAGGCGGGCCGCAGGTTGCACACGCTCGCGGTGAAAGCCGGGAAGGGGTGCAGCGGGTCGCCGAACTTGTCGAGACTCAACGGCTGCACGTGGAACTCGAGGTTGGGCGTCGCCTGCGACGGGTCGCTCTTCAGGAACGCCCCCAGTTGCGAAGGCGCCATGGTCAGGGGCCCCGTGCGGTGGAGCACGTATTCAAGCGCCATTTTTGCCTTGCCCCACCAGGAGTTCGCCATGGTGTTGAGCGTGAGCGCATTCTTGATTCTGAACGCCATGCGCAACTGCAGGTGATCCTGCAGGTTCTCGCCGACGCCAGGCAGATCGTGCGCGACGGCAATACCGTGCTGCTGCAGCAGCGCGCCCGGCCCGATGCCCGAGAGCTGCAGGAGTTGCGGCGAGCCGATGCTTCCCGCTGCGAGTATGGTTTCGCGCCTGGCTGCGGCGAAAACTTCATCGTGCCCCTGGAAAAACTCCACGCCGAGCACGCGCCGGCCTTCGAGCCGCAGTTTTTTCACGTGTACGTTGGTGAGCACGGTGAGGTTCGCGCGCGCCATCGCGGGCCGCAGAAATGCCTTGGAGGCGCTCACGCGCACGCCGCGGCGCTGATTGACCTCGAAGCGCGAGCTTCCGGCATTGTCACCGCGGTTGAAATCATCGATCTTGGCGATGCCGGCTTCCACCGCCGCGTCGCGAAAGGCGTCCAGAATCTCCCACGACAGGCGCTGCCGCTCGACGCGCCATTCATGGCCGGCACCCTCGCTCGCGTCGCGTGCGCCGTGAAACTCATCCGCGCCGTCCCAGTGGTCCTCGGATTGCATGAAGAGGGGGAGCACGTTCTGCCAGGACCAGCGCGCATCGC
>Ga0113563_10000436_pt1 | contig 20010 bp, 20 predicted proteins | sample Mud3Dept3metaG_FD_80117 | JGI IMG/M metagenome (GOLD analysis project Ga0113563, IMG submission 80117) | Freshwater wetland microbial communities from Ohio, USA, analyzing the effect of biotic and abiotic controls - Mud 3 Core 4 Depth 3... | ecosystem: Environmental > Aquatic > Freshwater >... | reverse complement strand
TCGGCAACCTATATGCCGTGGTAGGGGTAGCTATGGACGATGTGCTCAACCTGCGCAGCCAGCCTGGGGTTGAATTTCCAATACTTGGAGCTATTCCACCGGATGCAACCGCTGTTGAAAGGACCGGCCCAGATCAAAAAGTGAGCGGTATCGTCTGGACGCCAGTCTCTTACCAGGGTATGACCGGCTGGGTGAATGCAAAATTCCTTTCGAAACAATCCGGCAACGCAGACGAGGGATTGGCTTCGGCCGCCGCACAGGCGATCCAGGCAATAAAACAGAAAGATTTTAAGGGGCTGGCCGAGCTGGTTGATCCGCGGGGACTGCGTTTCTCGCCATACACCTTCGTGCAAGCGGAAAACCTGACCTTTGCCCAGGCCCAGGTAGAGAACTTGTTTAGTGACCCGACCATATATCACTGGGGAGTCTTCGATGGTTCTGGACAACCGATTGATCTGCCCTTCAAGGATTACTACAAGCGCTTCATTTACGATGTCGATTTCGCCCAACCCGAAGCAGTCGGTTTTAACGTCACCCTGGGCGGAGGCAGCACGATAAACAATATCGCTGAATTCTATCCGAGCAGTCAGGTGGTCGAATATTATTTTTCCGGTTTCGATCCCAAATACACCGGGATGGATTGGCGTAGCCTGCGCCTGGTATTCTTGCCTTCCCAAGGTAGCTATACCCTGGCAGGAATCGTGCATGATGAGTGGGGACCTTAGGAGACGATAGGAAATATTCAAGATGGGCCTCACCATTGGCCAGGTCATTCTCAACCGCTATCGCGTCGCTGCCCTGCTTGGCCAGGGAGGCATGGGCGATGTTTATCGCGCCTGGGACTTGAACCTCAAAATCCCGGTTGCCCTTAAAGAAAACCTGGACACTTCTCCCGAAGCACAGCAGCAGTTCGGCGAAGAGGCACGCCTGCTGGCACGGCTGTCGCACCCCAACCTGCCGCGCGTGACCGATTATTTCACCATGCCCGGCCAGGGGGAGTATCTGGTCATGGACTATATCGAAGGAGTCGATCTGGAGCAGGAGTTGGAAAATGCGGACCATTCGCTCATCCCTACTCAGGGCTTGCGACCGCAGACCGCCCTGCCCTGGATCATCCAGACTTGCGATGCACTGATTTACCTACACGACCAGCGCCCGCCTGTGATCCATCGCGATATCAAACCGGCCAATATCAAGATTACCCCGGACGGACGGGCAGTGCTGGTCGATTTCGGCATTGCCAAACGCTACGATCCACAGCGGGCAACCTCCGCCGGCGCGCGGGCTGTCACACCTGGCTACAGCCCGCCCGAGCAGTACGGCGGCGCCTCCACCGATGCGCGCTCGGATATCTATGCCTTAGGAGCGACGCTCTATCATTTACTCACTGGGCAGCAACCCCCTGAGAGCGTACAGCGCGTGGCAGGCACGGCCCCAAACCTGGCGCCGCGTTCGCTCAATCCCGAGATTACCCCGGCGGTCGAGCACGTCATACTAAAAGCGATGGCGGTCGAGATGGAGCGGCGTTACCAGACTGCGGCAGAAATGAGGGCCGACTTACAAACCGCAGGCGGTTGGGTCATGCCCGTCATCGTCCAGCCGGCCGTTACGAATAACTCGCCGGTCTCACGACCCAAGCCGGCGCCAGTGCCGGTCGAACCGCTGCGGCGCCGCCCGACCACCGCGCCCCCGCCGCCAGAAGGGTTCGTGGCCAGCAACTGGCCGCTGTTGCTGCTGGGCGGAGCGGCATTGCTGGTCCTACTGCTTGTGGTCGCCCGTACCGCCGTCGCTCAATACCGGCAAAACCAGGCTCGCCAAGCCGCGGCGGCGCAGGCAACCGCTTTCGCTGCCCTGGTCAGCCCAACCGCGCCGCTCCCTACTTCGACCAGCCCGATCGATGATTTGCTCGTCAAGTCCAATGCCACCCAGACCGCTGAAGCGCACCAAGCCACCCGTTCCTTGCCGCCCACCTCAGTCGCCACGCCGCATGTGCCGGACTACCGACGTGTCCTATACGAGAATTTCAAAGACAATCAGAACGATTGGCTGACCGGCATCCAGGGCAGCCTGGCGTGCTGGATCGCCGCCCAGCGCTATACTTGCCAGGTGCAGAGCGGCCAGGCGGCCAACCATTTCCAATGGCTCGAGCGTTATGCCATGCCCAGCGAATTCGTACTCTCGGCGGACGTTTATCCCGGCCCGGACCGCCCGCACGGCCTGGGCGACGCTAATGCCGGGTTGGTCTTCCGCTCGACCGATCAGGGCCGTTACCTGTTCTCAATCCGGAACGATGGCGCCTTCCGGGTTTCGTCGATCCAATCCGCGCCGGCTAACTGGGTGGACGAGATCCCCTGGACCTATTCGGACGCCATCCGTCGCGGCGAAGCCAACCGGCTGACCATCGTCGGGCGCGGGCAGCATTATGACCTGTATATAGACGGACAGTACCTCGGAGGGTTCGACGATAACTTGTGGGTCGATGGGCACCCGGGGATTCATCTGTTCACCGCGCCAGGGGAGAAACCGGCGCTGGTCGAGTTCAGTGATCTCGAGCTGAGGACGCCGTAAGGGAAGAGTTTCTAATTCAGGGAAACTTCAGATTCACGAAGATTTTCGCAGATATACATCTCTTGTACTAAAGTGGGCAGGCTAATCAGGGTAAAAATTTTTAATCTTGAGGGAATCAGGCTATAATTAGTGCTGACATAATAGAACCGAAGAGCCTCTTATGACAATGATCATGCGAAAGTCTCTACCGGTCAGGCAAGACGGTCAAGGTTGGGTTGAACTCCTGACCGCCGATCCAACCTGCCCAAATAGATGGATCAATGCACTCAGTGCGGCCACTGTCACGGTCTTCACTATTCTGGTGTTATCCATACTGGGCGTGATCGTGCTGGGGCAATTCCTGATTAATCACCAACCACCTCAATACATCGGCCTTAGCACGTTGGCATTCAGTGCGATTGTTCTGCTGGTTTTGGCGTTGATTGCCTTTGCAACATTATCGATCCTGAAAATCCTGCGTCCATACCTTTATTCGATAATCGTGGGGGTCACCCTGGCTGCCTTTGCAGTACTTGCCACCCTGTTTGTCTTTTTCGTCTGCTACGAGCTAGTGCTGTGGCTCGTTTCGCCCAGCAACCTGCCAAGCTCACTAAGCCTGGCCGACCGGATCGTACAAACCATATTTCATTAAATTTTCGATATGACAACAACGCTGCTGATTATCGACCTGCAGAATGATTATTTTCCGGGCGGGAAGAACCCGCTGGAAAGGAGCGCTAAAGCTGCTGAGCAGGCGCGCCGATTACTGGAGGTCTTCCGCCAGAGCTCGCAGCCGGTAGTGCACATCCAACACCTATCGACCCGACCGGGAGCGTCCTTTTTCGTGCCCGAGACCTACGGCGTAGAGATTTACCCGCTGGTCCAACCGCAGGATGGCGAGACCGTTATCCAGAAACATCACCCAAACAGCTTTCGTGAAACGCCGCTGCTCGAGACCCTGAAAGATCTCAACACCCGCCGCCTGGTAGTGAGCGGGATGATGACCCACATGTGCCTGGATGCGGGCGTGCGGGCAGCGGTCGACTACGGCTTTGAATGTTGGGTCGCCAGCGACGCCTGCGCGACTAAGGACATGGCTTACGGCGGGGTCAACGTTCCGGCGCTGCAAGTGCAAACTTCTTTCCTGGCTGCACTGGCGGCTGCCTATGCCAAAGTCATGAAAGTTGAGGAGATCCTTGCTGACGCCGCCATTTTCGATTGAAGAGGTCGCCCGGCTGCCATTGCCCGGTATGGCCATCCCCGGATCGCTGGCTTTCAGCCCGGATGGGCGCTGGATCACTTACCTCTTCAGCGAAGAAGGCAGCCTGGTGCGCCAGCTTTATAAATTCGACACACAAACCGGCGAAGCGAGCCGGCTGACGAGCGCTCCATCCGGAACCACCAATGAAGAAGATCTGACAACCGAAGAGAGGCTGCGCCGCGAGCGCAGCCGCCAACGCGAGCTTGGCATCACCGATTACGCCTGGGCGCCAGTTGGCGAGCGGCTGCTTATCCCACTGCCGGATGGGCTTTATATTCAGCAGGGCGCCGCCGATAAACTCGGGTTGTTGGTCAGCAGTCGGGAAGGAGTGCTCTCCGACCCGCAGTTCTCGCCAGACGGGAATTGGGTGGCTTACGTTCAAAATCGCGAACTATTCATCGTCCCAGCTCTGGGTGGAGAGCCGCGCCAGCTCACCTCGGGCGCAGGCGAGGCCAGCCTGACCCACGGCCTAGCCGAATATATTGCCCAGGAAGAAATGCACCGCAAGCACGGTTATTGGTGGTCGCCGGACAGTGCATTGATTGCCTTCGAGCAGGTTGACGAAAGACATATTCCACTTTTCACGATTATGCACCTAGGCAAAGACAGCCTGGAGCCAAACGCCCAGGAGGAGCATCATTATCCGTTCGCCGGCCAGGCCAACGCCCGCGTGAAACTCGGGGTTGTGAGGATCTCCGGCGGTGAGCCAGTCTGGATGGACCTGGGGGAAGATGAAGATATTTATCTCGCTCGGGTAGACTGGTTTGCAGATGGCCGGCTGGCAGCCCAGATGGAGAACCGCGCCCAGGACGAGCTGCGCCTGCTGGCTTTCGATCCAGCGACCGGGCGTGCTGAAACCCTCCTGGTTGAGACCAATCCGGTTTGGATCGAGCTCAACGATCTCTTCCGACCGCTGCGAGAAGGCTTGTTTTTATGGGGCTCAGAGCGCAGTGGTTACCAGCACCTCAACCTATACGCTAAAGATGGAAAATTGATCCGTCCGCTCACGGGAGGCGATTGGACGGTAGAAACCGTCGCTGCCGTCGATGAGGCTAACGAGCTGGTATACTTTACCGGAACCGGAGCCGGACCATTGGAAAATCATCTATATGTGATCTGCCTGGATGGCAGCCGACTGCGCGAAATCACCCCGCAGCCCGGTACGCACAACGTGGTGGTCGACGCCGCGCATGGTCGTTTCATTGACACCCACGACGCGCTCGACCAGCCGCCGCTGATAACCCTGCGCTCGTTAGCAGACGGGGGGCAGGAACAACTCATCTATTACCCACAGGACCCACACGTCGCCGACGAGGGACTGCGACCGCCGGAGATGGTCCATCTTCACAGCCGGGATGGCGCACTGCTGTATGCGGCGTTTTATCGCCCGCCAGATGAATTCGGGTCCGGCCCATATCCGGTCGTCGTCCTGGTATACGGCGGGCCGCACGCCCAGGTGGTGGCGAATAGCTGGCGGATGACCGCCAACATGCGCGCCCAATACTTGCGCTCGTTGGGCTTCCTGGTGTTCTGCCTGGATAATCGCGGCAGCGCCCGGCGCGGCCTGGAATTCGGCGGAGTCATCAAACACCACCTGGGAACAGTCGAGGTGCAGGATCAGGAGGATGGGGTGCGCTGGCTTGTAGAGAAGGGTCTGGCCGATCCGGAGCGCGTCGGTATCACCGGCTGGAGCTACGGCGGTTATATGACCTTGATGTGCCTCGCGAAAGCACCGGAAACATTCAAGGCCGGCGCGGCCGGGGCACCCGTGACCAGCTGGGACGGCTACGACACGCATTACACCGAACACTACCTGAGTACGCCGCAGTCCAATCCCCATGGCTACCACGACAGCTCAGTAATTCCACATGTTGGAAACATTCAGGGGCCATTGCTGCTGGTGCACGGCATGATAGACGAGAACGTGCATTTCCGGCACACCGTCCGGCTGATCAATGCGTTAATCCGGACGCATAAGCCGTATGAATTGATACTCTTTCCCGACGAACGTCACGGTCCGCGTAGGTTGGAGGACCGCGTCTATCTCGAAGAACGCCTGCGAGACTTCTTTATCGAAGCATTCAATCAATCCTAAGATAAAATCGTATGACCATACTTGATGAGCAATTCTGCGGTTTCCTGACTCGCGCCAAGCGCAGCACAAATGAATTCTTGAAAGATGCGTTGCGCGCTGTTCCACTGGATGCGCCTTACCGCGGTCCAGCGGTCTATCAACACGGCGATCTGCTCTATCGCTGCAACTGGCAAGGGGAGCCGGGCGATTTCTCCGGACAGGAAGTAATCGATTATAAGGGCAGAATAGTTTACCGCTTGAATTTTCATGGTGGCTCAACCCGCTGAGAGGTCAATGTCCTCATGGCTGCATATCCTTTCCCTACTTATACAGATCGCAAACTGCTCTATAAGGGTATAGCAATTACTTCCCAATATGTCCAAATGCGCGATGGCGTACGGCTGGCCGTCGATGTTTATCTGCCGAAGGGTCTGCCGACCGGGCTACGGCTGCCGGCGATCCTGGTCCAAAGCCGCTATTGGCGAGCTATCGAACCGCGCCCGGTGCTGAACTGGTTTATCGACGACTTACAGGATTACATGCCGGTGTACGGCGGCCATAAGGCTTTCCTGGTCCGCAATGGTTATGCGATGGTGTATGTGGATGTGCGCGGCACCGGCGCTTCCTTCGGCACGCTACGCTACCCGTGGGATCCGCTGTGTATCCAGGACGCCAGCGAAATTTTAGATTGGATCATCGCTCAACCCTGGAGCAATGGCCGGGTGGCCGGCCTGGGTATCTCCTACCTGGGAACAACCGCCGAACTGCTGTTGGCCACCCGCCATCCGGCGCTTAAGGCGGTGATCCCGATGTACAACCATCCCGATCCTTACGTCGATATCGCTTTCCCAGGTGGTTTGTTCAACCAACATCACGTCCGCGATTGGAGCGAGATGGATACTTTCCTAGACCATAATCGCCTACACCCACGAATGGGCCTCCTGGCTAACCTGATGACTCAGGGCGTCCGGCCGATCAACGGCGACCGGCCGGCGCTGGAGGAAGCAATCCGTGAGCACAGCGCAAATGGCGATCCCTATCAGATCGGCAACGACATAACATTTCGCGATGAAATTGAGCCAGAAGTTGGTACGAGCGTCGAGCAGCTCGCCATCCATAATTACCGGCAAGCCATCTTCGATAGTCAAATTCCCAGCTATGGCTGGACGAGCTGGCTGGATGCTGGCACTGCCGAGGCTGCCTTGCGGCGTTTCCTCACCTATCCCGGCGCGGACCATGTCACGATCGGCGCCTGGAATCACTCTGGGATGCTGCAGGCTAGCCCCTACCTTGCAGAGCGGGAGCCGATATCTCCCCCCGCTGAAATCCAATTTCGCGAGCTACTGCGTTTCCTGGATACCTACCTCCTGGACATGGATACAGGCATCAGAGGAGAACGGAAAATAACCTATTACACATTAGGTTCAGAAACATGGCAGACGTGCTCAACCTGGCCGCCGGTGAGCGTGGAGATCCAGCGTTGGTATTTCAACGCCGACTACGGTTTGAGCCGGGAGCCCCCTCCTACACAGGCTGGCGAAGACTTCTATGTCGTCAATTTCCAGGCCAGCACTGGACCGCTCAACCGCTGGTGGGAACTCGGCCCGATGATCAATAGAACCGTCCGCTATCCCGACCGTACCACACAAGCTAAACTCCTTCTAACCTACCAGACATCGCTGCTTGAACAACCGGTTGAGATTCTAGGCAACCCGGCGCTATCGCTCACGATTATCAGCAACGTCCCCGATTGTGCGTTCTTCGCCTACCTGGAAGACGTTGCCCCGGATGGTACGGCTTATCACCTGACGGAAGGAGAACTGCGCGCCATCCATCGCAAGATCGGCGCCAATCCACCTTATACACAATTAACGCCCTACCATTCGTTTACTGAAGCAGATTCCCAGCCGCTCACCCCGGGTGAAGCGACTGAAATCACGTTCGGCATGCTGCCCGTTTCAGCCAGGGTGGAGGCCGGCCACCGGCTGCGCTTGAGCCTGGCTGGTCACGATGAGGGCACCTTCGCGCGCGTTCCTGAAGCGGGCATCCCAGCGTGGCATGTGCTGCGCAACACCGGGCACGCATCATGGATAGACATTCCGGTGAAAGCAGCAGTAACTTAAGCGCGACTTTTCACAATCCATTGCGTATACTATTATTGGATATAAAAGGAGTGTGAAATGTCTGTATCAACCGGATCACAAGTTACCGTCCAAACGCGCCGGGATGGTCCAGGCTGCCTGGTGGCGGGTCTGTGGTTTATTTTCTTCGGCTGGTGGATCGGCGGGCTGGCGACCCTGTTCGCCTGGCTGCTCAATGTCACCATCCTCGGCCTACCGATTGGGTTATTTATTCTGAATAACATACCCTTTCTGCTCATCTTGCAGCCGCCCGCCAGCGAAGTGGTGACAACTGTCGGCCCGGGTGGAACGACGGTCCAGGAACAGGAAATGCGCCAGATCAACTGGTTCCTACGCGCATTGTTCTTCATTATCGTCGGCTGGTGGTGGAGCCTGGTCTGGATGATACTTTCCTATATCGTCTGCCTCACCATCATCGGATTGCCGTTAGGTTTGCTGATGTTCCGCCTGGCGCCTGCGATGACGACACTGAAGAGATATTAAATGTTGGACGTTTTATTTTGGACCTTAGAAATTAGATAAGATAGTCATTCTCCTTATAAAATCGTCTATAATTCCAATTACCAATTAGGTCGATAGAAGGAGAATAATAATGAATTTCAAAAGTAGTATCCTTTGGCGTTGGTCAGTGGTCGGGTTGACCCTGGTACTCACACTGGCAGTCCTGGCGTCTGCAATACCGACCGGAAGCGCTGCGGCGGCTCCAAAAACCTCTTGCGATAAGAAATACGAAGTCAAGCGAGGAGACACGCTGAAAAAGATCGGCGAAAAGTTTGGTTATGCTCCGAACCAGATCGTCTACGTCAACAGCTGGAATGTCCCTTACACCATTTATGTCGGCCAAATAATATGCATCCCTACCAGTGCGGTTAATAAGCCGCCCAAAATGCTCCCCACCTATACAACTCAACCAGCGGCTTATTTCACCGCCGGCAGGACCGCAAACGATGTCCTGGTATATACCTATAACTACCCGAAAGTAAATGTCGTGGTCAATGCTGATAACGCTGGCGATTCGGTGAAAAATTTAATCGCTGTCGGGGCTTTTCGCGTGGGCAATGGAAAGACCTGGAGCTTCAAACTGCCGAATGAGCTCAAGAATGCCTCAAAGCTGACGATTTGCCTGAAGAACCAGAGAGACAGTTACTTGCAATGCGTCTCACCTCGTTCGGGCTCATAACGGTCTTTCTGTATTACCAGATATACCAGGATTGAGATCACTGGTTACCTGGCTTTATCGGATCTATGAAAGGAGAGTTAACATGAATCCCAATAGTAGTAAGATGTGGCATTGTCCGGTAGTCGGTCTGTCCTTGCTGCTGACCCTGGTAATCCTGGCGTCTTTTCCATCGGTCGAGGTAGCTGCAGCGGCTGCAAAAACTACTTGCGACAAGACGTACGAAGTCCGACGGGGAGACACCCTGCAAAAGATCGGTGACCGGTTTGGTTACGCTCCCAGCCAGGTCGTTTATGTCAATAGTTGGAAAGCGCCCTACACCATATACGTCGGCCAAAAAATTTGTATCCCCACCAGTAAGGTCGAAAATCCGCCAAAGGTGAACAGCACTTACGCCAATGCTCCGGCGGCTTATTTCACTGCCGGGCGGACCGCCAGCGACGTCCTGGTCTATCCCTATAACTACCCGGCGGCGAACGTAGTAGTTAAGGTCGATAATGCCGGCGACTCGGTCAAAAAGTATATCGATGTAGGCAGATTTACCATTGGCAACGGCAAGACCTGGCGTTTCAAGCTGCCAGCAGAGCTTAAGAATGCCTCGAAGCTGACGATTTGCTTGAAAGACATGAGCACCAGCAACCTACAGTGCGTTGCGCCTCGCTCGGGCTCGTGACGATGAGCACAGATGATGAGCTTCGTGATTTGATGGATCAAACAGCCGAAGAGCTCAAACGGCTGAATAATAATCCCAGCACCTGGGAAGTGTGGATCGTTTATCTGCTCAGGCAACTCGAGCAGCAGTCGATGGATGCAGATCCTTTGAGCCATATTAACTTCCAGGAAATGCTGCCATCGTTGCAAGAAGATATTCGACGGCGGTTACGAACCGGAGGCTGGTAGCAGTACAGATTCTATATTTATATGATCTCTTTGCGCCGTCGTTCAACGGCTTTAGCGACCAGAACCGGCAAGCTTTCGGTATATGGCGGGTAGGCGATGCCTTCTTCGGTGACGATGGCGGTGATGTAGCTAGCCGGGGTTATGTCAAAGGCAAGGTTAACGACCTCTGTACCTTCCGGGAGGATGCGCACGCCTCCCACCACAGCGATTTCTGAGACATCACGTTCTTCGATCGGAATTTCCTCGCCCACTCGGATAGATAAGTCAATTGTGGTGGTCGGGGCGGCTATGTAAAAGGGGACATTGTGTGCTCGGGCGACCAGCGCAAGGTTGTAAGTACCAATTTTATTTGCTGTATCGCCATTTGCCGCCACCCGGTCACAACCAACCGTGACCAGGTCGACACGGCGAGTTTTCATAATCGCTCCGGAAGCACCATCCACGATGACGGCATGGGGGATGCCCAGCTCGCGCAGCTCCCAGGCAGTCAGGCGCGCTCCTTGCAGCCGCGGACGGGTCTCATCGACGTAGACGAACACCTGGCGGCCATGTTCGTGGGCAGCGCGGATGATGCCCAGTGCGGTGCCGTAGTCTACGGTTGCCAGGGCGCCGGTATTGCAATGGTGAATAAAGGTTGCCTCTTGCGGAACCAGTGGAAGGGCATTCAAGCCGATGTTTCGATTGGTACGTACATCCTCTTCAGCAATAGCCTGGGCGACGCGTAACACCCGCCCGCTCAACTCGGCCGGGCTGCTGGAGGTGGAGGAATGGACAACCCCCATGACCCGCTCGATGGCATAAAATAGGTTGACTGCAGTGGGGCGGGCCAGGCGCAAGATAGCGGCGGCTTCATCCAGAGTTCCTCTCAGCCCATCGATATCATCCTGGGAGCTATGATACGCTGCCAGCGCCAATCCGAAGGCGGCGGCGGCCCCGATTGCTGGAGCGCCGCGGATGACCATATCTTGAATAGCCCGGGCGACGCCGCGTACATTCTCATAATCCCGGTAAACGACCTCCTGTGGGAGCAATCTTTGGTCGAGCATCCGCACAACGCCATCGCGCCATTCGATAGTTCGATAAGTAGACATCAGCATCTATTGTACCGAAGAAGTAGGTTTTTCCCAATGGCTTAGAAATTCATCCTGGGCGCATGCGCTAAATAGAATAGAATATATCGACCATCATTCACCCTTGTATGATCTATGGATACCACCGAGATCTCCTCCTGTTCAAAAAATCGCGCCCTGATGCTTTATTTGGTGGGAATTACTATCGCCAGCAGCCTGATCTATGGATTTATTTTTACTAAGCCGGCCAATTTCCTCACCGTCGTCGTACGCTCTAAAGTTTATCAAGATTACCTGTACAGCGCGCCACTGGCAACCCGCTGGTGGGTGATTGCGGCCTTCTGTTCCCTGGCAATTTTGTATGGATTGGGCTGGTACATTGCTCGCCGTGTCCATGGACCTGCTGCCTGGATGGTTGTGATAATCGGCAGTCTGGTTTTTGGCATCCTACTATCGTACATCTACCCGATCGATGCTTCGGATCTATTCAACAATATTTTGAATGGCCGGATCCGCAGCCTGTATCATGCGAACCCATTTGTTCAGGTTGCAAACGATTTCAAGAGCGATGAATTTTTCCCACTGGTATCTTTCAGTTACCTGCCAGCAGCGTACGGTCCGGTTTGGGAATTGCTTGCCGAAGCGGCAGTCCGCCTGGCCGGGAACGGCATGTTCGCCAATGTCCTGGCGTTGAAATGGCTTCCGGGTATCTTTTTGCTGGCCAGCGCTGGAGTAATTGCGGGGATCTTGAAAAGGCAAGGTTCGAAATTTATCCTGGCAGGTGTGCTGATGTTTGCCTGGAACCCGATTGTTCTCTACGAAGTCTGGGGGAATGGGCATAACGACATCGTAATGGTCTTCTTTATCTTACTAGCTGTATGGGCAATGCTCTATAAACAGCACACCTTAACAATCCTGGCGTTGATAGCTGGTATATTGGTCAAATTCATCCCGGTCTTGCTTATCCCGGCGGCTGGATTGATTTCGCTTCGCGATCTTCCCGATCTCCGGGCCAGGATCCGCTATGTCGTTGTCACGTCGTTTACGGCTGCATTATTGGTCTATTTTGCCTATCGCCCATTTTGGGCTGGATATAACGTCCTAAGTATTCCTCAACGAACCCGTTTATTTACGACTTCTTTGCCAGCGGTTTTTTACCGAATTTCCATACCCTGGTTAGGTCAAAACCGGGCGGCCGCGCTGATTAGCTCGGCAGCTCTAATCCTGACCATATCCTTCGCCATCTGGCAAGGATGGCGCGCCTATCGGAACTCATCGATCTACAGTTTTCCACAGGCATCGTTCAATATCCTGGCATTTTATTTGCTGGTTACTTGCTTATGGATCCAACAATGGTATTCGGTCTGGTTAATCGGTCTGGCGCCGGTACTTGCCTCGGGCGCCGCCCAACTCTTTGCGATATTGTTCGGGTTCCTGGCGATCAGTAAGCAATTATTTCTTTATCCGTTGGTGATCTGGCCAAACCCACGGCCTCCGCAACCTCGCCTGGAAATCGAGCTCACCCTGGGAGTGTTGGGGCTACCGTGGCTGTTAGCTTTAGCATTGCTTTTTCGAAAAATCATCCCCTTTCATTTCTCCTCTCGAAAGACGCCTTCCGTGCGGTCATAAATGATGCATCCGATCTCGATCGCATACATCACTGCAATCAGCCAGGTCCTATCATTAAGCGCTAAGAACCAGGCGCTGAACCGGTTGAATCGCCTGGGACTGCACCTGCTGTTCACCCATATCCCGCCAGGCTGGATCCCAGGGCCGCACCCGGCTGACCTGACTCCAGCCTGGCAAAAGGCCGGTCTACCGGTCGAGGGCGTGGGTTATTCCACACTTGGCACAATCGGAGAAGGCGCGCAAACCTCCAACCGCTTCTGGCCGACCTCGCCTTACTATCAGGCCTGGCTGGGTGGCTACTTGATCCAGATCTTGGACGGATTTGGATGGTCAGCGGAAAATGGAATGGAGATCGAACCGCTGCTGCAAGCTGCCTTGGTCGACCAACGCGCCTGGCTGAGTAATTACGGCTGCCGAGAGCCGCAGATATCCATTCAGCCGGGCAGCTTCCGGGTTATCGAAGAAACAACCCACCAGGATTATCCGGCCTGGCTCGTACAAGGCACGTTACAATCTCAGAGTGACGTCGGCGCTGGCAACCGTTATGGCAACGGCTATTTCTATTATCGTACTTATGAACTGATGTTTGCTCGTTTTGGCGGCATACGGCTGCCGCCGCTGAGCACACTGCCGCCTGTCTGGCCCTTGGCCTCCTACCATCCTTTGGAGCTGGAATGCCTGGGGTTGTTTGTCCGCATCGGCTCCCACAATCACTGGGCGTTGTTGTACTACTGTGGAGCACGCTGGGCCGGGCGCGACTACTTCGCGATTCTACGAAATGAGGCTTTATCTAGCCTGAAGCAGGTCCGCATTATTTCTGGGTAGGTCAATCCGAAAATGATTAAAATCGTCGTACTCGCCGATATCCACGCCAATTTACCTGCCTTAGAAGCTGTACTCGCTGATGCAGGGGACCAACCGGTAGATGGTTATATTTGTGCCGGCGATATGGTCACCGGCCCACAGCCAAACCAGGTGATGGAACGCCTCATTAATCTAGACGCCTGGATGATCAAAGGCAATAATGAGGCTTACGTACTCGAATATGCACGGAATACTTTGCCAACCGAGTGGTGGTCCCACCGGCAGTTCGGTTTCGCACGCCATTCTTTCCGCTTGCTGGATGGTCCAACGCTGGAAGCAATCCGCCGGCTTCCTACGCACAGGGTTGTCCGGCTGGCAAAGGCAGCACCGCTGCGCGTGGTGCATGGCACTCCGCGCTGCATTAACGAAATGCTCTTTCCCAATCGAGATCCAGGCGCTCTGGAGCAGGCGTTGGAAATGATCCCTGAACCGGTGGTTATCTGCGGTCATACGCATATCCCCTGGTCTATTGAACGCAATGGTAAGCTGGCAATTAATCCAGGCGCAGTCACAGGCGGGTTAAACGGCGATCCACGCGCTCATTATGCTCTCCTCACCTGGGATGGGAAGTACTGGCAGGTGGAGCTAAAACCGGTGAATTACGATGTGGCCGCGATAGAAAATGCCTTCATTCAAAGCGGGTTATTAGAAGCGGGCGGGGCATTTTCACGCGCCTGCCTGTTGAGTTTCCACAACGGGATGGATGTACCCCAGGATTTTGTCGATTTCGCTTACCGGTTTGCCCGCCATGCCGGCTGGCAGGGTAAGTATATACCCGATGAGCTTTGGCTAGAAGCTGAACGGGCATTTAATTGGGAAGTTTACCCAATCTGATAAAATATAAACATACCTATCGTTTACAATAGGTACAATTGGCGCTGAAGACGTAAGCCAGTTAGATCCTGCAGAATATACCAGAGGAGGATCTCACATAGACACCAAGCAAATCATCACTCGAATGTCAGCTAATGCAGAATGTATTCGCGCTCTCGTCTCCGGTGTTTCCGCAGAACAAGCCCGCTGGAAGCCTGATCCAGATAGCTGGTCAATCCTGGAGGTGATCAATCACCTCTCCGATGAAGAGCGGTTGGACTTCCGCGTGCGGCTCGACATTATCTTATACAACCCAGGTGGGGCCTGGCCGCCGATCGATCCACAGGGCTGGGTGAAAGAGCGGAAATACAACGAGCGCGAGCTTGCCTCATCGCTGCAGAGCTACCTGGACGAACGTCGGTCTTCCCTGACCTGGCTGGTGAGCCTTACCAATCCGGATTGGGAGGCACGCGTTCCCACACCGTGGGGATCGATCAGCGCCGGGGATATGTTTGTTGCCTGGGCGGCTCATGACCTATTAGCCATGCGTCAACTTGTCGAGCTGCAGTATGCCTGGACGGCGCAGATATCTTCGCCGTATAGTGGGGAGTACGCCGGAGAATGGTAACATTTAACCCAGATTCGCTGCAAATCGACGCTGAATTGGCAGACCTGGAAACGATCCGTCAGTATATTGAACGCCGGGCTGCCCTGTTTCAGCTTGATCGATCGACTACTTATGATATTCAATTGGCAGTGACTGAGCTCGTGACGAATTCGTTGGTCCATGGGTATCCTCAGTCGCACGGCTGGATCGAGGTCCAGATGGAACGCCAGAGTGAGGAAATATTCGTATGGGTACGCGATCGCGCACCATATTTTGACCCGACCCAACGACCCGCGCCTGACCTGTCAATACCATTGCATAAACGTTTCCCGGGTGGAATGGGCATCTATCTGACCCGCCAGATCGTTCTGAAGATGGCACATCGCAGCCTGCCAGAGGGTGGGAACGAAACTACCCTGGTCTTCCCCGGATAAACCTATATTATTGCTTCTGGAGGACAATCGTGGATATAAATATTGAAACCGTTCAAGGAAATACCTCAGTCACCATCCTACATCCACACGGACGGATCGATGGCTCGAATTACCAGGTGTTGATCGATCAAGGAAACCGGCTATACCAGGCTGGGACACGTCATCTGGTGATCGACCTGGCGGATGTAAGCTTTCTGAGCAGCGCCGGCCTGGTAGCACTGCACAAGCTGGTCTTGATCATGAGCGGCCAAAAGGTCGAAGAACAGCAAGATGGCTGGCATGCCCTGGGAGCGATCGAACACGATGCCGAGGCCGGACCGCAAGGTTTTGTAAAGCTGTTGAACCCCCAGCCGAAAGTAGCCAATACCCTGCAGATGGCAGGGATGGACGCCTTTTTCGAAACCTTCACCGACACAGCCGCGGCGGTCGCATCCTTTTAGTAGTAATCCAACGCGTTAACCAGATCACCGTCCGGCATAATTAACGGCAGCCTGGCAAATGCAGAACTGAAATAAGGCTATGCATGCCTTCCAACAGATGATGCAGACTTTACCTGCCTTATCGGCCTACGCTCGCAGGATCGATCTGCCTAAGGTCAACTTAAACCTGTTCCTATATGAAAGTGGGCAGGTGGGCGAGCCGGCGGTGATCCTGGTCCATGGATTAGGCGACGAGGCGGACACCTGGCGTCTGGTTATCCCAGCTCTGGTTCCCCAGCGGAGGGTGATTGCCTTCGATCTGCCGGGCTTTGGACGCAGCGACAAACCGAGGCGCAGCTACACAGTGGAATTCTTTCGAGATGTGCTGCTGGAGCTGATGGGTGTGCTGGATATTTCACATGCGACGCTGGCCGGTCATTCATTGGGCGCATTGATCATCCATTCAACCGCACTGAATGCCCCCGAGCGGGTCGAACGGTTGGTGCTGGTCGATGGCAGCCTGGCGTCACGCACGCAGAAGCTCGATTTGAAAACGGCAGCGTTTCTCATACCCGGGCTGGGCGAATGGATGTATAACCGGCTGCGAAGAGATCCTCAAGCCGCATATCGGAGCCTGGCTCCATATTACAACAGCCTGGAGGCGCTGCCCGCTGAGGAGCGCGCTTTCCTCTACCATCGGGTAAACGAGCGGGTGTGGAACGATGCCCAGCGCAGGGCCTTTCTATCCACTTTGCGGAATCTGGCGCGCTGGCTGCCAGCCCAACAGCGCGGCTTGCCGGAACGCCTGGCCGGATTGGCTGTTCCAACACTGGCGATCTGGGGAGACCAGGATAAGCTACAAAACCCGGATAACGGACGCTACTTAGTAGAAATCCAGCCTTCTGCCCGGCTGGTGATCGTCCCTGGCGCCGGGCATAACCTGCAGCAGGAGCAGCCGCAGCCGATTGTGGAGGCAATCCTTGGCGACCTACCTGTATAAAATCCAACCCGTCCGCCCAGACATGCTAAAAATTGGAGCGACTCCCGCTGAGGATCAAACCGTTGATGAACATTTTGCTTACCTGGAACGGCTGACGAAGCAGGGCGTGATCCTGCTGGCGGGGCGCACTCTGACCGATGAATACAGTAGCTTTGGGATTGTCATCATTCAAGCGGATAATTATGAAGCTGCACGGCTGATCGTCCAAAATGATCCGGTTGTTTCTCAAAGAATAAAGCACGCAGAGCTATTTCCATTCAGGATCGCCCTAAAAAGCGCTTAATCTAGTGGTCCTCATCATAATAAATTGTCTAGATGAGAACATGAGAATTATTTAGTTCAAAAGAGATTGATTTTATAATATTCACAGGCAATGGCGTTTCACTGTCTTGTTTTGACAGGAGGCTGAAACAATATGGAATCAAGCCTGAACATGAATCTGGAAACACGCGCCAGAGATCATAACCGCTTCGCATTAGCGCTATTTGAGACGCTAGGCCGCGCTCCGAACAACCTGTTCATTTCACCGTATGCTATCGATATGTTGCTGGCAATGGTGTATGCAGGTGCCCGCGGCACAACTGCTCAGCAAATGGCTAAAGCGCTGCAATTCACTCAAGATCAGCAAAGTCTTCATACGGCGCTTTCACAAATACAAGCAAGGCTGCAATCGGTACAAGAAAAAGGTCATATTACCCTCCACATCGCTAATTTCCTCTGGCCGCAGCAGAATACCCCTTTCCTGGCTTCATATACTCACCTCATTCGAGATCAATATGGAGTCACGATTACCCCATTGGATTACATCCGTCCCGAGAAAGCGCGCGAAGCCATTAATGCCTGGATCGATGAAAAAACAAATCACAAGATACATGAGATCGTCCCGATGGGCAGTCTTAACCCAAGCGCCCGGCTAGTACTCACCTCAGCGGCTTACTTTAAAAGCGATTGGGCTGTTCCCTTTGGTTTAGGGTCTACTCATACCGCCTTGTTTAAAGTCAGCCAGAACGAACATATTGATGTCCCGATGATGCATCTAACAAGTGTATTCCGTCACGGCGAAATAGAACAAGCTCAGATCCTGGAAATCCCTTACGCCGGCAAAGATCTGTCAATGATCCTGATTTTACCGCACATCCTGGATGGCTTGGCGGATGTCGAAAAAGTGTTAAACGCCGAGAATCTGAACCGGTGGTTGGGCGCGCTGGAAGAAAAAGAGCTGGAGCTCTTTTTGCCACGCTTTGAAATGAGCAGCAGCATCCTTCTCTGCCCGGCGCTGAATGCGCTTGGCATGACCGAAGCGTTCACGGATGAAGCTGATTTTTCAGGTATGAACGGTTTTAAATGGCTGATCATTTCTGCTTGCTTGCATAAAACCTTGATTCACGTAGACGAAGCTCGGAGCGAGGCCGCCGCGCCCTTGTCTGGGATTGATACTCTCGGCGCGCTAATGCCAGCGGTGGTGTTCCGTGTCGACCATCCGTGCCTGTACTTGATAAGAGAAAATAGTTTTGGGTCGATCTTGTTTATGGGCCGACTGGTCAGGCCGTTATAGTGTGTTTTTATAACGGGCTAACCGAAGCTGATTGCTCCTTCCAGAGGGTATAGTAATAAGTCCCTGTATAGATCGGGTTATAATACCAGCCTTTCACCCAGCGCTGCTGGTAATAACGATTATTTTCCACAAACAAGGGGATGCTGTTGGCCATATCATAGTATAACTGGTTGAATTCTTTATATACTCTGGCCCGTTTAGCAGGATCAGTTTCACTTACAGCGCGGTTGATAATCTCGGCATACTGAGCTTGGATGTCAGCCGGCAGTCTATGACGAGCGCCAAGGAAGCCAATCGTGTACGGCACGACCCAATTGTGCGGATCGTGGATATCTTCCCCCCAACCGCCAAAGTAGATCGGGAGATTGAAAGTCCTCGCATCCTCTACATAGGTCTGTTTCGGCAAGCCGGTCACAACCACAACAAACTTATCGTTGATCGCGCCCAACTCTGCCTGGAGGATTTCAGCCGCCACCTGGCGGAACGTGTTGCCAGTCCCGTACGGAACAGTGAGGCGAAAGCCGGTCTCCCACAGCGAGACATCCCCAGCCGGATCAGGCGTCCATCTGCCATCGGCGTTCTTTTTCCACCTGGATTGCTGAAGCATTTCTTTACACTTGACCGGATCGTAAGTATAAAACGGGGTGGTTTCATCATAGCCCAACATGCCGGGCAGCATCACGTTGACCGAACGTACGCCCTCGCCGATTAAGACATCATTTAAGTAGGTATCGTAATTGAAACAATAAGCAAAGCCCCTGCGCACCCATGGGTCGCTGAAGAAGTTAGGCGGGATGCCGTTGCCGTCCAATTGGCCGCTGCCGATGAATGCGTCATTCTCGGGGTTAATTCCAAATTGGAAGAACATATCTGTGCGCATGATTAATTGCAGCCCTTTGATCACCATTAAAGGCTTATTTGGATCAATTTCCTGGCAGTCGGCGGTAGTTTCCTGGCACTCGATGCCTACCAGGGTGTCCATCTGTGGCCACTCCTCCTGGCCATCTAAAAAGATGTCATCAACTTCGCCAGCTTTCAACATGGTAAAGCGGGTGCTGAAATCATCAACGAACTTGAAGATGATCTTCTTCAGTTTCGGTGGTCCACTCGGGCCGCCTTCCCACAGCGGCTGCTTGACCCAGTAGTCCTCGTTGGCTGCCAGGACAAGCTCCTCCCCTGGGGTCCAGTGATCCAGCATGTAAGGACCGGTGCCGTTTTCCGTATTGCCCAGGCCTAGCTCGATGAGCTGCTCGGAAGTCTTACCGTAGTAGTTTTGCCAGGTGGTGCAGTCCCCGTCCCAGCCGCCTTTGGAGCTGACCCAGGCTTTGGAGGTGACGCCCCAATAGGCAGCCATGGTCGCCAGGAACGGCCCCCATGGCTGCGCCAGCTTCATCGTCACCGTCCCGGCGGCATCATCCGCCACGATGGCGTCGGTGACCCTTTTACAGGCAGCCAGCAACACATCGGCGGGTATTTTAGCCAGGTTCGCCGGGTCGTCGATCAGCGTCGTGACTTCTGG
>Ga0113563_10000435_pt1 | contig 20020 bp, 17 predicted proteins | sample Mud3Dept3metaG_FD_80117 | JGI IMG/M metagenome (GOLD analysis project Ga0113563, IMG submission 80117) | Freshwater wetland microbial communities from Ohio, USA, analyzing the effect of biotic and abiotic controls - Mud 3 Core 4 Depth 3... | ecosystem: Environmental > Aquatic > Freshwater >... | reverse complement strand
CTGCAGCGAATGCGACAGCGAACGCCCCTCGTAAAGTTGGGCGACGATCTGCTGCAGTACGGCTTTGGACTCCGGACGCGCTTCCTTTTCCGCCAGTGTCTCGACCGCATCGACCACCGTCAGCCCGGCATTCATCAGGGCGAGAAGCTCCTGGCTGAACAGCATCAGCGGGAAATGGCCGCGGCGCCGCCTGATCCAGGTCTGCCAGGACTGCTTCGCCTTGACCGTGAGCGCGGTGTAGCCCTGCGCTGCGGCCTGGGCCTTCGCGTCGCTTTCATCCACGGCCTCGAGCATCAGCGCAACGACGCTGTCGGGAATGCGCACGGCTTTGACTTCAAATTGCATCGTCACTCCGTCCCTACCAATTGGTGACATCCGCCGCTTCGCCGGCCCCGCCGGCCTGACCGTCCTTGCCATAGGAGAGGAGGTCGAACTCGCCATGCTCGCCGGGTATCTTGTATATGTAGGCGTTTCCCCAGGGATCCGCAGGCACGCTCTTTTTCAGGTACGGACCGTCCCATTTGGGCTCGTTCGGGGGCCGCGTGATCAACGCAGCCAATCCCTGCTCCATTAGGGGATAACGGCCGGTATCGAGGCGGTACTGGTCGAGCGCCTTCTCCAGCGCATCGAGCTGCGCGCGCGCCGTCTTCACTTGCGATTTGCCGATCTGGGAAAAGTATTTCGGCCCTACGTAACCTGCCAGCAAGCCGATGATGACCATCACCACCAGCAGCTCGAGCAGGGTGAATCCGGATTGTTTGCGCCGAAGCGGCTGGACGGTGCTGTAGGATTTCGAGTTCACAACGTTCCCTTTAGGTTGTCGGGGCATCCACCCGTTGCGTGGTACTGCGCAACATTGTTCGCGCCGACCGTTCGTAGGCCTGAACTCTAAGGTCCTGCAGGGACAGCGTCAGTACCACGTAGCGTGTATATCCGCGTACACAGACCGCCCCGTTAGCCGATGGAGAGAAACCCGCTGCGACGTTTGTGCGCGAAGGCATGCGGCGGGCTTCTCGCAGATCATGCGAGGCCAGGAAAGCGCCCATTGTTTCGGAGGCGCACTGTGCGTACGCGCTCGGTTCCGCGCTTGCGCCACCGCCCGGGACTACGGCCAAACACGTAATCCGCATCTACGGAGTCGGCTGCCCCCTACAGCCTATCCCGCATTTCGGATGCAGCCCTTGTCGTAGCGGGTAACAGGGGCTTCGCCCCAGTGTCGTTCAGTCGAGCACCAACTACCCTTGCCCGACTGCGCTTGGATCAAGAATTTCTACACAACGGGAAACCATGCTCAAGCCTATTCGCACCGTAGTCGGGACCGTGGTGCCCATTGCGTTCATGCTGGCCAGTGCCGCGGCAATGGGGCAGGTAGCGTCATTCGATGAAATCGCCAGACAGGCTCTGGCGACACATCCGGCCATCCTGGCCAAGCTCTCGTCCGCGGCGGCGGCAAGAGCCGAACGCGAGAGCGCCGAGTGGCAACGTTACCCAACGCCCAGTCTGGAGATCAACAGCGATCACAATGGCGCCAGGACGAGCTTGCTGCGCCTGCAGCAACCGCTCTGGGCGAGTGGACGAATCGACGCGGGAATCGATGCCGCCCATTCCCGTCATCAGGCTGCCGCAGCCGCCATCGAGGAAGCGAAGCAGGACGTCATCCTCCGGGTCGTCGCCGCATACGTAGAGACACTGCGCCAGCAGGCACGGCAGGAATCGCTCGCCGAGGGCGTGCAGCAGCACGAACGCCTGCTCGGCATGATTACCCGGCGGGTCGAGCACGATGCCAGCCCCCGCGTCGACCAGGAACTGGCGCAATCGCGCCTGTATCAAGCCGAAAACGATCTTTCCTCGGTCAGGCAGGCGCTTGCCAATGCGCTTAACCAGCTGTCCCAACTTTCCGGAATGCAGGTGCGCGTGGTGAGCGCGCTTGAGATCGACAGACTGCCTGAGCAGCAGGGCAAGGAGTCCTTGGCCGAACAGGCCATCGCCAGATCGCCCACCTTGCGACGGCTCAGCTTTGAAGAGGGCGCCGCGCAAGCCGAGGTCGAGTTGAAGCGGGCAAGCTACCAGCCTCAGGTTTCCGTGCGCTTCGAAAATTCGCATGCTTCCGCGCCCTTGAACGGAATCCCCGCATACACCACCAACCGCTTGATGGTCGTGCTCGAGGCGCAGACTGGCGCCGGCCTGTCTGCCCGGTCCGGCGTCGTCGCGGCCCTGGGCAGGCGGGACGCGGCACGGCAGCAGCGCGAAGCCGCGCTGCGTGACCTGCGCGAGCGCCTCGCCATGGACTGGGATGAATTCCTGGCAGCGCGCATGCGCCTGGACAATGCCACCCTTGCGAGCAAAGGCGCGAAAGAGGTGTTTGAATCCTACGCGCGCCTATACACGGCCGGCAGGAAAACCTGGCTCGACGTATTGAACACAGTGCGCGAATCCACTCAGGCGGATGTGGCTGCCACAGATGCGAATGCGCAGGCGGTAGGCGCCTCGCTGCGCCTGCGTCTGTTGAGCGGAAACCTGAAAGGGATCTCCGAATGAAGCGCGATACGCTGTCGGCGCTCATCATGCAATCGGCCAGGCTTAGCGGACAATCGGTACAGCGCGAGCGCAAGGATGAGATCGAGCACGCGCTGGCGCAGACGGGCAGCAGCGAAACAGCCGCCGACCTGGTCCAGATCGCCTGGCGGGCGGCGAATCTGCAGGGCAAGCCATTGCGCCTCGCCGCGCCGCGGCCCAATGACTGTCCCTTCATCGGCTGGCGCGCCGATCACGGCTGGTTCGTGGCGGCTTCCCAAAACGCCGATGGCAGCTGGCTGGCGCAGACCGCAGATGGCGCGATTGGCCGCATCAGCAGACTCGACGACGTCGAGTGCGTTTCGCTTCCAGCCAAGATCGACGCCGGCGTAAGCGTGTCCAAAGCCTCACACCTGATCCGGAAAGCGATCTGGCAACGCAAGACCGTCTTCGTCGAAGCTCTGCTCGCCACCCTGCTCGTCAACCTGCTGGCACTTGCAGCGTCGGTGTTCAGCATGCAGGTGTATGACCGCGTCATCCCGAATCAGGGCTTTCACACGCTTTGGGTCCTTTCCGTCGGCGTAGTGACCGCGCTCGCGCTGGAATTCCTGCTAAAGCAGGTGCGCAGCTACGCCGTCGAAAAGACGGCAACGCGCATCGACGCGCAGCTGTCGGAGTGGTTTTTCGAACGCGCGCTGGGCATACGCATGGAATGCCGCCCGCCGTCGATCGGTACGCTCGCCGCGCAGATAAAGGGATTCGAAATGGTGCGCACGGTGATGAGTTCGACCTCGATTTTCATGCTTGCCGACGTCCCGTTTGCGCTGTTCTTCATCCTCATCATCGCCATGGTCGGCGGCTGGATGGTGATCGTTCCGCTCGTGCTCCTCCCGGTTTCGCTCATCGCCGGAATGATGTTTCAGCGCCAAATTGCCCGGCATGCAATGGAAAATCAGGGGCAGAGCAATCGCAAAGCCGGATTGCTGGTCGAATCGATCGACGCCGCCGAATCGCTCAAGGCCAACAGTGCCGAATGGAAGCTGCAAGCGCGCTGGAGCCGGCTGGTGGAAGCGGCCGGAGACTCCGACTACCAGATCAGGCAATATTCGTCGCTTTCCCAGCACCTGACGGTATCGCTGCAGCAGATCGGCTACGTTGCACTGGTCGCGCTTGGCGCGTATCTGGTCAGCGACAACCAACTGACCCTGGGCGCCCTGATCGCCTGCACCATCATCAACGGCCGGGCACTGTCGCCGATCGCGCAGTTGCCCGGACTGATGGTGCAGTGGGAGCATGCCCGCGCTGCGGTCCATGGCCTGGACCGGCTTATTTCGCTGCCCAACGAAATCGACGATCGTGCGCACGCCCTGACCCCGGGGGCACTGGACGGCGGCATACGCTTCGAGCAGGCCCGGTTCGGCTACGCCCCGGCATCCGCGATGGCGGTGGAAACGGACCAGCTGGAAATCAGGCCCGGCGAGAAGGTGGGTATCGTCGGCGCCATCGGCTCGGGCAAAAGCACCCTGCTAAAACTGGCCTCCGGGCTGTATCGCCCGGAGCACGGCAAAGTCTTCCTCGGTGGCCTCGACATGGCGCTGATCTCGCCCAGTTTCCTGCGTGAGTCCATCGCCTATCTGCCCCAGGAGATTCGCCTGTTCAGCGGCACCCTGCGCGAAAATCTGCTCCAGGGCCTGCCGGATCCCGGCGATGAAGTCCTGCTGCGCGCGGCGCGCGAGACCGGACTCGTGGCCCTGATCTCGAATCATCCAAGAGGACTGGCGCTGCCGATCAGCGAAGGCGGTCGCGGCATTTCCGGCGGCCAAAAGCAGCTGGTCGCGATGACCCGGATGCTGCTGTCGGCGCCGACCGTGTTGTTGCTGGATGAGCCGACCGCTTCCATGGATGCAGCGGCGGAAGCCAAGGTCGTGGCCATGCTCAAGGCGAAAGCGTCCGCGGGCGCGACCCTGCTGGTGGCCACGCATAAGAGCGCCCTGCTCCCGATCGTAAACAGGCTGCTGGTCATGCAGGGCGGGCGCGTGATCATGGATGGACCGCGGGACCTCGTCCTGGCCAAGCTTTCCGGCAACCCAAGCGCATCGACGCCGAACTCTCACAGGGAAGGCGTTGCGCCCGCGTACGCCTGACAATCTCATGACCAATACAGACGAACTTCCACGCTCGGGACGCATACTCGTTTTAGCCAGTGCAGCGGCGGTCGGCGGCTTTGTCCTCTGGTCCGTCTGGGCGGAAATCGATCAGATAACGCGTGCCCAGGGACAGGTTATCGCCAGTTCGCGCAATCAGGTGATCCAGGAACTCGATGGCGGCATTGTCGATGAACTGCTGGTCAAGGAGGGATCCTTCGTAAAGCAAGGACAAACCCTGGTCCGATTCGAAAAGGCCAAGACGGAGGCCTCCTACCTCGAAAGCCGCGCCCGGGCGGCTGCTCTCAAAGCGGCCGTGGCGCGACTCAAAGCGGAACTGTACGCAGGCGAGCCGCAGTTTCCGCCGGAACTCGACCAATATCCGGGAATACGCTCCAATCAGGAAATGCTGTTCAGGACGCGCCAAGCCGCGATTCATGAGGAGATAGCGGCACTGCAGCAGTCCCTCGAGCTGGTCAAGACCGAACTCAATATCAATTTGCCGCTGTTGCACGGGGGCGATGTCAGCAAGGCCGAAGTGCTCAAGCTGCAGCGCCAGGTCGCTGAGATCCAGGGGATGATAACCAACCGCGCCAACAAATACCGGCAGGACTCGCAGACCGACCTGTCCAAGGCCCTGGAAGACCTGGCCGGCATCGAGCAGATCATGGCGCAGCGCAAGGACCAGCTCCAGCACACGGAAATCACTTCGCCCATGGATGGGGTGGTGCGCAACGTGCGCATCACCACGCGCGGCGGCGTAGCCAGACCCGGGGAGGAGATCATGCAGATTGTCCCGGTCGAGGACGATCTGCTGATCGAAGCCAAGGTCAAGCCGGCGGACATTGCCTTCGTCAAACCCGGCCTGCCCGCCACGATCAAGCTGGACGCGTATGACTACACCATCTATGGCTCGCTGCAGGGAACGGTGAGCTATATCAGCGCGGACACCCTGAGCGACGAGACCCGGAACATCAACGAGCCCCCTTATTATCGCGTTCAGGTCAAGACCAGGGCGAGCGACATTGCGCAGCATGCATCCAAGCGCATCGAAATCCAGCCCGGCATGACCGCTTCGGTCGAAATCAAGACCGGAAGCAATACGGTGTGGAAATACCTGACCAAGCCGATTACCAAAACCCTGAGCCAGTCGCTGGGAGAACGCTAGCGCTGCCAAAAGGAAGCTTTCTTCCCGCTTGCCCAGGCGCTGAATCGCGCACCGGCGCGTCCGCGGCGCGCGGGCGCGGAAATCCGCGATCGTCCTTGAACCGGGCAGGCACAGGCGCAGCTCGAGGAATTCATGCAAGCCAATTTGATCATCGAACACATTCCGCGCCTGCGCCGTTATGCGAGCGCACTGACCCGCGATCGCCATGCCGTCGATGATCTGGTACAGGACACGCTGGAACGCGCTCTCAACAAGCTCCATTTGTGGCGGCCCGGCAGCGACATGCGGGCGTGGCTGTTTTCCGTCATGTACAACGTATTCATCAATCAATTGCGCATTCCGCAGGCCAGGGTCGGCCTCGATCCGGATATTCTGCCTGAGCCTGTCGGGAACGCGGCGCATTTCGACCGGATCGAGCTTGCGGAAATGGAAAGAGCCATGCTCAGCCTTTCGGCCGAACAGCGGGATGTGCTCATGCTCGTCGCGGTAGAAGAGCTGAGCTACGTGGAGACTGCCAAAACGCTCGCCATTCCCCTAGGCACCGTAATGTCGCGGCTGTCGCGCGCGAGGGAAAGGCTGCACAAACTTACAGGGCGCGAGACGCCGAAGTAATGGTATGGCAGGCGGCGCCCATCGCCGTTGCCAGCGCCTAGCGTTGGCAGGGGCTGAAACCGCGCCAGCCGGTCTCAGCGCTTGAAGCGGTAGCCTTTGTAATTGAATACCAGGCCATCGCCGACAATTTTCTCCAGTTTCACGCCGGGCGCGACCTCTTCGCCCTCGCGCACCAGCCTGTCATTCACGATCACCATGCCACTGGCGCCTTCGTCGCGAATAAATCCGGCCACGGACAGCGCGGGAAGATCCTGCGGCAGCGCAGGCGGCGACTCGGCCGTGCCACCTGCTGCTGCCTGAGCGGGCAGAGCCGGGGTCGCCGCCGTGGCGGCGACCGCTGCGGCAGCAGGCTTCGCCTTTGCCTTGGGCGCGACTTTTGCGATGGGCATGGGCGCAGCGGCATTCGCCGGATTCGCAGGCGCCATCCTCGGATGCGCATCGGCTGGCCTGGAAGGACCTGCGCTGCGCGGGTCCTTGCCGCGCTCCAGCCCGGTCAGCGGCTGCTGTGCTTGAGGCAAGGTCTGAGCTGCCCCATCCGCAGTGGGCTTCGCGCCGGCGGCCACTGGCGCCTTGACCGGCTCCGGTACCGCCATCGGTATTTCCGCCGTCTGCGGGACTACAGGCACTTTGATGGATTGCGCGCCGCCCGGAGCCGCCGGGCGCAGCCATAGCAGCAGCACTGCCGCGTTCACCAGCAAGGCTCCCGCCAGCACGTAAGGCCAAACGCGTGCCCGCGGCAGTTCCTCGCCCACCGCCGGCAATAGCGAATACCTGGGCGCGGCAGCGATTTGCAGCCGCGCTTGCTCCGAATCCGCCAGCGCCTCAAGGATGTAGGACATTCGATTCCCTTAGCGCTGTTTTGCTCAAGCGTGGCAGATCTTCATCGAGGCGCAGGTTCAGGCGAATCAGCGTGAGGGCGCCCGCCGCCCCGTCCGGCGCCATGCCTTCGGCGAGTTGGAACGACTTGACCCGATCGACGAGTTCCTCGTCGAACACCGCCGGACCGTCCGCATTCCCGCCGTGCGCGCGCGCCAGGCTTTGGCGCAGCCACGACACCACCGGACCGCGGGCGCCCGCGGCCAGCAGGTTGCCAAAACCGGGCGGCGCATACCATAGCAGCACGTACTTGCCCGTCCACAGGGGCGCGATCTGCGCCAGAGCGACGCGCTGCCTGACGCCGGCCACAACGACGGTTGCGGACTCCTCGTCGAGCGCCGTGAGGACGGCGTGGAATTGGCGTTGCTTGCCCGCGCCATCCAGCAACAGCACCGCGGGCTGGTTTGCCTGTAGCAGGTCGGCAATACCTCCCCGGGTGTACAGGCAATGCATATTGGCTGCTTCGGCGAGCTTGCACGCCGGCTTCCTGCCGGCCGGATCGTAATCGATCCCATACAGTTTGAACAAATCCCGAAAGGCGAGCCCTTCGCTGCGGCCGCGCGGCAGGTTCGCGTCCGGCCAGCGCAGTTCCTCAAGCGCCGGCGTCTCCGCCACGGCGAAGGTGATCGGTTTCGGCGCGGGCACCACCGGGCTCGCCGCTGCCGGCGGATGCGGCGCTACCGACGCAATCTGCCCCGTCGCAAACACCGTACCGGCCGGCTCCGCCTTCGGCCAGGGAATCGACCAAGACGGAAGCGGCAGCAGGCTCGCCGCGAAAACGCCGCCCGCGCACGCCGTAGCGAGGACCAGCGACGGCCAGGCAAGCAGGCGGCTCCATCGGCGCCTCGTCGCGGTCATATCGATCACCTCGCGCGCGGCCTTCCTCAGGGTCTTCGGCGTGACCTGCAACTTGCGCTGCACGAATGTTCCGAGCAGCGCCCGGTCGCACACCAGGTTGATCAGGCGCGGCACGCCGCCGGTCAGGCGGTAGAGGGTGCCGGTCAGGGAATACGGGAACACCGGCGTTTGCGTGCCCGAGACGCGCAGGCGATGCACCACGTAGGCGGCGACTTCGAGACGCGTGAGCTGGCGCAGATGGTATCGCGCGACCACGCGCTGCGCCACCTGCCTCAATTCCGGCCGGCGCAGCATGTCGTTCAGCTCCGGTTGACCGATCAGAATGATCTGCAGCAGTTTGCGCGTGTCGGTTTCAAGATTCGTGAGCAGGCGCAACTGCTCCAGCACATCGGTACACAGGTTCTGCGCTTCGTCGATGATCAGCACTCCGCGCCGCCCTTGCGCGTTCACGCGCAGCAGGTGCGTGTTGATCGCGTCGACCAGCACTTTGACGCTGGGCGCAGCGACCGGCACCTGGATGTGGAATTCGTCGCAAATGCTGGCGAGCAGCTCTTCCACGCTCATCTTCGGGTTGAGAACGATGGCAAGGTCGCAGCGCGCCTGTATTTGCTCGATCAAGCACCGGCACAGCGTGGTCTTGCCGGTGCCGACTTCCCCTGTGAGCAGCAGGATGCCGCCCTCGCCCTGCACGCCGTAGAGCAGATGGGCGAGCGCCTCGCGGTGGCGCTCGCTCATGTAGAGGAAGCGCGGGTCCGGCGCGATGGAAAACGGCATTTCCGACAGATGGAAGTATTCCTGATACATTTCGGCGCTCCAATTCGGATCGTCAAAGGGCGTTGCCGGGTCATCAGCAGGGCACACCGCGTCTGCTGCGGCGTTCCGATCGCATGCCTGGATTGCCCGGTCATCGCGATGCGCGAACCGGCCGCCAACGCCTGCGCAAACCGATATACGCATTAAGCCCTACGCCGCAGCGCCCGGCCAATAAGGTGGCGGCCTTACAAACCGGTAGTGAAAGGCAGTAGCCCTGAAAACCGCAGCAATTGCCGTCGACCAGGAAGGCGGCTGAGCTCGGCCGCCGGCGCCCGGCGCTTTGCCGCTGCGCTTGCCGCCGGTGCGCATGAGCCGCCCGGCGCAAGCATCATCGCGCCGATCGACTAGCCGTGGGATAGATACACCGTCAACGCCACCGCGAAGGCCAGGCCCAGCGCCCAGGCAAGCGTCAGGGTTTCGGACACATCATGCTCGTGCAATGCCGTCTGGCGCGGGCTTGGGACCCGGCGGGGATGGTCTAGTCCACTACGCTCGCGTGGTGTTTCCGTACGTCCCCCGATGTCGTTCGCGCCCTCGATCTGCGGACATGGTGAAATGGCAAGTGCGAATTCCGTTTCCTCGAGCGTCGAATCATCGTAGAAAGACCGACTAGCGCGCGTTGCCTTCATAGGACCTCCCGTCAAACAGGACCATCGGAGCTTTGCACCGACTGCCGCGCCGCGGTTCGCACCGAACCGGCCGGAAGTCTGCAGTCAAAGTCTAGGCACATGGGCAGCGCAACGCAGCGGGGCAACAACCCCAAACGCAGCGGATAAGGACCGCAACGCAGAGGCAGGGTTACCGGGTAGTCCGGCGCGATCAATTCAGACCGCGCGCGATCGCATAGGCGGTCAGTCCGGCGGCATTGTGCACATCGAGTTTCGCCATCAGATTGGCGCGGTGCTTGCCGACCGTCTTCACGCTCAGGCCGAGAATGTGGGCGATGCACCTGCTCGACTTTCCCGCGGCCACGAGTTTGAGCACGTCGCGCTCGCGCGGCGTCAGCCGGTCGCGCGCACTGCCTGCACCGGGCAATCCGCTGCCAGGGTAGGAGCTGACTACCGACACGGGAACGTTCGCATCCAGGTACGACTTGCCCTGCAACACGCTGCGGATCGCGGTGCGGTACTCCGCATGCGTCGCATCCTTGCGGATACAGCCGTTGGCGCTCGCCTGGAGCTTGGCGAGGACGGCATCCTCGGTGTTGCGCGAAACGATCACCAGTACGCGTGCGTCTGGATAGCGCCGCTTGGCCTCCGCCAGCGCTGCGACGTCGTCCGCGCCCGGCATGGCTCTATCCAGCAGCAGCAGATGCGGCCACAGTTCGCCGATGACGGCCGCCTCGTCTCGATCTCGGTTCGTGTTCGCGAGAACCTCGATATCCGATTCCACGGCCACCAGTGCCCGCAAGCCGGCCTGGATCATGGCGTGGCCATCGATAATCAGTATGCGCTGCAGTATGTCCATCTCTTCTCCAGAGTATTTCATTACCTGCTGTTTTTCCGGCGCCGCATGCCTTATCCTTTCCGCGGCCGGCCGCTGTCAGACCCGGCGTGAGTCGTGCGTAAGCTGGCGCAGCCTGTTGCGTGCGCGCGACAGGCGCGAGATAACTGTGCAGATCGGGACGGAGAGCGCCGCCGCAGCCTCTTCATAGCTCATCTGTTCCACGGCAACGAGCAGGAGCACCTCCCGCTGGTCGGTGCTAAGGCAGCGCAGGGCTTTTTCCACTGCCGCAGGCTCGATGCGGCCGCGCCGTGTCGCCTTTCCCTCTGCGACAACGGCGGCCGCACCAGGCGCGCGCATCGCTGCGCAGCTGCGCGGCGTGCCCGGCCGCTGGATTCTGTCTTCCTTGTTCATTTGATCCCCAGCTTCTTCGTCAGCGCATACTCGCGCCGCATGCGCAACTCCGCTTTGCGCATCTGCCGCTTCCTCTCGGCACGGAAGGACTTGCGTGCATCCTGCTTGGCGCGCGCAATATCGACGTACTCGGGATCGATCGGCAGGCGATGCAGTTTCAATTTTGTATGCCCTTTACCCATGCGTTTCGTTCCAGATCAGACCCGTCCGCCGACCATCCATGTCCATCGCGGGAGATCCGGATTTACAGGCAGACTTCGACGCGGCTGATCCGGAGACCAGCCCCTGCCAAACTGCAATGCACTTCCCGTGCCAACGCGACGTTCGCTGACAAACCATCGATTCCTAAGGAGAAACTGCAGAATTGCAGGCCTTGGAAGGCGGAAGACACCCCCTTCAAAGGGGCAATTGCCCCGACTGCTGCGCGCCCTGCCCCGGCAGAGTTGCCATCGACACATACTCCAAGCCCGGCCGTGCCGTCCCGGAAAAGCCATCTGGCCGATGCGGCCGCCCGATGGCGGGACTGCGGCGACTGACCGTTTTGCCGGTGTTGCGCGCCTGGACGCAAGCGACCTATGCGCCCAGACCCTAGGGCCTATGGGCATCGCGACGATGCCGAAGGGCGAAACCTCTACGCCACAATTCGGGTAAGGCCCCATGGCTTCGAGACGCGGCCCAATTGAGAATGCTCGCACCTGCTGCCGGCATCGATGCGCCGGCAGAACAGATGGAACCGGTCGGCTGCGGCCGGCTACCGCAGACCCGACGAGGCAGACTATGCGTACAAAATCAACAATAGAGGACAGAACACCGTTCATGCACGGGGCAGGCGGCCGCCTGCCACGCAGGCTCAGCCCGAGTTCTCCCCTGAACTGCGCGTCCAGCCGCAGATGAGACAGGTCCTGCGGGTCAAACTGTCGCAGCAGCTGAGCCTGACGCCGCAGTTACAGCAATCGATCCGGCTGCTGCAGTTATCCACCCTGGAGCTGAACCAGGAATTGGAAACATTGCTGACCGAAAACCCGCTGCTGGAACGCGACGAGCTGGAAGCGGAGGCCTTGCCTCTGCCGCCGAACGCCGTCGCAGGCGCGGAATCTGCCGTGGCCGCCGGCGAGTCGCCTGCCGCTGACTCGCGCAATACCGACGCGCCCGATATCGACTGGTTTGCCGATGGCTCCGCCGCAGGCGCCCGCCGGGACGACGACGAGGAGCCGGAATATCCGCAGCTTGCCGCCGCTACCCCCAGCTTGTACGAGCACCTGGTGGAACAACTGCGCATGACGCGCCTGTCTGCGCGCGACAAGAGCATCGTGAACACCCTGATCGCAGCGCTGGACCAGAACGGGTATCTGTCACAGAGTCTGGAGGAAATTGCCGAGTTGCTGCCGCCGCAACTGGAAGTCGAGCTGGAGGAGCTGCAGATCGGCTTGCACCACCTGCAGAGCCTCGATCCCACCGGCGTCGGCGCGCGCTCGCCCGCCGAGTGCCTGGAGCTGCAGCTGAAGGCCTTGCCGCCACTCACCCCGGCGCGCGAGCTCGCGCTCGACATCGTGCGCGCGCACCTGGATGCGCTTGCGGCACGCGACTTCGCGCGCCTGAAGCGGGCGCTGCGTTGCGACGAGGACAGCCTGCGCCAGGCACAACGCCTGATCCTCCAGCTGAATCCGTACCCCGGCGCGGCGTATGCGGTCTCCGAGACGCGCTATATCGTGCCCGACGTGCATGTCAAAAAGGTGAAAAACACCTGGATCGCGACCCTCAACCCCGACGCCATGCCCAAGCTGCGCATCAACCGCATGTACGCGCAGATACTGCAGGACAAGCAGCATGCGTCCGGCAGCAGGCTGTCCGGTCAGCTGCAGGAGGCACGCTGGCTGATCAAGAACGTGCAGCAGCGCTTCGACACGATACTGCGCGTGGCGCAGGCGATCGTGGAGCGGCAACGGCATTTCTTCGACCACGGGGAAATGGCGATGCGGCCGCTGGTGCTGCGAGAAATCGCCGCGGCGCTGGACTTGCACGAATCCACGGTGTCGCGCGTCACCACGCAGAAATTCATGGCCACCCCGCGCGGGATTCTGGAGCTGAAGTACTTCTTCGGCAGCCACGTCGTCACCGAAGCCGGTGGCGCCTGCTCCGCCACGGCGGTCCGCGCCCTAATGAAGCAGCTGGTCGATGCGGAGGACGGCAAGAAGCCTCTCTCCGACAGCAAGATATCGCAGATTCTCGGTCAACAGGGCATTGTCGTCGCGCGTCGAACCATCGCCAAATATCGCGACTCCCTGAACCTGCCGCCGATGAGCATGCGCAAGTCGCTGTAGCGTCGAGGCGCGAAGGCGCTGTCGGACGGCGCCGGCCGAACGCATCGGGTTAGAACAGCCGGAATTGGGAGGGGAAGCGCACCTGAATTTCGGTCCCGCTACCCGGACTTGACCTGATCTCCATGTGTCCGGCCACCTGCCGTACCCTTTCGCCCATCGCAGTCAGCCCGAAGCCGCCATGCCCGACGCGCTCGCCGGTGGCGGCGACATCGAACCCGATACCGTTGTCGCGCACGCTCAACTGCAAGCCGCTGTCGTTCCGGCGCAGGCAAACCCACACCTGCGTCGCCCGTGCATGCTGCGCCACGTTGGTAAGCGCCTCCTGCACCACGCGAAAGCATGCAATTTCCACGTCGCTGTGCGGCCGCTCAGCCGTTTCCGGCGCATCGAAATGCATGGTCCAGCCGGACGCCTCGGCCTGCTGCCTGCAGTGTGTGCGCAATGCCGTGTAGAGCCCCAATTCCGCCAGCTGCGGCGGGTGCAGGTCGAGCGACATGGCGCGGACCCTCTGCAGCGCCAAGCGGGCTATCGCACCTGCATCCTTCAGGTGGGCGCGCGCTTCGTCGCCGCTGCAATGCGCCTCCAGGATTTGCAGATGGATCATCAGCGTGGTGAGTTCCTGGCCCGCCTGCTCGTGCAGCTCGAAAGCGATACTGCGGCGCTGTTCCTCCTGCGCGCGGGTCATGCGCTCCGACAGCGTCTGCAGCCGGGTCAAAGCCTTCTCCAGCGCATCTTCCGCCTGCTTGTGCGCGCCGACCTCTTCCCGCAGCGCCGTATCCAGCCGGATGCGCTCCGCGGCCAGCTGATTGAAGCTGCCTATCAGTTCGCCGATCTCGTCGTGCCGGCCGACTGGGAGTGGCGCCAGCGGATCCTTGCCTTCGGTCATGCGCCGCATCGCGTCTGCCCCGATCTTCAGCGGCGCCAGCTGACGCGAGAGAACCCATGCCATCACCGCCGCCACACCCAGCGAAATCAGCAATGCCGCCAGATAGATCTGGCGTTTTTGCGCCGCGATCGGCGCGAAGAATTCCGCCTCCGATTCGCCCGCAGCAATGATCCAGCCGGTGGTCTGCATGCGCCGTGCCACGGAAAATATGTCGAGGCCGAATGATGTCCTGGTAATGCCCGGCCCCTCGAATCCCTCCTCGAGCCTGCGGTCGAGCAGAGGATTTATGCCCTTCGCCGGCAGCTTGAGCATGACCCGCTCCCGGTCAGTGCTCGCAACGATCAGGTGGTCCTCGGGGGACAATACCGAGATGAACCCCTGCAGACCTACCTTGAACTGTTGCAGATTGCTGAACAGGTTGAAGTCCGAAATCACCCCAGCGCCGAAAAGTACCCCGACTGTAGCGCCGCTTGCATCGCGCAGCGGCACACCGATGCGAAACAGCGGCTGTTTCGCCGTACGCCCGATCAGCGGTGCGCTGACAGCTTGCTTGGCGCCGTTCATGATCCGCCGAAAGAAATCCGTATCGCGTATCGAAGCCCCCAGACGTCCGGGGACCGACGGATATTCGGCGATATAGACCCCTTGCTTGTTCGCGGCGATGAGGCCGAGCGGAAACAAGGTTTCGGAAACCCTGCGTTGCTCGAGGATTTGATAGATCTTCGCCGGATCGCTCAGAGCCGCCGGTGCAATCGATGCGGCGACTTCGTTCAGTACATCGATGCGCAGCTGAATGTCACTGTCGAGGTCGGCGGCGATATAACGGACCGAGGCCGACATCGATTGCATCATCGCATTCGCGAGGTTGGTCTGCGCGACGCCGACCACGCGCAGTGCAAATCCCCAAATCCCGGCGACAAGCAGCAGGAACACCATGAGCACTATCCTAACTTTGAGGCTCAGCGATGGGATCGGCTTGGAAACCATGTCACGCGCAGGGTCGGAGCAAAAAATGCCCGGAAGCCTAGCACATCTGTGAGGTGCCGTGCACGCGCGCGCGGCAGACTGAGGACTGCCCGTACTTGTGACCGACTGCAAGCCGGCCGGCGACTTAGCGCCGTTTATGCCGACCGATCGCTCTGCCTGGCCTGCGAATCCAAATGCGGCCCGGAGCCCAGGAACTCCCTGTACTTCATTGTTTCCTGCCGGAAATGGTCGACAATGATCTGCGTAATCAGAAGCCCGTATTCGGCCCACATCGCGTGGGCTCCGGCATCAGCCAATTCCTTCGTCGCATGCTCGATTTCCGCCTTCATTTGCAGGTGCAATGCCGCATGACCCTTTGCCGTAGGATAGGAACATTCCGACAAAACGCGCTCCTCGAGTTCGAAATGACTGACAGCCTCCAGCACCAGCTCGTTTATCAGTCGCAGTATTTCGCCGCGGTTCAGGCCATCGGCGATGGCCTGGTTCAAGACCTGTGCCAGCGCGATGAGCTGCCGATCTGCCGCGTCGAGCTCGGGAATGCCAAACCCCGGTCCGTCGCTCCAGGCGGGATTCGATGCAGACGGTCCCATCACGCTCTCCAGCCAGGTAAAAAGACGCCCCCGGCCAGCCTCGCCTGTCGGGGCGCTATTTCACCTTAGCCATTTGCTCTGGCGCTGTCATTACCCTCTGGACTTTACTCCGGCATACTGTTTCGAGTGTATTCCCTCAGTTGCAGACCGCGTTCACCTGCCTGACATCGGTTAGGCCCTGCAGCACCTTCTCGATGCCGTCCTGCCTGAGCGTGCGCAGCCCCGCGATTGTGGCCGCGGCTTTTATCTCGGCCACCGGCGCACGCGATTGAATCAGCCGCTTCGTCGCCTGGTCGGTCACCAGCAGTTCGTGCAGCCCGATCCTGCCCCGGTATCCGGTGTGATCGCAATACTCGCAGCCCTGCGCGCGGAACAGCGTAAGTGGGCCCTGCCCGCCGTAGCGTTCGGTCCATTTCTGCATCTGCCTGCGCGCATCCACCGGAGTGTCGCTGCAGTATTCCAGCAACAGTTGCTCGAGCTCTGCCGGCGTCGGCGCGTATTCGCTCTTGCATTCCGGGCAAAGGCGTTTGGCGAGGCGCTGCGCCAGAACGCCCAGCAGGGCATCGGCGAAACTGAACGAATCCATGCCCAGATCGAGCAGGCGCACGATGCTCTCCGCCGCACTGTTGGTGTGCAGGGTAGACAGCACCAGATGCCCGGTGAGCGATGCCTCGATGCCGATCTTCGCCGTTTCGGTATCGCGCATCTCACCGACCATGATGACATCGGGGTCGGCACGCATGAAGCTGCGCATCGCGGCGGCAAAGGTCCAGCCGATCTTGGCGTGGACCTGAACCTGACGCAAGCCCGGCTGCGTGATCTCGATCGGATCCTCCGCGGTCCAGATCTTGCGCTCGGACGTATTCAGAAACGCGAGCAATGAGTGCAGCGTAGTGGTCTTTCCGGAACCGGTCGGGCCGCAAACGAGGAACAGCCCATGCGGTTTCGAGATCAGGCGCTTGATCGAGTTGAGCCCCTCCGTCTCCAGGCCCAGCTCATCCAGGGGAACCGGACCGCTTGCGGCGAGCACGCGCATGACGACATCCTCCAGGCCGCTCGTCGTCGGAATCGTCGCGATCCGCAGTTCCACCTGCGCCGGCCCAAACCGGCTGAAGTCGATCTTGCCGTCCTGGGGTTTGCGCCGCTCAGTGATGTCGAGTTGGCTCATGATCTTTATCCTGGACACCAGGGCATTGCGAAATTGCGACGGCAGGTCCAGATAGTTCACGAGCACCCCGTCCTTGCGAAAGCGCACGCGCGTAGTCTTGGACCCCGGATTCGCTTCGATATGAATGTCCGACGCTTTTTGCTCGACCGCGTCGAGAATGATCCTGTTGACCAGCATTACCAGCGCACTATCGCTCTTCGCGGCCTGCTGCTCGGCGACATCGCGGTCACCGCTCTCCGCCGCCAGGCGTGAGACCAGTTCCTGCACCGCGATTTCATTGCGCGGCGGCGCTTCGGCCGCCTGCAGCTTGCCTCTGCCGCGCCGGTTTCGCGGCGCCGGCGCTGCGCCTGCCGCGCCGGTGTAACCCTTTATGGAAGCAATGCCGCTTTCGTCCGCTGCAGCAGTATCCGCAACCACTCTCAACTGGGTCAAGGTGCGCAGCTTCTCCATAACGGCGTTGTCGTTCCGGTTTTCCGCGGTCCAGCGCATGCGCTGGGTGTCGCACGCGCTCAGCATGCGGCGGCGCTGCGCGCCACCTTCCGGGCGGATATTGCCTGGCGTGCCGGGGGAAGGCGTATTCTGCGCGAGGAACTGGTCGAACATTTGCGTGCGCATTGTCGCCTGCAGGCTGAGCGCCGCTCCTACCGCTTCGGGCGAAACAGCTTTCTGGTTGATCAGGATCTGCCCGATGGGGGCATCGACGCTGCAGATTGTAGCCGCGTGCGCTGGCACGAAGCAGCGGACGATGCTGCCGCTCTCCTGCGGCAAATACAAGAACAGGCCGCACAGCGCGCTGACGTAGCCCCGGGTCACGCCCTGAAATATCTCGCCGCTCTCCAGGTCGATGCGGAACAACTGATTCTCGGCCGCGCACAGCATTTCGGACTCGCCTGCGGAAGCGCATGCGACTTCGCGCCTGAGCTCGATGGCCCGGCGCAGCTGCAGCTTCGACAGCTCGGAGAATTCCACCCTGAGAGCTTCGCCGGTGCCGTCGGGCCGAAACTGCAGCACTGCTTCGTTCGGCACAAAACTGCGCAGGTGTCCGCTCGCCTTGGTGCCGTCCCTGAATGTCAGCAGGCAATTGGCCCAGTCGAAGCGATCCTGCTCGCGCACGAACTCGAAGTATGGCGGAGCCGGCCAGCGAAACTCCTCCACGGCCAGGGCGCCGGTGGCGATTGCCAGAGGCAGCGGGGCGTTCATTGCAGCCGGCACTCGGGCACGCCACTGCGAATTCGGATAAGGTCCATGCTTGCTTCGCCTGTTCTTGTCAGATGTGGTTTCGCTGCTGCATGCTCCCGATGCTGGATCGATATCCGCTTGCCTTGCCATCCTCTGGATGGATTCGATCGCTGCGTGCGATTGCCTAGCCAGCGCGGTGTGTTACCCCCATTTGTCAACGGCTTCCACCTTACTCACCGCCGGGATTAGGGTCAGTAAGCAATAGGGCGTATCTGCGGCTACAGTACGCACCCCATATTTATCGCACTGGAACGCAAGGGCGACGGGCCGTTTCCGGAGTGGTCGCGCCAGGCAGGGGGAAGCTTGGGTCCGCGCGGCGTGGTCAGCGTCGCTCCGCATATGAGCGGCGCGCCGCCGCAGTCCGCGTGCAACTCAAGTTTTCGGCAAATCCGATGTCGGATACGGGCGCGCCCTAGCTCGCTGCGGCGCTCTTGGATTTCTCGGTGATTGCGCGTTCGATCAACTTGCCCTTGCTCGCCTCGGACGCGCCGGCGGTATCGGTGTGCTCATCGACGAAGTCTTCCTTCATTCCCCGCTTGAACCCCTGCACCGCGCCGCCCAGGTCGGCGCCCATGTTGCGCAGCTTCCTGGTGCCGAATACCACTACCACAATCGCGAGCACGATCAGCCAGTGTCCGATGCTTAATGAACCCATTGTTTGCTCCCAAAAATGTTTCACTGCTTCCTGCAATGGCGCGCGGATACGCCGGCGCCACCTGCATTGCCATTCTCCGACGTGAACTCTGGAAAGGCCATACAGCATTACCCGGCAGTTGGCGTAGTCGTTCAGGTTGCCGGGGTTTCGCGTCAGTTGGCCCGGATCGGCAAAATGCTATCCGGCAAGGCACGCCGATGCGGACTTGAGCGTGACCGGCGGCAGACGGCGCAATGCCGACATGTCGGGCGCACTCGATAACTCCTGCGCGAATTGAATGTTCTTGTGCAACTCGTCGAGATACAGGTTCTGGCCGCGGAAATGCGCTTCGGCATAGCGGTAGGCGTGGTTCAACTCCTGCTGCAGCCGCTGTGTCGTGGCGGCAAAGAATGCCGGCGTCTTGCGCACCAGATCCTCCCCCGATTCGAACAGCACCAGTTCCTCCCCGCTGGGCTGGCGCTTCCTCGCCAGGCCGCCGGCGACGAACTCGGGGTAGAGCCGGTCGCGGCATTTCTCCAGGTAGCAGCGGTCGGCCATCTGCGCAATGAGATCGGCCGTGCCGAGCAGATTGCCGAGCAAGCGGTAGACCGGCCCGGGCACCTGGATGGATGCAATCGGCTTTTCGAAGCCGGTGAAGTGGATCAGGGCCGCGGCGATCTCCGCCACATCGGACATGCCCAGCCTGGGCAGGAATCCGCGCAGGAACTCGGCGCCGCGCGATACGTGTATCTGCGTGTACTCGGCGCCGTTAACGGCTTGTGGCATATCGCTGTCCAGCCGCAAATAACCGACGTCATGGAACAGCGCAGTGATCACGCCAAGCCGGAACTCGCGTTCGGTGAGCGGCTGCAGTGCCACGCGACTGCGCTCGTAGCCGTCGATCAGCCGCGCCATGGTGAGCGTCACGTCCAGCGTGTGCTGGATATCGTGATAAGCGGTATCGCAGGCGCGGACGCCGGCAGTCTCGCCCGCGAACATGGATACGGCATCGCGGAAAGCGATGTCGAGCGCGCCGGTGCTCGCTTTCGGGTAGAGGTCGAGGAAGATCCTGTCCACCTCGGCCTCGACTTCCGCCGCGTCCGTAGTCCTGACCGTTCTCGCGACATCCAATTCATTGCTCATGGCGTTCATGCGCGCTCCATTGGTGGTTCAGCCCATTTCGCCAATCGGACTGGCCTCAGCCCGCTTCGCAGCTTCCGTGCCAGCGTCCTGCCCAAGCTAAGTACCGGAATTCAAATGCCCCATCGTCGTGGATGCGCTATGAGAGACCGCGGCCGTGGCCGAAGCTGGTGAAATGCCCCCCCAATTCCGGTCGTAGCGAGACTGAATCCG
>Ga0113563_10000434_pt1 | contig 20027 bp, 18 predicted proteins | sample Mud3Dept3metaG_FD_80117 | JGI IMG/M metagenome (GOLD analysis project Ga0113563, IMG submission 80117) | Freshwater wetland microbial communities from Ohio, USA, analyzing the effect of biotic and abiotic controls - Mud 3 Core 4 Depth 3... | ecosystem: Environmental > Aquatic > Freshwater >... | reverse complement strand
TCATCGCTTTCGGCCACAGCGCCCGGGACACCGCCGCCGAGGTCGTCGAGTTCCGTTGCGAATGGGATGCCTAGGGCCTGTTAACATTTACCACATGAGTGCGACGGAGGCGATTTGGGCTCAGGGCTAGGAGCGCCGAGCGCAGTTTGCCCCGTGGCAAATAAGCGAAGGTGCGACAACGCCATGGGCCCCGAGCGGGCGCTACGCGCTCGCGGTCCTTATTCTGGCCCATTATGGGACGCGCAACGGCAAAGCCGTTGCTCAGCGTCCCGTCCCTCCGGGTTGCGGCCAAAATCGCCGCTGGCTTCGTTGCTCGCCTTGCCAATATTCGCGATATTGGCTGCAGCAAGCGCCTCGCCATCGACAATTTTGGTCACAACGCATCTCACGTGGTAATGGTTAACAGGCCCTTACTAAGTCGGGCACGATTCACTACAATACGCGCCTTCACGCCGGAAATACGCCGGCACGTTCTCTTACAATCATGATGATCTGTCGTTTCCGGCCGCTGCCGGAGGCCGGCAGCCGGGGGCTATACGTTGAATACACATCCCATGCTCAATATCGCGATCAAGGCCGCGCGCCGCGCCGGCGGCATTATCAATCGCGCCACCCGCAATCTCGACATCGTCGCAGCCCGGGAAAAATCGGCCAACGATTATGTCTCCGAAGTGGATCAGGAGGCCGAGCAGGCCGTCATCAGGACCCTGCGCGAGGCTTACCCCGACCATGCGATTCTAGCAGAGGAAAGCGGCGCCTCCGGCAAATCCGAGTACCAGTGGATCATCGATCCGCTCGACGGCACCACCAATTTCCTGCACGGCTTCCCGCAGTACGCGGTGTCGATCGCGCTCGCGCACAAAGGCGTGACGACCCAGGCCGTGGTTTACGACCCCGGCCGCAACGATCTGTTCACCGCCACGCGCGGCCGCGGCGCGTTTCTCAACGATACCCGCCTGCGCGTCAGCAAACGCACCCAACTCAAGCCCAGCCTGATCGGAACCGGCTTCCCGTTCCGCCAGTTCGATCACGTCGATGCCTATCTGGCGATGTTCCGCGACATGATCCAGCACACTGCCGGCGTGCGCCGGGCGGGCTCCGCCGCGCTCGACCTCGCTTACGTCGCGGCCGGACGGCTGGACGGCTTCTGGGAGATGGGCCTTTCCCCATGGGACATCGCCGCGGGCGGCCTGCTCATCACCGAGGCCGGCGGGCTCATCGGCGACTTCGAAGGCGACGACCAGCACATGAAAAGCGGCAACGTGGTGGCGGGCAGTCCCAAGGTGTTCGTCGAAATGCTGAAACTGCTCGCGCCGCATCTCACGCCCGCGCTCAAGCAAAAGTAGGCGCGTCTCCAGGGCCTGAATAAAAACAGCCTCAGGCCCGGCTTTCGCGCTCGCGCGCCCTGGCCAGCGCAGGGCGCGCCAGCATGCGGTCCGCATAAGCGCCGAGCACCCGCTCCGGCAACGCGATGCGCGCCGAGCGCGCCCAGCTCAGGGTATGCGCGATCAGGATGTCGGCGGCGCTGAAACTCCCGCCCACCGCGTAGTCGCGGCCCTGCAGCAGCCCTTCCAGCACTCCCGCCGCAATGCCGAACTCCCACTCCGCCGTCGCCAGCATGGCCGGCACGCGCTTGTCCTGCGGCAGGACGAAACGATGCTTGGCGATGTTCCACAGCGGCTGCTCGAGCTCGCTCAGGACAAAGCAGCACCAGCGGTGAAATTCTCCGCGCTCCTGCAACCTGTCGAATGCCGGCACCAGGCCGGAGGCGGGAAACTTCTCGCCCAGATAATTAAGAATCGCCACCGACTCGGTGAGCGTGAAATCGCCGTCCACCAGCGCCGGCACCTTGCCGGCGGGATTGATCGCAAGATATGAGGGGTTGCGGCCCTCGCCCTTGAACAGGTCGACTTTTACGTATTCGTACCCGGCGCCGATCTCCTCCAGCGCCCACACCACGCGCATAGAGCGCGAATTTGCAATGCCATAGACCCTGAGCATGCCCTTCTCCGTAACACGGTTCGTCGTAACCCGCGATGATGGCAGACCCGCTTACTACCGCCAGCCCGGCGCGCCCTTCAGTTCAGACGCCATCCGCGGATCCAGGCGTTCCAGCACCTTGACGGCTTCCGCTGCCTCGGTCAAACGCCCCAGCCGGAGATAGACGCGGCCCATCCCGAGCCAGGCTGGCGCCAAATCCAAGTTGAGCCTGAGCGCCTGCTGATAAGCGTCGAGCGCGTGTTGCAGCCGGCCGATGTCGCCGTAGCTTTCGCCCAGCAGAAAAAACGTCACCGGCGCATCCTGCCTGACATTCAGCGCATTGCTGAGCGTGTTCACCGCGCGCTCCGGCTGCCCCGCCGAACGATAGGCCTGTGCCAGCAGGTGCCACCCGGTAATGTCGTCGGGCGCAAGCCGCACCGTCTCGGCGTAACACTCGACCGCGCGCGGGTAGCGCTCGAGCCGGGAATACGCGTAGCCGGCCATGGTCCACCAGTCGGCATTGGATTTATCCTGAGCGAGATTCTCCTCGGCAAAGCGCGCCAGCCCTTCCCAGTCGCCGCGCCGCTCGAAATCCGCAAGGCGCTGGCGGTTGCCGTCACTCACGCCTTCCAGATGGCTCAGCATGATGGGCACGACACCATCAGGCATCAGCGCGAGCAGCAACTGTGTCTGTGGCGTGCACGCGGCGAGCGCGAGCAGCGCGGCCAGGCCAGTCCATCTTATTGTCTTACGCATCAGCATGTGGCCTGGAAGTGGTCTAAACAAATCAAAGGTGCCGGCAAACCCACACACAGGACGACTACAAAAACCGGAAATCGACTTCGGGCCGGATCCCGTTCATGATATCCGAGATCGCCCTGCCCGAGCCGCACGCCAGCGTCCAGCCCAGCGTGCCGTGCCCGGTGTTCAGGAACAGGTTCGGGTAACGTGTGCCGCCGATCAGCGGCACGTTACCCGGCGTCGCGGGCCGCAGTCCCGCCCACAACTCGGCGCGGCCGCGATCTCCCGCATCGGGAAACAATTCGAATACCCGCCGCAATAGGGCTTCGCATCGAATCCGGTTGATTTCCACGTCATAGCCCGCAAGCTCCGCCGTGCCGGCGATGCGCAACCGCGATCCCAGGCGCGAAAACACCAGCTTGCGGGCTTCATCGGTCAGGCTGACGGAGGGCGCATCGTGCTGCGGGCCCACCGGCAGCGTCACCGAGTAACCCTTGACCGGATAGACCGGGATCGGAATGCCGATCCCGCGCAGCAACGGCGCGCTGTAGCTGCCGAGCGCGACGATGTAACGATCCGCATGCAACGTCTCCGCGCCGGTCTGCGGCCCCGCGATTTCGACACCGGCTATGCTGCCGCCTGCTTCATGCAATCGCCGCACGGTATGAGAAAAGCGGAAAATCACGCCGCGCTTTTCGCACAGCGCCGCCAGCTGCTGCGTGAAAACGTGGGCATCCCCGGATTCGTCATCGGGTGCGAATACGCCGCCGGCGAGCCGCGACTGGGCGTGGCGCAGCGCCGGCTCGATCACCGCGCATTCCTGTGCGGTCCTGACTTCGCGCACGCAACCCCACGCGCGCATCGAATCCGCCAGCGTGATGGCGCGCTCGAATTCCCGCTGGTCGGTATAAAAACTGAGAATGCCGCGCGCCAGTTCGTCGTAGGCGATCCCGGTTTCGCGCCGCAGCGCCTTCAGCTCGGCTACGCTGTAAAGCGCGAGCGACAGGATCTGCCGCGCGTTGTCACGCGCCCGATGCGGCAGGCACTCGAACAGGAAGCGCGCGCCCCACAGCCACTGATTGAAATCGGCGCGCGGGCGGTACAGCAGCGGCGCATCCTGCCGGCCCAGCCATTTGAGGGTTTGCAAAGGCGCCGCCGGATTGGCCCAGGGTTCGGCATGGGACACCGAAATCTGTCCGCCGTTGGCAAAACTGGTTTCAAGGCCCGGGCCAGGCTGCCGGTCCACGACCGTGACCTCGTGACCGGCCCGGCGCAGGTACCACGCGCTGGTCACGCCAACGACCCCCGCACCGAGAATGATGACTTTCATGTTGCGTGCTCTTCACTGCTGTTTTTAACTAACTGGACTGTAACGCAAAAAAAGCCCTGGAAAGTTATCGCAGCCGGGAATCATGTCAGAATACAGACTTCTCCGAAACGCCGCCGGATCGCGCGCAGACCCGGGCACCCTCATGTGACCGGCTAATAAACGCCCCATATGAAAACATTAAACACCCGCAGCCGGATCATTCTCCTTGTCGTTCTTGCGGCGATGCCGGCGCTGGCGCTGACCGTCTACAGCACCTGGGACGAGCGCGCACGCGCGGAAGCGAGCGCGCGGCAGGATTTGAGGCTAATGGCCCGACTGGCGGCGCAGCGGCAGGCACAGATCATCGAAGGCGCCCGACAAACGCTGGCAGCGCTTTCGCTGATTCCCGCCAACGTGCGAAACGATCAGGCGCGCTGCAACGAATACCTCGGGAAACTGCTCGAAAAAAGTCCCGGCATCTACCATTCGATGGGAATTTACCGCTCGGACAATTTACTGCTATGCAACGCCATCCCGTGGCAGGGCAGTATTTTTTCGCCCGACCGGTTGTATCTCCAGCTTGCCCTTTCCACCGGCAAATTCTCGATAGGCGAATACCAGGTGGGTCGTGTCACGAAGCAGCAGGGAATCAATTTCGCTTACCCCATCAAGGATGCCGGCGGCAACATCACGGGCGCGGCCTTTGTCGCCGTCGATCTGGCCTGGCTGAATCGCATGGCTGCAGTTACGCCTTTGCCGCAACAGGGCGTTCTTGCGATTTTCGATCGCAACGGGGCACTTCTGGCGCGGCATCCGGAAGCTGCGGAACAAGTCGGCCAGAAACTTCCGTTCCCGCATGTCCTGCAGACGCTTCTTTCCGGAAGAGACGGCGTATTTGAAGCGAAGGGGCGAGACGGCCTCGACCGGCTCATGGCTTACGACACCGTGGCCGAGAATCCGGATGGAATCATCCCCATCCGCGTCCTGGTCAGCATACCCATGAACGTGATTTTTGCCGAGGCGAACCAGGCGCTCGTCCGCAATCTCATCGGCCTGGTTGTGGCCACTATTCTGTTGTTGATCGCAGCCTGGTACGGCGCCGAAACCTTCATCCTCCGAAAAATCAAAATGCTTCTTGCTGCCGCCGCCCGCGTCCACTCCGGAGACCTGAGCGCGCGCACCGGGTTGCGCCAAGATGGCGAGGAACTCAGCCAGGTCGCGGCAGCGTTCGACGAAATGACCCAGGCGCTTCAGCACAGGGACGCGGAACTCAAGCAGGCATTGCAGGATCTTCAGGAACAGGTCATCACCGACCCATTGACCACTCTGCTTAACCGGCGCTTCCTGCAGGAGTTGCTGCCCCGGGAATTGCTGAGGGCCAAACGCAACGGCCACCCGCTTGCCGTCATCATGATCGATCTTGATCACTTCAAGCGCATCAATGATACCTTCGGGCACGGTGCCGGCGACCTCGTGCTGAAGGAACTGGGCGGATTGCTCAAGAGCACTATCCGTGGAAGCGATGTAGCCTGCCGCTATGGGGGAGAAGAGTTCGCGCTGATCCTGCCCGAGGCGACTCCCGATGGAGCCCGGCGCAGAGCCGAGGACATCCGGACCCTGATGAAGGGCCTTGAGCTGAACTATCGCGACCGCCCGCTCGGTAAAATCACCGCCTCGCTCGGTGTGGCGATGTTCCCGGATCACGCGGAGGAAGCGAACGCCCTCATGCGCGCGGCGGATGAGGCCTTGTACGAAGCCAAGGGTGCCGGACGCGATTGCGTCGTCGTCAGCCCGGGCGGGACTGCCGGGAAAAATTAATTGAATAAAATCAACGACAAACCGGAAATGATCAAGGGACTGGAAACTCACACCCCGATGATGCAGCAGTACCTGCGCATCAAGGCGCAGCATCCGGACATGCTGGTGTTTTACCGCATGGGGGATTTCTACGAACTGTTTTTCGACGATGCCGAAAAAGCCGCCCGGCTGCTCGACATCACCCTCACCACGCGCGGCGCATCCGCCGGCGTACCGATCAAAATGGCGGGCGTGCCCTATCATGCGGCCGAGCAGTATCTCGCCAGGCTGGTGAAGCTGGGCGAGTCTGTAGCGATCTGCGAACAGATCGGCGACCCGAATACCAGCAAAGGCCCGGTCGAACGCCAGGTCATGCGCATCGTCACCCCCGGCACGCTCACCGATTCGGCGCTGCTCGAGGACAAGCGCGACAATCTGCTGCTGGCGATACACCGCGACCGCGCCACGGTGGGACTCGCCTGGCTGTCGCTTGCGTCCGGCCGCTTCAGGGTAATGGAGACCGCCGCCTCGAATCTCGCGAATGAACTGGAGCGGCTGCGGCCGGCCGAAGTACTGCTCGCGGACGACGCGGCGTTCCCGGAAATCGACAGCGCCAGCCTTGCGATCCGGCGCCTGCCGCCGTGGCATTTCGACGAAGATGCCGCGCGGCGTAACCTGTGCCGGCAGTTCGAAACCCTCGATCTCTCCGGCTTCGGTGCTGGCGCACTCTCGGCCGGGGTTGCCGCCGCCGGCGCGCTGCTCGAATACGCAAAGGCGACGCAAGGCACCGGCATCGCGCACGTCAGGGCGTTAGGCGTCGAGCAGGAGCGCGCCTACGTGCGCATGGACCCGGCCACCCGCCGCAATCTCGAAATCTCGGAGACCATCCGTGGCGAACCCGCTCCCACGCTGCTCTCGCTGATGGACACCTGCGCCACCGGCATGGGCAGCCGCTTCCTGCGCCACAGCCTGCACCATCCGCTCACCGACCGCACGCCGCTGCGCTCCCGGCTTGCCGCGGTCGGCGCGCTGGCCGGCGACAACGGCAGCGGCCCGCACCGCGACCTGCATGCAATCCTGCGGCAGTGCGCCGACGTCGAGCGCATCACCGCGCGCATTGCGCTGAAATCGGCGCGGCCGCGCGACCTGTCCGGCCTGCGCGAGACGCTCAAGCGCCTGCCCGATCTCAATGCCGTGATCGCTGCCGGCATGACGCCGCATCTTGCAGCGCTTGCCGCCTTGCTCGCGCCGCAGGATGACCTCGTCACGCTGCTTGAAACCGCGGTCCGGCCCGAGCCCTCGACGGTGCTGCGCGAAGGCGGCGTCATTGCCGACGGCTTCGACGCCGAACTCGACGAGTTGCGCGACATCCAGAATAACTGCGGGCAGTTCCTGCTCGACCTCGAGACGCGGGAACGCGCCCGCACCGGCATCGCCAACCTCAAGGTCGAATACAACCGCGTGCATGGCTTTTATATCGAAATCAGCCGCGCGCAGGCCGAGAAGGCGCCCGACGACTATCGCCGGCGCCAGACGCTGAAAAACGCGGAGCGCTTCATCACGCCCGAACTGAAAACCTTCGAGGACAAGGCGCTGTCCGCGCAGGAGCGCGCGCTGGCCCGGGAAAAGCTGCTGTACGACAAACTGCTCGACGATCTCGCCGCGCACATCCCGGCGCTGCAACAGGCGGCGGGCGCGCTGGCCGAACTCGACATGCTCTCGACGTTCGCGGAACGGGCGGTGGCGCTCGATCTCAGCGCGCCGGAGTTCGTCGACGACGAGCTGATCGAGATCGAAGCCGGCAGGCATGCGGTGGTCGAATCCCAGGTCGACAGCTTCATCGCCAACGACACGCGCTTCTCCGATGCCCGGCGGATGCTGCTGATCACCGGGCCCAACATGGGCGGCAAGTCGACCTACATGCGCCAGGTGGCGCTGATCGCGCTGCTCGCGCACTGCGGCTCGTTCGTGCCGGCGCAGCGCGTGCGCCTCGGCCCCATCGACCAGATTTTCACGCGCATCGGCGCGGCCGACGATCTGGCCGGCGGGCGCTCGACCTTCATGGTGGAAATGACCGAGGCCGCCTATATCCTGCACCATGCCACGCCGCAAAGCCTGGTGCTGATGGACGAGATCGGGCGCGGCACTTCGACCTTCGACGGCCTGGCGCTGGCGTGGGCGATCGCGCACCACCTTGTCGAGAAAAACCGCTGCTTCACGCTGTTCGCCACGCACTATTTCGAGCTGACGCGTCTGGCGGAACGGTTCCGCCAGGTAGCCAACGTCCATCTTGACGCCGTCGAGCACAAGGACCGCATCGTGTTTTTGCACAGCGTCGAGGAGGGTCCGGCAAACCAGAGCTACGGCCTGCAGGTGGCGCAGCTCGCCGGCGTGCCGGCCAACGTGATCCGCGCCGCGCGGAAAAACCTGGTCGAACTCGAGCAGCACGCCGCCGCTGCCAGTCCGCAGCGCGATCTGTTCACCTCAGTACCCGATGAACCGGCCTCCGGGAACGATTCCGGGCATCCGGCGCTGCGGCTGCTGCGCGATACCGACCCCGACGCGCTCACGCCCAAGCAGGCGCTTGAGCTTCTCTATCGTTTGCGCCAGCACCTCGACAACTGAAGAGGTTAAACTTCGTGAGCGGTAAGCAGTGATTTTGACGCCGCTCACGCCTCACTCTTCACTCTTCACGGCTATTAATGGTGATGGCCGTGCGCGCCGTGGACGTGGCCGTGGGTCAGTTCTTCGCTGGTCGCTGCGCGCACGTTTGAGACCGTGCAGGAAAAATTCAGGGTCTGCCCCGCAAGCGGATGGTTGCCGTCGACCACCACCTTGTCGTCGGAAATGTCAGTGACGGTGTAGATCAGAGACTCGCCGGAATTTTCGCTCTCGCCCTCGAATTGCATGCCCACTGCAATATTCCCGGGAAATTTGTCGCGCGTCTCGATCTGCACCAGTTCGGCGTCATATTCGCCAAACGCATCGTCCGGCGTCATCCTGACCTGGCAGCTGTCGCCGACTTTTTTCCCGTCAAGCGCCTGCTCCACCAGCGGGAAAATACCGTGATGGCCGCCGTGCAGGTAGACGAGGGGCTCATCTCCCGTTTCGATGAGATTGCCGTCGGTATCGGATAATTCGTATTCCAGCGTGACTACCGTATCTTTTGCTACTTGCATTTACCCATACTCCTTACCAGTTCAAGCACTTCTGCAGCATGGCCGCGGGGATGCACGCCATAGAGCGCATGCGTGAGCACGCCCTTGCGATCGATGATGAACGTCGAACGCAGGATGCAGGGTGTTTTCTTTCCGTCCAGCTCCTTGTCTTTCAATACCCCGTAGCAGCGGCAGACTTCGCCTTCGGCATCGGCCAGCAGTTGCACGCACAACCCGTGTTTGTCACGGAACGAACCGTGACTGAGGCAATCGTCCATGCTCACGCCCAGCACTACGGTCTTGAGCTGTTTGAAACTGTCATCGAGATCGGTGAAATCAATCGCCTCCGCGGTGCAGGCCGGCGTGTCGTCCCTGGGATAAAAATACAACACGACGTTCTGGCGGCTCCTGAAGCTCGCAAGGCTCACCATATTCATGTCTGCGTCGGGCAAATCGAAAGCCGGCGCGGGTTGACCCGGTTGCAGCATATGCGAATCCGTTTTTCTCCTCGTCCCGATTCTAACCGAATTTTCCGACAGTATAGGCCCGGGTCTGAGAATTCGAAAGAGCCGTGCCACCATCGCGAGAGTTATAATAATAACGCATGACGAGACGAATCCTAGCCGGGCTTGATGCGGCGGCCTTTCTGCGCCGACACTGGCAGAAAAAGCCTTTGCTCGCGCGCCAGGCATTGCCCGGGTTCACGACTTTGCTCACGCGCGAGACGCTGTTCGAACTTGCCGCGCGCGACGACGCGCAGTCGCGCCTGGTCACCCGCCACCGCGGGCGCTGGCGGGTCGAACACGGCCCGTTTTCCGCCCGCGCGCTGGCGCGGCTGCCCAAACGCGACTGGACGCTGCTGGTCCAGGGCGTCAACCATCTGCTGCCCCGGGCGCAGGAACTGCTGCTCGAGTTCTCTTTCATTCCCTACGCGCGGCTCGACGACATCATGGTGAGCTACGCGCCGCCCGGCGGCGGTGTCGGACCGCATTTCGACAGCTATGATGTGTTCCTGCTGCAGCTTGCCGGGACGCGACGCTGGCGCGTGAGCGCCCAGCGCGATTTGTCGTTGGTCGACGGCGCGCCGTTGAAAATTCTGCGGCACTTCCGACCGCAGCGCGAATGGCTGCTGGATCCGGGAGACATGCTTTACCTGCCGCCACGCTACGCGCACGACGGCGATGCCGTCGATGACTGCCTGACCTGCTCGATCGGGTTCCGCGCCCCGGGCGCGCAGGAGCTGGGCATGCGTTTCCTGGAATTCCTGCAGGACAGGCTGGCGCTCGACGACATCTACCGCGACCCCGGCCTCGAACTGCAGCGACATCCGGCGCAAATCGGTTCCGCCATGCTGCAGCAGATGCAGCATATGCTGGAGCGCATACGCTGGAAGGATGGCGATATCGCGCAGTTCGCCGGCCAGTTCCTGACCGAACCCAAGCCGCATATCGTGTTCGACCCGCCGCGCCGGCCGCTGCCGCCCGCGGCATTCGCCGGACAGGTGGCGCGCCACGGCGTGCGGCTCGCGCTGAAATCGCAGATGTTGTGCCGCGGCCGGCAGGTGTTCATCAACGGCGAACGCTGTGCAGCCAGCGCTGGCGCGGCTCGATTGCTGCTGCGGTTCGCTGACCGGCGGCGCCTGCCTCCGCGCACCCCCGTTCCCGAAGAGGCTGCGCACTGGCTTTACCAGTGGTACCGCGCGGGTTATATTGAACTGGACGTTAAGCAGTGAGCGGTGAGCAGTAAGCGGGAAAAACCAAAGTGGCGCCCGGCGGTTTCGCCCTTACTGCTTACTTCTCCCCGCTCACCGCTCACCACTCACCACTTACCGTATTCGAATATGGAACCCGCCGGCAACCTGCCCAACGCCGAATACCGCCGTTTCGAGAGCATGCTCGAATACGAAGCCGTAATCGACAGCCTCATTCCGCTGACCCAGAACGTGATCCGCGTGTTCGACAAGACGCCAAGCCGCGCCTTCAACTCGCCGCAGCGGCACGAGGCGCTGAGCCGGTTCCTGCTGGCCAGCCGCTCCAACCGGCTGACGATCATTCTGCACGAAACCGAAACCCTGGAACGCAACTGCCCGCGGCTGATCCTTCTGCTCCGGCAATTCAGCCACGCGGTAAGCATACGCCAGACCCTGCGTATGGCCAGGCATGTCTATGACCCGTTTGTGATTTTTGACGCCAGCCATTACGTGCACCGGTTTCATTATGACCACCTGCGGGCGGCGCAGGGCACCCATGACGTCCTCGGCGCGCAACTGCTGCTCGACCGCTTTGAAGAAATTCTGGAAGCCTCCGCGCCCGCGGTTTCGGCCAATGTAAGCGGGTTGTAAGGAAAGAAATGGCGCCAATCCTGGAGAAGCCGGCTTTGCGAACAGCAGACACTTTATCCGCAAGCTCCGCTATAATACCGTCGACGACCGGTTATTACATGGTCGTTAATCTCCCGGCCGGCATTGCCGGCAGTGATCACTGGTGTTAACTATCTAGTTTAAGGACAATTTCAATATGAAACGCTCGCTCCTCGTTGCAGCCCTCCTGGCTATTGGTCTGAGCGCCTGCGGTGAAAAACCCGCTCCGGCGCCCGCTCCTGCACCTGCTCCCGCTCCTGCTCCAGCACCTGCTCCGGCTCCGGCGCCTGCTCCTGCTCCGGCACCTGATGCAGCTAAAGACGCTGCCAAGGACGCCGCAGGTTCGGCTGCCGTAGCAAAAGACGCGGCTAAGGACGCTGCTGAATCGGCTGTCGTCGCAAAAGACGCCGCCAAAGACGCAGTGAAGAAGTAATTGCCGTTGCTGTGACAAAAAACCGGCCTTTGGGCCGGTTTTTTGTTTTTAAAAGATGAAGTTCGTTTCGTCGTTGCGAGCGCACCAAGCCTCGATTACCTCAAGCCTGGCTCATCCCTCACCCCTCATGCTTTACCCAATCTCCCGCCAGTCGAATCCGTCCCGCTGGTCCGCGACACCGATCCACCCCGGCTCACAGCCAAGCGCCTGCGCCATCGCGGCGCGCGCCAGTTCAGGCGTATTGTTCTGCTGCGACAAATGGGCCGCGATCACGTGCTTGAGCCTGCTGCAGTCCAGGCTGCCAAGCAACCCGGCAGCACTGGCGTTGTCGAGATGGCCGAAACGCCCTGAGATGCGCTGCCTGAGGTGCGGCGGGTAGCTGCTGTTGGCCAGCATCCCGGAATCGTGATTGCATTCGATGACCAGCGCCTCGAGTCCCGACAGCATGCTCTCGATATGCGGCGTCGAGGAGCCCGTGTCGGTCAGCACGCCCAGGCGGGATCCGCCATCGCCGAAAACGAATTGCGCGGGTTCGCGCGCGTCATGCGGCACCGGGTACGGGCGCACCTCGATGTCGCCGATGGCAAACGGCGTATGGCTGTCGATGACCGTGATCTGGGCGATGCCGGCGCGCGCGCCATCCAGCGCCGTCAGCGTGCCATAGGTCATATATACGGGAATCTCGAATTTGCGCGCGAGGCGGGCAACACCGCCGACATGATCGTCATGCTCGTGGGTCACCACGATGGCATCGAGATCACCGGCCTCGAGCCCGAATCGCGCCAGACGCGTCTTGACGTCGTTGAGGCCCAGGCCACAGTCAAGCAATACCCGGGTGCGGCCGGCTTCCACCACCAGCGCATTGCCCTGGCTGCCGCTGCCCAATGATGCGAAGCGCATCATGAGCGGTGAAGGGTAAAGAGCGAAGAGTAAAGAGTGCGCTGCGAAGGACGAATGGATGGGTTGCCGGTTTTACCCTTCACTCATTCACCCTTCACTCTTCACTTAAGCTGCTCGTAGAGCAGCGTCAGGATGCGGGACGCGGTTTCGGACTGCTCGCGCGCACCTTCCTTGTTGAGCACATTGATCTCGGCGCCCGCTGCGACGTCTTTCACCAGGATACGGTATTGCTCATTGCGGTTCTTTTCGTCTCCGCCGCCCCAGAACTTGAATTTCGACAGCCAGCCTTTGTTGTCCGCTGCCTTGTTATCGATCCCGGGATCGATGTAACGAACGAAGTACAGCCCTTTCGAGCGGTCGCGGTCCTCGACCGTGAATCCGACCCGGTCGAGCGCCAGACCGACGCGCCGCCAGGCACGGTCAAACTGTTCGTCGAGCGACAGCATTCCGGCGCCGTCTTTCTGCGTCAGCCTGGCTCGCGGCGTACTCTGGGCCGCCATCAATTGCGCCTGGGCCCTGTCCTCCTGCACGCCGAAGCGCACCATCAGCCGCCGCAGCATTTCCGCTTCGAGGTCGGGATTGGGCGGTCGCGGCTGCCACTTGGTCTGGTCCTTGTCAGCGGAGACAAACACCTCTTCCATGCCGCGATGGCTGATGTAGATCTCCGTCATTCCAGATTGGGTGCTGCGCTCGAGGCGGGTGCGGAATTTGTCGCGTTCCGACGTCGAATACATGGTATCAAGCACTTTGCCCAGCAAACCGCGAATCCCGCCATCCGGAATATTGGCGCGGTTCTCCGCCCAGTCGGTTTCCATGACACCGGCCTCGGGAAGCTCGACATTGACCACAAAACCGGTTTCCAGCCAAAAATCCTTGACTACCGGCCACAGCCTGTCGGGATCCCCCCTGACGACCAGCCAGCGCTGGGTGCCGGCGCGCTCGATACGCGCGTCGTCCACCTGCGGCAGCACGATGGAGCTGACCGCCCGCTTTTCGCCCGAGCGCTCCTTGCTGTAAGCGGAAAAAGTCGCCGATCCCTTGGGATTGACGTCGGGCACGACGAAGCGATCATCGCTGCCCGGCCGCGTCAGGTCAGGCGGGATCTCCAGCTGCGGCAGCTGGCTCGACGATTTGTAATCTATTTTCTTGCTCGGGATCTCTATCGATTTACAGGAGACCAGGGTCAGGCTCGCCGCGGCACAGCCCAGCACGGCGAGTATCTTCAGCAGTCGCATGCAACATCCTTTTAAGGCGCTTCTTGATAGCAGGTTCATATTTTGATTCCAGCCTGAGTCATTGCCTCTCGCACCCGGGCATGGCACGCGTCGGAAAGCGGTGTCAGCGGCAGGCGGATGCCGCCCTTGATCAGCCCCATCTGCTGCACGGCCCACTTTACCGGTATCGGATTCGCCTCGCAGAACAGGTGGCGGTGCAGGCCCAGCAGGCGATTGTTGAGATCGCGCGCCCTGGCCATTTCGCCGGCAAGCGCTGCTGCGCACATGTCGTGCATCAGACGCGGAGCGGCGTTGGCGGTGACCGAAATCACGCCGTGTCCGCCCAGCAGCATCAGGGCAAGTCCGGTCGCATCATCGCCGCTGAACACCCGAAACCCGCCGGGTTTGCGGAGCAGCAGATCGGCGCCGCGCTCCAGATTGGCGGTCGCGTCCTTGATGCCGACGATGTTCGGGATCTGCGCCAGGCGCAACACCGTGTCGTTGGAGATGTCAGCAACGGTGCGGCCGGGCACGTTGTAGAGTATCTGCGGAATGTCCACGGCCTCGGCGATCGCCCTGAAGTGGCGATACATGCCTTCCTGGGTCGGCTTGTTGTAATAGGGAACGACCGACAGGCTCACGTCGGCGCCCGCATCCTTGGCGTAGACCGAGAGTTCAACCGCCTCGCGCGTCGAGTTGGCGCCGGTGCCCGCAATAATGGGAACCCGTTTTGCAGCATGCTCGACCGCGGTCTTGATCAGCAGCCGGTGCTCATCGAAGTCCACGGTCGGCGATTCGCCGGTGGTGCCGACGACGACGATGCCGTCGGTGCCTTCCTTGATATGCCAGTCGACCAGCTTGCGAAATGCATCGAAATCGAGGCTACCATCCTCCAGCATCGGGGTCACGATTGCGACCAGGCTGCCCTGCAGCGTTGCCATCTAACGGATATTCCTTGAAAAAGGGGCAGTTACGCCCGGCCAAATCGGGCCATTTTACCCCATTCGCCATGGCGCGGGATACCGGTCAGACCCGGCGAGGCCGGATTGGTTGCACATGGGTAGAACGGGAAAGCGCCCGGCGGGCGCCCCGTCCAAGGTCAGGGCCTAGCTTTTCTGGCAGCGGTAGAACTGCTTCAGGAACGCATCGGCATCGACTGCCGAAAGATCATCCGCCAGTTCGCGGCAGGCCCGGCCGACGGGCTCGGCTACGGCGGCCACCACCGGGTTCCAGCTCGCGCACAGCACCTCCGCCCCGTAATCTTCGGGCTGGGAGGGGCCGGTGGGTGTGTCCGAGGGTGCCATGATCATCGCTCGCGTCGTCCGAGTATAAGTCGCAATACATTACAAAATCCTTACTATGCATAACGACTCACCATAAAAAAGGTTGAGTCCCGCTGCAAAATTTTTCTGCAGGGCGGATCAGGACGCCGCATTGACCGCGCAGAGCCGCTGCACCATAGCCGGCCTGGGCTCGGTGACGAACACGTCCTCATAGGCGACGACCCTCAACCGTCCGCGCACGACCTCCAGCAGTTCGCCGGGCTGAAGCAGGAATTCGGGGTTGGCAGGGCGGCCATATTTCCCGTTGCCCGCGGCGAAGGTCTCGTAGATCAGGACGCCCCCGGGGGCGAGCGCCGCCAGCAGATGCGGAAACAGCGGGCGGTGCAGGTAATTGGCAACCACGATGCCGGCGAAGGTCCGACCGGCATAAGGCCAGGGGCCGGATTCAAGGTCGGCGCAGGTTGCAGTGATGCCCGGCACTCCGGCGAACTCTGCCAGTGCGGCCGCGTCGCGGTCGACAGCGTCGACCGGGTGGCCGCGCGCCGCAAACCAGCGGGCATGGCGCCCGCCCCCTGTGGCGACGTCCAGCACCCTGCCTCCCGCGGGCACGAGTTCGGCCCAGCGCCACACCCAGGCGGAAGGCGTATCGGTATGAAGGTGGGCGGGGGCCTCGGTCATGACCCGATTATATGCAAAACGAGGGACACTATTGTTTGCGAACAGATTGAACGCAAAGGAACAAAGTCTACAATCTAAAGCCAAAAGAGCATGAACGCGAAGGACACGAAGGAACACGAAGGAAAAGAAAATACAACAAAAAGCTCATCCAGACTGCAGGCCTCTGGGCTGTTATAGATTTTACTTTGCGTTACTTTGCGCCCTTCGCGTTCCAGCTTTTGACTTACACCACTCTGAAGTTCTTGAACTGCCACGGATCCGAAGTATCGACGTCCTCCGGGAAAATCAGCCCGCGATCCTTGAGCGGCGTCCAGTCGGAATAGACGCCGGCCTGTTTGCCCAGGTAGGGGCTGGCCAGTTCCAGCATGCGCTGGAAATCGAGATCGTCGGGATCGAGGATGCCTTCATCCGGATTTTCCATCGCCCACACCACGCCCGCCATCACGCCGGCCGCGACCTGCAGGCTGGTGGCGTTGTTGAACGGCGCGAGCTTGCGCGCTTCCTGTATCGACAACCGCGAGCCGTACCAGTAGGCGCCCTTGGCATGCCCCATCAGCAGCGCGCCCAGTTCGTCGATGCCGTCGTAAATCTCGTCCATCAGAATGCGCTTCTTTTCCGGCAGCGCCCAGTTCTTGCCGGCATACTCGTGCACCGACAGCACCGTGTTGTCGCACGGATGGTAGGCGTAGTGGCAGGTCGGACGGTAGGCGACCCGGTCGCCGTCGCGCACCGTGAAGTAATCGGAAATGGAAATCGCCTCCGAGTGCGTAATCAGGAAACCGTGGTAATGCCCTTCCATCGGCGTCCACGAACGCACCTTCACCGAGGCGCCGGGGCGCGTCAGGTAGATCGCGGCATCGCAGCCGTAATCGTGGCGCATGCCGTCGGGCGGGAAATGGTTTTCATGAGAGCCCCAGCCGAGTTCGCACGGCTGCGTGCCTTCGCCGACGAAGCCGTCCACCGACCAGGTGTTGACGAATTCGAAGCGCTGCTTGCCGGGGTTGGCGACCTGGGTGTCGCGCTCGGCGCAGTGGACCACTTTCACGCCCAGCTTCATCGCCAGCCGCGCCCACTCCGCTCTGCCCTTGGGTATTTCAGTTGCGCCGTGGATGTCGCGCGCCAGGTTGACCAGCGCCTGCTTGACCCAGTGTGAAATCAGCCCCGGGTTGGCGCCGTGGGTCGGGATCACGGTCGGTCCGCCGCTGGGATACTTCTTGCGCAGTTCAAGCACCGACTCGCGCAGGCCGTAGTTGGAGCGGCGCGAGGCCGAAACGCTCTGGTCGGTGTATCCGCCCAGCCAGGGCTCGATGCAGGTGTCCAGATACATCGCACCCTTGGCATAGCAGTATTCGATCAGCGCGACGCTGGACACATCCACGGAAAGATTGAGGAGGAAATCGCCTTTGCCCAGCAAAGGGTCGAGCAGCGCGCGATAGTTGTCGCGCGTGAGCGGCTTGACGAGGAACGTTATGCCGTAGTGTTCGGCTTCCCGTCTGCCGCGCTCATCGCCGGTGACGATGGTGATGCGGTCCTTCGGCATGTCGATGTGCCTGAGCAGGAGCGGAAGAGTGCCCTGCCCGACCGAACCGAAGCCAACGAAGACCAGCTTCCCCTGATATGTAACGTGCTTTTTATTTTCCATCTCATACACTGGGTGTTGCTGTTTTCCTGGAACTTGGAGTCTATCAATTTTCGGCAGGCAACGCACTTAAGTTTCGTCTCGAGCGCGCCGCATGCGTCCCCCGATATGCACGAGACATGATGATGTTGTGAAACAAACCGGCCCAGGGCCTGTTGATCATTACCGCATGAGATGCGTTGCGGCAAAAATCGCCGCGCATGGCCATTCCATTGCGTTGCGGGTTTCTGCCGCGCATGCGCGCCGCCCGCCTCTAACGGCTCAGCACAGCGCGCACCGGCGCCCGGCCGCGGCCCGAAACGCGGATGATCCGAATCAGGGGCCATGCCACAGCGGCAGGCGCCCTGCCGCACAGATAAAATCACAATCCGTTGTTTTTAATAACATATCTATTTGGCGCCCGAATCCAGGCCGCGTTTGCCGCAGCATAATGAAAGCGCTTGCAGATTGGCCCGGGGTTTACTACTCTTGGCGTTGCGCACGCAGGCCGGGAAAATAATAAAAGCCGCGCCGTGTAGAATTCTTCAAACAAGAAAAAATTACAGCGTCCGCGTGTGCCTGGAAAACCACCAAAGGAGAGGAACATGAAGATACGTCTGCTCAACAGAACATCCATCGCCGTGCAATTGCTCGCGCTCTTGGCGACAGGCAGCGCCGCATTGACCGCCGCAGCACAGGAACGATATCCAACCCGCCCCATCGAATTTGTCGTGCCCTGGGGCCCCGGCGGCGGCGCCGACCAGCTCGCGCGCAAAATCGCGCCCAGCCTGGAAAAAGAACTCAAGGTGTCGCTGCCGGTGATCAACGTCGCCGGCGCCACCGGGCAGACCGGCCTCACCAAAATGCTCACGTCGCCGGCGGACGGTTATTCGATTTCCGTGTTGATCGCCGACACGCTCGCGCTGCAGATGGAGCCGGCAACCAAATGGAAAATCACCGATATCGTGCCGGCGGCGATCATGATCCAGCAGCCGTCGGCATTCTTCGTCGCCGAAAACAGCCCGCTGAAGACCTGGAAAGACGTCGAGGCCGAGGCCAAAAAACGGCCGCTCAAGGTGGGCGTGACCGGCTTTGGCAGCGCCGACGATCTGCATGTGCTCTACTTCAACGGCAAGGGCCTGCAGATGACGTCGGTGCCGTTTCCCAAACCGTCGGAGCGCTACACCGCCATCCTCGGCGGACACGCCGATCTGCTCTACGAACAGCTGGGTGACGTGAAAAGCTTCCTCGACGGCAAGCAGATGCGCCCCATCGTCATCTTTGCCGAAACCCGTTTCCCGGCGTTCGGCAATGTTCCGGTGAGCCATGAACTCGGCCACAAGATCGCGATCAGCCAGTTCCGTGCCGTCGTCATGAAAGCCGGCAGCGACGCGGCGCGCGTCAAAGCGGTGTCGGACGCGCTGGCCAAGGTGGCGGCTGCAGACGATTACAAGGCCTGGCTCAAGGACCAGTATGCCGACGAAAAAAGCTTCGTCGGCGCAACCGGCGCGGTCGCGTTCATGAAGCAGGAACTGGACATCATGCGCCGGTACGCGCCCAAGAAATAAACCTAATAAAACAGCAATTCAGCCACAAAGATCACAGAGTTCACAGAGAAAAAACAAAATCTTTTTGTCGTGGTCACCCCGCGGGTGAAGATCTATCTAACGGATCACGACCTTGATTCTCTCTGTGTCCTCTGTGTCCTCTGTGGCTAACTGTTTTTTCCCAAGATAATTAAATGGCTGCCAATATTCGCCTCGCCAGAACCCTCCCCTACGCGATCGTCGGCGCGGCGGCCGGCTATCTGTTCTACGTCGCCATGAATTTCGAGTTTCACCGCCGCGCCGGCACCCTGGGCCCCGATTTCTGGCCGAAGGCGATCCTGGCGCTGCTGATCGCGACCTGCGCCTATGAAATCGGCAAACGCATGTTTTCCCGCACACCCGATGTCGAGGTCGGCGGCGTGCTGGAAGGCCTCGTCGAGGCCTCCGCCGAAGAACATGCCGACATGGGCGAGGCTGCCGCAGCCGAAAGCCATCCCTGGCTGCTGCTGGCGGGCATGGCGCTGACGGGGCTCTATGTTTACATCATCCAGATGCTCGGGTTTTTTCTGGCCACCGCGCCCTATCTCGCGCTGTTCATCGCGCTGGGCGGTTACCGCCGATGGGGCGTGATTGCGGCAACCAGCGTGCTGGGCACGCTGCTGCTGCTGTTTTTTTTCATGCGAGTGGTCTATGTCTCGCTGCCCATAGGCGAAGCGCCGTTCTCCGCCGTCACCCTGTTCCTGATGCAGGTCATGGGAATCCGCTGACGTGGAAAGCACACTGCACAATCTCGCCATCGGCTTCGCGCATGTCTTCGAGCCTGCCAACATGCTGTTTTTGCTGGTGGGCATCGTGCTCGGGCTGCTGGTCGCGGTGCTGCCGGGACTGACGCTGGTGATGGGGGTGGTGCTGGCGCTGCCCTTCACCTACAGCATGCATGTCATCCCGGCCATCATCCTGCTCACCGCCATGTACGTATCGGGCACCTATGCCGGCGCGTGGACGTCCAT
>Ga0113563_10000433_pt1 | contig 20041 bp, 18 predicted proteins | sample Mud3Dept3metaG_FD_80117 | JGI IMG/M metagenome (GOLD analysis project Ga0113563, IMG submission 80117) | Freshwater wetland microbial communities from Ohio, USA, analyzing the effect of biotic and abiotic controls - Mud 3 Core 4 Depth 3... | ecosystem: Environmental > Aquatic > Freshwater >... | reverse complement strand
TCGGCGATTGATCCCGACCGCATTCCGACCAAGCGAGTATCGGGGAGCGACTCGGAATGCGGTCCGGATCAACCGCAGCAACCGCAGCTAAGGCGTCCGCCTCCGACCGGCGAACTCGAACGGATCCGCAACCCCCTCGAAGATCCGTTCCATCGCCCGCCACTCGCGCTCGCGCAGCACGGCGAGGAACTCGTCCGCCCCGTGCATCGCCTCGAACGCGTCGAGGCCGCGCTCGAGGAATTCCTGCATCGCGCCGAAGCCGGCGGCGTGTGCCGGCCGACGGGCGAAGTGCACGAGCCCGCGGATCATGGGCTTCTTCACGACCCGGTCGAGGTACTTGCCGATGGTGCCGAGCAGCTCGATCTGCCGCTCGCGATCGGCCCGGCGCCCGGCGCGACGATAGCCTTCCGCGTAGGTGTCGACCGTGATCGGTCCGGGCGGCATCGCGCGCACCACGTCCGCGTCGAGTTCCTGCGACAGGATTTCGAGCTCGATGGCGAGCATCAGCGCGTGCAGCGCCTCCCTGGGCAGCAGCCGCTCCATGACGCGGTGCACGCGTTGCAGGTCGCGATCGCGCGCCTGCGGGTCGCCGCCACCGTACAGCTCGTTGAAGAAGAACTCGACGGCGATGCGGTAGCGCGGGTTGGCGCGCAGGTCGGCGTGGCTGCGCAGCAGGCGCTTCGACTGCCAGTGCTGCAGCTTCACGAGGCGCTCGCGCGCGGCGCGGTCGTCCGCGAACACCCCTCGCAGCGCCGCGTTGCGCTCGAGCAGGCGGCCGAGCGTGCCGGCGTCGTCACGCCCGCGGCGTTCGTCGCCGACCTCGACGCCGAGGATCTTCACGGGCTCAGCGCAGTGCGTGGAGGGACGATTCGAGCCGGTCGAGCGCCCGGTGCAGCGATCCGGTGACCGGCTGCATGCGGCGGGCCCGCTCGCGGACCGCGCCGCCGAAGCTGCGCGTGCGATCCTCGAGGCGGTCGCGCCGAAGGCGCATGCCGTGCCGCGCCAGGATGGGCTCGAGGCGGTCGGCCTGCGCGAGGAGGTCGCGCCGCGTGCGCTGGTAAGCGTGCTCGGCGAGCCGCTTGCGGTCCGCGTAGCGGAACACGTTCTTGAAGAACATCTCGTCGTCGCCGCGGTCGGGCTCGAGCAGCAGCACGTCCGTGTTCGGATAGCTCTGCTTGTACGTGCGCATGCCGACCAGCATCCGCGACTGGATCATCGCGCGGAACGTCTGGCTCAGCACCACGGGCAGCCCGCCGTGCGTGAGGTCGAGGTCCTTGCGATGCCCATTGGCGCGCGGCGGCACGCTGGCGGCGTCGAAGGCCACGAGCGGGTTGACGCAGATGACGAAGTCGGCGCCCTCGTCGAGCAGCAGCGAGGCGTTCATGGTGCGCATGAGCGCCCCGTCCACGTAGGTGTGGCCGTCGATCGGCACTGGCGGATACAGGCCCGGCAGCGCGGTGCTCGCCTGGATCGCACGCGAGATCGGCACGTGGTCGAAGCCGGGCTCGCCGAAGCGCACCGAGTAGCCGCTGTTGAGCTCGGTGGCGACGATGTAGAGGCTGCGCGGCAGCTCGCGGAAGTCGTTTGTGCGGCCCGGGCCCGTGAACATCTGCGCGAGGAACCGCTCGAAGGGCCGGTTGTCGCAGAGTCCGGTGGGCAGCAGCCGTCCGATCGGGTCGATCGCCTCGGCCCAGTCCTTGCCTGGGTCGCGCAGGTATTGCTTGAAGATGTCCGCCGCGAGTTCCGGGATCGCAGCGAGGCGCGTGCCGTACTCGCGGAACGCGGGCCGCAGGAACAGGCCCGGCCGCACGGGATGCTCGGTGGACGCGTTGTGGATGAACACGACGCCCATGTCCGTGGTGTCGTAGCCGTTGACGAGCCCGGCCGCGATCATCGCGCCCGAGCTCACGCCCACGTACATGTCGAGGGTGGTCAGGTCGAGGCCCTCGAAGGACTCGCTTAAGGCGTGCAGCGTGCCGACTTCGTAGAACGCTCCGAGCGGGCCCCCGCCCGCGAGCGCGAGCCCGATGCGTCGGTGGCTCGGCGGCGATCGTCGTGCGGCGGGCTGGAGGTCGAGCATCGGAGTGGTCCGTCCCCGGCTCAGCGGGCCGTCTTGGCCCGGGCCCGGCGCCTGGCCGGGGCCTTGCTGGCCGACCGCTTCGCACGAGCCTGCTTCGCCGACAGGGTCTTGACGGTGGCGTTCAGTTCGGCGACGCGCCGGGTGAGGACGCGGATTTCCTCGGCGGTCGGCACACCGAGCTGGTTCATCGCCTTGTGGACGCGACTCTGGAACAGCGTCTCGAGGTTGTCCCAGGTCTCCGAGGCCTGGTCCCGGGCCGAGCCGAGCTTCGACTGCACGGATTCCTGCGCCGACTCGAAGGCCTCGCGGATCATCTCCTCGGCATTCGAGCGCGAGCGCGTCAGCAGCTTGAAGCCCTCGGCCACGGCGTCCTGAAAGGCGGCCGGACCTTCCTTCTGCGCCTTCGCGATGGCGCCCATGCCGGCGAGCCAGATCTGCTGGACGTTCTCGATCAGCGCGCCCTGCGCCGTCGTCGTCCGGGACTTGACCGTCTTCTTTCTGCGCGCCGCCATCGAAGCCCCCTCGCGGCCGATGCCGCAGCTGGAATGCACTTCTATTGTGGCCGATTCCGCGCCTTTTGCTGCACTGTGTCAATCCGAGATCTAGGCAGTTTCCGCAGGGAGAGCGCGCCCACGACCGTCGCGAGCAGCAGCTTCTCGAACTCGGCCGGGAAGCGCTCGACCACCCGGGCCGGCGCCGGCACGAGGGCCCGGTCCGCGATCATCCCGAAGTGCACCTGGCCCGCGTAGGACAGGATGCTGATGCCGAGTCCGATCGAGCCGCTCTGCGGCACCCAGAAATACATCTCGGTGACGCGCTGCCCGCAGATGTAGAGCGGTGCCTGCGGACCCGGCACGTTGGAGACGACGGCGGTCGCCTTGCGGCTGAACAACTCCACGAGCGGTGCCTGGGCTGCCGCAGGCAGCATCCCCATCAGGCCGAGCGACATCAGCGACGCCGCCGGCTGCAGCGAGCCCTTGAGCGTAGCCATCGCCTCGTGGGTGGCCCGGAGGCGCTGCAGCGGGTTGGCGAGACCGAGCGCGAGTTCCACGAACACCAGGCCGAACTTGTTGCCGAGCGACAGCGGTTCGTCGGCCTCGCGCAGGTTCACCGGCACCGACGCGCGCACCGTGAGGCCGCGCGTGTCGACGCCCTGCTCGCGCAGATGGCCGCCCAGGGCGCCGGCGACCGTGGCCATGAGCACGTCGTTGACGCTGCAGCCGAGCGCCTTGCCGATCGTCCTGACCTCGTGCAGCGGGATCGGCGTCGCCCAGGCGACGGTCTTCTCGCCGCTCAAGGCTCCACGCAAGGGCGTGACGGGATCGTCGGGCAGCGCGAGCACGCGGACGAACTCGCCGGCCATTCCGCCCAGGTTACCGGCGAGCGCGGCCGCCCGCCCCGGGTGGAAGAGCTGGTGGACGCCGCCCTCGAGCAGCCTCGCGCCCTCGGCGAGCGCGTTCTCGAGGATGTCGCCCGCGGGCATCGTCAGGTGCTGCAGCCAGCCGAGCACGGGCAGGACATCCGGCCGCGGCGACGGGCGTGCCGGGCGTCGGGAGAGGGCGGGGCCGGCATCCTGCTCCGTCATGGACAGCAGCACCCGCATCATCGCGATGCCGTCCGCGTAGCAGTGGTGCACGCGGATGATCCACGCGCTGCCGCGCTCGTAGCGCTCGACCAGGTGGACCTGCCACATCGGTCGCGCAGGGTCGAGCGTCTCGCTCGCGAGCCGGGAGACCAGCGCCTGCAACTCGTCCTTGCCGGCCGGCGGCGGCAACTCGGCGAGCACGAGGTGCGCGTCGAGGTCGAATGCGTCGTCGTCGACCCAGGACGCGCCGAGTGCGTCCGCGGCGACCCGGCGGCTGAAGCGCGAAAAGCACAGCAGCCGCTGCTCGATCATGCGGCGGAAGTCGTCCGGACGGACCGGCGTCCCGGTGACCGACACGCCCACGATCATCATGGTGTTGTCCGGCCCGTCCATGCGCAGCCAGGCCGTGTCCACGCTGGACATGCGCTCGTGACCGGATGTCGTCATCTGGGTCCTTCCCGCGCCCGTGCGCCACGTTGACCTTCAACGGCCCCGCCCCTAAGGTAGCCGCAAAACGAGCCGTCGCGAAACGCGGCGCTGCCGTCCATCGCTGGGGAGAAATAAATGACCTACTTCGTGACCGGCGCGACCGGATTCATCGGCCGCTTCCTCGTGCAGTCGCTGCTCGCCAAGGGCAAGGGCACGGTGTACGTGCTCGTGCGGCCCAAGTCGCTCGGCAAGCTCGACGAGCTGCGCGAGTTCTGGGGCAAGGAGAGCGTGCGTCGCGTGGTGGCCGTGAAGGGCGACCTCGGGCAGCCGAAGCTCGGCGTGTCGAGGGGGGACCTCACCAAGCTCAAGGGCAAGGTCAAGCACTTCTTCCACCTCGGGGCCGTGTACGACCTCGAGGCCAGCGCCGAGACCATGCACGAGGCGAACATCGTCGGCACGCAGACGGCGCTCGCCTTCGCCGAGGCGGTGAACGCGGGCTGCTTCCACCTCGTCAGCTCGATCGCGGCCGCAGGCCTCTACCGCGGCACCTTCACCGAGGACATGTTCGAGGAGGCCGAGGACCTCGACCACCCCTACTACCGCACCAAGCACGATTCCGAGGGCCTGGTGCGCGCCAACGGCCGGATTCCCTTCCGCATCTACCGGCCGGGCGTGGTGGTCGGCCACTCGAAGACAGGCTTCATCGACAAGATCGACGGGCCCTACTACTTCTTCAAGGCCCTGCAGAAGATGCGCGAGTCCTGGCCGCGGTGGATCCCGCTGGTGGGTCTCGAGGGCGGCTATGTCAACCTGGTGCCGGTGGACTACGTTGTAAACGCCATGGTCCACCTCGCGCACCAGCCGAAGCTCGACGGCCGCTGCTTCCACCTCACCGATCCCAAGCCCCGTCGGGTCGGCGAGATGCTGAACGTGTTCGCGCGCGCCGCGCACGCCCCGGAGATGGCGTTCCGCCTCGATTCGAAGATCTTCTCGATGGTGCCGGAGGGAGTCACGCAGTCGCTCGAGCGCAGCAAGCCGGTGCGCAACGTCGTGAACCAGCTGCTGGGCGACCTGCAGATCCCGAAGTCGGTGCTGGAGTTCATCAACTACCCGACCCGCTTCGACTCGAGCGACACGCAGAAGCTGCTCGAGAAGGCCAAGATCCGGGTGCCGCAGCTCGAGGACTACGCCTGGCGCCTGTGGGACTACTGGGAGCGCCACCTCGACCCGGACCTCTCGATCGACCGCAGCCTGCGCGGCGCCGTGAAGGGCAAGGTGGTGGTGATCACCGGCGGGTCCTCAGGCATCGGCGAGGCCGCGGCGCTGCGCGTCGCGGAGGCGGGCGGCAAGGTCGTGATCGTGGCGCGCGACGAGGAGAAGCTCGCCGAGGTGCGCGCGAAGATCGCCGCCATGGGCGGCTTCGCGAAGACCTATTCCTGCGACCTCGGCGACTACGCAGCCAACGACAAGCTCGCGAAGGACATCCTGAAGGAATTCGGCCACGTGGACGTGCTGGTCAACAACGCCGGCCGCTCGATCCGCCGCTCGCTCGCGCTGTCCTACGACCGCTTCCACGACTTCGAGCGCACGATGCAGCTGAACTATTTCGCCTGCGTGCGCCTGACCATGAACCTGCTGCCGTCCATGACGGCCCGGCGCCGCGGGCACGTCATCAACGTCTCCTCGATCGGCGTGCTGTCGAACGCCCCGCGCTTCTCGGCCTACGTGGCCTCCAAGGCCGCGCTCGAGTCCTTCGCGCGCTGCGCGGCCTCGGAGTTCCACGACGAGGGCGTGCACTTCACGATCATCAACATGCCGCTGGTGCGCACGCCGATGATCGCGCCGACCAAGATCTACGAGGGCATGCCGACCATCATCTCGCCCGACGAGGCGGCCGACATGATCGCCGACGCGATCATCCGCAAGCCGCAGCGCATCGCCACGCGCCTCGGCGTGATGTCCGAGATCATGCACCTCGTGATGCCGAAGATGTCCGAGGTGGTGATGAACTCGGCGTACCGCATGTTCCCGGATTCCCCGGCGGCGCAGGGCAAGAAGGACGGCGAGGAACAGCGACCGCCGACCAAGGAGGCGATGATCTTCGCCTCGCTGATGCGCGGCATTCACTGGTAGCAGCGGCGGCACCCCGGAGTCCCGCCGTACAGGAGCACGTGCATGCGACGACTCGGCCCGCTTCTCGCGCTTCTGACGATGCTGGTGGCCAACCTGCCCGGAGCGGCCGCCGCGCAGGGCAACCAGCGCTCGGCGCAGAGCGACTGCACCCGGGAAGTCCAGCGCCGCGGCTTCACCGTGCTGTCCACCAGCAATTTCCAGCAGTCGAAGGACGGCTGGCAGCTGGACATCAAGGCGCGGGATCATCGCGGCAAGGTCACGGACGGCACGTGCTTCGTCGAGACGCGCACCGGCGACGTGAGCCTGTACGGCTTCGGCTGGGGCGGCAGCGGGACGGTGGACAGCTTCGAGTTCAACTGCGCGTCGAAGGACGAGCGCTACCGCGAATGCCAGCTGCCGGTCGACGGTCGGGCTCGGCTCGTGAAGCGCAAATCCGACTCGCCCTGCATCGAGGGCTCGAGCTGGGGACAGAAGGGCGACCGCGTCTGGGTGGACCGCGGCTGCCGCGCAACCTTCGAAGTCGTGCGCGGTGGTGGAGGTGGCGGAGCCGGCGGACAGCCGGTCGAGTGTCGCTCGGAGGGCGGACGCTACCGCGAGTGCCCGATCCCGCGGGGCTACACCGCGCGACTCGTGCAGGACTTCACGTCCGGCAAGTGCCGCACTCCCGGCAGCTGGGGCACGCGCGACGGCGTGGTCTGGGTCAACCACGGCTGCAAGGGCCGCTTCGAGCTTTCCCGCACCGGCGGGGGCGGCGTCAACCCGGGCCAGCAGCAGCCCGCCGAGGTGCAGTGCCGCAATGAGGCGCAGCGCCAGTACATCAATGTCAGCCGGATCGCGCGGGCCGAGCCCCGGGGTTCGTACTGGTTCACGACCGTGGACGGCACGCTACGTGGCCAGTCGGTGCGAGCCGACTGCCGCTTCTACCCGAGTTCGAATCGCGCGGAGCTTTCCGTCCAGGGCGGTGGCACCGGCGGAGGGTCCGGCGGGGGCGCGGTGGTGGCCGAACGTGCGTGTCTCGGCGAGGCGCAGCGCCAGGGCCTGCGGGTCGTCGAGTGGGATCCGGCCCGGCCGATCCAGGGCGGCTACGGCATGCGCCTTCAGCTACGCAAGGGCAACCAGACGGTGCGGACCGTCCAGTGCAGCTACCGCTCGAGCACGGGACAGGTCGAACTGCGCTACTGACCACGTTCGAGCGCGTTTCGGCGCTGACTCGACAGAAATGGCGCTGTCGTCGTCCGCCATGACGGTGTGAGCATTGCCGCCCCAGGGAAGGGGACACGGACGTGGGCGCACTGATGATTGCGGGCGTGACGCTGCTCGCGCTCTGGGGCGTGATCCGCGCAGCCCGCAGGCGCGCGAAACGCCGGGTGGCCGAGGCCGTGGCCGAGGCCCGCGCTCGCGCACGCCGCCGGACGGTGCCCGTCGTCTCCTCGAACCTGCGCGGCCAACCCAACCGGCGTACCGACGGGCTCGGCGACCTCTGGGAGGAAACCACCGCAGGTTCAACGCGTCCGGGGCCGCCGCCGCTCACCCCGGCCGCGCCTGACGGCTAATCGTGCGACAGGTGTGCGAGAGCCGCAGCCGAGTCTTCCCAGTGGCGGCCGTCGAAGCCCTCGACCTCGAGAGCCTCGATCGTGGCCGGATCGAGGCAGCGCGCATTCACGCTGTAGCCGTCCGGGTTCGAGCGCGGCACGTAGAACGACTTGATGCCGCAGTGGCGGCAGAAGAGGTGTCGCGCCGTGCCGGTGTTGAACGTATAGGTCGAGAGCTCGCCCTCGCCGCGCAGCAGCCGGAACCGGCTCGCCGGCACGATCAGGTGCAGGAAGCCGGTCATCGAGCAGATCGAGCAGTTGCACTCCTGCACGAGCAGCCGCGCCGGCGCCTCGATCTCGAAGGCGATGCGACCGCAGTGGCAGCCGCCGCGGTGAGTGATCCGTTCCGTCATCCCGTGCTCCTCGGCCGGCGTCGTGTCGGGCGAGTATCGGGGCGCCGCGATCGCGGCGGCAACCGCAGCCGCGGGTGTGCACGGGCCGATCGGGTAGGATTCGGCCACGATGAGAGAAGAACTCCTGCGGTCCGTGCTGATGGTCAAGGCCATCGAGGACGTCGACCGCGCCGGCACGATCCTCCCGCCCGGCGACCGCGCCCAGGCGACGCGGGAGGCGATGCGCGAACTCGGCATCGCTCCTGAAGACGCCGGCCCGGCGTTCGATGACACGAAGCTCGCCCAGGCGCTGGGCAACCGGGCCGAGCGCCTGCTCGGACCGTTGCTCGAGCGTCACCCCATCGTCGGGGAAGCGCTCGGCCGCACGCGCACGCCGGCCTGGATCCTGGCGTCCCTGCTGATGCTCGCGTTCGCGAGCGGCATCGCGCTGTCGGCCCTGGACGGCTCGAGGCGCATCAACATCCTGGCCTTCCCGTTCATCGGCCTGATCGCCTGGAACCTGCTCACCTACCTCATGCTGGCGGTCGGCTGGGTGCGGCGGCGGCGCGGTGCGGGGACGGCACCGTTGAGTTCACGCCGCTGGTCCGGGCGGGCGTTCGCGCGTCGCATCGGGCCGCTGGTGAAGCGCACCGCCCGGGTGCACGCGGTGCTCGGCCGCGCGATCGGCAGCTATGCCGAGAGCTGGACGGACGCGGGCGGCGCGTTCATCGCGCAGCACGCCCGGCGCTGGCTGCACCTCGCGGCCGCGGCCGTCGCGATCGGGCTGATCACGGGGCTGTACCTGCGCGGCACCGTGCTGCGCTACGAGGCGGGCTGGGAAAGCACCTTCCTCGGGCCCTCCCAGGTCAAGGCGGTCCTCGGCGTGCTGTTCGGCCCGGTGGCCGGTTGGTCGGGCGTTGAGTTGCCGCGGACGCTCGAGGCGGTCGAGGCCCTGCGCTGGCCGGGCGGCGGCGGCGATGCCGCCCCGTGGATCCACCGGATCGCGCTCAGCCTCGCCTGTTACGTGGTGGTGCCGCGCCTGCTGCTGGCGGGCCTCGCGACCTTCGCACTCGCCTGGCTCGGCCGGGCGAAGGCGCTGCCCGAGGCCTTGCAGCCGTATGCGGCCGGCGTTTTCCGCGGCGGTGGCCACGTGCGCGCGGGCGGCGTCACGAGCGTGACGCCGTATGCCTGCGAGCCTTCGGACGCCTCGCTGGCCGGACTCGAGCGCTGGCTGGCGTCCGTGAGCGGGGCCGACGTGCGCATCGACCGTCGCACCTCGCTGCGCTACGGCGAGGAGGACATGGCCGCCGCAGCCTTCGATTCCGGCGCGCATCGCGTGGCCGACCTGCACGTCGTACTGATGAGCCTCGCGGCCACGCCCGAGGCCGAGAACCACGGCGTCGTCATCGCCGCCGCACGCGATTCGGCGCGCCGGGCGCGACCGCCCGCGGCCGTGCGCGTGGTGGTGGACGAATCGCCGTATGCCGAGCGGCTGGCGGGTGACGCGTCGCTCGCGTCGCGGCTGGAGGAGCGGCGTCGGCTGTGGCGTGACTTCGTCGCGGGCTACGGCCTCGAGGCCGACCTGGTCGCGCTCGGCGCGCCCGTACCGTGAGCACGCCGGCCGTGCACGGTCCCGGTGGCTCCGTGACTGCCGGCAGCCCGGCGGGCGCCACGATTTCCCTGAGCCTGATCTCGCACACCAACGTCGGCAAGACGACGCTGGCGCGCACGCTGCTGCGGCGAGACGTCGGCGAAGTGCGCGACGCGGCGCACGTCACCGAGACCTCGGACGCCTTCGTGCTGATCGCGACGCCGCAGGGAGACGAACTGCGGCTGTGGGACACGCCCGGCTTCGGCGACAGCGCGCGCCTGCTCAAGCGCCTGAAGAACAGCGGCAACGCGCTCGGCTGGTTCCTGACCCAGGTCTGGGACCGCTACGTGGACCGCCCGTTCTTCAGCAGCCAGCAGGCGATGCGCAACGTGCGCGACGAGGCGGACGTCGTGCTCTACCTCGTCAACGCCAGCGAGGACCCGGCCGGCGCCGGCTACGTGGACGCCGAGATGCAGATCCTCGGCTGGACGGCCAAGCCCGTCGTCGTGCTGCTGAACCAGCTCGGCCGGCCGCGGCGGGCGGAGGTCGAGGCCGCCGAGGTGTCGCGCTGGGCGTCGCACCTCGCGGGCTACCCGTGGGTGCGCGACACGCTCGCCTTCGACGCCTTCGCACGCTGCTGGGTGCAGGAGCACGTCCTGCTCGACCGCATCGGAGCGGTCCTGCCGGACGAGCGGCGCGCGACCTTCGAGCGGCTGGCCGACGCGTGGAAGGCGCGCAATCGCGACGTGTTCGAGCAGTCCATGCACGTGCTGGCGCGGCAGCTTGCGGCGACGGCGACGGATACGGTGGCCCTGCCGGCGACGGGCCTCAAGGACGCGGCGCGCGCGTGGCTGGGCAGCCTGCTGCGTCCCGGCGAGCGGAGCGATGCCGCGATGGACGCGGCCATGGGCGAACTCGCGCAACGGCTCGATGCCGACGTGCGCCGCGCCACGGACGAGCTGATCGGCCTGCACGGACTGTCGGGGCGCGCCGCGGCCGAGGTGCTGCAGCGCATGGGGGCCCAGCTTGCCGTCGACAAGGCGGCGGATCCCGGCAAGGCCAGCGTGCTGGGAGCCGCGGTGTCGGGCGCGGTCGGCGGGCTCGTCGCGGACCTCGCGGCCGGTGGGCTCACCTTCGGCGCGGGCGCGCTGCTCGGCGGGTTGCTCGGCGCGGCCGGCGCCCGCGGGATTGCGAGTGCCTACAACCTCGCTCGCGGCACCGATGCGACGACGGTACGGTGGTCGGGAGACTTCATGGCGGACCGGGTCGTCGCCGCGGTGCTTCGCTACCTCGCAGTGGCCCATTTCGGCCGCGGCCGCGGCGACTTCGTCGCGGGCGAGTACCCGCCGCACTGGGGCGCACTGGTGGCCGAGGTCGTGGCGACCCGCCGCGCCGTGCTCGCGGAGACGTGGGCCGGCGCCGTCCGGGGCGACGCAGCCGCCGTGCTGGCATCGCGGCTGCGGGCGCCGCTCGAGACGATCGCCTCCGAGGTGCTCGGGCGGCTGTATCCGTCGCGAGTCTAGACGTGCTCGTCGGTGGCTTCCTCGACGAACCAGATGACGACGGAGCAGAACAGGACGGCAGCAGCGATTTCCATGACCTGACCTTCCTTGAGCGCAGACAGTGAGCGCGTATTGATCGGGCGGAATCGTGCCTGCTGCGCCGCGGCAAATCGTTGACGGAGGTAGTGCTTTGGAGAACTCGATGCCACGCGGCTCCATTCGTGCGAAGTGGTTACGGCCCGGGCTGGCGGTCGCGGCGCTCGCGTTCGCTGCAGGCGCCGCGGAGCCGGATCGTTCCGCCGGCCGGCTGGAGTTCGATTCCGAGGGGATCCTGATCGACCTGCGCGGCGACGCCGTCGAGGTGACCGGCACCTACCACTTCCGCGTCGCCGGCGGACCCGTCCCTGCGCAGCCGATGCTGTATCCCTACCCCGAGGATCCGCTGCTTGGCGCGGCGCGGACGCTGCGGCTCGAGTGGCGGCAGCCGGACGGTCGCTGGGCGCTGCTCGCCTTCGAGGAGCTGCCGCCGCGCGGCGTTCGCTGGCGGCTGCCGGCCACGGAATCCGATGCCCTGACGGTGCGCACCGTGTATCGGCAGGCGATGCGCAGCACCTACGCGCGCTACATCGTCACCACGACCCAGGCCTGGGGCCAGCCCTTGCGCCGCGCAAGCTTCGAGGTGCGACTGCCGCCGGGCGCGAAGGACCCGACGTTCAGCTATCCGTTCCGGCCCAAGGGGCCGAGCGTGCGGGTGTGGACCTACGAGGCCCGCGATTTCATGCCGCGCGAGGACGTCGTGGTGCGCTACCGACGTTAGGCGCGAGCATAATGACGCGGCAAGGGTACCGTTCGCGGCAAGGAGCACTGCGATGACCACGACACCCACTTCTTCCAGGGCGCATGGATGGGCAACGGCTGTGCTGGCGATCGCCGCCCTGTGCTGCGGCGGTGCGGCGTCGGCCAATCCCGTTCCACCGGTCTACATTGATTTCCCGACGGGCCCGGGCACCTTCGCCTCGCAGGAGGGCGGCCCCATCCTGGCCGACGATTTCACGTCGACGGTCAACAAACGGATCGTGCTGGTGGAATGGTGGGGAAGCTACTCGAACGATCCGTGGCAACTCACGCTTTACTCGAACTCCGACGCGGATCCCGCGCTGCCGGACGACGGCGGCAGCGTAATCGCGCTAGTCGAGCCGGGTTGGGCCCGCGAGTGGGATGACGGGATCTACCACTACCGCGCCGACGTGGACGACCCAGCGTGGGTCCTGGCCAGGGGTCAGTCGTACTGGTTCAGCGTCGCGAGCTATCGGGACGACTGGACGTGGGCATTCGGCACCCGCTGGCCGCGGCTCGACGGCCTGCAGAACGAGCGGGCCGTCGGCTCGCCGGATGGATTGGCCTGGGATGCACTGAGTCCACCGACGAACCTCGCGTTCGGCGTGTGGCCGGAACTCGTGCCGGAGCCGGGGTCACTGTCGCTGCTCGGGCTCGGACTCCTGGGGCTGGCTATATCGCGACAGAGGCTCGCCGGGCACAGGCCATCGGCCTGAACCGCCGCTTCAGATCTCCGAGACCGACAGCCGTCGCAGCAGCGCCATGCGCTTGTCGTGGTGTTCCTCCATGCGGTTGAGGATGTCGGCGAGGAACTCGACGGTGCTCACCACACGCGGTCCCTTGTTCAGCATGACGCACTCGGCGCGGCTGCTCATCACAGCGTCGCTCACCTCGGCGCGCGTGGGTGCACCGGCCTTCGCGAGGCCCTCGAGCACCTGCGTGGCCCACACCACCGGCACGTGAGCCGCCTCGCAGAGCCAGAGGATCTCCTCCTGCACTTCCGAGAGGCGCTCGAAGCCGATTTCGACCGCGAGGTCGCCACGCGCCACCATCACTCCCACCGGAGGTGAGTGCAGGCTCGCGAGCAGGATGCGCGGCAGGTTGCGGAAGGCTGCGGCGTTTTCGATCTTGAGCACGATGCCCAGGTGACCGGCGCCGAGCTCGTGCAGACGGTCTTCGAGCGTCAGCACGTCCTCGGGGCTGCGAAGGAACGACAGGGCCACCATGTCCGCGAAGCCCACCACTGCGCGCAGGTCCTCGAGGTCCTTGCCCGTGAGCGCTGCGAGGCCGAGATCGGTGTCCGGAAAGTTGATGCCCTTCTCGGCCTTGAGCCGCGCCCCGGCAGGCGGCGCGTGCGTGATCTCCACGGCGATGCGCTCTCCGTCGTTGTCCAGGACGGTTCCGCCGATCTTGCCGTCGTCGAGCCAGACCCGATCCCCCGCCCGTGCGCGGTCGAAGGCGGCCGGGAGGGTGCAGTGGATCTGCGCCGGGTGCAGCAGGGCGCCACCGGCGTCGCGTACCGCGCCGTGGCCCGGAGTCGCCTCGCGGGTCAGCACCAGCGTCTCGCCGGCCGCGAGCACGATCGGGCGCATGACGCCGGGCAGCGGGCCGACGCGTCCTTCGCCGGCGACCGCGTCGCCGCGCAGCAACGAGAACGGCTGTCCCTGCTCCACGTACAGGGTGCGATCGGCCTCCGCGAGCGCCGACGCGCCCACGCGCTTCGTCACGCGGAGCTCGCGTTCGCGTCCGCGCAGGTCGGTGAGCCGCAGTCGGTCGCCCGCGCGCCAGCGGTTGTGCGGCGGTGGGTCCAGGGGCAGGACGCACGTTTCGGTCGGGGCGGGTGCCGGTGAGCCGGCCGGCGTCAGCCAGACCCGGGCCGGCGCAAGGAGACGGCCCATCGGGTCTCGTCGCGGCTTGATCCTGAGGAAATGACCGATGGGCCCGATCGGTCCGGTGCGCAGTTTCGGCCCGCCGAGGTCCGCCTGGATCCGGCAGGTCCGGCCGACCACCTTCTCGGCCTGCCGCAGGTTGCGGGCCATGCGTCGCCAGGCGTCGGCGTCGTCGTGGGCGCAGTTGATGCGCATCACGTCCATGCCCGCGCGCAGCAACGCCTCGATCAAGCCGGCATCGGTCGCCGCCTCGCTCGGCATCGTGACCATGACGCGCACGGAGCGATGCCGCGGCGTCGGGCCGAGCAGCCGCCGCGCGTGGTCGCGCAGCAGCAGCGGCCCGGTGAGGAAGTCCACCGGCGGCGGCCGGGCGACCGACGGCGCAGCGCCCGCGAGCGCCTCGAGGTTCCCGATCACCGCGTTCAGGGTCGCAAGCACGTGCGACTCGAGCACACCGAGCGAGGACAGCCCAAGCGAATGCAGGTCCTGCTGCAGGCTGCGGATGTCCTGCTGGCGGACGCTCAGGTAGTGGAGCAGGTTGCGCGCGCTGTTGCGGAAGCGCGGCTCCACCGCGTCGAGTTCGCCCGCGTGCAGTGCCTCGAACTCCACCGCCCGCTCGCGCAGCGCGCGCAGGGCGGCCAGGGTGCGTTCGATGAGGCGGTCGGTTGCCATACGGGCCGTTTTAACAGGCAGCGAACCAGCATAGGGACGGCTCGTGACGGGAATGTTGCAGTCCGGCTGCCCGCGGCCCGGTGGTCTCGGCACTTCTCACCCATTTGGGTGATTCGTGCGAGTTCCGCCGGTGGTCTATTTGGACCACAATCGACCACAGGGATGGTCAGGGAGGCCAGTCCTGAAAAGGGTGGGCAAGACAGGGACGAAATCCCGGGCGGCTGCGGGCATCAAGCCAGCGAGTAACGATGGGAGCCGCGCGGGGCCAGGGACGGTCCCGCGCGGCTCCTTCCCGTCGCCCAGCGCCGGGGGCTTCACCCCACTCGGCCGCGTGATCCTCGACCCGACCGTGGACGATCGCCTGTCACGATTGATCCAGGCGCTTGCCGGCGACCCGTCCGGCGGGCCGCGCGCCATGGCGCGACTTCTCGCTCGACCTCTCGCGCAACGCCGTACGCACGCACCTGAAGCAGATTTTCAGCCGCTGCGAGGTGCGCTCCCGGCGCGAGCTGCTGCACCTGCTGGCGACGGGCCCGCAGGACCTGTAACGACGGTCAGCGACCGCGGTCGAAGGCTGAACTCGGCCGGCGTCGGTCCGAGCACCTGCCCGTCCGCCTGCACGGTGACCGGCGGGTCGGTCTCGATGCGCACCACGGCCGACCGGAAGTGGTGCACCGCCGGGTCGCCGAGGATGCGTCCCCCATAGAGTTTCGCGAGCTTCGGCAGCACCTGCAGCAGCGACAGCTCTTTCACGGCCAGCAGGTCGAACAGGCCGTCGTCCATTCGCGCGGTGGGCGCAACGTTCATGCGGTTGCCGCAGTAGCGGGCGTTGGCGACGAAGGCGAGCAACAGCCGTCCCTCGACCAGCCCGCCGTCGGCCGTGATGCGGAACAACGGCGAGCGGTAGCGCACCAGGCCCGCGAGCGCGATGCCGAGGTAGGTGAAGGCCGACGGCACGGGCCGCGGCACCCGCTCGGTCACCCACGCGTCGTAGCCCGCGCCCGCGACGTTGATGAACCAGCGCCGCGGTGCGCCGCTCGCGGGAAAGTCGATCGCGCCGACGTCGTGCAGCAGGGTCCGCCCGGCGACGAGCGCGCGGGCGATCTCGCGCGGATCGCGACCGATGTCGAGCGAGCGGGCCCAGTCGTTGCCGGTGCCGGTGGGTGCGACGGCGAGCGTCACTTCGCTCGTGTCGGCGAGGCCTGCGGTCATCACGCCCTGGACGATTTCGTTGACGGAGCCGTCGCCGCCGACGGCGAGGAGGTGGCGACGGCCTATCTGCATTGCCTGCCGGGCGAGCGTCTCGCCGTGCCCCGCGTGCTGCGTATGGACGGGATCGAAGGCCAGGCCGGCCTCGTGCAGGGCACGCTCGATCGCGCGCCACCCTGCGCCGCCGTCAGGACGACCGGACGCCGGGTTGACGATCACCAGCCAGCGGATTGAATCGGACGGCACGTGCAACCCACTCGTCGGGGTGCCGACCGCCTGTCGGCTCGATGTCAGCGTACCGGCGACGTGCAGTTCCCGTCCACGAAGGCCTGTTGCCGGCGCAGTTGCTCGCGCGGCGCGTTCGAGCCCGGCTCGAGCATCTGCCAGAGCTGATCACGGGCCGCGTCGCAGGCGGGGCTGTTCGCCATGCGGAGCTGCATGGCCATCTCCTCCTGGTCCCGGCGCCTCGCGGGGTCGTCGCTGCAGTTGAGGTCGGCGGTCTGCTTGAGGCGCTTGATCTCGGCGGCGCTTGTGGCCTCGGCGCCCGCGGTCTTGCGCTCGAGCGCCTCGAGCGCGATCACGCACTCGCGCGTCCGCAGGCGGCCGAGCAGGTCCTCGCGCTCGGCCTGCCGCGCGGGCGAGACGGCCGGCGCAGGCGCTGCCACGGAGCCGGTCGACGCGGTTCTCGTTGCGGTGGAAGTGGATCGTCGCGTCGTTCCCGGGATGTCGAGGCGTTCGGCCTGCACGCCGCGGGGCGGCTTTTCGCTAGAGAGGTGCGTCACACCCTCGGCGTCTACCCAGCGGTAGACCTGCGCCTGGGCGACGGGGGCCGCCACCAGCGCGAGCAGGAGCACCGGCGCAGCGATGTGCAGCCGCGGCGAGGCCATGAGCCGGCGAACACCCTGAGGAGAGCGGGGCCTGATCGACATGGGCGGCATTGTACGGTCGGCGGCTGTCGACCGATCGCGACGCGGGTCAAAGTCCTCACGCAGCGGCCGCCGCAGCTGGTCCGGGTGCGTGACGACTTATCTATGGCTCAACTTGCCCAGACGTCGAGTCCCTCACGCCTCGCGGCATCTGCCAACCGCTGGTCGAGGCTCATGAAACTGAGCGATGCGGGGTCGTCGCCGGCGATGCTCAGGGCGGCAGCAAGCTGGAGACTGTCCGCGGCCCGCAGTGGGTGGACCCGCAGGAGTCGTTGGGCTCGTCCGCGCAGTGTGTCGGTCGGAGGGACTTGGTGCCAGGCGCGCTCCAGCGCGCGGGTCCTTTCGATGGCCAGTGCGACCGCTGCGAGCGTCAGACTTCCGTCGCGCTCCCGGCGCGATACCGCCGATACGAGTTCAACCGGGGTGCCCCACCAGGCAACGACGACCGGGTCGGACTCGAGCATCGCCAGGACCGCTTCGCGCCCTGGCTCATCCAGGAGCAGCGGCACGATCGCCGAGGCGTCCCAGAACCTCACCGGCTCTCCCTGCGCTCCTCGAGGAGCGCCTCGAGGACGCTCGAACTCGCGTGTGGCGCGGGGCTGCGCAGCAGGTCCATTGGCATGGGGTCAACGGGCGGAACCAGCAGCCCGTCTCGTTGCAGCTGCGCGATCCGGTCGTCGTCATCCTCGTCGGCGACCCGGTCGATGCGCGCCACGGGTCGGCTGCGGTCGTAGACGATGACCGACTCGCCGGCGCGGACACTCTGTAGGTAGGCGCTGAGCTGGTTCTTGAGTTCGGATATCGAGACCTTTTTCATATGGCTATTATAGCCAAGTACGTCTGGCCTGCAATTCCATGTCTTCGGGCTCGGGCCCGGAGAAATCGGCTCGAAGCGGGCAGCGGTCAGGCGTACCGCTTCAGTATCTTCGCCAGCCCCTCCGCCCCCGGGTGCAGCTTCTCGTACGGCACCTTGTTGAGGGGCATCTCGGTGGTGTTGGCCATGTCGTGCATGTCCGGGCCGCTCGAGGAGACGAAGATCAGCCCGGTGACGTGCTCGCCCTCGCGGAGCCTGGTGCGCAGATACTCGAACGCCTTGCCGCGGTGGGTGGGGTCGTAGTCCTTGTCGAGCTTGCGCAGCACGATCTGGCTGCCATCGTGCATCTGCACGGGCAGCACCTCGCCCTCGCCGTAGGACACGTTGATCTCGCGTTGCGGCGGGATGTAGTCGGCGTGCACCGCCTCGTGGTAGTGCTCGCGCGTGAACGCATAGCTCTTGGTCGAGCCCACGTGGTCGTTGAAGGTCACGCAGGGCGAAATGATGTCGATCATCGCGAAGCCCTTGTGCTTGAGCCCCGCCTGGATCAGCGGCACCAACTGCTCGCGATCTCCTGAGAAACTGCGCGCGATGAAGGTGCCGCCGAGCGACAACGCCGCGAGGCACGGGTCCACCGGCGCCTGCAGGTTCTCCTCGCCCTTCTTCGACTTCGTGCCGATGTCGGCGGAGGCCGAGAACTGGCCCTTGGTGAGCCCGTACACGCCGTTGTTCTCGCAGACGTAGAGCATGTTCACGTTGCGCCGGATCGCGTGAGCAAACTGCCCGAAGCCGATCGAGAGCGAATCGCCGTCGCCCGACACGCCGATGTAGTACAGCTCCTTGTTCGCTGCATTGGCGCCCGTGGCGACCGACGGCATGCGGCCGTGCACGCCGTTGAAGCCGTGCGAGCCGCTCGCGAAATACGCGGTCGTCTTGGACGAGCAGCCAATCCCGGAGAGCTTCACCAGCTGCTCCGGTCGCAGGCTCAGGCCCCACAACGCCTCGGTGATCGAGGCGGTGATCGAGTCGTGGCCGCAGCCCGCGCAGAGCGTGGACATGGCGCCCTCGTAGTCGCGGCGCGTGAGGCCGAGCTCGTTCGTCGGCAGGTCGGGGTGGCGGACCTTGGGCTTGTTGATGAAGGACATTGGGTGCGGGTGATTCGTGTCGGGTGATGGGTCAGGCGAGGGCCGCTTTGCGCGCCGCGTCGCCCAGTTCCGCGAGGACCGCGGCGACGATGCCCTCCGAGGTCATCGGCAGGCCGTTGTAGTGCAGGATCGAGTACAGCTTCGACTTCGGCACGTCCGTCTCGAGCGTGAGCAGCGACCGGAGCTGCGCGTCGCGGTTCTGCTCGATCACGAAGATCTTGTCGTGGGACGCAAGAAACCCTTCGACTTCCTTGGTGAACGGAAACGCCTTGATGCGCATGTAGTCGATCGAAATGCCGCGCTTCGCCAGGATGTCGCGCGCCTCGTTGACGGCGCCCCGGCTGCTGCCGATGGCCACCAGCCCGATGTCGCTGGTGCCGGTGGCCTCGATGACGGGCGCCGGGACGAGCGTGCGCGCGCGCCGGAACTTGCGCGCCAGCCGGTCGAGCACCACCTGGTACTCCTTGGCGTCCTCCGTGTATCCGCCGTACTGGTTGTGGCCGGACCCGCGCGTGAAGTAGGCGCCCTTCGCCGAGACTCCGGGCAGCGTGCGATAGGGGATGGCGTCGTCGTCCTTGTCCAGGTAGCGGTGGAACTTGGGCAGCGCCTCGATCTCTTCCTTCGAGAGCACCTTGCCGCGGTCCGGCCGGTAGCCGTCGTCCCACTTGAGCTCGGGGCACATCCAGTCGTTCATGCCGATGTCGAGGTCCGACAGCACGAACACCGGCGTCTGCAGGCGCTCGGCGAGGTCGAACGCCTGCACCGCCATGTAGAAGCACTCCTCGGGATTCGAGGGGAACAGCATCACGTGCTTGGTGTCGCCATGCGAGGCGTACGCGCACGTCAGCAGGTCGCACTGCTGGGTGCGCGTCGGCATGCCCGTGGACGGGCCGACGCGCTGGACGTCGAACAGCACGGCCGGCACCTCGGCGTAGTACGCCAGGCCGATGAACTCGTTCATCAGCGAGATGCCCGGGCCGCTGGTGGCGGTGAAGGCGCGCGCCCCGTTCCAGTTCGCGCCCAGCACCATGCCGATGGCCGACAGTTCGTCCTCGGCCTGGATCACCGCGAAGTTGTTCCTGCCGGTCTCCGGGTCGACGCGCAGCTTCTGGCAGAAGCTCTTGAAGGCGTCCATCAGGGACGTGGACGGCGTGATCGGATACCACGGGCCCACGGTCGCGCCGGCATAGACGCAGCCGAGGGCGGCCGCGGTATTGCCGTCGATCATGATGTGCCCGCGGGTCTTGTCCATGCGCTCGACGCGCAGCGGCAACGGGCAGGGCAGGTGCTCCTTCGCGTGGTCGT
>Ga0113563_10000432_pt1 | contig 20046 bp, 18 predicted proteins | sample Mud3Dept3metaG_FD_80117 | JGI IMG/M metagenome (GOLD analysis project Ga0113563, IMG submission 80117) | Freshwater wetland microbial communities from Ohio, USA, analyzing the effect of biotic and abiotic controls - Mud 3 Core 4 Depth 3... | ecosystem: Environmental > Aquatic > Freshwater >... | reverse complement strand
CTGCCGACCAGCTCGCCGGCGGCCTTTCCCCTGGACCGCTGCGCGCCCGCCGACGTCGAGACGCCCGCGCCACCGGCGCCGCCCGGCGACCCGCTCTTCCGGGACGGTTTCGAGTCCGGCGACCCGCGGCGCTGGCTGCCGGTCGACGAGCCCTCGCCGGGCTAGAGGACGGGGAGTCCGTTCCTGCGCGCGGGCGGCGCGCCGCCACCCAGGAGTCCCTCGGTGCCGCAGCGCAGGGCGCGGAGCTCGAGCCCGGGACCCCCGGGCAACAAGGACACGGCGCCGTCCCACCGGCAGGTCGAGGCCTCCTCGGGATCGACGCCCTCGACCGAGAAGCCGTCGACGAACAGAGGAGTGCCGGGACCGCCCGGTCCGAGCACAGCGGTGAGCATGGCGTGCGAGTTCTGGGTCGAGCCGCCGCACAGGCACGTCTCGGGGACGGTGGTGCCGCACGGCGCGTCGGCCGGTGCGAAGACCTTCTCCTTGCAGCCCTCGAGATAGGTCATCGGGTCGCGCTGGAGCACCTCGTGGTCGAGGCCGAGCAGATGGGCCGCTTCGTGCGCCGTGGTCCAGCACAGCTCCTTGACTTCGGAAGCCGCGTAGACCTCGGCGAAGGAGAAGGCGATGCCGTTCTGGATCACGCCGCAGGTGAACGGCGAGACGCCGGCGATCCCGCTCGGGAACCCGATGTGGCTGGGCAGCCCCGCGACCACGATCTCCCAGTGGGTCGCGGTGCCCGGGTCCACCTCGGTCACGACGACGTCGAACGGCGCGAACGCCCGCTGCACACAGGCCAGGTGCTCGGCCCAGGCGGCGTCGCCGTGGGAGAAGGCGGGGATCTGTGCGGTCTGGTTGAGGAGCGAAGAGCGGTTGATGCGCGAGTCTTCGAATCCCGGCGTGTAGACGCAGCCGGCCGGAGCGCAGCGGGCCAGGAAGATCGTCCCTGCGGCCTGCGCGGCCGGGGCGGCGCCCGCGGCGAGGATCGCCGCCCAGGCGATGGACGCAAGACGCGAGACGACTCGGGCCATCTCCGGCCTCCCCGGCGCTGGAACCGCCAACTCGGCTTGAAGGCGCGCAGTGTAGCGCGAGCTGACGGCCGGGGTCGAGCCGGGCTCAACCGATCAGGGAGGCCAGGGCGCGCTCGATCCGGCGCAGGCCTTCGTCGGCCTCGGCCTTCGAGAGCACGAGCGGCGGGCGCATGCGGATCGCGCGCTCGCCCGAGGCCAGACCGAGCACGTCGGCCTCGTTGAGCGCGCGCAGCGCGCGGCCGCGGGTCTCGCCGTCGGGCAGGTCGAAGGCCACGAACAGTCCCCGGCCGCGCGCGTTGGTGACCTTGCCCGGGAAGATCGACTCCAGGGCGCGCAGGCCGGCGAGCAGGTGGGCGCCGACCTCCGCGCAGCTGGCGAGCAGGCCCTCCTCCTCGATGATCTCGACGATGCGCTGGCAGCGCACCATGTCGACCAGGTTGCCGCCCCAGGTGGAGTTGATGCGCGAGGAGACCTTGAACACCGACTCGACCTGGTCGAGGCGCGGACCCGCGGCGATGCCGCACACCTGCGTCTTCTTGGCGAACGCGAGCAGGTCGGGCTCGACCCCGAAGTGCTCGAAGGCCCACCACTTGCCGGTGGTGCCGAAACCGGTCTGGACCTCGTCGAAGACGAGCAGGAAGTCGTGCTCGTCGGCGAGCGCGCGCAGGCACTTCAGGAACTCGGCGCGGAAGTGGTTGTCGCCGCCCTCGCCCTGGATCGGCTCGATGATCAGCGCGGCGATCTCGTGCGGGTGGCTGGCCAGGGCGTGCTCGATCTCGGCCACCGCCTGGCGCTCGATCGCCTCGACCTCGGCGACCACCTCCGGCGTGACCGGGAAGCGCAGCTTGGGGTTGATCACGCGCGGCCAGTCGAACTTCGGGAAGTACTGGGTCTTGCGCGGGTCGGCGGTGTTGGTGATCGAGAGCGTGTAGCCGCTGCGGCCGTGGAACGCCTGGCGGAAGTGGATGACGCGGGTGCCGATCTCACCGCGGCCGGCGGCGAGGTTCTTGCGGATCTTCCAGTCGAACGCGGCCTTGAGGGTGTTCTCGACCGCCAGCGCGCCGCCCTCGACGAAGAACAGGTGCCGGCGCAGGCTCTCCGGCAGGACGCGCGCGAAGGTCTCGACGAACTCGGCCATGAAGGTGGTGTAGACGTCCGAGTTGGCCGGCTTGTTGAGCGCGGCGGGCAGGATGCGCTCGCGGAACTCGGGCGTCGTCATCTTCGGGTGATTGAAGCCCACCGGGTTGGTCGAGAAGTGGCCGAAGAAGTCCAGCATGTCGCGGCCGCGGACCGCGTCGTGCAGCCAGACGCCGTGGCTCCGCTCGATGTCCTGGACCAGGTGATAGCCGTCCACCAGCAGGTGGCGGGCGAGGACGTCGCGCACGTCACCCGGGGCGACGCGGATCGAGGGCCGGAAGGTCGTCGTCATGGCTTTCCTTGGCGGGTCCTGGGGCCGCCTCGACGAGGCGTTCAGGCTCGGAAGCGGGACGGGCACCGGGGACTTCCGGAACCCGCGACGACTTTATCAGGCGCCCTTCGGGGGGGTCAACGAACCGGGCGCGATGGGGCTGGGCTCCGTGCTCCCGGCCTCCGCGATGCGATCGCGTCCCTCCTCCTTGGCGCGGTACATGGCGAGGTCGGAGTGACGGAGCAGCAGGCTCTTGGTGGCCGCGAGGTCGGCGCCGGCCGGGATCGAGTGGTGCAGCGTCGCGATCCCCACCGAGCAGGTCAGGCCGGAGAGGTGGAGCGGGGTGGTCTGGATCTCGCCGGCGCGGCGGATGAAGACCGTGCGGCGGATCTCGAGGCGCAGCCGCTCGGCGAGCGCGAGGGCGCGCTCGCGTCCGGCGCCGGGCACCGCGATCACGAACTCGTCGCCGCCGTAGCGGGCGACGATCGCCTCGGGGTCGGCGACGCGCCCGCGCAGCAGGTGGCCCACCTCGCGCAGCACCTGGCTGCCCGCCAGGTGGCCGTGCGAGTCGTTGACGCGCTTGAAGAAGTCGAGGTCGAGGAAGAGCAGGGCGAGGTCGCGGTTGCGAGCGCGGCAGTCCGCCACCGCCTGCTCGAGGGCCGAATGCAGGAAGCGGTCGTTGAAGAGGCCGGTGAGGTTGTCGCGCTTGGCGTACTCGTAGGCGAGCTTGCCGTCGAGGACGTTCTGGATCGCGATCGATATGTAGCCGGCGAAGATCTCGAGCAGGTCGCGATCGTGGTCCGTGTAGGTCGCGTCGCCGCGCCGGTTGAGCAGCTCGAGGACGCCGCACACCTCGGTGCCGATGCGGATCGGGATCGCGATCAGCGAGCGCGTGGAGTAGGAGGTCTCGCGGTCGATGCGCGGGTCGAAGACCTGGTCGCGGCCGGTGGTCGGGGTGTAGTAGGCGCGCCCGGACTGATAGGCGTGGCCCGCGATGCCGTGGTCGGAGGAGATGGTCTGGCCGACGATGACGCCGGCCTTCTCCCCGAACGCGGCCAGGAAGGTCAGGGTGTTGAGCCGGCGATCGGAGCGCTTCGAGCGCGGGTCGTCGAGCAGGATCGAGCCCGCTTCGGACGGTACGAACTCGTTGGCCTTGCGCAGGACCTCGACCAGGTTGTCGGCGAGGCTCACCTCGAGCGGAAAGTGCGGAGGATTGGCCCGGTGGCGCTCGAGGAATTTCTCCAGCGCGAGGGGGTCGAGGCTGTGGACGTCGACCATGGCCGGGCATTCTCCGGACGAAGCGCCTCGCACGATACAACAGGAACGGCGGGGATGGGCCGCCTCGAGTCCGCTCAGGCGAGCTCGCGCAGGAGTCGCGAGGATCGCTCGAGCACGTCCTCGCGCAGGGCCTCGACGCTCGACAGCTCGGGCGCGTAGCGCAGGAAGTGCAGCTCCTCGAACAGCTCGAGCAGCGCCGTCACGGCCGGCCCGGGCACGCCGGCGCGCGCCAGGCTCTCGCGCCAGTGGGCGACCGGCTGGCCGGCAGGCAGATGCCAGCGCTCGGCCGCGAAGGCCCGCCAGGCCTCCTCGAGACCGGCGGCGGCGAGCCGCGGCGAGGGCTCGCCCCGCGCGGCCCGGAGCGCCGCGTCCAGGCGCCGCCGCGCCGAGCGGGCCGGCCGCCGGCGCAACGCCCGGCGCGCCGCGCCGGCCCCCGCCAGCGCGGCTGCGGCCAGGGCCGCCAGGACCAGGGCGCGGCTGCGGCCCGTCGCGCGCGGCTCGGCCTCGCTCCCCGCCGGGCGCTGCGGGGACCCGGCGCCGGGCGCCGCCGCCGTTGCCGGTGCGGGCGCCGGAGTCACCGCGAGGTCGGGCGCCGGCGACCGCGAGGTGCGGTAGGTGGCGCTCTCCGGATCGAACCAGACCAGGGTCACGGGCGGCAACCGATAGCTGCCGGGACGGTCGGCCACCAGCACGTAGCGCCAGGTCACGGTCGTCTTCAGCCGGCCGGAGACCGGCTCGGTGGCCCGCTCCGGGCGCGGCTCGAAGGCGCGCAGCCCCGCGGGCAGGGCGAGCTCGGGGCCGGCCAGGCCGTGCAGGTTGCCGAAGCCGGACGCCGAGACCGAGAGGGTGACGGCCTGGCCGGCCTCGGCCTGGGCGCGATCGAGCGCCGCGCCGAGCTCGAGCGGCCCGACCACGCCCGAGTAGTCGCCCGGAGCCGGCGGCAGGGCGCGCACGTCGAGCTCCAGCGGCTCGGTGCCGAGCGCCATCTGGTGGTCGCGCGCGAGCGGCCCGAGCACACCGGCCTCGGCGACGCGCACCACGAGGTCGGCGGTGGCGGGTCCGATCCGGACCCGGCCCGGGCGCAGCGGATAGAGGGCGCGCTCGAGCATGACCACGCGGCCGTACTTCTCGCCCTCGATCTCGACCCACTCGGGCCGGAGCCGGGCCGGGCGCGGGATCTCACGCGACCAGAAGCCCTGGAAGTCGGGCAGCGCGCGCGGATTGAAGGCGCCGACGTCGGCCTGGGTGGCGAGCACCAGCCGCCAGACGACCTGCTCGCCCGCGAAGGCGGCCGGCCGGTCGAGCTCGGCGGCGAGGTGGACCTTGGGCACGCGCCCCGGAGCGGCAGGGCGCCGGAGCACACCGAGCGGGTCCTCGCCGCGCAGGAACGCCTCGAACGGGTCGGGGGCCGGCGCGCCCGGGCTCGCGCGCCGGCCCGGCGGCGGCTCGCGCACGACTTCGATCTCCTGGTCGGGTGCCGTCACCGTCGCGCCGCGCACCGTGACGCGCACGTCGCGCACCGCGGCACGCCCCTCCGCGAGCGGCCGGAGGCGCCAGACCAGCCGCGTGCTCGACGAGGTCCGCCCGTTGATCCAGCTCTGGCTCTGGTTCGTGGAGGGGCCGCCGGCGAGCTCGAGGTTCTCGAGCCGGAAGGCCGGCTCGACTCCGACCAGGCCGAATCCCGGGCGCGAGACCTCGACCACCAGGGTGGCGGTCTCCTCGACCCCGATCAGCGCCGGGGCGAGCTCGACCCGGACGCGCTGTCCGTCGTCCTCGGCGGCGGCGAGCTCGCCGGCGAGCAGGAGGACGGCGAGCGCGATGGTGAGCGCCGCTCGGCGCCGGTCGCGGCCCGGGCGCGCGCTCACCAGTCCTTGTCCCCGCTGCGGCGCGCCCGCGCGCGCTCGAGCGAGCGCTCGCGGCGCTGCTGGCGCTCGAGGTTCTCCACCGCCGCGAGCAGCTCCGCCGCCTGCGCGGCGTCGAGGTCGGGCTGGTCGCGGAAGTCGCGCAGGGTGCGTTGCCGCGCGTCCGGTCCGGCTTCCGCCGCGCCGGAGGTCTCGCCGCGCCCGGCGTCCGGGGTGGGGGGGGCGCCGGGCGCCTCGCGCGCGTCCGCGTCCGCTCCACGCTGCGCCTGCGGGTTCGTCCCGGCCGGCGATTCCTGCGGCGCGCCGTCCTCGCCGGGGCCGTCCTCCCGGGGGCGCGGCTCGGAGCCCTCCCGGTCGCCGCCCGGCTGATCCTCCGGCTTCGCCTCGCCGCCCGAGGGCGGTGGATCCGGACGCTGGCGCTGCCGTTCGAGCTCCCTCAGCGCGAGCTCGAGGTTCTTCTTGGCCTCGAGCCGGTCGCTCGCGCGGCGCAGTGTCTCGGCATAGGCCTCGATCGCTCCTCGCGCGTCGCCGGAGGCGAGCCGCGCGTTGCCGAGGTTGTACCAGGCGTCCGGGGCGAGCGTCGGGTCGGCCGCGCGCGCCGCCGCCTCGAGCGGAGCGAGCGCGTCGGGGCGGCCGGCGGCGAGCCGCCCGGTGCCGGCGTTGTAGCTCGCCACGGGGTCGCCCGGGCGCAGGCGCAGGGCGGTGTCGAACGCCTCCGCGGCGGCCGGAGCGGCGCCGGCGTCGAGCCGGTCGAGCCCGGTCCGGGTGCGCTCCCAGGCGTTCCAGCCGAGCCGGTCCCGGAGCGTCGGGGCGGGCTCGGCGGGCGCCCCGCCAGGGCCGCCGGCGACAGGCGGCGTCGAGCCCGCGGCGAGGACGAGCGCGGCGCCGAGCGCGAGCCGGCCGATCATGTCGGGCTCTCCTCGCGGCGCCGGGCGCCGTGGGCGCCGAGCGCGAGCCAGGCTCCGAGCGCCGCCACCGCGAGCCCGAGCGGCCACTGGAAGCGCTCCTCGAGCGTGGCGAGCGTGGTCGTGTCGTGGCGACGGCCGCGCAGGGCGGCGATCCGGTCGAGGACCGGCGCCGGATCCGCGGCGGCGCTCGAGGCCTCGAGCCAGACGCCGCCGGTGGCGCGCGCGAGCCGCTCGAGGCCGGCCGACTCGAGCCGCGTGATGACGACCTCGCCGCGCTCGTCGCGCTTGACCTCGCCGGGTCGGTCCGGGAGCGGGATCGGGGCGCCGTGCCGCGTGCCGACGCCGATCGCGTGCACGATCACGCCCGCGCCCTCGAGCCGTTCGAGGACGCCCGAGAGGTCCTCGCCGTGCACCTCCCCGTCGGAGACCACCACCAGCACCGGGTGGGTCTCGCTGCCCTCCGGGAAGAGCGCGAGCGCGCGCTCGAGCGCGGGCGCGAGCTTGGTGCCGGGCACCGGCAGGGTGCCGGGCTCGGCGGCGTCGAGGAGCAGGTCGATGACGGCGCCGTCCACGGTCAGCGGCGCGAGCACCACGCCCACGCCCTCGGCGCCGACCAGGGCGACGCGGTTGCCGGGCATCGCGGCCGCCATGCGGCGCACCAGGGACTGGGCGAGCCAGAAGCGCGACGGCGGGACGTCGGGGGCGGCCATCGAGAGCGAGCTGTCGAGCACGAAGACGACGTCCACGCCGCGCCGCTCGACCGTGTGCTCGGCGGTGCCCCAGCGCGGGCGCGCGAGCGCCAGCGCCGTGCCCAGCACCGCGAGGCCGGCCAGCGCGGCCAGCGCCCAGCCCGGGCGCGGCGCGCCCGAGCGCAGCCGGGGCTCGAGCGCGCGGCCGGTCCAGCTCCGCTCGGCGCGCCGCCGCGCGCGCACCAGCAGCCAGACGACGAGCGCGGCCGCGGGCGCGGCGAGGGCGAGCAGGAGCAGGCGGGTGGCGGCGAAGGTCATGGCTCGGCGGTGACGCGCAGGGCCGCGGCGGCGAGCGGCAGCAGCGTGAAGGCGAAGGCGGTCCAGGCGAAGGGCGCGAACGCCTCCTGATAGCGGACGTAGCGCTTGACGGCGAGCGGCGACTTCTCGAGCTGGTCGATCTCGCGGAAGACCTCGGCCAGCGCGCGCGGGTCGGTGGCGCGGAAGAACCGCCCGCCGGTGCGCCGGGAGATCTCCTGGAGCAGCGCCTCGTCGACCTCGACGTCCATCAGCACGCGCCGGATCTCGGGCCGGCCGCTCCACGGGTCGGTGACCCGCACCGGCACCGGCACCCGGCCGGCGGTGCCGACGCCGACCGTGTAGACGCGGATGCCGAGGCCCTGGGCGAGCGCCGCGGCCGAGCGCGGGTCGATCTCGCCCGCGTTGTTGACCCCGTCGGTGACCAGGATGACGACCCGGGAGCGCGCGCCGCCGGCCTGGAGACGCGCCGACGCGTTGGCGAGCCCGACGCCGATCGCGGTGCCGTCCGCGACCTCGGACAGGTCGAGCGACGCCACCAGCTCGTCGAGCATGCGCCGGTCGGTGGTGAGCGGAGTGCGGGTGAGCGCGGTGCCGCCGAAGACGGTCAGGCCGAGGCGATCGGCGGGACGGCGGGCGACGAAGTCGCGCACCACCCGCTTGGCCACCGCCAGCCGGTTCTCCGGCTGGAAGTCCTCCGCCCCCATGCTGCCCGAGATGTCGAGCGCGATCTGAATGTCGATGCCCTCGGTGGTGGCCTCCTCCCAGGCGTAGCCGAGCTGCGGCCGGGCGAGCGCCACCACGGCGGCGGCGAAGGCGAACAGACGGCAGTAGAAGGGGAGGTGGAGCCGCCAGCGTCCGCCGCGGCGCGCCGGCAGGCGCGACACGGTCAGCGCGCCGAGGCCGGCGCGGCGATGGTGCGCCGCCGCGAGCAGCGGCACCGCCGCCAGCAGCAGCAGCCAGAGCGGCTGCGCGAAGTCGGGCAGCGCGTTCATGCGCTCGAGCTCTCGGCGCTCGCCGGCGCGAGCCCGCTCTCGACCTCGCGCGCGAGCGCGATCCCCCGCTCGATTCGCTGCGCGAGCTCGGCGCCGTCGGTCGGGCGCTGCGCGAACTTGACCGCGTCGCACTCGACGAGCAGCCGCCGCGCGCGCCGGGCGAGATCGGCCTCCAGGCCCCGCCCGGCCAGCCGGCGTGCGACCTCCGTGGTCGTGGACTCGAGCGCGGGAAAGCCGAGCCGGCGCCCGAGGTAGCGCCGCAACGAGGCCGAGAGCGCGACATGTCCGGGCGCCGGCTCGGCGACCGCGAGCGCTCCCAGCGCGCGCTCGAGCTCGTCGAGCGGGGCCGGCGCGGGCACGGCGGCCGCGCCGGGGCGGGAGCGGCGCGCGAGCACCACCGCGGTCGCGACCAGGGCCGTGGCGAGCGCGGCGAGCGTCCAGCCGAGCGGGGCCGGGAACGGCAGCGAGCGCGCCGGCGCGGGCGGCTCCGGGCGCACGTCGGCCTGCTCTGCCGCGGGCAGCACCGAGACGACCTCGAGCGCGACGGGCGTGGCCACCAGCGTGCGCGGCGGATCGCTGCCGACGCGGACCTCGAGCGGCGGCAGCTCGATGCGCCCCGGACGGAAAGCCGTGACGCGCAACGTCCAGACCCGTTCGCCCTCCTCGCCGAGCTCGGGTCGCGGACGCGGTGCCTCGAGCACCTCGGCCTCGCCCCAGGTCGAGGCGACGCCGACGATCTCGGCCTGGACCCGAGCCTCGGACGCATCGAGCCGCAGCCGGGCGGTCACGGTGACGGGATCGCCGACCGTGATCGAGGTCTCGTCGAGCGCGACCTCGAAGACGGGGGCCGCGGGGCCCGCGGCCGGAGCGGATGCGGCCAGCGCGACGAGGAGCGCCAGCGAGACGAGCGCCGGCCTCATCGCGCCATCCTCCGCTTGCGCCTGTCGAAGAAGGCGACCAGCTCGGGCAGGTAGGGCCGGTCGGTGCGCAGCTCGAGGCGGTCCACTCCGAGCGCGCCCAGGAGGCGGTGCAGGCGCTGCCGCTCGGCGCCCGCCCGCGCGGCCTCGGGCGCGGCGGAGCGGCGCCCGTCGACGAAGGCCACCTCGCCGGTCTCGGCGTCCTCGAGCACCACCGGCCCGACCGCGGGCGGCTCGAGATCGCGCGGATCGACGATCTCGAGGACGACTAGGTCGTGGCGCGACGCGGCGCGCTGGAGCGCGGCTTCCGGCGCTGCGCCGACGAAGTCCGAGATCAGGAACAGCACCGAGCGCTGGTGCAGGCTGGCCAGCAGGCCGCCCAGCGCGGTTTCGAGGTCGGTGGCGCCGCGCGCCGGACGCGAGAGGATCTCGTGCACGAGGCGCAGAGCCCGGTTGCGCCGGCGTGCCGGCGGCAGGAAGAGATCGACCCGGTCGGAGAGCAGCGCCGCGCCCACCCGGTCCTGGTTGCGCAGGGCGGCGAAGGCGAGCAGCGCGGCCACCTCCGCCGCCAGCTCGCGCTTGGCGATCGCGCGCGAGCCGTAGCGCAGGCTGCCCGAGACGTCGACGGCGAGGAACACGGTGAGGTCGCGCTCCTCGTGGAAGACCTTGACGAAGGGGGCGCCCATGCGCGCCGTGCGGTTCCAGTCGATTGCGCGCACGTCGTCGCCGGGCTGGTAGGGACGCACCTCCGAGAACTCCACCCCGCGGCCCCGGAAGACCGAGTGGTAGTTGCCGGCGACGCCGTGGTCCACCAGACGCTTGGTGGTGATCTCGATGCGCCGCACGCGCGCGAGCAGGTCCGCCGGAAGGGCGAGCGTGTGCGCCGGTCGCGCCGCCGGGCGGCGCGCGAAGTAGTCCAGGACGCGCGCGAGCACGCCGCCTCCGCTACGGGACCTCGATGCGATCGAGCAGCCGGGCGACCAGGTCGTCGCTGGTCAGGTTCTGCGCCTCGGCCTCGTAGGTCGGCACCACCCGGTGGCGGAGCACGTCGCCGGCGATCTCCTTGACGTCCTCCGGGATCACGAAGCCGCGCCCGGCCAGCAGGGCGATCGCCTTGGCCGCGCGCGCCAGGAAGAGGGTCGCGCGCGGCGACGCGCCGAAGCCGATCAGCGGCGCCAGGTCCTTGCATCCGGCGGCCGCGGGGTCGCGCGTCGCCGCCACCAGGTCGAGGATGTAGCCCTTCAGCTTGGCGTCGAGGAAGACCCCGTCGCAGGCCCGGCGCAGCCCGTCCAGGCGCTCGCGGTCGAGCACCGCGTGGACCTCGAACTCGCGCTCGACCAGCATGCGCTCCAGGATCTCCTCCTCCTCGGCCCGCGACGGATAGCGCACGCGCAGCTTGAGCAGGAAGCGGTCGACCTGCGCCTCGGCGAGCGGGTACGTGCCCTCCTGCTCGATCGGGTTCTGGGTGGCGAGCACAAGGAACGGCTCCGGCAGCCGGTGGGTCGTGTCGCCCAGCGTGACCTGGCGCTCCTCCATCGCCTCGAGCAGGGCCGACTGGACCTTGGCGGGGGCGCGGTTGATTTCGTCGGCGAGCAGGACGTTGGTGAAGACCGGGCCGGTGTGGGGGGTGAACTCCCCGCGCTTGGGGTCGAAGATCAGGGTGCCGATCAGATCGGCGGGCAGCAGGTCGGGCGTGAACTGGACGCGCTTGAAGTCGAGCGCCAGCGTGCGCGCGAGCGTCTTGACGGCGAGCGTCTTGGCCAGGCCGGGGACGCCTTCGAGCAGGAGGTGGCCGCGGACCAGGAGGCCGACCAGCAGGCGCTCGATGAGCTCGTCCTGGCCCACCAGCACCTTGCGGATCTCGGCTTCGACCTGGCGCAGCAACAGAGCTTCGCGCTCGACGGCGGGCGGCGGCGGCAGTTTCGTGGCTTCCCTCGCAGGCTCCATCCCATCCCTCCGGCCCGGAGTCGGTGCAACCCCAGTGCCATGAACGGCGAGCGTGGATTCTCCCGATCTCGACCGGTTCCGCGCAAGAATCCTCCCCGGACGCGCCAAAGTGGCGAGAGCTCACGACCCGAACCGCCGCGCCGAGCGGCCTCCGCGCCTGCGCAGGGAGCTCGCCCAGCACCATCTGCGCGACCCGCGCGCGGCGCGTCCGCTGGTCGAGTTCCTGCGCCCCGCGGGCCGGAGCGTGCTCGAGGTCGGTCCCGGGGGCGGCGCCCTCACGCGCCTGCTGCTGGAGGCGGGGGCGGCGCGGGTGGTGGCGGTCGAGCTCGACCTCGCCTGGGCCGTGGAGCTGGCCCGCCGCGCCGGCTCCGCGTGGGCGGGCCGGGGCGGCGGGCCGATCGCGGAAGGGGGCGCGCGCGGAGCAGGTGCGGGCGCCCCCCACGCGCTCTCGGTGGTGGCGGGCGATGCGCTCGAGATGGCCTGGGATCGGCTGCCGGCTGCCTGGCTGCTGGCCGGCAACCTGCCCTACAACGTCGGCACCGCCCTGCTCGAGCGCGTCCTCGCCTCGGCGCCGCCCGGGATCCGATGCGGATTCCTGCTCCAGAAGGAGGTCGTGGACCGGCTCGTCGCGCAGCCGGGGACGAAGGAGTACGGAGCCCTCTCGGTGCTGGTCGCGGCGCGCGCGGCGGTGCGCCGGCTGGGCACGCTCCGGCCCGGAGCGTTCGTGCCGGCGCCGAGCGTCGAGAGCTCGTTCGTCGGCGTCGAGCTGCGCCCGGCCCCCCTGGCGCGGGAGGGCCTGGCGGCGCTCGAGCGGGTCGTCCGGGCCGCCTTCGGCCAGCGCCGCAAGACCCTGCGCAACGCCCTCGGTGCCGTTTTCGGCAGGGAACGTGCCGAGGCGCTCCTAGCCCAGGCCGGTCTCGATCCCGCGCAGCGCGCCGAGCGGCTCGCCCCGGAGAGCTTCTTCGCCCTGGCCCGGCTGCTGGCCTCGGCCGGGCCCCGAGCGACCCCGTAGTTGCACAATTTTCAGTGCTGCTACACTGGCGCGACCAACGCCATGGCGCGCGAGCTCCCGGAGCCCCAGCCCAGCCCAGCCCGGGTCGAGATCTCCCCGGCCAAGGGGAGCGAGATCCTGGGCGTGATCTACGCCGGCCTGGCGCTGCTGCTCGGCGCCTCGCTGGCCTCCTATCACCCCACCGATCCGAGCTTCCTGCGCCAGTCGACCTCGCCGTTGCCGGGGCCGCACAACCTGATCGGGCGGGTGGGGGCCGAGATCGGCGCCGGCGGCTTCGGCCTGCTCGGCTGGGTCGCGTTGCTGATCCCGGTGCTGCTCGCCGTCCTCGCCTGGCGCCGCCTGCGCGTCAAGGCGCGGCCACGCGTGGTGGGACGCAGCAGCGGGGCGGTCCTGCTCCTGCTCACGCTCCCGGGCCTGAGTCAGCTCCTGTTGCCCGCGCTCGTCTGGCGGGGCGAGAGTCTCGACTCCGGGGGCGCGCTCGGGGTGCTGCTCTCGCACGGGCTCACGGCGCGGGTCAACGCGGCCGGCGCCCTGGTGCTGCTCGGCGCTCTGTTCGTGGTCGGGCTGGCGCTGCTGGTGCAGAGCAGCCTGGGCGAGGTGCTCTCGCGCTGGCAGCGGCGACTGTCGTACGGATTCGAGCAGTGGCGCCTGGCGCGCGCGCGCGGACGCGAACGGCGCGAGAAGGAGAAGGCCCGGCGCCGCGTGGTGGTCAAGCAGCTCCAGCGCGTCGCCGAGGAGAAGCAGCGTCGCCTCGACCGCCTGGTCTCGCCGGCCCAGCTCGGCGGCGAGGACGACGACGAGAGCGGCGCCGAAGAGCCCGCGTCGCGCGCCCGGCCGGCCGCCGCGCCGGCCGCGCCGTCCCGGGCCGACCTGCCGCTGCGCGGCGGAGAGAGGGCCTCCGACCGTCCCCTCGCGGTGCGGCGCGTCACCATTCCGGCGCCGCCGCCGGCGCCCCCCCCCGCGCGCCCCCAGGCCGAGTTCCGCTTCGTCGCGGACGAAGCGGCGGCGCCGCCGCCGCTGCCCCCGCTCTCGCTGCTCCAGACCGAAGAGGACCGTCCGGTGCTCGACGAGGACGAGCTGGTGCGCCTGGGCGAGGCGATCCGCCACCGCTGCGCCGAGTTCGGCGTCGAGGGCACGATCGAAGGCATCTCGCCGGGGCCGGTGATCACGGTCTTCGAGTTCCAGCCCGCGCCCGGCGTCAAGGTCAGCCAGATCGTCAACCTCCAGGACGACCTGGCGCTCGCGCTGCGCGCCGAGTCGGTGCGCATCGAGCGCCTGCCCGGCCGCTCGACGCTCGGCATCGAGGTGCCGAACCCGCGCCGCGCGATCATCCGCCTGGGCGCCATGCTCTCCGACGAGCGCTTCAGGAAGTCGCCCTCGGTGCTCACCATCGCGATCGGCCGCACGATCGCGGGCGAGCCCTATTTCGCCGACCTCACCACCATGCCGCACCTGCTGGTGGCCGGCGCGACCGGCTCGGGCAAGTCGATCGGGCTGCAATCGATCATCACCTCGATCCTCTACCGGGCATCGCGCGACCAGGTCCAGTTCATCCTCATCGACCCCAAGCGCATCGAGCTCGGCGTCTACGCCGACATCCCGCACCTCAAGGCCGAGGTCGTGGTCGAGCCGAAGAAGGCGGCCAACGCGCTGCGCTGGGCGGTCGCCGAGATGGAGCGCCGCTACCGGCTGCTCGCCGAGGTCCACGTGCGCTCGATCGAGTACTACAACCGCGCGATCCAGGACCCCGAGGTGCGCAAGCGCCTGGCCCTGAACGACGAGAGCTCCGAGCTCAAGTCGTCCGACCTGAGACCGCTGCCCTACTACGTGATCGTCATCGACGAGCTCGCCGACCTGATGATGGTCGCCGCGCCGGAGGTGGAGACCTCCATCGCGCGCCTCGCCCAGATGGCGCGCGCGGTCGGCATCCATCTGATCGTCGCCACGCAGCGGCCGTCGGTCGACATCCTGACCGGGACGATCAAGGCCAACTTCCCGTGTCGCGTCTCGTTCATGACCGCCAGCCGCCACGACTCGCGCACGATCCTCGACCAGGTCGGCGCCGAGAAGCTGCTCGGCAAGGGCGACATGCTGTTCATGCCCTCGGGGACGTCGCGCATGTTCCGGCTCCACGGCCCTTACATCTCCGAACAGGAGACTGCCGCTCTGGTGCGCTGGCTCAAGAAACAGGGCAAGCCGGTGTTCGACCCCGCGGTGCTGGCCGCGCCCGAGGGAGAGGGCGGCGGCGAAGAGTCGGGCGGCATCGACGACGACCTGTTCGAGGAGGTCGCGCGCCTGGTCGTGCGCGAGCGGCAGGCTTCGGCCTCCTTCCTCCAGCGCCGCATGCGGGTCGGCTTCTCGCGCGCGGCGCGCCTGGTCGACATCCTCGAGCGCGAGGGGATCGTCGGCCCCGCCCAGGGCTCGAAGCCGCGCGACATCCTGGTTCCGCCCGACTACTTCGAAGAGATCGACGCCACCAAGCGCTGAGCCCGAAAAACCGGTGTCAGAGCACCGGTTTTCCCGGGCGAAGATCGGTGGTGACCGTCGCGCCCGCAGGAAACCGGTGCTCTGACACCGGTTTTCGGCTGGTAGCATCGAAAGGTGGGGGGCATCGAGCGCATCGTCTTCTTCGGCACGCCCGCGTTCGCGGTGCCGGCGCTCGAGGCGCTGGTCGCGTCGGGCCGCGCGCCGGCGCTGGTCGTCACCCAGCCGGCCCGTCCGGCGGGACGCGGGCGCCGGCTGCTCGAGCCGCCCGTGGCCGAGGCGGCGCGCCGGCTCGCGGTGCCGGTGGAAGCGGTCGCGCGCGTGGGCGCGGCGGAGTTCCTCGATCGACTGGGCGCGCTCGCGCCCGACCTCGCCGTGGTCGTCGCCTTCGGGCAGATCTTCCCGCGCGCCCTGCTCGAGCTGCCCCGCCTGGGCTGCCTCAACGTGCACGCCTCGCTGCTGCCGCGCTGGCGCGGCGCGGCGCCGATCGCAGCCGCGATCGCGGCCGGCGACGCGCGCACCGGGGTCTCGATCCAGCTCATGGAGGAGGGGCTCGACAGCGGCCCGGTCTACGCCGAGCGCGCGACGCCGATCGGCGAGCACGAGAGCGCCGGGGAGCTCTCCGGACGCCTGGCGCGGATCGGCTCCGAGCTGTTGATCGAGGTGCTGACCGAGCTCGAGCGCGGCGGGCGGGAGCCGACGCCTCAGGACGAGTCGCTCGCGACGCGCGCGCCCAAGCTCACCGGCGTCCGGCTCCTCGACCCCGGTCTGAGCGCGGCGGCGCTGGCGCGCCAGGTGCGGGCGTTCAACCCGGAGCCGGGCACGGCGCTCCTCGTGCGCGACGAGCGCATCAAGGTGATCGAGGCGGAGGCTCCGGAGGAGCGCTCCGCCGCGCCGCCCGGCACGCTGCTCGCGATCCCGGGCGAGGCGCTCGCGCTCGCTGCCGGCGGCGGCTCGGTGCTCCGGCTGATCCTCGTCCAGAGGCCCGGCGGTCGCCCGATCTCCGGGCGGGACCTCGCCAACGGCCTGCGCCTGACTCCGGGCGAGCGCCTTCACTGAGGCGGCGGGGAGATGGGCGAGGCCCGTCCTGTCCGGACGCCGGCGAGCGCGGAGCCGGGCGGCGTGCGCGCCGCGGCGGTGCGCGTGGTCGAGCGCACGATCGGCGGCCGTTCGCCCGCCGATCGGCTGCTCGCGCGCGCGGCGCGCGCCTTCGACGAGCGCGACCGCAGGCTCCTCTCGGAGCTCGTCTACGGCGTGCTGCGCTGGCGCCTCCGGCTCGATGTCGTCCTGGCGCGCGCGGCGCGCAGGCCGCTCGAGGAGATCGACCGCGAGCTGGTGAGCGTGCTCGAGGTGGCGGCCTTCCAGCTCCTCTTCCTCGACCGCGTGCCCGCGCACGCCGCGGTCGGCGAGGCGGTGACAGAGGCGCGGCGCCGGCGCGGCCCCGGCGCGGCGGGCTTCGCCAACGCGGTGTTGCGCCGCGTGGCGGGAGCGCCGGAGCTCGCCGCCTGGCCGGTCGAGGAGCCGGATCCGGTGCGGCGCGCCGCGCTCGAGCACAGCCATCCCGAGCTGCTGGTGCGGCGCTGGTTCGATCGCTTCGGGAGCGAGGCGGCCGAGCGCGCCCTCGCCGCCGGCAACGGACCCCGGGCGCTCCACCTGCTGGCCTTCGCCGATCGCGGCGGGCGCGCGGCGCTCGCGCTCGCGCTCGCCGCGGAGGGCGTGACGACGGCGCCCTCGCGACTGTCTCCGCTCGGCCTGGTGGTGACGAGCGGCGCGCCGCTCGCCACGCCAGCGTTCGCGCGCGGCGACTTCTACGTCCAGGACGAGGCGAGCCAGGCGGCGGCTCTGGTGCCCGAGCCGCGCGCCGGGGAGCTCGTCCTCGACGCGGCCGCCGCGCCGGGCGGCAAGGGCATCGCCCTGCTGGCGCGCGAGCCGGCCGCGAACGTGGTCTTCTCCGATCTGTCGCTGGCGCGGGTCGGTCGCGTGGCGGAGAACCTGGAGCGTCTCGGGCGGCAGGCTCCCCTCCTGGTCGCGGACGCGACGGCGCCGCCCTGGCGCGCGGCCTTCGATCGCGTCGTGCTCGACGCTCCCTGTACGGGCACCGGCACGCTGCGCCGCCACCCGGAGCTGCGCTGGCGTTTCCGGGCCTCCGAGCTCGAGCGGCTCGCCGGCCGCGCGCTCGAGATGCTGCGGGCGCTCGCCGGCGCGGTGGCGCCGGGAGGCTGTCTCGTGCACCTCACCTGCTCGGTGGAAGCCGAGGAGAACGAACGGGTTGCCGAGCGATTCCTCGCCGCGGACGGGCGCTTCTCGCCCGACCCGCTCGAGGGCCTGGCGCCCGAGCTCGCCGGCGCGCGCGCCGGGCCGGGGCGGTGGCGAACGCTCCCGGGCGACGGACACGACGGCTTCTCGGTTGCCGTCTTCCGCCGCGCGCGCTGACCGCCGTCGGCGCCGACGAATCGCGCGGAAGCCTGTATTGACAGGCTTCCGCCAGTGATCTATGTTCCTCGAGCAGTCACAACCGCGATTCAATTCAGACAGGGGAGGAGAGATGGCGAGCAAGGCTGACATCGTCGAGCACATTGCGAACTCGGTGGACGGATTGACCAAGAAGGCGGCGGGCGAGGCTTTCGACGCCGCGATCGAGGCGATCGAGAAGGCGCTCAAGAAGGGCGACCGCGTCCAGGTTCCCGGCTTCGGGAGCTTCAACGTCTCGAAGCGCGCCGCGCGCAAGGGCCGCAATCCCGCGACCGGCGCCACCATCACCATCAAGGCGAGCAAGAACGTCCGCTTCAAGGCCGGCAAGGAGCTCAAGGACGCCCTGAACAAGGGCCGCTGAGCCGGGCTGTTCCGGCCGCGGGCGCGCGCTCCGGCGCCGCGCTCCGCGCGCTCCCGCGGTCGACGCGAAGGCCCTGCGATTCTCCGAGTCGCGGGGCTTTCGTGCATTTGGGGCGGCCGCGGTCCGCGCGCCGAGCGCGCTGCGGCCGGTGCTAGCATCGTTGCCGGCCCGCGATGGACGAATCTTCCCGTTTCAGCCATCTCGACGAGCGCGGGCGCGCGCGCATGGTGGACGTCTCGGACAAGGCAGTGACGCGCCGGCTGGCGCGCGCGTCGTGCCTGGTCCGCCTCTCGGCACCGACGCTCGAGCGGCTCGAGCGCATGCCCAAGGGCGACGCGCTCGCGGTGGCGCGGCTGGCCGGCATCCAGGCCGCCAAGCGCACCGACGAGTGGATCCCGCTCGCCCACACGCTGCCTCTGGAGAACGTCGAGGTCGACTTCGAGCGCGAGGCGGAGGGCCTTCGGATCCGCACCGCGGTGCTGGTCACCGCGCGCACCGGCGCCGAGATGGAGGCGCTGGTCGCGGCCTCCGCCGCGGCGCTGGCGCTCTACGACATGGTCAAGGCGGTCGAGCGCGGGGCCGAGATCGACGAGCTCCGGCTGGACGCGAAGAGCGGCGGCCGCTCCGGCGACTGGGCGCGCGAGCCATGATCTCGACCGGTCTCGACCGGCTGCTCGCGGCCCCCGGCCAGCTCTCCGGCCGGCGCTTCGGGCTGCTCGCCCACGCCGCGTCCCTGACCCGTGAGCTGGTGCCGGCGCACCTGGCGCTCTCGCGCGCGCTCCGGCCTCCGGCGCGCCTGTTCGGACCCGAGCACGGCTTCTACGGCGTCGAGCAGGACATGGTGCCGTCCGAGGATCAGGCCGATCCCTGGACCGGGATCCCGATCGTCTCGCTCTACGGCGCCGGCGAGCGCACGCTGGTGCCGCGCGCCGCGGCGTTCGAAGGGCTCGACCTGCTGGTGATCGACCTGCAGGACATCGGCGCCAGGTACTACACCTTCGCGGCCACCGCGGTGTGGGCGGCCGGAGCGGCGCTCGCCGCCGGCGTCGAGGTGTGGATCCTCGACCGGCCCAATCCGCTCGGCGGCGAAGTGATCGAAGGCAACCTCGTCGCACCCGGATTCGAGTCGTTCGTGGGCGCCTTCCGGCTGCCGGTCCGGCACGGCCTGACGTTGGGCGAGATCTTCCGGCTGGAGGCGAAGCGTCGGCGCCTGCCCGACAACTGGCGCGTGATCGCGGTCGAGGGCTGGAGCCGTCCGATGCTCTGGCCCGACCTCGGCCGTCCCTGGGTGGCGCCGTCGCCGAACATGCCGGACTTCGCCACCGCCCTGCTCTATCCCGGCCTGTGCCTGATCGAGGCGACCGAGCTCTCCGAGGGGCGCGGCACGACGCGCCCGTTCCGCCTCGTCGGCGCGCCGGGCGTGGACGCGCTCGCCCTGGCCCACGCGCTCGGCGAATTGCCCGAGCTCGGCGTGCGCGCGCTCCCGGCGCGGTTCCGGCCCTGGCACCAGAAGCACCGGGGCGAGGTCTGCTCCGGCGTCGAGCTGGTGGTGTGCGAGCCGCGACGCGTGGCCGGCTACCGGCTCGGCGTCGAGCTCCTGGCCGCGTTCTCCTCGGTCGCTCCCGAGTCGTTCCACTGGCGGCGCGAGCCCTACGAGTTCGTGGCCGACCGGCCCGCGATCGACCTGCTCGCAGGCGGCCCCGAGCTGCGCGGGGCGCTCGACGACGGCGGCGGCCTCGAGGAGTGGGTCGCGGGCTGGGCCCGCGACGAGCGCGCCTTCCGCGAGGAGCGCCGCGAGATCCTGGTCTACCCGGAGCGGCGGCGGTGAAGACTCCCGCGCTGGTCGCGGTGGAGAGCGGCCCCGAGGCGTTCGCGACCCTGTTCGCCAGCGCCCGGAAGCGCGGGCTGCGCCTCGGCTGGCTCGAGCTCGCGCCGCCGCCGCCGCTCGGCGGCGCGCTCGAGGCCGCGGCGGCCGCCGGGGCGCTGCGCGCGGTGGCCGTCGATGGCACGCGCGCGGTCTCGGTCAAGCCGGTCCAGGGCGCGCCGGTCCTGCGCGACCTCCTGCGCGAGCACTTCCTGGGCTGTGTCATCGTCCTCGTGCGAGGGCGCGAGGGACGCCCGCGCCTGGCGCCGTCGCCCGGGGGCTTCCGTCTCGAGGTCGGAGACGCGGCGGCGCGCGAGCTGGACGCCGAGGCGACCCTGGACGAGCTCGTGCGCCCGCGCCATCGCGCCTGAGGAATTCGCCATGCCCGAAGCGATCCGCGACTTCCTGGCCGGGCCGGTGCACGTGCTCGAGGAGGTCCGCCAGGCGATGCTGCGGCCGATGGTCGCGCACCGCTCGGCCGAGTTCCGGGCGGTCTGGGCCGCAAT
>Ga0113563_10000431_pt1 | contig 20059 bp, 16 predicted proteins | sample Mud3Dept3metaG_FD_80117 | JGI IMG/M metagenome (GOLD analysis project Ga0113563, IMG submission 80117) | Freshwater wetland microbial communities from Ohio, USA, analyzing the effect of biotic and abiotic controls - Mud 3 Core 4 Depth 3... | ecosystem: Environmental > Aquatic > Freshwater >... | reverse complement strand
TCTCGTCGTCGCTCATGGTTTCGCCGAAGCGCGCGGACAGCGCCTCGAAGCGGTGCAGCAGATCGCGGATCTCGGAGAGCCCTTCCTCGACGTTGCCGAGCACATCCTTGCTGGGATCGAGCTGCGGCTCCTGGGAAAGGAATCCGATCGCGATGCCCGGCGCCGGGCGCGCTTCGCCGAGAAAATCGGGGTCGACGCCCGCGAGGATGCGCAGCAGCGAACTCTTGCCGGTTCCGTTGGGGCCCACCACGCCGATCTTCGCGCCGGGCAGGAACGACAGCGTCACCCCGTCGAGGATGATGCGATCGGTGCCCACCACTTTGCGGACGTCGCGCAACGTGTATACGAACTCGGCCAAGGGGCCTCTCCTTCTCGCGCCGGGTACTGGAGGGAAGCGGCGAGCAGTCTAACGGCCCGCCGAGGGCGAGCGAGCCCCATCTCCGCACCGACCGGAGCACTTCGGAAGCAGCCGACTACAGCGGCTCGGGATCGAGCGCTTCGCCGAGCGCGAGCCGCGTCGTCGCGAGCGGCGGGCGCGGAGCGTCGCAGAGAGCATCGACGCCGCTGCGCGCGAAGCGACGCGCTGCCTCCGCGGAGCGTGCGTCGCGCTCGTGCGCGAGCGCCCAATCGGCGTGCCCGACCAGCAGCGCGAGCGCGAGCGTGCGGCCGGCCGTCAATGCGAAATGGCGCGCCGCCGCTTCGTGCAGCCAGGGCCCGCGCACCCCGGCCTCCGACCACCACGACTCGATGTGATCGGCGGCGCGCAGCGCCACTCCCGCGGCTTCGCGCAGCGACGCGTGGTTGGCCGCCTCGGCGCGGCGGCGGATCTCTTCGAGCACGGGCGGCAGCGCGTCGGCGCGCAGCGCCGCGCGATACGCCTCGAGCGCCAACACATTGGTGGTGCCCTCCCAGATCGAGAGCACCTGGCCGTCGCGCAGCAGCTCCGGAAGCCCGGTGTCCTCGACGTAGCCCGCGCCGCCGAACGCCTCGAGCACTTCGCTCGCGCCCGCGACGGTCTGACGACCCGTGGTGAGCTTGGCGATCGGTTGCACGAAGCGAAGCAGCGCTTCGCCCCGGGCGTCGAGTTCGCCCGCTTCCTGTCTGCCGATCAGCTCGATGGCGAAGAAGGTGAGCAGGAAAGACGCCTCCTGTTCCGCGGCGAGGTCCGCGAGCGTTTCGAGGTGCAGCGGCTTCTCGGCGAGCGGCGCACCGAAGGCGACGCGGCGTCGCGCGAAGTCGCGCGCCAGCGCCAGGCCGCGGCGCAGCGTCGCGGCGGCGCACACGGCGTTCCAGGTGCGCGTGAGGTTCAGCATCGTCGTCATGTTGCGCACACCGTCCGAGAGGCCGGCGACCGGCACGGCCGGCGTGCCTTCGAGCGACAACTCGGCGGTCGGGAGAAGGCGCGTTCCGAGTTTGTCCTTGAGACGCAATACGGTGATGCCCTGCATGCGATCCGCTGCGTCGCGCACCTCGACGAGGAAGAGCGCGAGGCCCTTGCCACCGAGCCCGTTGCCCTCGGGTCGCGCGAGCGTGAGCGCCACCTGCGAGGTCAGGGCGGAAGTGAACCACTTGGTGCCGTGCAGCGTGAAGCCGCCGTTGCCGTCGTAGCGCGCGACCGTTTCGGAGAGTCCGACGTCCGAGCCGCCGATGCGCTCGGTCATCCACTGTCCGGAGGTCCAGGCCTGCGCGGGGTCGCGCGAGAGCAGATGCGAGAGCACGCGATCGCGTTCGGCACCCAGCCCGCTGCCCAGCACCTCGAGCGTGCGCGCGCAGCCGTCGGTCATCGCCAACGGACAGGTGTAGACCTGGCTCGACGGGTGGAACAGATACGCCAGCGCGAACTGCTGCACGCGCGAGAAGCGACCGTGCGCGCGCTCGTAGGCGATGGCGACGAGTCCCTCTTCCGCCGCGACGCGCGCGTACTCGCGCCAGGCTTCGTTCACGCGCACCTCGTCGATGCGGCGGCCCCAGGCGTCGAAGGGCACATGCACCGGCTCGTCGCGACGATGCCGGTGCGCGAGTTCGAGCAGGCGGCCAGCCGCAAGGTCGCCCATCCGGCGCAGCGACGGCTCGATCGCGCGCAGCACGTCCGGGTCGACGCTGCGGCGCAGATGGCTGCGCAGCAGTGCGTCCGCGTCGTACTGATTGGGGAGCTGCGGGGGTTCTTGCAGAAAGCCGGTGTCGCTCGAGGAGTTCGTGGGGGACATCTCCGGGAGTCAACGCGAGGAGCTCGGCCCCGTCAATACGTGCTCGGGACCGATGCGCAGCGGCGGCAGCGGGCGGCGCCGAGCGTCCTCGGGCGCGACTGCGCCATGCCGCCTCCTCGATCCGATCCGTGATGCGGGGCTGGGGAGGCCTGCCGATCAGAGCGCCTCGACGCGACGCTCGCGGGCGATTCGGTCGAGCGCGGCGGCATTGGCGCCGTCCTGCGGGAAGACGGCGTAGCCGAGGCGCAACTCGAGGCCATGCGCGGCGTCGCCCTGTGCGTCGAGCGCCTCGCGGGCAGCGCGGTAGACCGCGACCAGCAGCGGCGGCACTTCGCCGTCGGGCTCGGGCACGATCGCCGCGAAGACCCCGGGCTCCGGGCGCGCCACGACGTCGAAGTCGCGCAACGACGCGCGCAGCGCCTGTGCGAGCGCGAGCGCGGCGCGCTCCGCGGCGTCGGCTTGGGTCGGCTCGCGCAGCGCTTCGAGCCCTTCGACGCGCAGCATGGCGAGCACCAACGAGTGGCCGCGTGCGCGCGAACGCGCCAGCTCCGCTTCGAGACGCTCGTGCAACGCGCGCTGCGTCAGCAGGCCCGTCACCGGATCGGCGTCGCTGCGCTCGGGGCGCACGAGCCCCGCGAGCGCCACCTGCGCGTGTTGGGCGAGCTGCGTCAGCACGCACTCCTCGGAAGGACCGAACCGCTCGCCGAGCAGCGGGTCGTCAGGCACCTTGCCGAGCACCGAGAGACAACCGATCGCCCGACCGTCGCGCAGCAGCGGCGCGATCATCGCGGTGCCGACGCCGACCGCGTGTTGCGACCATGCCGGATCGCCCGCCAGATCTCCGACGCGCACGAGCTGCCGGCCACGCATCGCGTCGGTGGCGAGTTTGCGCTCGAGTTCCGCGAGCGCCGCCTTGCGCCACTCGCCCACGCCGCTCCACGACGCGATCCGGAAGCGACCCGAGGATTCTTCCCGCAAGCGCAGCACGGCGTCCTGCGCTTCGAGCAGCGCGAGCGCCGACGTGGTCACCTGGTCGGCCACTTCCCGCTCGTCCTGGCAGGCGCCGAGCGCGGTGACCATCTCCGCGAGCCGCGCCGCGCGACGCGAATCGCGCTCCATGCGCGCTTCGCGCAGCGCACCGGCGAGTTCGTCGGCAAGCGCGTCGGCTGCGGCTTGCAGCCGCTCCATGCCCGATTCGGCTTCGCCGGCCACGCGCTCGCCCTGCGCCGCGAGCACCCCGACGACTTCCTCGCCGGCGAGCAGCGGAATCGCCGTGTAGCAGAGCCCGGCGTCGGCCGCGCCGCCGCCGAGGGCGACGGGGCGGCGCAGCACCGCGGCGCGACCCGGCAGGCCCTGCCCGAAGTGCAGATGCTCGCGGTTCGCGAGCGGGTCGAGCGGGGTCGAGGCCGCTTGCAGCAGCAGCGACTCGGACTCCGACTCGCGCAGGTAGAGCTGGCACACGCCACCGTGGAGCTGGCTTGCGAGTCCCGTACACACGGACGCGAGACGGCGCGCCAGCGGTTCGTCGCGCGCAAGCAGGCGCCGCACGTCGGTCTCGGCGCGCAGCGTCTGCGATTCGCGCACCAGACCGTGGAACTCCTCGGCGCGCGCGATGATGCGCGCGTCGATTCGCGCGAGTTCGTCGACGAATTCGAGTTCGCTGGCGCCGAACTGGTTCTGATGGCGCGCGTGCGACAGGTTCAGCACGCCGATCACGCGACCGCCGTGGGCGAGCGGCGCGGAGATGGCGGACTCGACGTCGTCGCGTTCGCGCACGATGTCGAAGCGCGTGCGGTCGGCCTTGCCGTGCAGCAGGATCGAGCGCTCGGCGGCGAAGGCGCGGCCGGCGATGCCCTCGCCCGGCTGCACGCGGATCTTCGGGATCAACTCGTCCTCGATCCCGATCGCGACCTCGACGCGCAGCACGCGCTCGCGCTCGTCCCAGAGCATCAGCGAGCCGCGGTCGGCGCCGGTGGCGGTGACGGCGATCTGCAGCACGAGGCGCAGCAGGCCGTGGCGGTCGTGGGTGAGATCGTAGGAGTCGAGGCTTTCGCGCAGCGCGCGCAGCAGATCGGACTTGCTCATCGCGTCGGCGGGTCCGAACGCGTAGAGCATGCGCGCCAGCGGCGGCGGCAGCACCTGGATGCCGTGCGCCGCGGCGAGTCGCTCGCGCACCCGCGTCGGGGCTTCCGCATCGACCACGACGGCGAGCCCCGCGATCGCGAGCGCGGCATCGGCGTCGGCGGTCACGCGCTCCGCGAGCCGCTGTGCCGTGGCGGGAGAGATCTCATGCAGCGCGGCGAGGGCCGCATCCGGCGCATCGGCGATCAGCGCGCACAGCTCGACGGCGGGGTTCGCCTCGAGCAGCGGCAGCAGCTCGAGGCCCTCGCGCGAAGTCCCGGCGATGACGATTCGCTTTCGCATGTTCCCGAAGGCGCTCTTCGGGTGGGTCCTCAGGGGACTTGACGCGGCGCCCAGATCGGCGCGGCGGGACGCAGCGAACGCTGCAAGCGAGCGATGGCGGCGCGCTGGGAGGCGATCTCCTCGGTCTCGGCGCCGGTACGAGCCTCGAGGCGCGCCTGACGCTGGGCCAGCTCGGCGAGGCGACCGGCGATCTCGGCAAGCCGCGCGTCGAGTCGCTGGTGCATGCGAAGCACGTCGAGCATTGACGCGTCGCGCGCTTCGGCCGCAGGAGCCGGCTCGGGCGCTGCGACCGCGTCGGACGACGCACTCGGCTCCGGTTGCGCAGCGGGCTCGGCCGCTTCGACCGGCTCGGCAGCGACCGCCCCAGCCAACGCGGCGGACTCGACCGTCGCGCTCCCGGCAACCGCTTCCTCGCGACGGCGCCGCGACGCGAAGGCGACCAGCGCGAGCCCGATCCCCGCGGCGAGTCCGACGACGAGCGAACGCGGTTCGATCCGGCGATTCGCTGGCGGCGCGCTCGCCACCGGCGGCGCTGCGATCTCGGTTCGCGGCGGCGGCGACCCAACCGGAGGCAGCGCCAGCGGCGGCGGCGCGTCGATCACCTCCGGAGCTGCGATCGGCGCGGGTCCGGTTGGGGGCGTCGGCTCCGGCGCCGCCCGCGCCTCGATCGGCGCGGACTCGACGACCGGCGCAGTCCCGGCGACTTCCGGTGGTGTCGGTGGCGGCGTCTCGACGGCTGCCGGCGGCGGCAGCGGCGGGAGTTCCGGCGCGGGCGGCGGAGGCGCCGGCGCTCTCACGGCGGCTTCGCCCAGCGCCGGTCGCAGGTCTAGCACCAGGCGCGGCGGCGCCGTGAGCACCTGGGTCTCGACGCGCAGCGGACCGGGCGCGCGCATCCGGGCGAGCGTAGTGCCGTCCGCCTGCGGCAGCAGCGAGATCGCCGGCGCGCCGGGCCCCGTCGGCGCCAGCTCGCGCGCGCGACTTTCGGCGGCGATCCGCAACGTGACCTCGCCCGGCGCCGCAGCGGGCGCCCCCACCACCTCGAACTCGGCCGGCGCGTCGGTTTCGAACACCACGCGCGTGTAGCCCGGATGCGCGCCGACGCGCACCGCCGTGATGCGCGCGCACGCCGCCGGGTCGGCATGCAGCCATAAGACCGCGGCGACGGCCAGCGGCCACGCACGGCTCCTCGCCGCTCCGAGCATCGAGATTGTCTTCGAGACGACGCGCACCATGACCTCCGGGCCGCACGGCGCGCGGCCCTGGCTTGAAGGTGGCGTTCGCGGGCCGTGAGTGGCGCCGCGAGTGGCCCTGCGAACGCAATCGTGGGCGCGCCGGCAAGCGACGCGCAACGCGCAAGCAGTTCCACACGTCGGGTGCGCAGTGGCTGCGCGCGCGTCGAGCGGCCGGTCGCAGCAGCCGATTCGGGCACGGGGGGATCGTGAACGGCTGCCCGCTGCCGCGTCGAACTCCCCGCGGCGTAGCTGGCAGGATCGCCGTGGCTAGGACTTGAGGCGCAGTTCGGCGGGCAGCACCAGTTCGCTCGCGCCGGCGGCTTCGAACGCCTCGCGCAGCGCGGGCGGCAGCAGCTCGACCCGCACGCGCAGCTCGAAGACCAGCTCGCGCAGATTCGGCTGCGACACACGACCGAGTTCCTGCACCGAAGTCGCCCGTGAGGAGCCGCGCAGCGGAGCCACGACGGGAGCTTCGGGCTTCTCGGCTTCGTCTTCGTCCGAAAGCGCGACCACGGGGTCGAGATCGTCGGGGAACAGCTCGCCCTCGGGCAGCGCGATCGCTTCGACCTCGACCGCGGTCGCCAATGGCGCCCGCGGCTCGCCGGGACCCGGCTTGGCGAGCAGCTCGGTGAAGCCGGGCCGATGCGGCATCTGCTCCTGCAACATCGTCATCGCAAGCGTGTCGCGCGGTTTCGGAGCCGGTGCGGCGGCCAGCGGCGCGCCCATCTCGTCGATCGGCTGGCGGTCGAGCACGAAGGTGAGTTTGAAGCCCTCGATCTGGACGACGTCGCCCACGTGCAGCTCTTCACGCTCGATGCGGCGCCCGTTCACGAAGGTGCCGTTCACCGAGCCGAGGTCGCAGACCTCGAAGCGGTCTCCGAGGCGCTCGAAGCGTGCATGACGCCGCGACACCTCGTCGATTCCGAGCACCACGTCGCATTCCGCCGCACGGCCGGCCACGATCTGTTCGCCCTGCCACGCGACGATCCGCTCGAGCTTGTCCTGGTGCTGCACGATGAAGCCGGCGTGCAGGGCCCCCTCCTGGGCCGCCGGCGCCGCCTCGGGAACCGGCGGCGGTGCAGCCGTGATCGGCACGACTGCGGTCGTCGCGGTCGTGGGGTCGGCCTCGTCGGCGAGCGAGCCGATGAAGTCGAAGTCGAGTTCGGGTGAAGACCCGGGCGACGGCAGCGCCGCGACGCCTGCGGGAATCCCTTCGAATGCCGAGCGCTTCTCGCTCATGGGGACGACTTCCTTTCCTCGCACTTCGGATGCGACGGGCGGAGGCGGCGGTTCGGACACGGCCGGCGCGCGCGCCGCGACGCCGGGGACGTCGACCAGATAGGTGCGTGCGCCGTCGAAGGCGTCGCTCTTACGTCGCCCGGGTTTGCGGCCGGGCTCGTCGTCGGGTGACGCGCTGCGCACGCGCAGCTCGTGCTTGCCGATCGAGATGCGATCGCCCGGGGCGATCTCGCGGCGGCCGGCGATGCGCTCGCCGTTCACGAGACTGCCGTTCTCCGAACCCGCGTCCTCGAGAAAGACGCGCCGTTCCTCGAGTTGCAGCCGCGCGTGGAAGCGGCTCACAGCGAGGTTGTCGATCACGAGGTCGTTCTCGGGCATGCGGCCCACGCGGAGGGTGGGCCGGTCGAAGGGGACCGTCTCGAGGACCCGATCGCGGAACAGCACGTCGATGACGAGAGCGCTCATCGCCGCACTCTTCGGCGAGCGCCCGCGTCTCACTTAGCCCCGAGGGCCCGCCCCCCCGCGCCCCAATAACTTGACGCGCGAATAACTTGACGCCCGGCACCGGGCTGGGGCGACTCAGGGCGGGGGGGCGGAAGGGATGTCACTTCTCGAGAACAAGGGCATCCTACTTGCAAGACAACAAAGCGGAGATCAGAGAAGAGGAGGGAATCGATGCCTCGTTATGAGACCGATCGCTACGGAATGATCGCTTCGTTCGACATCGCCGAGGCGCTGCGCCGCGCGGAAGGCCGACGCCGCGAGGGCGAGCGCCGCGCGCGCGAAGACGCCGCGCGGCGGGCGGAACGCGTCGGCTGGATCGCCCGCTTGCGGGCGTTCGCGGTCGTGCCGCGTCGCTCGACGATCTGAATTCACAGCTGTCCAGCAGAAGCGGTTCGGGCGCGGTGTTGTGACGATCTTTGCGTGCGCGTTGCGTGCGCAGATCGTCACCCCGACGCAGTCGCGGGCCACGAACATCCGTAGCGATTTCCCTGCGGAGGCGACTGCGATGCCGTACAACGAGATTCCGAGCGCGTTCCTGATCCGAGCCCTCGCGCGACACGAGGCGCAGCACTGCAATCGCTGCGGTCATCGCATGTTCGTGAAGGGTTCGTCGGGGCTGTGCCCGTTCTGTCTCTCCGAGCGCCCGGCGCGGCCGGCCGAGACCGTCGCGCTCCCGGTGTCGGCGTCGGAGCCCTTCCTCCCGCGTCTCGACGCCCGGCGAGGTTGGCAACAGCTCCCGATCACCCGCCGCTTCCGCGAACTCGTGCATCGCTCGCGGCACGCGAGAGCCCCGCATCCCAGCACCAGCTAGCGAATCGGCTCGCCGCGGTTCAGCCGCTGGACGAAGGATGCCAGCAGCGGATTCAAGAGCGGACGCAACGGCCAGAGCAGCCGTCTCACCCAGCGCAAGCGCTGCGCCATCTCGCGGCGATAGTCGTCGAAGCCGTGACGCTGATAGTCGAGCAGGCGCTGGCTCTCGTCGGTGTCCAACCAGTCGGTGTAGTACTCGTCGCTCCCGTGATTCGCTTCCGACCACTGCAGCCCCGCGGCTTCGAGCGCCGCGCCCAGGAACACGGACTGGGTGACCTGGCAGCGCGGGCCGCCGCCGATCAACAGCGTCCGGCGCTTCAGCGCGTCCTTTCGCTCGACGGCGTTGACCATCGCGAGCGCGACGTCTTCGGGATGGACGTACTCGAGCCGGTTGTCGGCGCGCACCGCGAGCAGCTTCCGCAGCATCGCCGGATCGGCTGAGAGCGTGCGCGAGTCCACCGAAACGCCGATCCGGAACACCACCCAGGGAATCGAGGACGCCGCGAGGTGGTCCTCGACGGCCAGTTTGTGTCGCGTATAGGCATCCGTCGCCACCACGGGATCCGACGCCTTGCGCGGAGGCTGCTGGGTCCGCGTCACACCGAAGACGGTCAGCGAAGACGGATACAGCAACAACGGCTGGCGGGAGGAACGCGCCATCGCAGCCACCAATTGCTTCGTGGCGGTGACGTTGACGGCTTCCGCCAGCTCGGGCTGGTTCTCCGTGGCCGGCGGCAGCAGTCCTGCCAGGTGGATCACGGCATCCACGTCTTCCAACTGCGCTGCGAGCCATGCCGCGTCGCGGATGTCGCCCCAGGCGATCTCCACGGTTCCTTCGTGCGCCCGGGCGGCACGCCGGTTCCGGGCACTCGGAAGGTCCGTGCAACGGACGGCGATGCCTCGACGCCGCAGCTCGCGAATCACCATCAGGCCGAGATTTCCGAACGCACCGGTGAGCAGGACCTTCATCGGGCGTACATCCTTCCGGGTCCCAGTCAGCGAATCCGCCCGAGCAGGCGCAGCAAGCCGTCGAGAATCGTCAACGGATGGGGCGGGCAGCCGGGAATGTAGAGATCGACGGGCAGGCTGCCGCCCGCCCCGTTCGCCACTTCCGGGTGGCCCGCGTAGGGACCACCCGAGATCGCGCAGGCGCCGACTGCGATCACGATCTTGGGCGCCGGGACGGCCTCGTAGGTCTTGCGGAGCGCGATGCGCATGTTCTCGGAGTTCGCGCCCGTGACGAGCAGGCCGTCCGCGTGACGGGGCGACGCGACGAACTGGACCCCGAAGCGGCCGAGGTCCCAGCCCACGGTTTGCAGCACGTTGACGTCGAGTTCGCAGCCATTGCAGCCGCCCGCGCTCACCTGGCGCAGCTTGAGGGAGCGGCCGAAGAGCTGGAGCATCCGTCCTTGGAGAGTGGCCGCGAGTTCGAGCTCGCGCTCCGAGGGTGCGACCAGATCCGTCCGGTTGCGCACCGCCAGTCGATGGTCCCGGTCGTAGTGGAGTGCGCCTTCGGGACAGGCGTCGGCGCAATCGGTGCAGAAGAGACAGCGGCCCAGATCGACGCAGGGCGCCTCGCGCAGGTCGATCGCGCCTGTCGGACACGCATCGGCGCAACGCGTACAGCCGTCTCGACACTTCGCAGAGTCGATGCGAGGCCGGCCGCGAAAGCGGTCCGGCAGCGGCGGAGGAGCGGCATCCGGATACGCGATGGTGCGATACCCCTGGCGGAAGCGCGCCCGGATCAGGTCGATCATTCACAACTCCCGCGTGCGCTCGAATCGAGCGTCACAGGTCGTGCCCGCAATAGGAAAGGTTGAAGCTCTTGTTGCAGACCGGGAAGTCCGAGATCTGCTGGCCCCGCAGCGAGTACGCCAATCCCGCCCAGTTGTGGAAAGACGGATCCACGACCTTGTAGCGCTCGAAGCGACCCGCCCCGTCCGTCAGGGCGACGTGACACAGTTCCCCGCGCCAGCCTTCGACGAGCGCCACGGCGAGTTCGTTGGGCGCGAGCGTCCCCACCCGGCTGCGTGCATCTCCGGGTGGGAGGGCTCTCAGTTGCTCCCGCACGAAGTCGATCGATCGCTGCACTTCGAGCCAGCGCACGTACGCGCGCGCGAATACGTCCCCCGTGTCCCAGGTGGAAATGGGGATGTGCGCAAAGCGGAAGATTCCGGACGGGTGATCGATGCGGGCGTCGCGTCGCATTCCGCAGGCTCGCGCGGCCGGACCGACGAGGCCGAGCCGTTGCGCGACGCCCCTGGGAACGGGACCGGTGTCCTCGAGGCGAGCCATCACCGACGGCGTATCCCAGAGAAGTTCCACCGCGCTCGTGGTGTCGCGCTCGGCGTCTTCCAGGCGCGCGAGCAGGTCGCCGACGATCGCCGCGTCGATGTCGAAACCCACGCCGCCGGGGCGGATCATCCCGCGCCCGAAGCGGCTGCCACACAGCGTCGCCGTCATGTTCAAGAAGTCGCCACGGATGCGTCCGCAGTACGAAGCGGTGGGCAGGAATCCGATGTCGTTCGCCAACGCGCCCAGATCGCCGACGTGGTTCGCCAGCCGCTCGAGTTCGAGCGCAATGCCCCGCACGGACTGGGCGCGCGGCGTCTTCTGGCACCGCGCCAGCGCCTCGACGAGCTGGCAGTACGCCGTGGCGTGTCCGACGCTGGTGTCTCCGGCCAGTGTTTCCGCGTAGTGGATCGAGCGCTTGTGGGGAGCGCCGATCAGCGCGTTCTCGACGCCGCGGTGCTGATAGCCGAGCGAGATCTCGAGGTGGAAGACGTTCTCGCCGTGGCACTGGAAGCGGAAGTGCCCGGGCTCGATGATCCCGGCGTGGACGGGACCGACGGCCACCTCGTGAACCTCGTCCCCGTCGATCCGGTAGAAGTCCGTGACGCCGATGACCGGCCCTTCGCCGTCGGGCCCGCCGAACGCCTGGTAGCCGCTCCGCTGGGATCGGTGGTAACGGACCGGCTTGAACCACGGATGTCCGGCGGCACGGAGCCCGAACTGCTCCGCGATCTCCCGCTCGAACAGATGCACCTGCGGACAGACAGGGGTCAGCGACGCGAACTCCTCGCCGCGCACGCTCGTCTGCCCGACGTGCAGCCGCGCCTGCTCGTCGTCCGCCAACACGACGACCAGCGTGACCACATCCGGATCCGCGTCCGCCATGCCAAAGAATGCGACGACCCGCAGCGCGGCTTCGGTCGCGTCCGCGATGGCCGCGCAGAGTTCGTCCACCCCGAAGTGCGGCACAGCGGATCGCACGACCGCCCGGCCGTTCCCGATCGTCGCGAAGCGGGTCGCGCTTTCGTCCCAGCTCAACGCGCAGCCTCCAGGAACGCCGCCGCGTCGCGAAGCAGGGATTCGAGCGGCGACGGGAGGTGCAGGCCCAGCAGCAGCACGAACCCCATCGAAACCGCGATCGGCATCCCCGTGAGCAGGCCGTCGCGATACTGCGTACGCCCGGCTTCGGATGAAGGCTGGCCCTGGACCATCGTGAGTACCGTCCGCCCCATCCCGACGAACACCACCAACAACAGCACGAGAACGCCCGCGCCCACGACGAAGCGGTCGGCGGCGAAGGCGCGACTCAGGATCAGGAACTCGCTCACGAAGGGACCGAAGGGCGGCGAGCCGGTGATCGCAAAGAAGCCCAACAGGAACAGCGACCCCGACAGCGGCACCCGCCGCATCGCACCCGCCACCTGATCGATCGACTTGCTGCCGTAGGCCCGGTGGATGTTCGCGGCCGAGAGGAAGAGCACGCCCTTGGTGAGGCCGTTGTTCAGCATGTGCAACAACGCGCCGAGGATTCCGATCCCTCCCAACCCCACGCCCAGCACGAGGATCCCCATGTGTTCGACGCTGGAGTAGGCCAGCATCCGCTTGAAGTCGCGTTGACCCACCATGAAGACGGCCGCCACGCCGATCGAGAACAGGCCGAAGAACACCAGCAGCCGGCTGGCGTAGGCCCCCTCTCCGGCGGCCTGGCAGACCTGGAAGACGCGGAGCACGGCGAGGAAGGCGCAGTTCGTGAGCCCGCCGGCGAGGAGCGCCCCGACGATGCCGGGTGCCTCCCCGTAGGCGTCGGGTTTCCAGGTGTGCATCGGCGCCAACCCCATCTTCGTGCCGTAGCCCACCAACAGCAGCACGAACGCGACGTGGAGCCAGGACCGATTCATCTGGTTCGCCCGCTTCAGCAGATCCTGGAACAGCAGTGACGAGTCCTGACCCAATGACGCGTAGGCGAGGAAGAAGGATCCGAGCAGCGCGATGGCGATCCCGACGGACCCGACCAGCAGGTACTTCCAGGTCGCCTCGATCGATCGCTGCGTGCGGTTGAAATAGATCAGTGGAGCCGTCGTGAGAGTGGTGGCTTCGACGCCGACCCACAGCAGCCCGAGGTGCTGGGAGCACGCCACCAGGGACGTCATCGCGAGGAACACCAGCAGGCAGGGGATGAAGATCCGGTTCGAGAGTTCGCGGCGGTAGCGCAGGTAGCCAACGGCGTAGATCGCACAGATCGCGAAGAGCACGCTCAGCAGCAGCAGCACGAGCCGCCCCAGCGGGTCGAGCGCCAGCCAGCCTTGCAGGGCGGCCTCGCTCGGGGCCACGATCGCCGCGACGGTCAGCGCCAGATGACCGGCCGCGGCACCGGGCAACACGTAGGGGCGCCACTCGTCGGAAGGAAGCGCCATTGCCACGCCCGCAGCGAGCACCGGCAGCGCGATCAGCGCCAGCAGCAGCATCGCATCACTCCTTCAACGAGGCGAGACGCCGCGTATCGAGAGATGCGAACTCCCGGTTGATGTGATGGATGATGATGCTCACCACGAAGATGCCGACGAACAGGTCGAGCAGCACGCCGATCTCGACCAGGAAGGGCATCGCATCGAGCAGCAGCAAGCCGAAGATGAAGATCCCGTTCTCGAGAACGAGGTATCCGATCGCCTGCGTGATCGCCTTCATGCGGGTCGTGAGCAGCAGGAAGCCGGTCAGTACCGTCGAGAACGAGGCCGGCACGATCAACAGGTTCTGGTGTTCCGGTGCGAGCGGAAGTCCCGAAGCAAAGGCGATCGACAGCAGCGTCGCGAGCGCGCCCAGCAGCATCGTCGGGACCAGCCCGATCAGCGGCTCGATCTCGCGTTTGATCTGCGCTTCGCGCAGCGCCCTCCGCAGCATCCCCGGGATCACGTTGCCCTTCAGCACCACCGTCGCCAGGGCGATCAACCCGGTGTTCCAATCGACGCGTCCATGGATCAAGAGCGGCATCACGCCGAGCACAACGCCCTGGAGCGCCGCGGCCTGGATCAGCGCGCGGATGCGGCTCGTGCCCAGGCAGAACAGATTCAACAGCAGAACGCCGATGAGGAGCAGATTGGCGGCCGAGAAGTTCACGATCGGGTCCCTCTCATGCCAGCGTGAAGAAGAAGCCGAAGGCGCACAGAACGCTCGCCGCGATCAGCAGCGAGGGCACGTGGCGCAGCCTGAGTCTCGCCATCACCGATTCGACGACGCCGACGGCGATCGCGACTGCGAGCAGGCCGACGCCGAACAGCGCCCAGTCCAGCAACGGCGCGCCGAACGAGAACGGGAGCGCGAAATGGAGCAGCAAGCTCGAGAACAACAAGAGCTTCACCGAAGCGCCATAGAGCACCAGCCCGAAGAGCGGTCCGCTGTGGTCGAGGACCATCACCTCGTGGATCATCGTGAGTTCCAGATGGGTATTCGGATCGTCCACCGGAATGCGCGCGTTCTCCGCCAGCAACACCACGAAGAGCGCCACGCCCACCAGCAGCAGGGCGGCGGCCGGCAAACCGTGGAAGGCGCCCGTCATCGGCGCGTGGAGCATCGGTGTCAGGCTGAGTGAGCCCGACAGTCGAACCAGAACCACGAACGCCACGAACAGCGCCACCTCCGCGAGCGAGGCGAACGAAACCTCCCGCGCCGCCCCCATGCCCTCGAAGGCAGACCCCGTGTCCAGCGCCGCCGCGGCCGTGAAGAAGCGCGCGAGGCCCATCAAGTACGCGAACAGCACCAGGTCGCCGTCGAAGGAGAGCGGTGCGTCGAAGGCGCCGAAGGGCGCCAGCAGGCCGGCGAGCAGGACCGCCGTCACGCCGACCACGGGTCCGGCGCGAAACACCCAGGTCGTGGTCCGGCTGAGGACCGTGTCCTTTCGAAACAGGCGGAACAGGTCGTAGTAGAGCTGGAGAAGCGGGGGGCCTCGCCGCCCGGCCGCCCACGCCTTCGTCTTGTTGATGACGCCCATCAGAAGAGGCGGCGCGAGAAGCAGCACGGAGATGTGTAGAATCGGCGTCACCATGTCGGGCAGCGTCTCATTCCACGCCATGCACGCCGCCGTTTCCCCACCATCCGAGGAACCGGACGAACGCTTCGTCGATCGGAAACGACAGCACGACCAGAATGCACAGCGTCAGCAGCACGTACATCAGATACAGCTGGACACGTCCGTGTTGCAGTGCCCGAAACGGCGCAAGCGCGCGCCGGAAGCTCACCCACAGCGGCGCCAGCACGAATTCCGTCACCTGCTCGGGAACGCGCGTGTGGAAGTGCTGGCGGGACGGGAACAGCTCCGTGCGGATTGCATGTCCCGCGCGCGGCCGGAGCAACCAGCCGTAGAGGTCTACCAGGAGCTGCGCGAACGAGGACGCCGAGTACGACATCGCGGCAGTGGGTTGCACGTACCCGCAGTCCCAGGTGCCCGTCTGCACGGGAACTCTGCGACGGAACCGCCTGCCCAGGATCAGCGAAACGGCCAATACGCCGGCGACGAGCGCAGCGTTCATTCCCATGATCGGCGTCCACGGGATCAGGTGACCCAGCAGAGGAGGCTGCGACTCCGCCCCGACCCACGCGTGCACGACACGGTCGAGCGCTGGCATCGCCAACACGGGAAACACGCCGATGGTGACGCACGGCAGCGCGAGCAGGATCATCGCGACGAGCATGCTGCGGGGGACCTCGTGCGCTCGTGCGGCGCCCTCGGAACGATGCGGTCCGAGGAACACGGTTCCGTATGCCTTGACGAAGCAAGCGACCGCCAGCGCGCCGACCATCGCGAGCAGCGGCGCCGCCAACGGCGCGGCGGACCACTGGCGGCTGGCGCCGTCCGCGCCGGCGCGAAACAGCCCGACGTAGATCAGGAGTTCGCTCACGAAACCGTTGAGCGGCGGCAGACCGCAGATCGCCACCGCGCCGATCGCGAAGAGCGCCGCGGTGCGCGACATCGGTTTGCCCAGCCCGCCGAGACGATCGATCTCGCGAGTCCCGGCGCCGTGGATCACCGATCCGGCGGCCAGGAAGAGCAGTCCCTTGAAGAACGAGTGGTTCCAGACGTGGAGCAGACACCCGGCGAGGCCCAGCGCCACCCACGCCGGCTGCTGGGCGCTCACGCCGACGAGCGCGAGACCCATACCCATCACGATGATCCCGATGTTCTCGATGCTGTGATACGCGAGCAGGCGCTTGAGATCGTGCTGGCCGAGCGCAAAGACGACGCCATACATGGCGCTGAAAGTGCCGATCGCGATCATCAGCATCCCCACACCCGGCGGCGGCGCGGGCAACAGCGTGAAGAACCGGAGCAAGCCGTAGATTCCCATCTTCAAGAGCAGGCCAGACATCAGCGCCGAGACGTGCGAGGGCGCGTTGGCGTGAGCGGCGGGGAGCCAGAAGTGCAGCGGCACGATGCCCGCCTTGAATCCGAAGCCCACCAGGGCGAGCAGGAACAGCGCGCTCGTGGCGCCCTGCGTGCCGGCGCCGCTCGCCATCGGGCGGAACTCGAGCGAGCCGTTGACCGCCCACAGCAGCGCGAACAGCGCAAAGAGCGCCAGCGTGCCCGCGTGGGTCGCCACGAGGTAGACCCAACCGGCCTGCCGCACCTCGGCCCGATCGTCCTCGATCGTAACCAGGAAAAACGCCGCGAGCGCCATCACCTCCCACGCCATCAGAAACGCGAAGCCGTCGGCCGCCAGCACGACTGCGGCGAGCGCTGCGACCAGAACCCCGTACCAGAGGCGCAGCGCGCGGCCGTTCTCGGGATGCTCGGTTTGCTTCCAGTAGCGGGTTCCGTAGAGCGTGCCGGCAACACTCAACAGATACACGGGAACCAGGAAGAAGGCGGCCAACGGATCCAATCGCAGGTGCAGCGACAGCTCGGAAAGCGGCCCCGGCAGCGTACGGGTCTCGATCGCAGCCCCGCCGAGGACGGCAATCGCAGCAAGCTCGCCCAGCAACGCGCCGGCGATCACCAGCAGACTCGCGAGCCCCTGCGCGGCGTTGGAACGCCGCCCGAGGGCGAGCCCGGGCACTCCGCTCGCCGCCGTCAGCACCAGTGCTGCGACACTGAGGTCCAGCCAGATCGTCTGCGTCACCGAGGCTTGAATTGCGATGCTCCTGCTCTCAGTTTCCGCTCTCGTCCGCATCCTGCGTGTGGCGCTGGGATGCCACCACCGCAGCTTCGGCGGCGTGCAAGGACGCGAAGATCTCGTCTCGAGACGCCTGATTCCGAACCGCCGCGTGGAAGCGCGCGTCGCGGAGAATGAACGCGAGTCGCGACAGCAGGTGCAGATGTCCGCGCACCGTCGGGCTGATCAGCGTGAACAGCGTGCTGACCGGCTGTCCGTCGAGCGCCCCGAAGTCGATCGGTTTCTCGAGCAGGCACAGCGTCACGATCGGCCGCGACAGGTGCAGCACGATCGGGTTGCGCACGTGCGGGATCGCGATCCCGTCTCCGACCCCCGTCGATCCGAGCGCCTCGCGCGCAAGCAGCACCTGGTAGAGAAACTCGCGATCGACGTCGTCCGGCAGGGGCATGATGTCGACCACGGCACGCAGAACGGAAGCCTTGTCGTGGCCGCCGATCCGGTAGTGGATGCCCCCGGCGCGCAGCGCTTCCTCGAGCGGAGGCAGCGGGGCGCCGCCCCCCTCGGGCTCTTCGAAGATCGCGGGCGAGACGCCGATCTTGCGAGACGTCGCCCACTCGAGCAGTTCGGCTCGATTGATCCGGTACTGGTCGTTGATCCGGTACGCCGGCAGCAGACCCTGGCTGATCCAGCGATAGACGCTCTTCTCCGAAGCGTTCAGCAGCTTCGCAGCCTCACGGACGGTCAGCTTCATCCCCGCGGTGCCCCCGAGCGGCCGCAGTATTACCGAGAAGAGAACTGTGCTCAAGAATGAGAAGTCATGGTCATCGATGGGATACGCGCACTATATCGTCAGCGCTCCGTCGCACCTGTCACCGCAGTGAGAATACTCGGCGTTGGACCCCGCGGCGGGTCGGCAGGCTTCACGGCCCCATCAGCTTGGCGATGTCGCGCTGCAGTTCCTTCGGGTCGTGACCGTCGAGGCCGATGTAACGGCGCGCGATCTGGCCGCCGGCGTCGATCAGGAATGTCGCGACGAGATGCTCGATCTGCCCGTCCGGTGTGCGCACGCTGCCGACGCCGTAGTTCTTCAGCACTTTGTCGATTTCGTCGGGTGTGCCGGTCAGGAACGACCAGTTCGCGAGGTCGGCGCCGCGCTTCTGGGCATACTCGCGGAGCACGGCGGGCGTGTCGCGCAGCGGGTCGAGCGAAATCGAGACGAAGTGCGTGCGCGCGCGCAGTGCCGGCGGCAGCTCGCGCTGGAGCTGCACGTGCAGCCCCGTCAGGATCGGACACGGGCCCGGGCAACGCGTAAAGATGAAGTCGAGCAATACGAGTTGCCCACGCCAGTCTTCGAGCGCACGCGGGTTGCCGTCCTGGTCGGTCAGGCGAAAAGGCGGCGCGGGATCATCGACCGGCTTCACGGCGCCGAGCCCTGCGCCGCCGCTCGTCGCGACGCCGCTCTCGCGCACCGTCGCCTCGGTCACGCGATACGCCTTGCCGGTGAACTCCACCTCGAAGTCGATCGCCTGGCCGCGCTCGAGCCGCTCGAGGAGCGCGCGGTCCGGCACGTCGAAGTTCATCGTCATCGCGGGCATGAGGCCCTCGATGTCCTCGTGCGCGATCAGCACCTGACCGGTCTCGGGTTGCACGTCCTCGACGACGCCGCGCGCGGGGTAGTGGCGCGAACGTTCGCCGCAGCCCGCCGCCGCGAGCAGCGTGGCGATCGCGGCCACGGCCAAGTTCGCGTTAGCCCAGCGGATAGCGGATCTCCCGCGAGATCTCGTCGACCGCGGCGAGCGCCTCGGGCGGCAGCTTCGCGTCGGCGGCGGCGAGCAGGTCGTCGAGTTGATCGGGATGCGTGGCGCCGATCAGTGTCGCGCCGACGAAGTCGCGCGTGAGCGTCCAGGCGATCGCGAAGGTCACGAGCGACATGCCGCACTCCGCCGCGACCTGCCTGAAGCGCTCGGTCGCCGCGAGCGTGCGCTCGTTCACGAAGCGCCCCGTCATCACCTTCGTGCGCGGCGAGTACTCGTTGTACCAGGTGAAACGCGCGGGTGTCGGCCAGACGCCGCCCTGATACTTGCCGGAGAGCACCCCGCCTGCGAGGGGGCTGTACGCGAGCAGGCTCACCTGCTCGCGGCGACATACCACAGCCAGCTCGTCCTCGAAGCGGCGGTTCAGCAGCGAGAAGTTGTTCTGGATGGTCTCGTGGCGCGCGAAGCCGTGCTTGTCCGAGATCCACAGACTCTTGGTGAGCCCGTAGGCGCTCTCGTTGCTGCAACCGACCGCGCGCGCCTTGCCGTCTTCGACGAGCCGCGTCAGCGCTTCCATGATCTCCTCGTACGGGAGACCGGGATCCGGCCAGTGCGTCTGGTAGAGATCGACGTAGTCGGTGCCGAGGCGGCGCAGGCTGTCTTCGCAGGCGCGCGCGATCGAGTGGCGGTCGAGAGCGGTGTGACCGTTGCGCACGGGCGCCTGGAACCAGCCGCCGCTCGGGCCCGCGACCTTGGTGGCGAGCAGCAGCGAATCGCGCCGGCGTCCCTGCATCCACTTGCCGACGATCTGCTCGGTACGCGTCGCCCACTGCGGATCGGGCGGCACCGGGTACACCTCGGCCAGATCGATGAAGCAGAGGCCGGCGTCGAACGCCTTGTCGAGGATCGCGAGGCTCTGGCCTTCGTCGGCCATCGTGCCGAAGGTCATCGTGCCGAGCCCGATCTCGGGTACGCGCAGGCCTGTTCGGCCGAGACGTCGGTCCTTCATGCGGTTCTCCCGGCATCGCAACGGGGCGGAGGCGCGGAGTCTATCGTCCGAAGCGACTCGCGACGATCGCCTCCGCACAGGAGCTGGCGGGAATGAGCGCGTTCATCCGATCGCGCCGTCATGGCGCAAGCCACTGCGCAGTTCACGCTTTCGCGCTCGGCCGCGATGACACCGATTCGTACCAGCGCAGCAGGTTCTTCTGCTCGGGCGCGATGCGGATGTCGACGACGCGGCCGAAGTCGATCGCGCAGAGCGCGGTGATGTCGGCGATCGTGTAGCGGTCGCCGGCGATGAAGGGACGCGCCCCGAGGTCGCCGTCGAGCCAAGCGAGCCGCGCCCGCGCGGCCTTGCGGCTCAGTTCACCGAAGGCGGGCACCTGTTCGATGCGGCCTTTGAAGAAGTCGTGGATGTGCTGGAAGCAGCCGGTCACGTGGCGGAACAGCTCGAGTTCCATGCGGCGCTGCCACATCTCCACGAGCGCCCG